>Ga0209682_10000044_pt1 | contig 35742 bp, 35 predicted proteins | sample DOMMetBare2Fresh_2_FD_187471 | JGI IMG/M metagenome (GOLD analysis project Ga0209682, IMG submission 187471) | Wetland sediment microbial communities from St. Louis River estuary, USA, under dissolved organic matter induced mercury methylation -... | ecosystem: Environmental > Aquatic >... | reverse complement strand
TGGCCGCGCTTGTAGTTCTTCTCGGTGGAGATGAACTCCTTGCCGTAGCTCCAGTGGCGGTAGTTCACCGGCATGCCCACGCTGGCGTAGGCATCCATCATCTGCTCGGCGGTGATGATCTCGAGCTGGTTCGGGTAGGTCTCGAGGCCGAAGCGTGCCGCGGTTGCCCGGATCACGCGGTGGTATTCCTCGATCAGTTCGAAGGTCCAGTCGCTCGGGCCCGGCAGCGGCGTGTCGGGCCGCGGGCCTGGCGGCAGGGGGTGTTCCAAACGCGTCATGCCGCCTGCGCCCCTTCCTTCTTGAAGAGATCACGGAAGACCGGGTAGATCTGGTTGGCCTCGACAGCCTTGCGCATCGCGAAGTGGCGGTGCGTCTCCATGATCTGCGCATACTCGGTCCAGAGGTTCTGCTCTTCCTCGGCCACCTGGACGTAGGCGTAATAACGCACCAGCGGCAGGATCTTGTCGGTCAGCAACTCGCGGCAACGCCCGCTGTCGTGGTGCCAGTTGTCGCCGTCGCTGGCCTGCGCGCCGTAGATGTTCCACTCGCTCGGGTTGTAGCGCGCCTTGATGATCTCTTCCATCAGGACCAGCGCGCTCGACACCACCGTGCCACCGGTCTCGCGCGCGTGGAAGAAGTTCTCCTCGTCGACCTCCTGCGCCTGCGTGTGGTGACGGATGAAGACGAGTTCGATCTTCTCGTAGTGGCGCGTCAGGAACAGGTAGAGCAGGATGAAGAAGCGCTTGGACAGCTCCTTGCGCTGTTCGTCCATCGAACCCGACACGTCCATCAGGCAGAACATCACGGCCTTGGACGTCGGGACCGGCACGCGCACGCGGTTGCGGAAACGCAGGTCGATCGGGTCGAGGTACGGGATGCGGGCCAGGCGCGCCTTCAGGGCGGCGATGGCTTCCTCGACCTCGGCGATCTCGCGGTCGATCACGGGCTCGCCCTTGCGCAGCTTGAGCTCGGCCAGGCGCTCTTCGAGCTCCTTGACCTCGCCACGCGAGGCGGCGCCGATCGCGATGCGGCGGCCGATGGCGCCGCGCATGGAGCGCACGACGTGCAGGTTGTTCGGCGTGCCGTCGCTCGAGAATCCCGCGCGGTGGGTCTTCCATTCCGGCACCTCGGCCAGCTGGGTGCGGACCAGGTGCGGCAGCGCGAGGTCCTCGAAGAAGACCTGCATGAACTCTTCCTTGCTGAGCGAGAAGACGAAATCGTCCTCGCCTTCGCCGGAGTCGCCGGCCTGCCCTTTGCCGCTCCCGCCGCCGCCGCCGCCCTTGGGGCGCTCGATGCGGTCGCCACGCACGTAGTCCTTGTTGCCCGGATGGACGATCTCGCGGATGCCGCCCTGGCCATGGCCGAAGACCGGCTCGCTGATGTCCTTCTTCGGGATGTGCACGTCCTCGCCGCGCTCGATGTCGCGGATGCCGCGGCCGTCGATCGCGCGTTTGACCGCCTCCTTGACCTGCTCCTTGTAGCGGCGCAGGAAGCGTTCGCGGTTGCCGATGGACTTGTTCTTTCCAGCCAGCCGTCGGTCGATGATGCCGATCATGTCCCCCCCCGATGCGGCCTGCGTCCGCCTTGCCCCCAGGGGGGCGAGCCCGGCGGCCCGGCCGCGCCGGGTCCACGGCGCCCGCTCGGATCGCCGCCCGTTGACGCCTGCCGATCGCTCATCAGCTGCTCTTCCTGACCCGCAGGTACCACTCGCACAGCAGCCGCACCTGCTTGGGCGTGTAGCCCTTGGCGACCATGCGGGTGACGAAGTCCTCGTGCTTCTTGGCCTCGTCGGCGCTCGCCTTGGCGTTGAAGCTGATCACCGGCAGCAGCTCCTCGGTGTTGGAGAACATCTTCTTCTCGATCACCGTGCGCAGCTTCTCGTAACTGGTCCAGACCGGGTTGTTGCCCTGGTTGTTGGCACGCGCGCGCAACACGAAGTTGACGATCTCGTTGCGGAAGTCCTTCGGGTTGGCGATGCCGGCCGGCTTCTCGATCTTCTCGAGTTCGGCATTCAGCGCCGCGCGGTCGAAGACCTCGCCGGTGTCGGTGTCGCGGTACTCGTGGTCCTGGATCCAGTAGTCGGCGTAGGTGACGTAGCGGTCGAAGATGTTCTGGCCGTACTCGGAATAGCTCTCCAGATACGCGGTCTGGATCTCCTTGCCTATGAACTCGGCGTAGCGGGTCCCGAGGTGTTCCTTGATGAAGCCGAGGTATTTCTGCTCGGTTTCGGGCGGGAACTGCTCGCGCTCGATCTGCTGTTCGAGCACGTACATCAGGTGCACCGGATTGGCCGCGACCTCGGTGGAGTCGAAATTGAAGACCTTGCTGATGATCTTGAAAGAGAAGCGCGTGCTGATGCCGCTCATGCCCTCGTCGACGCCGGCGTAGTCGCGGTACTCCTGGATCGACTTTGCACGAGGGTCGGTGTCCTTGAGGTTGTCACCGTCGTAGACCAGCATCTTGGAGTACAGCGACGAATTCTCGGGCTCCTTCAGGCGAGTGAGCACCGAGAACTGCGCCATCATCTTCAGCGTGCCCGGCGCGCAGGTGGCGTGCGCAAGCGAACTGCCGCGCAGCAGCTTCTCGTAGATCTTGACTTCCTCGCTCACGCGCAGGCAGTACGGGACCTTGACGATGTAGATGCGGTCCAGGAAGGCCTCGTTGTTCTTGTTGTTGCGGAAGGCCTTCCACTCGCTCTCGTTGCTGTGCGCCAGCACGATGCCGTCGAATGGGATCGCGCCGAAGCCCTCGGTGCCTTTGAAATTGGCCTCCTGCGTCGCCGTCAGCAGCGGGTGCAGCACCTTGATCGGCGCCTTGAACATCTCGACGAATTCGAGCAGGCCCTGGTTGGCCAGGCACAGGCCGCCGCTGTAGCTGTAGGCGTCGGGGTCGTCCTGCGCGTAGGTCTCGAGCTTGCGGATGTCGACCTTGCCGACGAGCGAGGAGATGTCCTGGTTGTTCTCGTCGCCCGGCTCGGTCTTGGCCACGCCCACCTGCTTGAGAATGCTCGGGAAGCGCTTGACGACCTTGAACTGGCGGATGTCGCCGCCGAACTCCTCGAGCCGCTTCACTGCCCAGGGGCTCATGATGCGGTTGAGGTAACGGACCGGGATGCCGTATTCCTTCTCCAGCAATTCGCCGTCTTCGACCGGGTTGAACAAGCCCAGCGGCGACTCGTTCACCGGCGAGCCCTTGATCGCGTAGAACGGCACCTCCTGCATCAGCTGCTTCAGGCGCTCGGCGATCGAGCTCTTGCCGCCGCCGACCGGTCCCAGCAGGTAGAGGATCTGTTTCTTCTCCTCCAGGCCCTGCGCGGCGTGGCGGAAGTACGAGACCACCTGCTCGATCGCGTCCTCCATGCCGTAGAACTCGGCGAAGGCGGGGTAGAGCTTGATGACCTTGTTCTGGAAGATGCGCGACAGCCGCGTGTCGTTGCGGGTGTCGATCTGCTGCGGCTCGCCGATCGCCTTGAGCATGCGCTCGGCGGCGGTGGCATACGCCAGCGGGTTGCGCTTGCACTCGGCGAGGTAGTCCTCGAGGGACAGTTCCTCTTCGCGGGTGCGCTCGTAGCGGGCGGCGAAATTGCTGATGACGCTCATGCGGACACCTCCAAGGGCGTGGAGAGCAGTAGCAGGCCAGCGAAACCTGCCTCTGCCGGGAAGATCTGATGAAGTCCTATCCACTCACCGCCATGCGGGCGTCTCGGGGAGGGGCTCCATCAGAGCTTTCCTGTGGTCAGCATCTGGGCATCAAGCGTCTTCCAATTCTGTGCGCGGGCATCGATTGAGAAAGGACTCGATCACTCGGCTTCTTTCGCAAGGACTGTGCCGCGTGAATGGAAGTTCCGTTGGTGCATGCGCGCACCATGATGGCTTCAACGCGCCCGGTGTGCACCCGGGTTGACGCTGATTCGGTGCGAACATCTCACACATGAACCGAAACCTTGTGCTGCTGGCCTTGTGCCAGGGCCTGTTCCTGACCAACAACGTCACCTTCATCGCCATCAACGGGCTGGTCGGCCTGTCGCTCGCGCCGCTGGGCTGGATGGCCACGCTGCCGGTGATGGGGTATGTGGTCGGCGGCGCCTTGAGTGCACCGCTGGTGGCCCGCGTGCAGGCACGCGCCGGACGCAAAAGATCGTTCCAGCTCGGGCTGCTCGTCGCCGCCTTCTCGGCCGGTCTGTGCACGCTGGCCGTCAGCACTCGGCAGTTCTGGCTGCTGGTGGCAGCGACAGTCATCGCAGGCTTCTACAACGCCAATGCACAGCTGTACCGCTTTGCCGGGCCCGAACTTGCGGCCCCGGACTACAAGGAGAAGGCGATCTCCTGGGTGCTGGCGGGTGGCATCGTCGGCGCCTTCATCGGGCCCAATCTGGCCAGCGCCACCCGCGATCTGCTGGTCGTGCCCTTTGCCGGCGCCTACCTGTCGCTGGTGATCGTCGCCCTGCTGTCGCTCACGCTGCTGTCGTTCATCGACTTTCCCGCCCACCAGGCCCCAAAGCCCGGCGCATCGAGCGGCCGGCCGCTGGGCGAGATCATGCGCCAGCCGGTCTTCGTCGTCGCCGTGGCCTCGGGCGCGTTGGGCTATGGCGTGATGAACCTGCTGATGGCCGCCACGCCGATCGCGATGCAGCAGTGCCAGCATCCGTTCAGCAGTGCGGCGCTGGTGCTGGAGTGGCATGTGCTGGGCATGTTCGTGCCGAGCTTCTTCACCGGCCACCTGATCAAGCGCTACGGCGCGCTGCCGATCATGGGCATCGGCGCGGCGCTCAATCTCCTGTGCGTGCTGGTCGCGCTGTCGGGCGTCGACCTGATGCAGTTCCTGGCCGCGCTGCTGCTGCTGGGGGTGGGCTGGAATTTCCTGTTCACCGGCGCCACCACGCTGCTCACGGCGACCTACCACCCGCAGGAGAAGAACAAGGCGCAGGGCGCGATGGACACCTGCGTGTTCGCGACGATGGCCGTGACCTCGTTCTCGTCTGGCGCGCTGATCACGACCCAGGGCTGGACCTGGCTGAACCTCGGTTCGCTGGTGCCGATCGCCGCGGTGGCGCTCGCCTTGATCTGGCTCGCACGGCATCAGGCCGCCGAACGGCGCGCAGCGGCCGCCTGATCAAGCCGCGTCAGCCGCGCTGCTTGCCCGGCGGCGGCGCCGTGAAGAGCTTGGCCGCGCGGCCCTTGAGCTCGAGCAGTTCGGTCGGCGTGACCGAGTAGGCGCCGGTGATCACGTTGACCTCGACGCGGAACTCGACGTCGGCCTTGCCGTTGGTCAGCACGCCGCAGGTGAATTCGTAGTCCTCGCGCTCGGCCGGCAGGCCCTCGGGCTCGCCCGGCTCCATGACGCGCTTGACATCGAGGATGTCACCGCTGGCCATGTCGAGCACGCCGGTCGATTTGAGGACCATGTCCTCGAGCTCGTCGATCAGCGTGATGGGCAGTTTCAGATCCATGGGAATCCCGGGTTCATTGGTCGGAGGCGCCGAGCCGCTCGAGCAGCCCGTTGAGCTCGTCGAGCGAGCCGAAGGCGATGGCGATCTCGCCCTGCTCGCCACGCTGGGTCTTGCGGTGCACGCGGATCTCGACGGAAGCGGCGAGCCGGTCGGACAGCTGCTCTTCCAGCCGCACGATGTCGCGCGACTTCTCTTTCTTCACGCGCAGCAGCGGCGCCTGGCGGCCGCTGTTGAGCGCCTTGGCAACGAGCTTCTCGGCGTCGCGCACGCTCATCTTCTTCGCGACGACTTCGGTCGCGGCGAGTATCTGCTGGCCGGCGTCGAGCGACAGCAGCGCCCGTGCGTGACCCATCTCGAGGTCGCCTGCCATCAGCATCTGTTGCACCGGCTGGGTCAGGTTGAGCAGGCGCAGCAGGTTGCTCGCGGCGCTGCGCGAGCGGCCGACGGCCTGCGCAGCCTGTTCGTGCGTGAGCTTGAATTCGCTGACCAGCCGCTGCAGGCCCTGGGCCTCTTCGAGCGGGTTCAGGTCCTCGCGCTGCATGTTCTCGATCAGCGCCATCACGGCGGCAGCCTCGTCCGGCACGTCGCGCACGAGCACCGGCACCGCGTCCAGGCCTGCCAGCCTGGCGGCACGGAAGCGGCGCTCGCCGGCGATGATCTCGTAGCGGTCCGGCCCCACCAGCCGCACCAGCACCGGCTGCATCACGCCCTGCGACTTGATGCTTTCGGCCAGTTCGTACAGCGAGCCCTCGTCCATGCGCGTGCGGGGCTGGTACTTGCCGGCCTGCAGCTGCGTGAGCTTGAGCGTGCGCGGCGTGCCGTCGTCGGCCGGCAGCGCCGGTGCATCGCTGACCTTGGGGCCGAGCAAGGCCTCGAGGCCGAGGCCGAGCCCCTTGGGTTTCTTGGTCACCATGACGCGATTCTCGCCGACCGCTCAACGGCCGCGGCGGCGACGCTCGGCGGCCGGAAAGAGCACCTGCTGTTCGAGGTAACGGCGCAGCTTGCCGCGCCGCGGGTCCATGCGCCCCGGTGCGGTCGCGAGGTGCTCGGCGACGGCATCGGCGCGCAACTGCAGCCGACCCTCGGGGGTCCTGCGCCAGCGGCCGGGCATGCGCGCGGCGAGCACCTCTTCGCGGTCGTCGCTGCGCAGGACTCGCTTCAGGTCACCGCCGTCGATCCAGAGGTGGCGGCCATCGTCCTCGATGTCCAGCGCGATGCCGCCGAAGGCGTGATGACGGCCGGCCTCGCGCCGCCAGTGCCAGTTGCGCGCGGCCTGCAGCAACGCATCGAGCCAGCGCACCCCGACCCATGGCAGCCCGCAGGCGATGACCGCGACGACGATGCCCAGCGACAGGAAGAGCGGCATGGCAATGCCGAGAATCTGGATCGCACCGAAGAAGACGACCGTCGTCGCGGTGACGACCAGCGTCCGCAGCAGGCGTGGGGTCATGGCAAGTCGGCCAACGCATGCAGGCGCCCGAGACCCTCGGGCCAGTCGCCGAGTCCGGACTCGGCGTTGATATGGCCAGCGGCGCCGATGCTCTGCATCGTCGCCCCCCAATCCCGAGCCAGCGCGCGCGTGCGCTGCGGGTCGCCATAGGGATCGTCGTCGCTGAAGATCACCGTGGCCGGGAACGGCAGCCGCGCACGCACGACCGGCCGCCAGTTGTGCAGCTGTGGCGGGGTCCCGTCACGCTCGGTATCGGGCGGCGCGACCAGCAGCGCACCTTTCACGCGTGCCGTGTGGCGCGAATGGGCAGCCCAGGCAGCGACGAGATGGCAGCCCAGGCTGTGGGCAGCCAGCAGGGCCGGACGCTCGTCGGCCTGCATCACCTCGTCCAGCCGCGCCATCCAGTCGCCGCGGCGCGGCCATTCCCAGTCGGCCTGCTCCACGCGCTCGAAGCCGTGCAGCGCCTCCCAACGTGTCTGCCAATGGCCCGTGCCGGAATTCAGCCAGCCGGGCAGGATCAGGACGCGGGTCGCGGGTGTCATCGGCTTGCTTTATCCTCGGCGGTTCCCCGGGCATTCTGTACGAGAGGCAACCATGGTTGCGAAGGTATTCGTCGACGGTCAGGAAGGCACCACGGGCCTGCGCATCAACGAAGTGCTGGCCCAGCGCCGCGATGTCGAAGTACTGCGCATTGCGCCCGAGTTGCGCAAGGACCAGGCCGAACGCGCGCGCCTGCTGAATGCAGCCGACGTCGCCTTCCTGTGTCTGCCCGATGCCGCCGCCAAGGAGTCGGCGGCGTTGGTGACCAACCCCGGGACCTGCGTGATCGACGCCAGCACGGCGCACCGCACGGCGGCGGGCTGGGCCTTCGGCCTGCCGGAGCTGGCGCCGGGCCAGCGCGACGCGTTGCGGCGCGCCCGGCGCATCGCCAACCCGGGCTGCCACGCCAGCGCCTTCATCCTGCTGCTGCGGCCGCTGGTCGATGCGGGGCTGGTGCCGCGCGAACTGGCGCTGTCGGCGACGTCGATCACGGGGTATTCCGGCGGCGGCAAGAAGATGATTGCCGACTACGAGGCCGGTGGGTCCAAGCTGGCTTCGCCGCGGCCTTATGCGCTGACGCTGGCGCATAAACACATCCCGGAGATGATGGCGCACACCGGAGTGACGACGAAGCCGGTCTTCGTGCCGGTGGTCGGCAATTTCTACAAGGGGCTGGCGGTGATGGTGCCGCTGCATTTTGGCCAACTCGCCGCCGGCACCACCGGCTCGACGCTGCAACGGGTGCTCGAGGACCGTTATGCCGGCGAGCGCTTCATTCGTGTCCTGCCGATGTCGGACCCGGCGGCCCTGGACGACGGCTTCTTCGACGTCCAGGCCTGCAACGACACCAATCGCGCCGATGTCTGCGTCTTTGCCAGCGAAACGCAGGCCGTGCTGATCTGCCGGCTCGACAACCTCGGCAAGGGTGCAAGCGGTGCGGCGGTGCAGTCGATGAACGTGCACCTGGGTGTCGACGAAGGTCGCGGCCTCTAGCTGGGCTGGCCGGGATCAGTGCGCCCCGGGGTCGGCGCAGCGGTAGTGGTACGAGTAGCCGTCGACAAATCCGAGCCGGTGATAGAGCGCGCGTGCTGCTGCGTTCGCAGCGTCGACCTGCAGGTAGGCCGCCGCAGCGCCGGCCGCACGGGCCCGCAGCAGCAGCCGCGTGCACAGCACTCGACCGAACCCCTGGCCGCGTGACTCGGGCGCCGTGATGACGTCGTAGAGGCCTGCCAGTTCACCCTCGCGCGCGAACTGTCCGCAAGCGACCACCTGCCCGGCTTGCCGCCAGACGAGTCCGACATAGGGGACCGGCGACTGCGCCAGTCGCTGCGCATGAGCGTCGATCTGCACGTCCGGCGAGCCGCGCAATCCGCCGGCTGCAACGGCATAGCCCGCCCCGTCCGCGACCGTTTCGTCGACGCCAGCGGGAATGGCGACCGGCGCCAGATCGGCCAACGACGCACGCACCATCACGCGCGTATCGTCGATCCGGGCGAATCCGCGCACCCGAAGCGCCGCATCCAGGCCCGGCGGCTGCGTGAACGGCGTGATGCGCACGAACAGCGGCAACCCGGCTTCGCCATAGACGGTCTCGCATTCGCGCAGCTTGGCGTCGACACCGCGCACGCCTTTGGCGACGGCATTGATGCAGCGCGCCCGCTTGGCCTTGCCCGGCGAGAAGCGCACCAGCCAGCCGTCGAGCCAGCGCTGTTGCGGTGGCGCGCTTGCGTTCAGGCCGGCATCTTCGATCCGGCGCAGCAGGTTCTCATTGAAGTCAGCGCTCACCACGTGGCAACGCGTTCCACCATCTCGCGGGCGAATTCGATATACGCCTGTGCCCCCTTGCTCGCCGGGTCGAAGACCACACCGGCCTGACCGTAGCTCGGCGCCTCGGCCAATCGCACGTTGCGCGGAATCACGGTGTTGAACACCTTGTCGCCGAAGTGGCTCTTGAGCTGCTCGCTGACCTGCTGCTGGAGCGTGATCCGCGGGTCGAACATGACCCGCAGCAGGCCGATCAACTGCAGCTCGCGGTTCAGGTTGGCGTGCACCTGCTTGATCGTGTTGACGAGGTCGGACAGGCCTTCGAGCGCGAAATACTCGCACTGCATCGGCACGATCACGCCATGCGCGCTGCAAAGGCCGTTCAGCGTCAACAGGCTCAGGCTTGGCGGACAGTCGATCAGGATGAAATCGTAGTCTGCGCTCACTGTCGCCATGGCCGCTCGCAAGCGATCATTGCGGTGCTCGAGCCCGACCAGCTCGATTTCGGCGCCTGCAAGTTCGCGGTTGGCGCCAAGCACGTCGTAGCCGCCCTTGTCGCTACGCTGGCGGACCTCGGCGATGCCGGCCGACTCTAGAAGCACGTCGTAGACGCTGAGTTCGAGCTTGCGCTTGTCGATGCCCGAGCCCATGGTGGCGTTGCCCTGCGGATCGAGGTCAACGACCAGTACCCGCTGTCCGACCCGGGCGAGCCCCGCCGCGAGGTTGACCGTGGTGGTGGTCTTGCCAACGCCACCCTTCTGGTTGGCGATGCAGAAGATGCGCGTCATGAGCTGCCGAGCTTGAGCCCGAATCCGATCAGGAAGATCCCGGCCAGCTTCTGCAGCCAGCGGGTGAGAGTCTTGTGCTCCTTGACCTTGGCCGTCACGGCCTCGGCCAGTGCGCACAAGGTGAGGCAGTAGACCGCCGTGATGACCGCGATCGTCAGCGCCATCGCACCAAAGGTCAGCAGGCCCTGGTGGCGGGCCGGATCGATGAAGAGCGGGAAGAAGGCCATGTAGAAGACGATGGCCTTCGGGTTGAGCAGCGTGATCAGGAATGCCTGGCGCCCGTAGTCGTGCGGCTCGATGCGGATCGGCGAGGCCGCGCCGGCCCTGGCGATGAGCAATCTCAGGCCGACCCAGGCCAGGTAGGCTGCACCGGCGTACTGGACAACCCGAAACCAGGTCGGATTGGCGGCCAGAAGCGCCGCCACACCAGCCACCGCCATCCACAGCAACACCTGGTCGCCGACGATCAAGCCGGCCGTCGCTGCGGCACCAGCACGAAACCCGCCCTTGGCGGTGGACGTCAGCAGCGCGAACGTGCCTGGCCCGGGCAAGGCCAGGAACAGCAGGATGGCGGCACAGAAGGCGCCGAAATCGGCAATGCCGAACATAGGGGCTGCGATGAACTCCGGGGGTGACTGGGGACTGCGCGTCTTGACTCAGCGCGCCGCGGCGGACTGTGGATGCGGCTGCAGGCGTTGCAGGTCGAAGCCCTGCTCGACGAGCTTGGAGCGTATCGCAGATTCGTCGGCCGGCAACATCTGGGGCGTGCGCGAGAGCACCCAGAGGTACTCGCGGCTTGGCTCGCTGATGACCGCGTAGCGGCCATCCTGCGCCAGCTGGATCACCCAGTAGCGCCCCCACCCCACTGGCAGCCAGCGCAGCCAGGCTGGCAGGAAGCTGACCTCGAGCTGTGCCGGCATCAGACGGTCGCCGATCAGCTGGCCGGTCGGGCGCGCCAGACCGAGCGCCTCGTCCACGCTGCCATCGGCCAGGCGGCAGCGATTGGCGACCTCGACGGCACCGTCCGCCCGCTGGCGGTATTCGGCCGTGGTGTCGCCCACGCACTGGCGCTGGAATCGGTTGGGATACAGCGCCAGCTGATACCAGCGCCCCATGTAGGGCGGGACCTTCAACTCGGGCAGCGACTGCACGGCCGGCGGTTCGGCAGCAGCCGCGAGGACGGCGGCCCCAGCCAGTGCCGTGGCCGCGAGGACGCGGCGAATCGGGGGGTTCATGCGGAGGACTCCTTGTTGCGCATCCAGACCAGGCAGCGGCGAGCATCCAGCCCTGGCACCGTCAACGGTTCCACGTGAAACACTCCGACGTCAGGCGGCAGCGCGGCGATCTCGGCGTCCGGCACCGCCCCTTTCATCGCCATCCACACGCCGCGGCCGGCGAGCAACCCGCGCGTCAGTGCGGTGAAGTCCGGCAGCGACGCAAAGGCCCGCGACGTGATGAGGTCGAAGGGCCGCGCCGGCGCCATTGACTCCACGCGCGCGTGCGCTGCGTGCAGATTGGCCAGGCCGAGCTCCGCGGCGACCTGGCGCAGGAATCCGGCCTTCTTCGACACCGTGTCGACACAGGTGACCTGCATCGCAGGCTCCATGATCGCAAGCACCACGCCCGGCAGGCCGCCACCGCTGCCCACATCGAGTACGGCTGCTCCGTTCGGCAGCCCCATGGCAGCGAGTTGCCGGCGCAGAGGGGGCAAGACGGCGAGGCAATCGACCAGATGCTGGCGCAGCATCGCCTGCGGCTCGCGCACCGCCGTCAGGTTGTAGACCTTGTTCCAGCGTTGCAGCAGGTCCAGGTAGGCCAGAAGGCGGTCCGCCTCGTCGTTGGACAGGACCAGCGGCAGGGCCAGCGATGCACGCTCGAGTTCGGGTCTGAGGGCGGCGAGAACTTGGTCCATGGAAGGTGGCGCTCAATGTGGAGACGGTGCCGGACCGGGGTCGGCCAGAGCGCTTGTCTGCGTCAGTTGTTCCCGCGGGCACGCTGTCGGCAGGGCATCGGTTGCGCCTCCGCGCGGCCGGCTCGCCTCGTCAGGCCAACTTACCCCGCACCCGCCCCGAAGCGCCGCTCCGCTCACGGCGCCGATTCCCGAGGCGTCGAGCGGCATGAAGTCTGGTATCGCCCGCCGGCCCGCGGCGCCCGTCGCGCGCTGCCGACCGGGCGGCGGCAGTACCCGTTCCCGTCAGGCCGCGGCATCGTGCGGCGGCTTCGCGTTGGCGGCAAAGCTCTTGGAGCGCCCCTTCTTCAGGTGCACCAGCAGCAGCGACACCGCCGCCGGCGTGATGCCCGACAGGCGCGCGGCTTGGCCGAGCGTCGCCGGCCGGTGTCGTGTCAGCTTCTGCCGGACCTCGAAGGACAGCGCCGACACGGCCGCATAGTCCAGATCCTCGGGCAGCTTCAACTGCTCGTAGGCTGCGGCGCGCGCCACCTCCTCGTTCTGCTTGTCGATATAGCCGGCATAGCGGGTCGCGATCTCGACCTGCTCGATCACCGCGCAGGCGAGCTCGCTGCCCAGTTCTTCAGCCAGTGTTTCACGTGAAACAACGGCGTCCGGGCGGGCGATGTGCGCCACCTCGGCCACCTTGTCGTAGCTCACACCAGGCCGGCGCAACAACTCGAGAAGGCTGTGCTCGTGTTCGATTGCCTTGCCGAGCAGCCGTTCGGCGTCCGGCGCCAGCAGGATGCCTGGGTGGACCCAGGTCGTCTTCAGCTTCTCTGTTTCACGTGAAACAGCGTCGCGCTTTCGGTTGAACGCCTCCCATCGCACATCGTCAACGAGGCCCATCCTGCGGCCGGCCTCGGTCAGGCGCGCATCGGCGTTGTCCTCGCGCAGCTGCAGGCGGAACTCGGCCCGGCTGGTGAACATGCGGTAGGGCTCGGTCACGCCGCGGGTGATCAGGTCGTCGACCAGAACCCCGAGGTAGGCCTCGTCGCGCCGCGGCAGCCAGGGCTCCTGCCCTTTCACCTGCAGCGCCGCATTGGCACCGGCGAACAGCCCCTGCGCTGCCGCCTCCTCGTAGCCGGTCGTACCGTTGATCTGCCCGGCGAAGAACAGCCCGCCAATGGCCTGCGTCTCGAAACTCGGCCGCAGTTGGCGCGGGTCGAAATAGTCGTACTCGATCGCGTAGCCGGGCCGCAGGATATGCGCCCGCTCCAGACCGACCATGCTCTGCACGGCCGCGATCTGGATGTCGAAAGGCAACGACGTAGAGATCCCGTTCGGATAGAACTCGTGCGTCGTCAGACCCTCGGGCTCGAGAAAAATCTGGTGGCTCGTCTTGTCGGCGAAGCGGTTGATCTTGTCCTCGATGCTCGGGCAATAGCGCGGGCCTACGCCCTCGATGACGCCGGTGAACATCGGGCTGCGGTCGAAGCCGCTGCGGATGATTTCGTGAGTATGCTCGTTGGTGTGCGTGATCCAGCACGGCACCTGGGCCGGGTGCTGCTCGGCATGGCCAAGGAAGCTGAACACCGGAACCGGGTCGAGGTCTCCTGGCTGCTCCTGCAGGCGCGCGAAGTCGATCGTCCGACCATCGATGCGCGGCGGCGTGCCGGTCTTCAGCCGGCCCTGCGGCAGCTTCAGTTCCTTGAGCCGCGCCGCCAGGCTGATCGAAGGCGGGTCGCCGGCCCGGCCGGCGCTGAAATTGTTCAACCCGACGTGGATGCGGCCGTCGAGGAAGGTTCCTGCCGTCAGCACCACCGCACGGGCCGAGAAGCGCACCCCGGCCTGCGTGACGGCACCGGCGACGCGGCCGCCCTCCACCACCAAGTCGTCGACCGCGGCCTGGAACAGCCACAAGTCGGGCTGGTTCTCCAGCCGCCGGCGGATCGCTGCCTTGTAGAGCACCCGGTCGGCCTGCGCCCGGGTCGCTCTCACCGCGGGCCCCTTGGAACCGTTGAGGATGCGGAACTGGATCCCGGACTCGTCGGTCGCCGCGGCCATCGCGCCACCGAGGGCGTCGACCTCCCTGACCAGATGGCCTTTGCCGATCCCGCCGATCGACGGGTTGCAGCTCATCTGACCGAGGGTTTCGATGTTGTGCGTCAGCAGCAGCGTCGCGCAGCCCATGCGCGCAGCAGCGAGCGCAGCCTCGGTCCCGGCATGGCCGCCGCCGACGACGATGACGTCGAAAGTCTTTGCGTACAACACCCTGGGAACCCCGGTTTCTCTGAGCGAACTTTCCATTTTAGGCGGCCACGGCGCTCCCCTGGTGCTGGCCCTGACGCCAGCGTTGCCAAGCCGCAGTCAGCGCCCGATGGCCTCAACCAGCGACCTGCAAGGTGGTGTCACCACGATACTTGCCGGCGGTTCGACCAGGTCGATCGCACCGGCGGCGAAGTGGAGGGACCGCTGCGCCAGAACCGAAGCTGAAGGCGATCACCACAACATCCAAGACACCGAAGGCCGCGCATATGGCCATGACGGCGCCGGGTCGCGTTCCATTCCTGATTACAGGTGTTGACTATCAATCGTATATCATCAATAGTTGTTTGCGATGCCCGGCGTTCCCCGCCCGGCCGCTGACAATGCGGCGATGGAATGCCGCCCGGGCTGCGGTGCCTGCTGCATCGCGCCGTCCATCACCTCCGCCATTCCCGGCATGCCCACGGGCAAGCCGGCAGGCGTGCGCTGCACCCAGCTCGACCCGCACAACCGCTGCCGCGTCTTCGGGCGGCCCGAGCGCCCCGCAGTCTGCTTCTCGCTCGAACCACAGCTCACCATGTGTGGCGACTCCACCACCCACGCCTTGACCTGGCTCGCCCGCCTCGAGGCAGCCACCACTCCGGGTCCGGGATGACCGCGACCGACCTCACCCCCGTGTGGCCACGTGCCCGGGCGCTCTATCCCGTTCTGGCGGGCATCGACGTGCACATGGCCGACGGTGCCGCCCAGTATGCCGAAGTCCCCGCCGGAACCCTGCTGTTCCACGAAGGCGCCCCGTGCACCGGCTTCCCGCTCGTTCTGGCCGGCGAAGTGCAGGTCGCTCGCGGCAACTCCGGCGGGCGCCAGCTCGAGCTCTATCGCGTGACACCGGGCGAGCTGTGCATCGTCTCGACGTCCTGCCTGTTCGGTAGCACCGCGATGACGGCGCACGGCCTCACGACCATGCCGACCGAACTGCTGCTGCTCTCGCCCGCCGGATTTGGGCGCTGGTGCGAACACGAGCCCTTCCGCCGCTTCGTCTTCGGCATCTTTGCCGACCGACTGGCCGACCTGATGGCCCTGGCCGAAGCCGTAGCCTTCCAGCGCCTGGACCAGCGCCTGGCAGCCACGCTGCTGGGCCGCGGCACGCTGATCCGCGCCACCCACCAGCAGATCGCCGACGAACTCGGCACCGTGCGCGAAATCGTCACTCGGCTGCTGCGCCGCTTCGAACGTGACGGCATGGTGCGCTGCGGCCGCGAACAGATCGAACTGCTCGATGCGCCCGCCCTGCGCGAGTTGGCCGGCGGCGCGGCCACCCTTCGGTGACCTGGGTCACCGACGCCGCCATCGCGCGCGCGCACACTTCCGGGCATCGGCCCTGCGGCCGGTTCACATCCACTCAGGAGTTCGCCATGAAAGCCAATGTCGGCGGTATCGACCGCATCCTTCGCCTCGTCCTCGGCCTCGCCCTCATCGGGCTCACGCTTGGCGGGGTCATCGGCGCCTGGGGCTGGTTGGGCCTCGTCCTCGTCGGCACCGCAGCGGTCGGCTTCTGCCCGCTCTACCCGCTGCTCGGCCTGAACACCTGCCCGATGAAGAAGACCTGAGGCTCAGGCCGCGGGCGCCTTGCCACGCACCGCGCGCAGGTCCTGCGCAATGCGGCCGCCGCGCAGCGCGATCACGCGCCCGGCCGAGGCGACGGTCTCGGGCCGGTGCGCGACGATCAGCCTTGTCATCGCCAGCGCCCGCACCGCCCGATTGATGCGGCGCTCGCCGTCGATGTCGAGCGCGCTCGTGGCCTCGTCGAGTACCAGCACCGCAGGCCTCTTGTAGAGCGCGCGTGCCAGCAGCACGCGCTGCTTCTGCCCGCCCGAGAGGCTGGCGCCGGCATCGCCCACGAGCGTCTGGTAACCCATCGGCATCGCCAAGATCTCCTCGCCCAGGCCGGCCGTGTCCGCGCACTGCGCGAGCCACTCCATGTCCGGCTGCGGGTCGAAGAAGGCGATGTTGTCGGCCAGCGTGCCGGCAAACAGCGGCTCGTCCTGCATCACCGCCCCGACCCGTTCGCGCCAGGCCGGCAGTTCCGCAGGGCGCAGCGGTCGGCCCTGCACCAGGATCTCGCCCGACTGCGGCCGGTAGATGCCCAGGATCAGCTTGACCAGCGTCGTCTTGCCGCAACCCGATGGCCCGACGATGGCCACCGACTCGCCGGCATCGATGCGCAGGCTGACGTCGCGCAGCACGTCCTCCTCGCCGTCGCCGTAGCGGAAGCTGACCCCGCGCAATTCGATCGCAGGCGCATCGGCGAGCTCACCCCAGGCCAGGCCGCCGGCTGCCGGCTCGGGGTCGGCAAGCAGGATGTCCGCCAGGCGATCGCCCTGCAGGCGCAGCATCCTCAGGTCGACCCCCTTGTCGATCAGTGCGCTCACCCTCAGCACGAACTGTTCCTTGAAGGCGAAGAACGCGAACAGCATGCCGACCGACAGCTGCCCGTCGATCACGAGCAGCGCCCCGGCCCAGATCACCGCCACACGCTCGAGCCCGAACAGAACGCGATGCAGCACCCCCGCCTGCAGCTGCAACTTGCGCGCACCGACATCGGCGCTCAGCGTCTCGACGACGAGGCTCGCAAAGCGCGCCTGGCGCAGGGCCTGCGCGTTGAAGAGCTTGATCGCCTGCATGCCACGCAGGCTTTCCAGGAAATGGCTGGACTGGCGCGCCTCGTGCACCAGCGTCTGCTCGGTCGCCTCGCGCAGCGGGCCGAAGTAGGCCCATCGCAGCCCGCCGTAGGCCGCCACCGCGAGCAAGGCCACGCCCGCGAGCAGCGGGCTGTACCAGAGCAGCATGCCCAGCGTCAGCACGACCATCAGGCCATCGAGCAATGCCTCGACGAAGCTGGTCGTCAGCGTGCGCTGGATCTGCTGCACGGCCGAGAAGCGCGACCAGATGTCGCCCGCGTGGCGTCGTTCGAACCACGCCAACGGCAGGCGCACCAGGTGCGCAAAGACATCGTTCAGCCACTGCTGGCCGAGTGCGGCTGAGAGCTTCAGCACGGACCACGACCGGGCCGCAGCAGCGCCGGCCTGGATCAGCACCAGCAGCGCAAACCCCAGCCCGAGCGCGGCAAGCCAGCCGTGCCGGCCGCCGGCCAGCACGTCGTCGACCACATGCTGCATGAACAGCGGCGACAGCAGCGCCAAGCCCTCGAGCAGCAGACCGAGCGCCAAGATGCGCGCGATCGGGCCGCGCAGCCCGGGAACACGACCGATCATCCGGCGCAACGACAACCGGCGCGGCGCCTCCTGCGGCTCGAACGCCGCGCCGGGCGTCAGTTCCAGCACGACCCCGGTGAAGCTGCGCGACAGCTCGTCGGCACGCACTTCGCGACGCCCGCGCGCCGGATCATGGATCGTCGCGACGCCGCCGCGGACGGCAATCAGCACGACGAAGTGATTCATGTCCCAGTGCAGAATGCACGGGGTCTGCAGGACGGTCAGGTCATCGAGTTCGGCACGCAGCGGACGCGACTGCAGCCCGAGAGCATCGGCGATCCTGACCAGATCGGCGAGCGTTGCACCTTTCAGGCTGACGGGGAAGCGTTGGCGCAGTGTGGCCAGGTCGACGCGGCAGCCGAAGGCCCCGGCGACCATGGCGACACAAGCAAGCCCGCACTCGGCGGCCTCGGACTGCAGCCACACCGGCACGGCTTTCGAACCAGGCCCCCGCAGTGCCGGCAGGCGCACGCGGGCCACACGGCCCAACCAGGATTGCCGGCGCGCCTCGACCGCCTCGCGCCTGAACAGCGGATCCACGGCCAGCTCCGGTCAGCTGCGCTGCGGCCAGGCCGCCATGGCGCGCTGCCGGGTCACGCTCACCAGCGGCCGTGCGGAGCTGCTGCGCTGTCGCCGGCCTCGGGCTCGAGCGGCGCGAGCCAACGCCCGTGCGGCGCTTCCTGCTCGCTCACGCCGCCGGCCACGTGCTGCAGCAGGGCCGGATCGAGGGCGACCGGGCCGCGACGCGGCTTCTGGGTGCTGCCGGTCAGGTCGCAAGACTCGGTGCAGGGGATCGATTGCATGGGCGGCTCCAACGAAAGGCCAAAAAAGAGGGGGCAAGCCGAAGCTCACCCCCTCATTGCAGCAGTCACGTTGCCGACCGGGTACTGTCAGGTCTTACAGGGTCCCGGGCGCGCTGTTCAGACCCAGTGTGCCAGCTCAGTGAATCAGGCCCAGGCGCAGCGCCTTCAGCACGGCTTGATGCTTGTTGGTGCAGTCCAGCTTGTGCATCGCATTGTTGATGTGGAGCACCGCCGTCCGCTCGCTGATCCCAAGGATGGACCCGACCTCCCAGGCCGTCTTGCCGTCCATCGTCCAGCGCAGGGCCTCGAGTTCGCGCGGCGTCAGCGCCGGGCGCTCGGGCTGCAGCGCCTGCGGCACCAGGATACGCATGGCGACGTCCTGCGCCATCACGGCGAACAGCTGCAGATCGGCAACGGTGCGCTGCAACTGCGCCGGATCGCGCGGCAACGGCCGGTCGCGGTCGACCCCGAGCAGGAAGTGGCGGCCCTCCGGCAGGTGCATCGCCATCGCGATGCCGGTCACGAAACCGAAGGCGGCCTGGTGCTCCCACTTGTCGCCCGCACCCTGGCAGACGTAGGTGCGCTGGTCCCAGACGATCGGCATGCTGTGCAACCGGCAGTGCTGCATGACCGGGTCGCGCATGGCGAAGACCGGGTCGTTGAAACTGTCGACGTAGGCCGGTGGCGTGTTGTCGACGGTGATGAACTCGGCGTCGCCGAGACCACGGTCGACGACGGTCATCGCCGTCACCGTCTCGAAGCCCAGGCCACGCGTGAAGCGCACGATCTCGTCGCGGAACTCGTCGCGCGTGCGTGCCTCGAGCACGGACTTGTACCCACCTGCCAGCATCGATCCCCGCCACCGTCTCCGCGTTGCCCCAGACGTGAGCTTATACGCACTTCCGCGCGCGCGCTCAACTGGCTTGCATCCGCCGGGGGCCGATGGCCCGCGAGCCACACCCTGACAGGGTTTACAGCTTTCAAGCCTGGCCCGGCTGCCGAAACTCCATGGCCTCAGTCCACCACTTTGCGAGGAACGCTCATGTCTTCAACTTCACCCTGGATCCTGCGTGCCTGGCCGCCGGTGCTGCGCCCGGCGCGCAGCCCGAACGACCTGCACTTCGAACACCTCGGCACGATGGTGACCTCCCCGGGCGACCGCGTCGGCCAGACCATGTGGGGCAGCCGCAGCGCCGAAGGCGAAGCCGGCGTCGCCTGGGACTGGGTCCAGTTGCCTGGCGACGCAGTGGCGATGGCCGACCCGATGTCGGTCGTCACCAACATCCGCCTGCTCGGCGATTCCGGCGAGGTGCTGACAGCACAACAGGCGGCGCGCTACCTCAACGAGATCGTGCACGGCCTGCCATGGCAGCAGGAGGTCCGGCGCGCGCTGCGCGCGGCCTGACCCGCCCGCGCCGGCACGGCTCTATTTGAGCGCCGCCGCGCGCAGGGTGCGGGCGACGAAGCCCAGGCACACGACGGCAAGCACGGTGCTGGCGGCCAGCGGGATCAGCACGTCCGCCGCGGCCAGTGTCTCGCCCTTGAGCACGCGCCCCATCAGCGTGGTCTGCGCCAGCGCCGGCACCCAGAGCTGCCAGGGTGACTCGCCGCTCTGGCTGAAGACGCTGATCATCGGCAGCATCGACATCGCCAGCAGGACGATCGTCGCATTGGCCTGCGCCTCCTTGAAGGTCCGGCAGCGGATCGCCACGGCCATCAGCAGCGCGGCCAGGGCACCCGCCAGCGGCAGCAGCAGGCCGATGAAGACACCCGCCTCGCGCGGCCCGAACCGGAACATCGCCGACAAGGACTCGCTGCGCAGCAGCCACTGGCCCGGCAGGAAACTCAGGCAGCTGAGCACGGCGATCAGCATCGCCACGCTCGCCACGGCGCCCCACTTGCCGACCGTCAGCGCCAGCGGCGTGGCCGGATTCATCAGCAGCGGCTCGAGCGAGCCGCGCTCGCGCTCGCCCGCGGTCGTGTCCAGCGCCGCGTTGAGCGCGCCGTAGAGCACCGCCATCAGCACGAAGAAGGGCACCATGATCGACAGCTGCGCCGCCCGCGCCGCCGGATTGGCGAGGTCGCGCTCCTGGATCTGCATCGCCTCGAGCGCCCCCGGCGCGACCCCGCGCACCGCCAGGCGCAGCATCGCCTGCTCGCGGTTGAAGCCGCGCAGCAGGTTGATCACTCGCTGGGCCCCGCCCTGCGCCTGCTGGTTCGCACTGCTGAGCACCACCTCCACCACGGGTGCCTCCCCGCGCGCGAGATCGGCCTCGAAGTCCGCCCCGATGACGACGACCGGATCACCGAGCTGGTTGTCCTTCAGGCGCTGCTCGTAGTCGGACGGCGCGGCCTTGAGCGTGTAGGTCTGGCGCTCCAGATAGTTGCGCAGCGTCGGCGCCTGCGCGATGCCGACGGCGACGACCTCGCGCGCCTCGGCGCGTCGGTCCAGGCGATCGATCAGCGTCGAGATCAGCACCAGCACCAGCGGCCCCATCGCCACCGAGCTGAGCAGCACCGTCAGCAGCGTGCGCCGGTCGCGCAACGCATCGAGCAGCTCCTTGCGGAAGACGACCAGCGCGGTGTTCACTCGGCGATCTCCCCATGTGCGCGCTCGTCGGCGGTGAAGGCCAGTCTCACAAAGGTCTCCTCGAAGTCACGCTCGCCGGTGCGCGCCGACAGCTCCGCCACCGTGCCCGCAGCCACCGTGCGGCCGTGCGACACGACGACCACGTGGTCGCACAGCCGCTCGACCTCCTGCATGATGTGGGTCGAGAAGACGATGCACTTGCCCTGCTCGTCGCGCAGGTGGCGCAGCACATCGCGCAGCGAGCGGGTGGCCAGCACGTCCAGGCCGTTGGTCGGCTCGTCGAGGATGATGTTCGCCGGGTCGTGGATCAATGCCCGCGCCAGCGCCGTCTTCATGCGCTCGCCCTGACTGAATCCGTCCGTTCGGCGGTCCAGCAGCGAGCGCATCTCCAGCGCCTCGGCCAGCACCTCGGCACGGGCGTGCGCGACCTCGTCGGCCATGCCGTGCAGGCGCGCGAAATAGACGATGTTCTCGCGCGCGGTCAGTCGGCTGTAGAGGCCGCGGGCGTCCGACAGCACGCCCATGCGCGCCAGCGCCGCGGCCGGCCGTGTGGCCACGTCCACGCCGTCGACCGCGATGCGCCCGGCATCGGGCGCCAACAGCGCCGCCACCATGCGCAGCGTCGTCGTCTTGCCCGCGCCGTTGGGCCCGAGCAGCCCGGTGATGCGGCCATCCCCGGCCGTGAACGAGACGCCGTCGACCGCCTGCACGACCCGCGCCTTCTTCCCGCGCCCCTGGGTGAAGCGCTTGGACAGTTCGCTCACCTCGATCATCGTGCGCCCTCCGCGCCCCGGGCGACGCCGACCGGCACGAACGCCGGCGGGCGCGGGATCGCCTGCGCGCAGCCGGCATCGACCTGCTGCGCCTCGTCGTCGGTCGCGGCGTCGATGAAGCGGAAGACCACGTCGCGCATGCAGCCCAGGCTCATCACGCCGTGACCTGCATTCGGCACGACGACATGGCGTGCCTTCGCGCCGAGCGCCTTCGTCGCGCGCTCGCCATGCCGCGGCGGCGTGACCGGGTCGATCCCGCCGGACAGCACCAGCACGGGCGCCGGTGCGACCGGCATGCGGTAGAACGCCTCGGGCACCATCCCGCGCGGCCAGGCCTCGCAGGTCCGACGGTACAGGTCGGCAAAGCTGGCGCCGAAGTCGGCCCCGGGCGGGTCGCCACCCGCTGCCACGCGCGGCATGTCCTCGGCGCAGACGACGGAGAAGTGCATGCCCATGGCCATGCGCATCTCGCGGTCGCGCCCGCCGCTCATGGCGCTGGCCAGACCGGTCAGCGCGACGAAGCGGCCCTGCGCCGCCTCGGTCACGGCGTGCGGCAGCGCCGACGCCAGCGCCGGCAGGTAGAGCGGCGCGCGCACGAGGCCGGTGACCATGTCGCGCGTGAGCGTCAGCGTCTCGTCACGCCCGGTCACCGGGTGCGGCACCGTCACCGTGCGCGGCAGGCTGGCCAGCAACGCGTGCCACTGCGTGCGCAGCTGGGGATAGCGCGCCTTGCACGAGGCCTCGCCCTCGCAGGCGGTCAGCAGCGCGTCGAACGAGGCTTGCGCGTCGGGCGAGCCCGAGGCCGGCAGCACCATGTCGGGCGGCGCGACACCATCGATCACGGCCCGGCGCACGGTGTGCGGGAACTGGCGCATGACCTCGAGGACCGCGCGTGTCCCGTAGGAGCCGCCCATCAGGTTGATCCGGTCGGCGCCGAGCGCACGCCGCACCGCATCGGCATCGGCGATCGCGATCGTCGTCGTGTACTGGCGCAGGTCGCCATGCGGCAGTTTCGTCAGCTGGTCCCGGCACTGCACCAGCATCGCGGCCTGTACCTGCGGGTCGGCCAGCTCGTGCAGCGGCTTGGTCGGCGCATCGGCATCGCAATACAGCGGCGCGGATCTGCCGGTTCCGCGCTGGTCGATCAGCACGACGTCGCGGCGGTTGAGCAGGCGCGTCAGCTGGCGTTCGAGCGGCCCGGCCAGCGTGATCGCGCTCTGGCCGGGTCCTCCGGCGAAGAAGAAGACCGGATCGGGTTTCTTGTTGCGCGCCAGTGCCGGCAGGACCGCGAAGTGCACGTCGATCGTCGGGCCGGCGGGAGCCGTCGGGTCGAGCGGACGCGTCACCTTGCCGCACAGGGCCTCGTGCTCGACGCCCCTGAGGCGGCAGGGTTCGAGCGGTGCGCCCGCAGCCCGGGCGGCGGGCGCCGGGCCGGCCCCGAGCAGGGCCGCGGCGGCCGCAAGCAGCAGTGGAGTCATGGCGCCCATTCTGGCGGCGGGCCGCTGCGCCATGCCCGTGTCACGCGGACCCGGGCGCAAACGATGACACGAATGCCGCCGAGCGGGTTTCACCGCCCCAGCATCGACTTCAGCTCGCCGCTGGCGAGCAGCCGCGCCAGGTCGTCGGCACCACCTATCAAGGTGCCCTTGACGAAGACCATCGGGAAGGTCGGCCAACCGGTCCACATCTTCAGCGCATTGCGCGCCCGCCACTGGCTCAGGTAGTTGCCATACTCGAGATAGCGGTAGTCGATGCCGGCTGCCTTGAGCAGCCGGCAGGCCTTGCGCGGATAGGGGTTCCAGGCCATGCCGACGACAAGCACCGGATGCGCGGCGGCAGCGGCCTCGACCTCGTCGACGATCGAGCGGTGGTGCCCGGCGACACGCTCGCGCACGGCGGAGTGGATGCGGGATTCGTCCAGGGTGGCGCGGGGCATTCGGCAGGCTCCTCGGGGGCGTTGAATGCTGCATTCAACACCATTCGACGCAGGGAATCCGCGGCGGGGCTATCGTCACGCCCTCCCACCCCTGCATTTCCCTTGCTCTCGAGGACCCGCATGAAGCTCTATTACAGCCCCGGCGCCTGCTCGCTCAGCCCCCACATCGTGCTGCACGAGGCTGGCCTGCCCTTCACCGCCGTGCTCGCCAGCACCAAGACCCACAAGCTGGCCGATGGCACCGACTACTACACCATCAACCCCAAGGGCTACGTGCCGCTGCTCGAGCTGGACAACGGGGAACGCCTGTCCGAAGGGCCGGTGATCGTGCAGTACATCGCCGACCAGGCCCCGGCCAGGAATCTCGTGCCGGCCGCCGGCACGATGGCGCGCTACCGCGTCATGGAGTGGCTCAACTTCACGACCAGCGAGTTGCACAAGAGCTTCAGCCCGCTGTTCAACCCCGCGATGCCCGAGGAAGGCAAGGCGGTGTACCGCGCCCGCCTGGCCGACCGCTTCAAGTGGGTCGACGAGCAGCTCGAGGGCAAGCAGTACCTGATGGGCGATCAGTTCACCGTCGCCGACGCCTACCTGTTCACCGTCACCAACTGGTGCAAGCATGTCGGCGTGGACATCTCGGGTCTCGCCAGCCTCGGCGCCTACATGGCGCGCGTGGCCGCGCGTCCGGCCGTGCAGGCCGCGCTGAAGGCCGAAGGCCTGATCAAGTAAGCCGTGCGCGGCGGCATCCGGCGTCAGGCCGGTGCCGCCGCGCCGCCCTTGAGCAGGCGCTCGCAGGTGCCGCGCTGCTCGTCGGCGGCCTCGACCTTGCGGCAGGTGCCGTCGAGCACGCCCTGCAGGCGCTGGATCGTCGCGGCGTGCTTGCCATCGGCGTTCCACTTCTGCAGCTGGTTGCCCACGCGCTGGAGCGAGCGCGCGCTGCGTTCGTAGAAGGCGCCCTTGTCGTTGGCCGCCTCGACGAAGAGCTGGCTGGCGGCCTTCTCGATGCGCGCAGCCTCGCCCGGCGCCAGCTCCACCAGCGCCGAGACATAACTCGCGCCCCACTGCAGCCGCGTCGCCGGCCCCTCGCTCTTGTCGAAGGCCTGCTCGTACCAGCGCAGTGCCTCGTCCTTCCGGCCGAGCTTCCTGGCATTGCTGCCGAGCTGGCTCATCAGGTAGTAGGGCGAATGCGTCTTCGCGAGGTTGGACTTGAGCAGCGCATCGCTGTCGGCCCACAGGCCCGCCTCGCCTTGCAGGTAGGCCACCGAGGTGATGACCGACATGCGCTCGTAGCCGTCGGTGATCTCGCGGTCCATCCGCGCCGACAGGTCGCGCACCTCGCGCAGCAGCGTCTCGCCCATCTTCGGCGTCGTGCTCGACTTGGGCGTGCCGATGCGCGCCAGGCTGACACGGGCCGTCAACGCGCTCACACGGTCGCCGCGCGACAGCGTCGTGTCGGCCTGCAGGCGCGCGAGCACGCCGTCGAACTGCGCCGTCAACGCGGCGCGCTCGGGCGACTCCTCGGCCGTCAGCACCTTGACCATGTCGTCGGCACCGTAGATCAGCACGTCCATGTGGGTGCGCGCCTGCGTCGGGTCGACGAGCACACGCTGAACCCGCGCGCGCAGCGCAGCATCGGGCTTCAGGCCCTTGCCGTCGTCGCTGGCGGCCAGGGCCTTGAGCCACAACCGGGTGGTCGTCTCGCCGTCGCCGGCGGGGCTCCTGGCGGCCAGCTCGGCGAGCAGGCCCGGGCGCTCGGATTCCCTGACGAGCTGCGCCTCGTCGGTCTCCCATGAGTAGAAGGCCAGCATGCGCCACTCGTTGGGCGTCAGCGTCTTGCCGCCGCGGGCGTCGGCCAGCACGGCCTTGATCGGGCGGCCACCGGCCAGACCCGCCTGCAGCGCGGCCATCACCTGCGGCGCATCCGCCTCACCGGGCAGGCGCGTGATCTCGGCACCGTCGCTCGACATCAGGATCACCGTCGGGTAGCCGCGCACCCTGAACCGGGCGCCGAGCTTCTGCGCGCCCGGACGGTCGCCGTCGACATGCACGGCGATGAAGTTCTTGGCCTGGGCCGCGAAATCCTGGCGGTTGAAGAAAGTCGCCTTGAGCTGGTTGCACGGTGGGCACCAGGTCGCACCCCAGTACAGCAGCACGGGCTTCTTCTCGGCCTTGGCCTGGGCGAAGGCGCGGTCGATGTCGGCATCCGCGGCAGCGGGCTGCCAGGCGACGTTGGTCGAGGGCAGGCTCGGCGCGGCGGCCAGCGGGCCGCCGCACAGGCTCAGCGTGGCGGCGAGGGCGAGGGTGCTCAGGGCGGTGCGCAGGCTCATTTCGGCGGCTCGAGGTTGCTCGTGGCAGGAGGCGGATTCTGCGCCGCCCCGCCCCACGCCGTACAGGGCATTTGCCATGGCCCTAAGCTGCGCGCCCGAGGAGAACCCCGCATGCTCGAACTTCTGACCAACCCCCAGGCCTGGATCGCATTCGCCACCCTGACCGCGCTCGAGCTCGTGCTCGGTATCGACAACATCATCTTCATCTCGATCCTGGTCGACAAGCTGCCGAAGGAGAAACGCGAATTCGCGCGCCGGCTCGGCCTGTTCATGGCGATGTTCATGCGCATCGGGCTGCTGCTGGTGCTGGCCTGGATCGTCGGCCTGGTCGCGCCGCTGTTCAGCGTCTTCGGCAAGGACATCTCCGGCCGCGACCTGATCCTGATCCTCGGCGGCCTGTTCCTGGTCTGGAAGAGCACGACCGAGATCCACGGCTCGCTCGAGGGCGAGGAGGGTGAGGCCGCCGCGGCGGTGAAGGCGACCTTCGCCGCCGTGATCCTGCAGATCATGGTGATCGACCTCGTGTTCTCGCTCGACTCCATCATCACCGCGGTCGGCATGGTCGACGACGTGCGCGTGATGATCGCCGCGGTGATCGTCTCGGTCGCGCTGATGATGCTGTTCGCCGGGCCGATCGGTCGCTTCGTGTCCGACCACCCGACGATCAAGATGCTGGCGCTGTCGTTCCTCGTCGTCGTCGGCGTGGTGCTGATCGCCGAGGGCTTCGACCACCATGTGCCCAAGGGCTACGTCTATTTCGCGATGGCCTTCTCGCTCGGCGTCGAGATGCTCAATATCCGCATGCGCAAGCGGGCGAGGAAGCCGGTGGACCTGCACAGCCCGTACGAGCCGCCGCACGCCGGCTGAGCCTCAGAGTTGCCCCTGCGCGTCCTCGTCGAGCGGCGGCTCGGCGGTACTGCGGGCCAGCGCCATCCAGGTGCCGAAGGCCAGCCGCATCGCTCGCCTGGGTGCCGGGCGCGCGACTTCCAGCGCCCCGTCGTGCGCCACCAGCACCCCGAACCCGGGCGGGATCTCGTCGGCCCGCCCGATGCCCGCCTTGAGCACGTACCAGCACTGGCTCGACAGCGCCAGGTAGGCGGCGCGCTTGTTCGACTGGCGCAGGTCCGCCAGCAGGTCGGCGCGCCGCACCTTGATCTCGTGCACCACCGGCTCGACGTAGTCCTCGACCGTCGTGTGGCGGATCGAGAAGACATCGGGCATCGTCATCGTCCAGACCGCGGCGCCGTCCTCGCCTTCGAGGGGTGCACGCAGCGACAGTCCGCGCCAGACCACGCGCCCGGCGCGCTGCATCTCGGTGGCCACGCGCTCCACCAACTGCTCGTGGGCATCGCGCGCCGCGCGGTTCTTCTGCAGCGTGGCCGCCAGCACCTGCAGGCCGGCTTCGGTGACACGCAGGGTCTCGCGGCCGTCGCCGTGGCGCACGCGCTCCAGCAGCCCCGCCGCCAGCAGCTCGACCTCCACCAGGTCCTGGCACGGCCAGCCTGCCGAGCGCCAGATCTCGCGCAACCGGCGGCGATGCAGGGCGGTCAGGGGCAGCGCGGTGCTCATCCTCGCAGCGTAGCGCGGGATACATTCGCTCGCTGCAGCGGCGGCCCGGGCCGCCCGACACCACGAGGACACCAGACCGAGATGACCCGACGGATCCGCTCCGCCCCTGCCGCGATCGGTACGGCCCTGGCCCTGACCAGCGCACTGGTCGCGGCCCAGTTCAACCCGGCACGCGTGACGCGCGAGCCGGCCGCCGTCGCGGCACGCTTCCCGGACCCGGCCGTGCGCTATGCAAGCCCCGGCCTGCGCGAGGGACGCAGCGATTTCCCGTCGCACGCCGAAGTGCTGGCCACCCTCGACACCCTGGCCGGTCGCCAGGTCCGGATCGAGACCCTGGGCCGCTCGCAGGACGGCCGCCCGATGCCGATGGCCGTGCTCGCGCGCGACGGCCACGTCGACCCGCGCCGGCCGACCGTGCTGATCCTCGGCCAGCAGCATGGCAACGAGCCTGCCGGCGGCGAGGCGGCGCTGGCGCTGATCGCCGAACTCGCCGGCGCGCAGAGTTCGTTGCTCGACCGCGTCAACGTGCTCGTGATCCCGCGCGCCAACCCCGACGGCGCCGAGCGCTTCATCCGCACGACGCCGAACGGGATCGACGTCAACCGCGACCACCTGCTGCTGCGCACGCCCGAGGCGCGCGCCATCGCCGTGGCGATGCTGAAGTACCGGCCGCAGGTCGTGCTCGACCTGCACGAGTTCACCGTCGCCGGGCGCTGGGTCGACAAGTTCGGTGTGATGCAGAAATACGATGCGCTGCTGCAATCGGCCAGCGTCGGCAACCTCGATCCCGGCATCGGCCGGCTCGCGCAGGAGACCTACGAGGCCCAGCTGCACCGGGCGCTCGCGGCACGCGGCCTGAGCAGCTTCGCGTACCACACGACCTCGCCCGACCCGGCCGACAAGGTCGTGGCCATGGGCGGCGTGCAACCCGACACCGGGCGCAACACCGGCGGCCTGCGGCCGGCCGTGAGCCTGCTGATCGAGGTGCGCGGCGTGGGCCTCGGGCGTGCGCACCTGCTGCGGCGCGTGGACACGCAGGTCGTGGCGGCGCTCGAGGTCGTCCGGACCGCGGCGCGCCAGGGCCCGGAACTGCTGGCCGCCGTCAGGCGGGCGGAGGCGGATACCACCGCACGGGCGTGTCGCGGGGACCTGGTGATCGAGGCGCGCCACAGCCGCACGCGCCAGCCGATGGTCTTCGTCGATGCGGTCACCGGCGCCGACCGGCCGCTCGACGTCGATTGGCGCGCCGCATCGCCGCTGGACGTGCAGCGCACGCGTCCGCGGCCCTGTGGCTACGTGATCGCCGGCGACCAGACCGAGGCGCTCGAGCGCCTGCGCCTGCTCGGCGCGCGGCTGCAACCGGTGGAGCTCGCAGCTCGCTGGCACACCGAGCGCTACCAGATCACCGCCGAGGGCACGAGCCAGCGCCAGGACGCTCGCGGCGCGATCGACGACGGCGGCGAGGCCGGCATCCGCGTGCTGCAGGTACAGCCCCAGCGCGTGGGCTACGTCGTGCCGCCGGGCAGCGTCTATGTCGGGCTCGACCAGCCGCTGGGCGCGCTGATCGCCGCCGCGCTGGAGCCGGATTCGCAGAGCAGCTACGTCGCCAACCGCGTGCTTTCAATCGAGAACGAGGCGCTGCTGCGCGTAATGGCGCGGCCGTCGGCGAAATGGCTCTCCAACCGGTGAGCCGCGTGCGTTGACGCAATCCGGCCGGCGCAAGCCGGCATAGCCTATTGTCGAGTCGGGTGCCGAATCCCCGGTCCCGACGTCGACCTCCGAGGAATGGATCATGGCAACGCGGCAAGGCTCCAAAACCCTGCGGCTCGGTGCCTGCGTGGCGGCGAGCGCATTCATGCTGGGCGGTTGCGGCACTGCGCCTCCCGTGGCTGAGCGCTACATCCCGCCGCCGGTCGGCTCGAGCTGGACCTACCAGGTCACCAGTACCGGCAGCTACGGCAGCACCGCCAATTTGGTGGTGCCCACGCGCTACAGCCGCGCGGAGTTCGAGGGGCGGCCGGTGCTCAAGTTCGAGAACATGTCGGGCGGCACGCTGCAGACCGACAAAGCCGGCGTGATCCTCGCTTTCGATCCGGCCGGCCGGCCGCAGATGCGCTACGACCCGCCCCTTGGCTACGAATGGCCCCTCGTGGTCGGCAAGACCTGGACGCAGCAGATCCAGTTGACGGTCGGCGGCAAGACGACGACGCCGATGACGGCGAAGTGGCAGGTCGAATCCTGCGAGGACGTCACCGTACCGGCCGGCACCTTCAAGGCTTGGCGTGTGAGCTTCACCGACAACTTCGGCTTCAAGCAGACGACCTGGTCGGTGCCAGTGGAGTTGGGCACCTTCGCCAAGCGCCTGAGCGAGCGGCCTGACGGCCACCCGCAAGGTGCCGGCACCCAGCTGATCGAGTTGCTGACGCCGCCCACCGTCAAGTGAGCCTGAACGCTGCGTGCAAAACCGCGTACCCCACGTGGAGCGCGCGGCGTCCTACAGTGGGGGCATGGACACGAACACCGCCCTCCCTGTCATCACGACCCCGCGCAGCGTCGAACGCCTGGTCGTCGGCCAGGCCACCAGCGACGGCGCGGGGGTCAAGCTCGTGCGCGTGCTGACGCAGAACCTGCAGCGCCGGCTCGACCCGTTCCTGATGCTGGACGCCTTCGGCAGCGATGCCGCGAGCGACTACATCGGCGGCTTCCCCGACCACCCGCATCGCGGCTTCGAGACCGTGACCTACATGCTCGAAGGCCGCATGCGCCACAAGGATTCGGCCGGCAACGAAGGCCTGCTGACGCCCGGCGCCGTGCAGTGGATGACCGCCGGCCGCGGCGTGATCCACAGCGAGATGCCGGAGCAGGAGCAAGGCCGGATGGAGGGCTTCCAGCTGTGGCTCAATCTGCCGGCCAAGGACAAGATGTGCCCGCCCTGGTACCGCGACATCCGCCCCGAGCAGATCCCTGAGGTGAGCGCCGCCGGCGTGACGGTGCGTGTGATCGCCGGCAAGGCGCTCGGCGTCGACGGCGCGATGCAGCGCGAGGCGACCGCGCCGACCTACCTCGACCTGCACCTGGAGCCCGGTGCCACCTTCGCGCAGTTGCTGCCTGCCGCGCACAACGCGTTTGTCTACGTCTACCGCGGCGCGCTGTCGATCGGGCAGACCGCGGTGCCGGTGCAACGCATGGCGATCCTGGCCAACACGCCCGGCAGCGACGGCGTGACGCTGCAGGCCGGGCCGCAAGGTGCGCGCGCCATCCTCGTCGCCGGCCAGCCGCTGAACGAGCCGATTGCCCAGCATGGCCCGTTCGTGATGAATACGAACGAGGAGATCTTCCAGGCGGTGGACGACTTCCGCCGCGGCGCCCTCGCCTGAGGGTCGATATCAGGCCGGCAACACGTAGCGCGTGCTCGGGCCCCGGCCGGTCTGCTGCAGCAGGCCGCGCTCGGCCAGCAGCGCCAGATGCTTGGACGCGGTGGCCGGGCTCACGCCGCACAGTCCGGCATAGCCGCTCTTGTTGATCGGGCCGGCGCGCAGCACCTGGGTCAGCACGGCCTGGCAGCGCTCGGCCGTCATCAGGTCGGCGGTCGCGCCGGCCCAGCGGCGGGCCAGTTGCTGCTCCAGCGTGAGTTCGCGCTCCCAGGTCGATTGCAGGGCTCCCAGCTCGACCGCAAAGGCGTCCTGCAAGCCGTGCCGGTGCATCAGCGCCAGCGCCGCCTCGCGCTCCTTGGTCGCCACCGCCAGATAGGCCTGCGCAATGCGCAGCCTTGCACGCACCAGCACCTCCGGCGCCGACGGCACCGCAAGGATCCCGCGCTGGTCGCGCACGAGCGCCATCTCTGCCGCGTGCAGCACGTCCTCCTGCGGCGCCAGCCGGTCGGCCACCGGCGTGGCCGGCGCTTCCAGGACCTCGCGCTTCAGGCGCCGTGTCGCCTCGGCATTCGCGGCGTCGGTGTCGGCCGGCCAGACCTCCAGCGCCGCGGCAGCGTGGCGGTCGCCGCGCAGCTCGTCGGCGGGCTCGCCATGGCGCTTGAAGCGCAGGTAGGCCACCTCGGCCAGGTTGTAGTGCGCGCGGCCGATATCCAGGCGCAGCGCGCTCGCGCTCGCCACCTGCAGCGCGAGTTCGAATTCGCGCTCGGCGGCCTCGAGGTCGTCCTGCCAGAAGTGCGCGGCGCCGAGGTTGAGGTGCGTGCGCGCCAGCAACTCGGGCTCGACCGATGCCCGCTCGGCCAGCTCGAGCACCCGGCGCGAATATTCGATCGCCCGGTCGACATCACGGATCTCGCCATAGACGAGGCTCAGGTTGCAGCAGGTCTTGAGCACCGCCTGGCCGTCGCCTGCCCGCTCGTACAGGTTGAGCGCGCGGTGCATGTGCTCCAGGCCACGTGGCAGCTCGCCGGCGCGGCGCCAGTATTCGCCCCAGGTGAGCTCCAGCCGGGCCAGCGAACTCAGTGACAGCGCGTGGCGCGCGCGCAGGCCGTCGGCCCGTTCCAGCGTCGCCCTCGAGCGCGGGTCGTTGCGAACCAGGAAGAGCCAGGCCAGCCGCGCCAGCACGACCACGTAGTCCTCGACCAGCGCCGGCGCCGGCAGCGCCGGATCGCCCGGGGCGTCGTCGACACCGGCGCGCCAGAGGTTGTCGGTGCAGTCCTCGTAGAAGGCCAAGGCGCGGTCGGCATCGCGCGGCTCGTGGAACCGGCCGAGCGCCGCGTAGGCGCGGCCGAGCAGCAGCGCGTCGTCGCCGGCCGCGGCCAGGCGCAACGCCTCCTGGTAGGCCGCCATCTCGCGCTCGGCATCGCCGCGCGTGCGCCACAGGCCGGCCTGCGCCAGCAGCAGGTCGCCGCGTGTGCGCAGGTCCAGCGGCCGGGCCAGGCAGCGCTCGAGCAGCGCGTCGGTCTCGGGCGCCAGGGCCAGGTCGGCCAGGCGGCCGTTCAGCAGCGCCGCCACGCTGCCGATGTCGCGTGTCTGCGCCTGGTGCCACAACGCATGCACCGCCGCCCCGCCGGCCAGCGCGAGTGCCGCCTGGCGGGCATGCCAGGCCTCGCAGGCAGCATCGTCGGCCAGGCCCATTCGGCCATCGACGAGCGCCTGCACATCGTGGCGCAGCGACAGCCGCTGCGCGACGTCCGGCGTGCCGGCACGCAGGATCGACGCCATCACGGTGCGCGCCCGGTCGAGGTAGCGGTAGTAGGTGCTGGGCCCCACCGACCACAGCCCGCACAGGTGGCTCACGGCGGGTTCACCGGGCTGGGCGTGGTAGCGGTCGCGGAAGGCCGGCACCGGCGCGAAGCCGAAGTGGCACAGCGCCGCGAGCATCGGCCGCCAACTGGTGCGCGACAGCCAGTCCGCACGCGTGATCGGCGCGTCCACTGGCGCATGGTCGGGTCGCAGGCGGCCGATCGTCCAGCGCAGCAGCCAGGTCACGGCCAGCACCTGCCCGGGATCGTCGCGCAGCGCCTCGCCGGCGGTGCCGCGCACCAGCGGCAGCCACTGGCGTCCGAGCCAGCGCGCGACGCCGCGGTGGCGTTGCAGCCATCCGGGCAGGGTGCCGTCACGGAGCGCACCGAGCGCAGCCATCAGCAGCGCTTCGGCGACCCGGGGCGACGGGATGCGCAGCGCCGGCGGGGCGGGGCTGGAGTCCAATGCGGCCGCGGGTTCTGTGGCTATCGTCTGGCCCTCTCGTCTGTCGACGCGCCCGCACGGGAGATGGTGCCTGCGTGCCGATGCGCTCTCGATCGAGGGATAGTTTATCGACCCCGCGCGCGCGACAGTCGCGCCACTGACAGGAGATCCCATGCCCAAGACCACGGCCCGCCCGCCCCGGCGCGACACAAGCCCGGCACCGCTGCGCAACGATCGCGTCGTCCTCGTCGTGTATGCACCGTTCGGCACCGACGAGACGCTGAGCACCTACCCCGACGGCAGCTCGATGCAGCTGGCCCAGCACCCGCTCTATCGCAGCCTGCTCGGCGTGGCCAAGGCGGGCGTCAGCGTTTGCGCGCTGATCGATCGCGTCGGCTGCGACACCGTGCTGGTCGAGATCCCCGGCGGCAAGCCGGCGCAGGCGCAGACCCTGTCGTGCTGGAAGCAGGACATGGCCTCACCGCGCACGCTGGCCGGCCTGCTCGGGCGGGCCCAGGCCTGCCACCCGACATCCACCCTCGCGCTGGCGCTGGAGGGTCACGGGGCGGGTTACCTGCCGGAGATCGACCGCCGCCAGCTCACGCACCGGAACCTGACCACCGGCGCCGGCGGTGCCATCAAGTGGGAGATCAACCCCGCGCCGGCCATCGAGCCCGGCGACTCGCCGCCAGACATGGGCAGCCCGATCCTGCCGATGGGCGGGCCGATCCAGCCGGTCATGGGGGGCCCGATCCAGCCCGTCATGGGCGGCCCCATCCAACCCGTCATGGGCGGCCCGATCCAGCCGGCGCCGGGCGACGGCGAACCGGTGCTGCCGATGGGCGGGCCGATCCAGCCCGGCATGTCGCCGCTGCCGGCGGCCAACCACGTGCTGCTGTCCACCTGGGGCCTGGCCGAGGCGCTGCGGATCGCACGCGAAGAGAAGGGCGCCTCGCGCGTGGCGGTCGTGCACCTGAACAACTGCTTCAACATGTCGACCGAGCTGCTGCACACCCTGATGCCGCACGCCGACTACGCCACCGGCTACGGCAACTACAACTTCTTCACCGCCGGCACGACCTACCCGGCGCTGTTCGAGTCGCTGCGCGGCCGGGTCTACGGCGCCGAGGACCTGGCGCGCGGCTTTGCCCTCGGCAACCGCGACCTGCTGCAGGCCAAGCGCAACCATCCGACCGTCGGCGCCATGATCCGGCTCGACCGCATGGACCTCGTTGCGAAGCGGGTCGACCAGCTCGCGGGGGCCCTGGCCGATGCGCTCACCGATGCCGGGGCCGGGCGCGCCGCGCTGGCGCAGCGGATCCAGCGCGCGATCGAGCGTGCCCAGCCCTACGACACCGACGGCAGCTTCCGCCTCGAGATGCCCGACCAGATGCTCGACCTGATGAGCCTGGCCGCGCACCTGCAGGCGCCCGACCTGGCCCTGCCGGCGGGCGTCCAGGGGGCTGCGCACGACCTGCATCGCGCGCTGGCGAAGGTCAAGCAGTACGGCGCCAACGACCGGCCCTGGCTGCTCGAGCCGCCACCGACCGTGCGCTGGGACTTCCGCGCGCGCGCCCTGGCGATGAACATCCTGCTGCCCGACCCCGACCGCCGCGGCCTGTACGACTGGCGTTCGATCTACTACCTGAACAAGACCGCCGAGACCGATGTGCCGCTGGTGCAGCCGCACGTGATCGACTTCCTCAAGCACACGCGCTGGGTCGACTTCATCATCGAGTACCACCGGGACACGCCCTTCAAGGGCCTGCTGCCGGCGCTGATCCCGCGCTTCCCGGTCTTCAACGCCGCGTACAAGCCGCGCCGCGGCGACAAGGGCCAGGACGGCCGCAAGCGTTGACCTGAGCCGAAGCGGCGCTGATGCCGACAGACCCCGGTGCTGCCCCGGGGTCCTTCTTTAGGGGGTGGGATCGTCTGCCGATCGTGCAGCGGCGGCACCGATCCGGCCGCAATGTGGCGGATGCAATGGGTCCGCCCACCCGGTGCAATGAGGCCCAGCGTGATCGAACGCCCTGCCGGCCCTCTCCACCCGAACCGCAAGGACCCCGCCTCATGGACACCCAACTGCTTGCCCGCCTGCCCGTCGAACAAGCCCGCTGCCGCGAACTGGCACGCCAGTTCTCGGCGATGGGGTCGATCGGATGTTTTGCCGCCGCACTCGTCGAGGAGGCCCTGCGCCGCGCCGACCGCGCCATCATCGAAGGCTGCGAGGACGGCGTCCGTCGGGCCTTGCGCGAGCTCGAGGCCTTCGGCTCCACGACGCCGGCACCGGCCGCGGCCCCGGCACGCGCCCGCGAAGCCATGGAGTTGCGCGCCGTCGCGGCGACCCCGGCGCGCGGGCCCCATCTGGCGCTCGCTGTGCCGCCCGTGGGCCGTCGCCCGCCGCGCGCCCAATTGGTGGCCTGATGCCGCGCCTACTCGACGACCTGGACGCCCTTCCAGAACGCGACGCGGCCCTTGATCTGCCTGGCCGCCTCGTTCGGCTCGGGGTAGAACCAGACCGCGTCGGGATTCATCTCGCCGTTGACGAACAGGCTCAGGTAATGACACTGGCCCTTCCAGGCGCAGCTGGTGCGGTGGTTGCTGAACGTGGTGAATTCGCGCTTGAGCGAACTCTCGGGGAAATAGTGGTTGCCCTCGACCACGACGATGTCGTCGCTCTCGGCGATGACGGTGCCGTTCC
>Ga0209682_10000043_pt1 | contig 36168 bp, 31 predicted proteins | sample DOMMetBare2Fresh_2_FD_187471 | JGI IMG/M metagenome (GOLD analysis project Ga0209682, IMG submission 187471) | Wetland sediment microbial communities from St. Louis River estuary, USA, under dissolved organic matter induced mercury methylation -... | ecosystem: Environmental > Aquatic >... | reverse complement strand
AGCGGGAGAGGTTGGCGAGGAACTTCTCGTTGCGGTCGCGTTCGGCCCGCTTGCGGAGGAACGCCATGGCATGGGCCAGGGGCTCGATCCGGATCGGCGGCTCGAACAGGTCGAGGAGAGACGAGGGGATCTCGCGCCGCTTCTTGGGGTTCTGCACCGCCGTGCCCACCACGAGAAAGGCGGGGCAGGTGAGGAAGCGCTCAAGCTGGCGGACGAGATCCGCGGAGCTGCCGCCAAAACGGCGGCCTTTGCCCGAGATCGTGGCGGTCAGAACCTCGTCGAGGTTGTCGATGAGGAAGACCGTTTGCTTCCCGGCGAGCGCATTCCCGGTGGCGAGAAGGATCTCGAAGGCCTGATCCGGGTCCGGCCGCGCCCGGGCGAGAGACGCCCGCACTGGGTCGTCCTGCGCCTCGGGCCGGACTTGCGACCACAGCTCCAGCGTGCGGATGGCGAAGGAGGGGAGGTTGATGATCCGGCGTTCCTCTTCGCAGAACTGAACCGCGTCGAAGGCGTCCCGCAGGCCCGGCGAGGACTGAAGAGTGTGCCGCAGCACGAGGAGCAGAGTCGTCTTTCCGATCCCCCGGGGGCCATGGAGGAAGAGGTGCCGGGGCGCCACGCACCCGCGCTGGCTGCGCAGATGGCCGAGGAGCTGCTCGCGGAGCTCGTCGCGCCCGACGAACGTCTCCAGCACGTCAGCCGGCTGCATCTGGTGCGGATTGTACTTGTAGGTGATACCCGATCCGCCCACCGAGGATGAAGTAGCGGGAGAGAAGGAGGGGTGGGGGGGGCGTGGTTCCATGGGCTCACCGCAAAGTCAACCTACTTTGCAGAAAGGCCACGGCAAAGTCAATCCGCTTTGCCGCCCTCGCGACTCAAAGCTTGCCGACTTCGCTGAAAGCGGGCGGCGAAGTGGGCGGACTTTGCCGCTATACGTTGAACCGGAAGTGCGCCACGTCGCCGTCCTGCATGACGTACTCCTTCCCTTCCAGGCGGAGGAGGGCGGCTTCCTTGCAGGCGGCCATGGTCTTCAGGCGGAGGAGATCCTCCGCGCGGACGACCTCGGCGCGGATGAAGCCGCGCTCGATGTCGGAGTGGATGGTGCCGGCGGCGACGCGGGCGTGGGTGCCGCGGTGGATGGTCCAGGCGCGCACCTCGTCCTCCCCGACGGTGAAGAAGGAGATCAGGCCGAGGAGGTCGTAGCTCGCGCGGGTGACGCGGTCGAGGCTCGGCTCGGTCAGGCCGAGGTCGGCCAGGAAGTCCTTCTGCTCGGCGGGCGGGAGCTGGCTGATCTCCTGCTCGATCGGGGCGCTCACCACGATGGCGCGCACCGCCGGCCGGACCTCGATGCCGAAGGACTCGACGGCCGCCGCGGCGCGGTCTTCGCCCGCGTTGATCACCAGGAGCATCGGCTTGGCGGAGAGGAGCTGGAAGCCGCGCAGGCGCCGCTCGTCGTCCGGATCGAGCTCGATCTCGCGCAGCGGCTTTTCGGCCTCCAGGGCCGGCCGGATCACGTCGGCGAGCAACGCCCGCTCCCGCTGCTCCTCGGGGTTCAGGCCCCGCTTGGTCGCCTTCTCCAGCCGGTCCAGGCGCCGCTCCACCAGGTCGTGGTCGGCGAGGATCAGCTCGAGGTCGAAGCTGATCACGTCGCGCGCCGGGTTGACGCTCCCCTCCGGATGGAGGATCTCGGCGTCCTCGAAGGCGCGGACGACGTGGACCAGGGCGTCCACGGTCTTCATCTTGGAGAGGTCGACGCTCTCGGCGCCCTCGCCGCGCTTCAAGCCGGGGATGTCCAGGTACTGGACCGTGGCCGGCACGTAGCGCTTCGGCTTGAACAGGTCGCGGAGCTGCTCCAGGCGCACGTCGCGCACGGTCGCGGTGCCCATGTTGGTCTGCGCGGACGAGGCGAACTTGTCGGTCGCCTGGTGCGAGGCGGTCAGGGTGTTGAAGAGCGTCGTCTTGCCCGATTTCGGGAGGCCGAGAATGCCGAGTTGCACGGGGATGTCCTCCGGGAGCGGTCGTCCCGCCAAGAAAGGGGGGAGGTTAGCACGTTCCGCACCAGGCCGCCGCGGAGCGGGCCAGGATCTCGGCGAGCTGGGCGACCGAGCGGAGGTCGACCCACTCCTCGTCGGCATGGGCGCCGGCCCCATGGGCGCCGATCACCACGGTCTCGACGCCGGCCTCGGCGAGGAGGGAGGCGTCCATCCAGAAGGAATGGCCTAGGGCGGCCGGAGGGCGTCCGAGGACGCCGGTGGCCGCCTCGGTCACCGTGCAGACGATGGGGGCCTCGGCGGCGACCTCGAACGGGGGGCGGGTCAGAGTCGGCCGGATCTTCGCGCGGAAGGTCGGATCGGCGGCGGCCAGCCCGTCGGCGAGGGCCTGCAGCTCGGCGACGCAGCCGGCTTCGGTCTCGCCGGGGACGGTGCGGCGCTCGACCTCCAGCCGGCAGCTCGCCGCATAGATGCTCGGCGCGGCGCCCCCCCGCAGGGTGCCGGCGTGGAGCGACGGCGGACCGACCAGCGGATGGGGGGGGCGATGCCGCAGATCCCGCTCCAGCTCCTCCAGCCGGCCGAGGAAGCGGCCCATGCGCAGGTTGGCGTCGATTCCCAGCTCGAAACGGCTGCCGTGCGCCGCGCGCCCCTCGGTCTCGACCTCGATCCAGATGAATCCCTTGTGGGCGAGGCAGAGGTCGAGCTCGGTGGGCTCGGTGACGATGGCGGCGTCCGGCCGGCAGACGGTGAGGGCGTCATAGAGGCCGAGGCTCGCCACCTCTTCATCCGCCACCCCCAGCACGTGCAGGTCTCCGGCGAGCGGAACGCCCGTCTCCGCGACCGCCCGGGCCGCGGCGAGGCAGGCGGCGAGGCCGCCCTTCATGTCGTAGGTGCCACGGCCATACATCCGCCCGTCGCGCACTTCGGCGGAGAACGGCTCGGGCATGCCGCCGACGCCGACCGTGTCCATGTGGGCATAGAGCAGAAGCGACCGTCCACCCCCTTGGCCCGGCAAGGTGCCGAGCACGCTCGTCCGCCCCGGCTCCGGCTCGCGGATCTCGACGCGGGCGCCGATCTGCCGCAGCTCGTCCGCCACGCAATCGGCGATCTCCCGCTCGTTGGTGGTTCCCTCGGAGAAGAAGGGGTTGATCGAGTTGATCCGGACGAGACGGGCGAGAAGATCGGTGACGTGGCCGGGGTCGATGCGCATGGGGGGGAGACTATCGCCTGGAGCCCCGGCGATCCAGGGGGAGCTTTGGAGCTAGACTCGCGCCATGGTTGCGAAGCCCGGCCGCCTCGTCTACTCCACCGACTCCGCCAAGACCTGCCCCAAGTGCGGCTGGCCGGCGCGCGATTGCCGCTGCGGCACCGCGGCCGACGAGCCGGTGCCCGCGAAGATCGTCGCCAAGCTGCGCATCGAGAAGTCCGGCCGCGGCGGGAAGACGGTCACCGTCGTCGACGGCCTGCCCAGGAACCGCGAGTGGTTGAAGCAGTTGGCCCGCGAGCTCAAGCAGGCCTGCGGTACCGGGGGCACGGTCGGCGAGACGAGCGTCGAGATCCAGGGGGATCAGCGCGACGCCATCCGGGCGCTGCTCACCGGCAAGGGATGGACCGTCAAAGGGTGAAGCAGGCAGAAGAGGAATTGGCTGGGAGGCAGGGATTCGAACCCCGATTCTGCGGGTCAGAGCCGCATGTCCTACCGTTGAACGACCTCCCAGCAGGCCGAAGCGGAAGAGTACAAAACCCCGGCGGTGAGGTCAACCCTCGGCGGGTTTGCCGGCCTCGCGCAGGAACGCGATGAACCGCCCCATGTGGCGGCCGGAGGCCTCGCGGCCCATCACCTCAATGAGATCGAAGAGCGGTGGACCGCCGGTGCTGGCCGAGAGGGCCATGCGGGTCGGGTGGATCAGGACGCCGGCCTTGACCCCCTTCTCCTCGGTGAGAGCGCGCAGCTCGGCCTCCAGGGCGTCCTTGGCGAAGGACGGCAGCGCGTTGAAGCGCGCGCGCAGGGCGTCCAGGAGGTCGGGGAGGCTCGCGTCCTTCAAGAACTTGCCGCAGGCCGCCGGGTCATAGGTCAGCTCGTCCTGGAAGTACGGAAGGACCAGCCCGGCCAGCTCCTTCAAGGTGGTGGCACGGGTACGGTGCAGCTCCAGGGCCGCCCGCAGGCGCTCCTGGTCCTTGTCCTTCAGGCCGGCCTGCTCCACGAACGGCTCCAGGTGGGGCCACAGCTCCTGGAGGCTCAGGCGCAGCATGTACTGCCCGTTCATCCACCAGAGCTTCTCCCGGTCGAAGACGGCCGGCGAGTCGTTCAGGCGCTCGACGGTGAAGGCGGCGATCATCTCGTCCCGGCTCATGATCTCGCGGTCGTCCCCGGGGTTCCAGCCGAGCAGGGCGAGGAAGTTGTAGAGCGCCTGCGGCAGGATCCCTTCGTTGCGGAACTCCTCGACCGAGGTGGCGCCGTAGCGCTTCGACAGCCGCTTCTTGTCCGGCCCCAGGATGAGCGGCAGATGCGCGAAGGTCGGCACCTCGCCGCCCAACGCGCGGAACAGGGGGATGTGCTTCGGCGTGTTCGACAGGTGGTCCTCGCCGCGGATCACGTGGGTGACCCGCATGTCGATGTCGTCCACCACGACGGACATGTGGTAGGTCGGGGTGCCGTCCGAGCGCAGGAGGATGAAGTCGTCGAGGGCATCGGGCGGGAAGTCCATGTCGCCGCGCACGATGTCCCGGAAAAGGATGTGGTCGTCCGGCATCCGCAGGCGGACGACGAACGGCTTGCCGGCGGCGAGCAGCGCCGCGCTCTCCTCCGCGGGACGCGCCAGGCAGGTGCGCGGATAGCGGAAGGCCTTGCCCTCCGCCTGCGCGGCGGCGCGCTGCGCCTCCAGCTCCTCCTGGGTGCAGAAGCAGCGATAGGCGTGGCCGTCGGCGAGCAGCTCCTCGGCCCGCTCGCGGTGGCGCGCGATCCGCTCGCTCTGCAGGAACGGTCCCTCGTCCCAGACGGTGCCGATCCAGGAGAGCGCGGACTGGATCTGGCGGGTCATCGCCTCGTCCGACCGCTCCTTGTCGGTGTCCTCGATCCGCAGGATGAAGGCGCCGCCCGCGCTCTGCCGCAGCAGGTCGTTGTAGATCGCGGTGCGGGCGCCCCCTACGTGCAAAAAGCCGGTCGGCGACGGCGCGAAGCGCACGCGGACCGGTCCTCGAATGTCAGTGCTCATGGTTGAAAACGGTATCACAGGCCCCGGCTCACTCCTTCGACAGCACCACCCGTCCGTTGGCGTCCTGGATCGGCCGGGCGTTCCCCGGGTGCAGCTTGTGGAAAGCGGCGATCTGCTCCTTCGAGACCTCGATGGTGCCGCGCAGCAGGTGCCAGCGGACGCCTTCGGTGCAGGGCGGCGTGGTCAGCGAGCCGGCGTAGCCGAAGTAGGAACGGTCGGCGGGAAGGAGGTCCGCGGGGTCCAGCTCGGCCGTCTTGCCCGGGCTGTTCAGCGCGGCAAGGATCGTCGCGATGGCCGGGTTGGGAGCCCTTCCTTCCCGCAGCAGGACGCCGGCGACCGTGAGCTCCCCTCCCTGGTCGGCATGCACGAAGTGGATCTCCATCGGAGCGCCTTTGCCGTCGATCTTGTGCTCGCTCGGCTCGTGGAAGTGAAACTGGGCGAGCTGATAGGTCCGCCCGCCTACGGTGAGGGAGGTGCTGCCCCCCGCGGGGAGGTTCACCTGGATGTCATGGCCGGTGTCCACGACCGTGACCTTCCGGACCCCATAGGAAAACTCCAGAGCCGGCAGCGTGCGTGCGATGGCACCCCTGACGTCGATCGGCGATTGCCGGCTGCCGGTGCCACAGGCGGCGTACTGCGGGCAGATCTTCCACCAACCTCCCGGGTTCGCATAGCTCCACTTGCAGCCGGCAGAGCCGCTCGCCGAGGGGGCCGGGGGCGCGGTGGCACAGGCGGAGAGGGCGGACAGGGCGACGGCTGCGAAGACGGCGAGGACGGAACGGCGGCTGCGAAGGCGCGGCAATCCGGTCATGGCGAGGGCTCCTCCCATTCGAGTTGGATGAGGAACGCTACCACGGGGAGTTCTTCAGCGAGCCAGAAGCCATTCGTAGGCGGGCTGCACGGCGACGCCTGGCGGCGCCTCGCGGGGGGCTCCGTCGAGCGTCAGGGTCAGCAGGCGCTTCTGCGCGTTGGGGAAGAGCCGGCCGGCCTCGTCGAGCGCACGCAGCTCGCGCTCGGCCACGGCGGCGCTCGTCGAGTCGGCACAGACCTGGAGGAGCTCCTCCCCTCCCCCCGGATTCCGGACCAGGAAGTCGACCTCCCGCCCCTCGGGCGTGCGTACGTAGCTGACCCGCGCTCCGCGCCGCTCGAGCTCGATGAGCACGACCGTCTCCAAGGCGTGGCCCGCGTTGGGCCTCCCGGAAGGATCGAACACCGGGATCAGTCCGGGGTCCACCGGGTACGCCTTGCGCGGGTGGACCATCCGGCGGCGCTCGGACTCCGACTCCACCCAGACCGTACGGACGAGGAAACAATCCTCCAGATGGCCGAGGAGCTGGTGGACGGTGTCCTTGGAGATGCTGAACCCCTGGGATTTGAGGGCGGCGTAGAACTTCTCCACGCTGAACAGCCCGGCGGCGTTCCCCAGGAGGTGCCGCACCAGCCAGCGGAGACCGGCCACCTGGGTGACACCGTGCCGCTCGACCACGTCGCGCAGCAGGGCGATGTCGACGTAGTCCTGGAGCAGCCGTTGCCGTGTCGCCACGTCCAGCCCCTGGCCCTCCGGAAAGCCACCGGCGACGAGGTAGTCGAGGAACGCCCGCTCCAGGGCCGAGCGCCGCCGGGTGCCCGGCATGCCGGAGGGCTCCGGCAAGGGGTGCCCATGGTGGCGGAGGTACTCCTCGAAGCTGAAGGGGTGGATCACCACCTCCCAGGCCCTGCCACGCATGGCGGTCGCCAGCTCCCGGCTGAGCAATGCCGCCGAGGAGCCACTCAGGAAGACCTCCACGGACTCGGAGTCGAGAATCCGCCGGACGAACCGTTCCCACCCGGGCACGACCTGGATCTCGTCGAAGCACCAGGTGACCTGCTCACGCCCCCGCAACCCGGGATGGCGCCGGTAGTACTCCTCCAGCACGAGATGGAGCTGGTCCGCCCGGAGATCCGCCAGGCGTTCGTCCTCGAAGTTGAGGTACGGCAGGCGCTCGCGGCCGACGCCGCGGTCGAGCCGTTCCCGGCGGAGCTGATGAAGGAAGGTCGTCTTCCCGGCCCGGCGCATCCCGATCACCGCGGTCGCCTTGCCGGGAAGGCTCACCGTGCCATGGACCAACCGGGGCGTCGACGAGGGAATCGCCTCGGTGAGCGATTCCGCCAGCTTCTCGCCCAGGACGGCGCGCAGAGCCGGGGAGGTGTCGTCGGTCGTCATGGCGGGCCATCTCTCCTTCTCAGAAGGAGAATTATAGCCCAATCTCTCCTTCTCAGAAGGAGAAATCCCTCACCGGATCCCGACCGTCATCTCGTAGCTGGCGCTCCCGCGGGTGGCGAGGACGGAGAGGCGGTAGACGCCGGAGGCCGGGAGCTCGCCGGACCATTCGGTGGTGCGGCAGGTGACGGTGTAGTCGTCGAGGATGATCTCGAAGGCGGCGTTCTTCTGCGGCGAGGTGATGCGCACGGTCATCGTCTGCCCCTCGCGGGCCTGGAGGACATAGGTGTCGATGCCGCTCGTCGTCCCGGTGACGGTTCCTGAAGAGGCTCCCTTGGCGAACCGGATCGGCTTGGCGCCCGCGGCCGAGCCGATGGACCGGCGGACGGCCTTGCCGGTCTCGGCCAGGCGGCCGTTCTGGAGCTTCCAGGTCTCGGTGTCGATGAAGTCGACCCCGAGCGCCGCGCCGGACTCGTTGCCGGTGCGTTCCACCTCGAGCGCGCCGTCCTCGACGCGGACGCAGCGGACGCCTCCCGAGGCGCGGTCCCCGCCCGGGATGCGGCCGAGGAGGACCGGCTTGCCATCCTTCATCCCATAGACGAACCCTTCGTCGAACCGGCCGGTGCCGCCGGTGCTGCAGAGGCTCCGCACGATCGCCTCGTCGCGGCCGTCGCCGGTCAGGTCGCCGTAGAGCACCTCGTCGACCTCGAAGTAGGTCCCTTCGAGATCCGACCCCGCCGCGGCTTCGAACCGCCCGCCGGCCACCCGCACGGGGACCTTGGGCTCTCCCTGGGCCTCGAAGTCGGCGCAGGAGGGCTGGTAGACGAAGTTGCGGAAGTCGACCGCATGGACGTCACCCGCCGCCCGGACTGCGGTCGGCAGGATCGCGGCGAGGGCGAGAACGAGCGGGCAGATCTTCCGGACCATGGCTCAGTCTCCCGCCGTGTAGAGGAATGCGGCGTCCATCTCGCCGGTCACCCGCCCTCCCTGCAACCGGCGGAGCTTCCCTTTCAGCACGACCCCTTCCGGGGGCGTCTCGGGGAAGTTGCCCGCTTTGAGGAAGCGGCCGTCGAAGTCGAAAGAGACGCCCTTCACCTCCTGGGTGGTGAAGGTGAGGTGCGCCCCGTCCTGCTTCGGGTTGACCAGCCGGTAGTCGTCTCCCGACTTGGGCCGGATGAACCCGTAGAGCGGGACCGTGACCATCTGGTCCCCCTTCATGTCGAAGGTGGAGAGGTGGAGATGGTCGATCGCCTTGGCCCACGCGGGCAGCGGCTTCTCGGAGTCCAGGAAGTAATAGCCGAACGGATCGCTGGGACCTTCGCCCGCACCGGTGGCCGCGGAGGCGCCCGGGGCCAGCAGGAACAGGAGAAGGAAGGCGGCGCGCCAGGGGCGCAAGGAGAAGGGGCGGCTCATGGTTGCGGCGAGTCTATCCCAGAGGGCTCGATCACGCCTCTGGTCGCGGCGCTCCGGTCCTGAGTTACCATCTCGGATGAAGGAGAGCTGGTCATGGCGCAGGTCGTTTTTGATTTTCCCCCCTCGATCTTCTCCGCCTTGCGGAAGGCTCCGGTGGAGTTCGCCGCGGAGATGAGGCTCGCCGCCGCCCTCCACTGGTTTTCCCAGGGCTTGATCTCGCAGGGAAAGGCCGCCGAGATCGCGGGCTTGAGCCGGGCGGAGCTCCTGGACGAGCTGTTCCGGAGAAAGATCCCTGCCATCCAGGTCACCCTGGACGAGCTCCGGGAAGAGCTCGCGCGTGACTAGGCGATGGGTGATCAATGCTTCCCCGTTGATCTTCCTGGCGAAGATCGACGCTCTGTCCTTGCTGGAGCAACTCGCGGGTGAAGTCGTGGTTCCGTTCTCGGTGCAATGCGAGGTGGCGGCCGGGGGCGGTGTGCCCGGCTGGGGCCCCATGGAGCTTCCGGCCTGGCTGCGCCTCCGAGAGGATCTCCCGCTTCCGGCTGAGATTGCAGGATGGGACCTGGGCGCCGGTGAATCCCAGGTTCTGGTCCACACAGTGAGCGCGGGCGACGAGGCTGTTCTGGATGACCTCCAAGGACGGCGATGCGCGCGGGCACTGGGAGTGCCTGCAACGGGAACTCTTGGGGTCATTCTTCGTGCAAAAAAGCTGGGAATGATCCCCGCTGCGCAGCCTTTGATCGAAGAGTTGCTCCACAGAGGGCTGTATTTGTCCAGAGAGTTGGTCCAACTGGCTCTCCGGGACGTTGGGGAGTCGTAGGGGACCCGGTGACCTCTCCGGCCGTGTCTTTCAGGACCGCGAGCAAGCGCTCGGCGCGAAGGCGGCGCGCCAGGGGCGCAAGGAGAAAGTGGAGCGGCTCATGGGTGCGGCGAGTCTATCGCAGAGACCCAACCCTAGGAGTGCTTCTCGGCGAGCCCTCCTGCGACTCGCAGAGCCTTGGGGCCGGCTTCCGGCCAGCCCCGCCGCCTCACTCTTCCTCAACCAAACGCAACTCGAAAGTGAACCTTTCGTCAGGTATTCCCCCAAAGGGACCCCTAAAAACTCGCGCGCGCCCGCGGTCGGTTTTGACAGGTTCACCGCTCTCATATGCTGTGAGAAATTTGCGAAGACGAGGATCACCTTGCCACAGCGTCTCAGTCGCTCCGGCCCCAAGTCGCGCAACCGTAACAATGGCCAGTCACCGAAGCGCCAAGTATTTGTGCCGGAGTAATTCCCGTGGCACCCAGGAGAGGGATTGAACCACCGGCACCGTGATTCTCAGCCCCCGCCGCCCTCCCCCCGACCCAACCGAAAAACCCCGGGGGCGAGAGAACCCGCCCCGGGGGAAGAGAGCTACTTCGAGATCGGCGAGATCAACCCTTCTTCTTCGCCTTCGCGGCTTCGACCGCCGCCTCCGCGGCCGCGAGCTGCTCCTTCAGATGGGCAACCTTTTCGACCGGCGTCCGGCGGCGGGGCGGCTTCGGCAGGCGCGGCTTGGCGCCGAGCTCCAGCAGCAGGGGGCTTTCGACGCCGAAGACGCTCTGCGCACCGGCGACCAGCCGGTTGCGGAAGCTGCGCCCGCGCCGCAAGATGTCCTTGCTGCGCAGGGTCGCCTCGCGCAGCTTGCTCCGGTAGACGTCCTGGTTGCTCTGGAGCTCCTTGCCCTCGAGGACCAGCGCCTCGAAGCCCTGCACGGTCTCAACCAACTGCGGCATTTGCGGCAGCCGCGGCTTCACGTTCGCGATCTGCGACTCCCAGCCGCCGAGGTGCTTGGACAACGTATCCGTAGACATGGTCTTTCTCCTACCGAGTTAACAGGCTGTTCCCGACAGCCTGCTGGCGTTCTCCAACGCCTTGTCCGTTGTGCTCCGACCGTCTCTCCCGGGAACCACTCCCGGGAGCTTGCCGGCGCAGAGATACCCTAACGGAAGGCTTCTGCGATTGTCAAGAGTTCGGCGTCTACGTCGCGTTAATAGATCTCAACGTGTCTCAATAGACTTTACCGGTGTTCACTGGCCTTTACCGGAGCTCACCGGTTTTGACCGGGGTTCACCGGTGGTCAGGAGCGGACGGCGCGAGATCGTGACGAACGGGTCGCGGTTCGCCGTGAACGGGATCGGGTTCGCCGTGAACGAAGACGAGATCACCGCGAAGGCGGGCCGATTCGTGACGAACGCAGGCCGATTCGCGGTGAAACGGCTCGAGTTCACCGTGAAGCGGGTCCGGTTCACCGCGAAACGGGCCGAGATCGTGACGAGCCGCGGCCGGTTCACCACGAATCGGCTCCGGTTCGCCGTGAATCAACTCGAGTTCGCGGCGAAGCGGGGCCGTTTCACCGTGAATCAGGAGGCGAGAGAGGCTACCGCTGGACGACGAACTCGGGGGAGAGGCTCACCAGCCAGACCACGGTCACCGCGCGTTCGAGCGGCTCGGCCGGGAAGTCGGGATCGGCCAGGGCCTGCGCGAAGACGCTCCGCGTCGCGGGGGTCATCAGGCCGGCGTAGAAGAGCTGGTTGACCCGGTTGAGGAGCACCGCGTTGGTGGGGGCGCCCGTCAGGTACGAGTAATCGAGGGTGATCTCGGTGTCGTCGTCGGCATACCCCTCCAGCACACCGCGCAGGAAGTTGGCGGTGCCGAAGACCGAGGTCTCGTTGGTGATCTGGAGCTCCGGCGCGACGAGGCCGGCGTCGGCCACCACGCCGGGCTGGGAGTAGGACGGATCGAAGAAGTTGAACACCGTCGGCGCCTGGAGCGGTGCCTGGTTCAGGCCCCACTCGGCGCTCGACTGCCAGTAGTAGCGGAAGCGGCCGTCCGCCGGGGGTTGCGCCTTCAGGGCGCGCAGCAGGGCGACGAAGCGCAGCATCGGCTCGCGCACCTTGCCGAAGCCCTGCTGGTTGAGGACGGCCGTCGTCCGCGCCTCCCAGTCGAGCAGGATGGCGCGGAGCACCGCCTTGAGGTCGCCGCGCACGCCCTGGCCATTGTCGGCGAACGCCTGGCCGCAACGGTAGACGTAGGCCGGGCTCGGATTGCTCGTCACCAGCCGCTGGATGAGGTGCTTGCAGACGAACGGACCGACGTTCGGATGCCGGAAGACGTTGTCGAGCGCTGCGTTCAAGTCCACCTGCGGTGTCCGGTTCGCGGGCAGCACGGTCCCGTCCAGGAGCTGCTTGCGCCCCGTCGAGTGATGCTCGGGCCAGACCTCCATGGGCAGACGCCAGTCCTGCTCCGGCCAGTAGAAATGCCAGTCCTCGGAGTGGTCCTGGCCGGCGAACGTCCAGCCGGTGAACACCTGCGCGAACCCCTTGATCTCTTCCTGGCCGTAGGTGGCGATCGGGAGGCCCTGGCTGTCGAGCTGCAAGGTGCCGTCCGGATGGAGCTTGTAGAGGCCGATCGAGAAGAGCTGCAGGATCTCCCGCGCGTAGTTTTCGTTCGGGTTCCTGCCGGTCTCCGGGTCTTCCTTGTCGTTGCCCAGCATGTCGAGGTAGACGCCCATGGTGGGCGAGAGCGTCACGTCGGTCAGGAGCGTCCGGAAGTTGCCGAAGGCGTCGCGCTCGAGCAGGTCCATGTAGGCGGCGGTCGACTCGGCCCAGGCGAGGTCGCTGTCCTCGGAGGAGACGACGAACAGCTCGCTGAGCGCCAGGGCGGTCCGCTGACGGAGCTGGTCCGGTCCCTGGATCGCCTGCTTCCAGATGGATTCGCGCGTGTACCAGCCGTACCGCTCGTCCTCCGGCTCGGGCAGCGCGTCGACGTAGGCCAGGTGCGAGGCGGCGGCCGGCTGGTTGAATTGCGCCTCGATCCAGCTCTTGTACCCCTGCTTGCGCAGGGCGTTGATGGCCTGCGTCGTGGGGCCGAAGGTCGCCTGGGTGAGGAAGCGGGCGGCACCGGAGGCGGTGGGCGGCCCTCCCGGCAGGGCGGGCGGCGGCGGGGGCGGCGTGAAGGTGGTGCTGCCGTTGGCGATCCGGAAGACGCCCTTGATCTCGCCGTTCGGGTAGGCGGCCGAATGCAGGTTCAGGTAGCACTGGCCGGTGCGCAACGCGTTCAGGATCTGCGGCCGCGACCACGAGCCGGCCGCGGTGATGGTCCAGGTCTGGGAACCGTCCGCCGCCGCGGTCGCGGTGTCGAGGTCGAACAGGATCTGGCCGTCGGGCGCGTGGACGTGGTGCGCGGTGAGGACCGTGCTCAGGTTCGAGAAGGAGTGGCGCAGGACGGCGGTCCGCTCGTCCGCCGCGAGGAGGAGCGTGGCATGGCCCGCACCGAGGCTGACCGCGCCGCTCTGCGGCGTGAGCGTCGCGAGGTACAGGACCGGTTGCGAGGCGGCGTTCCCGGGGAGCGGCACGAGGCAGAGAACCGCCCCGAGCGCTCCGCGCGTGATCCATCTGATCCATCTGTACACGGCCACCTCCCGGCTCTATCCCAGGAATCCCATGTCCGGGCTGTCGAAGCGGCCGATGTTCGGGAAGACGGTCGAGAGGTCGCTCCCCGCGACGCCGAACCAGCTCGCGAGCGTCGCCGAGTACTCGTCGACCGAGGTGGTCGGAATCCAGCGGCCGTCGCTGGAGTCGTCCGGTCCGTCGATCGCGAGCGTCGGCACCGCGCCGTAGAAACGGCCGCCCGCCACCGCGCCGCCGACCACCAGGTGGTGCGATCCCCAGCCGTGGTCCGAGCCGTCGCCATTGGCGACGTAGGTGCGGCCGAAGTCGGAGGCGGTGAAGGAGGTGACGTCGTTGGCCACTCCGAGCTCGTTGGTCGCCGCGTAGAAGGCCGACAGGGCGCCGTCCAGCTCGGTCAGCAGGTCGGCGTGCGCACCCAGGTTCGCCGCGGCGCCCACCTGGCCGTCGTGGGTGTCGTAGCCGCCGGCGGCGCAGAAGAACACCTGGCGGCGCAGGCCCAGCGCCTCACGGATCGAGATGATGCGGGCGACCATGCGGAGCTGCCGGCCGAGGTCGGTGTCCGGGAACACGGTGGTCAGGGCCGGCGCGGTGTCCAGGGCGCCGGAGAGCAGGCGGTCCTGGTCGAGGGCGCGCTGGAAGGTGTTGCGGTAGCCGGTCTGGAACAGGTTGCCGTAGCTCTTCGCCATGAGCTGCCGCACGGCGATCGACGGCGGATGGTGCCAGTCGGTGCCGTCGTAGTACCAGCCGAGGCCGATCGCGCCGTCCGGCGAAAGCTGGTACTGGGTGACCGCGTTGCCCACCTGGTAGGTGTTGTTGCCGGAGAGCGACATCGACATCGAGACCTGCGAGGTGCCGTTGAGCGTGTGCAGCAGGTCCGCGACCCGGCCGCCCCAACCGGTGCGCACCGGCTGGTCGGGGAGCGAGGTCTGCCAGTGCACCGTCTGGTCGCTGTGCGAGAAGAGCTGCGGCGGGAGCGCCGCGGTGCCGGCGAGATACTCGGCCCGGGTCACCGGCGCCACCAGGGGGCCGACGTTGGCGATCAGGGCGGCGTGCTGCTGGTTGAACAGGTTGCGCACCCCGGTCATGCTCGGGTGGAGCCCCCACTGCCGGCCGCCGGCTCCGGAGAGCGGCGTCACCGCGAGGAGCGAAGCCTGCGGCAGCGCCAGGACACCGCGCGCCGAGGCATAGGCCGCGTAGTCGGCGCCGCGCGGCACCAGCAGGTTGTTGCTGTCGTTGCCGCCATATTGGAAGACGCAGACCAGCGCCTTGTAGTCGCCCGGGAGCGTCGCGGCCGCGGCGATGCGCCGCAGGTCGAAGACCGTCGAGGCGAGCGAGGTCATGCCGACGGCCGTGCAGGCCGAGCGGAGGAACGAGCGGCGGGTGAGGCCGGGCTCGGGGGTCGGAGGGTCGATTCTGCGCCGGTCGCTCATCACAAGGCTCCTATCGCTGGACGACGAACTCGGGGGAGAGGCTCACCAGCCACACCATGGTCGTCGCGCGCTCGACCGGCTGGTCCGGGAAGTCGGGATCGGCCAGCGCCTGCGCGAAGATGTTCCGCGTTTCGGTCGACATCAGGCCGGAGTAGAACAGCAGGTTGATCCGGTCGAGCAGCACCGTGTCGCTCCCGGCGCCGGTCAGGTACGAGTAGTCGAGGGTGATCTCGGTGTCGTCGTCGGCATACCCTTCGATCGCGCTGTGCAGGAAGTTCGCGGTGCCGAAGACCGAGGTCTCGTTGGTGATCTGGAGCTCCGGCGAGGCGAGGCCGGCGCCGGCCACGACACCCGGCTGCGAGTAGGTCGGATCGAAGAAGTTGAACACCGTCGGGGCCTGGAGCGGCGCCTGGTTCAGCCCCCACTCGGCGCTCGACTGCCAGTAGTAGCGGAAGCGGCCGTCGGCCGGCGGCTGCGCCTTCAAGGCGCGCAGCAGGGTGACGAAGCGCACCATCGGCTCGCGCACCTTGCCGAAGCCCTGCTGGTTGAGGACGTCCGTGGTCCGCGCCTCCCAGTCGAGGAGGATCGTGCGGAGCACCGCCTTCATGTCGCCGCGCACACCGCTGCCGTTGTTGGCGAACGCCTGGCCGCAGCGGTAGACGTAGGCCGGGCTCGGGTTGCTCGTCACCAGCCGCTGGATCAGGTGCTTGCAGACGAACGGCCCCACGTTCTGGTGCTGGAAGACGTTGTCGAGGGCCGCGGAGAGGTCGGCCTGCGGCGTCTGGTTGGCCGGCTGCACCACACCGTTCAGGAGCTGCTTGCTCCCCGTCGAATGGTGCTCGGGCCACACCTCCATGGGCAGGCGCCAGTTCTGCTCCGGCCAATAGAAGTGCCAGTCCTCGGAGTGGTCCTGGCCGGCGAACGTCCAGCCGGTGAACACCTTCGCGAATCCCTTGATCTCGTCCTGGCCGTAGGTGTCGATCGGGAGCCCCAGGTTGCTGAGCTGCAAGGTGCCGTCCGGATGCAGCTTGTAGAGGCCGATCGAGAAGAGCTGCAAGATCTCCCGCGCGTAGTTCTCGTTCGGGTTCCTGCCCGTCTCCGGGTCTTCCTTGTCGTTGCTCAGCATGTCGAGGTAGACGCCCATGGACGGCGAGAGCGTCACGTCGTTGAGGAGCGTCCGGAAGTTGCCGAAAGCATCGCGCTCCAGAATGTCCATGTAGGCCGCGGTCGATTCGGCCCAGGAGAGGTCGCTGTCCTCGGAGGAGACGACGAACAGCTCGCCGAGCGCCATGGCGGTCCGCTGGCGGAGCTGGTCCTGCCCCTGGATCGCCTGCTTCCAGATCGATTCGCGGGTGTACCAGCTATACCGGTCGTCAACGGGCACCGGCAGGGCGTCGACGTAGGTCACGTGCGAGGCGGCGGGCAGGACGAATTGCGCCTCGATCCACGCCGCGTAGCCCTGGCTCTGCAAGGCGGTGATCGCCTCGGGCGTCGGCCCGTAGGTCGCCTGGGTCAGGAAGCGGGCGGCACCGGAGGCGGTGGGCGGTCCCCCCGGCAGAGCCGGCGGCGCCGGCGGCGGCGTGAAGGTGATGCTGCCGTTGGCGAGGCGGAAGTACCCCTTGATCTCGCCGCTCGGATAGCTGGTCGTATGCAGGTTCAGGTAGCACTGCCCGGCGTGCAGGGCATCCAGGATCTGCTGCCGCGACCAGGCGCCGGTCGTGACGATGGTCCAGGTCATCGAGCCGTCCGCCGCGGGGATCGAGGTGTCGAGGTCGAAGATGATCTGCCCGTCGGGCGCGTGGATGTGGTGCGCGGTGAGCGTCGTGCTCAGGTTGGAGAACGACTGGCGCAGCACCGCCGTCTGCTCGTCCGCCGCGAGGAGGAGCGTCGCATTGCCGGTCCCCAGGCTGATCGCGCCGTTCTGCGGCGTGAGCGTCGCGATGAACAGCACCTCCTGCCGGTTGATGGTGTAGGTGCCCCCGGCGACCGGGCTGTTGGTCATCCCCGCCTTGTAGGCGATCGCCCGCAGGTTGGTGGTGCTGGTGAGGGTGAGCGATCCGGCATAGACCGTGCCGCTCGCCGCCGAGGGAGCCGAGCCGTCCGTCGTATAGCGGATCGTCGCGCCGGGAGTGCTGGACACCAGGCTCACCGCCTGCTGCCCGTTGTAGCTGCCGGGCGGCGGATTGAACGCGGGCGGAGCGACCTGGGTCGCCGCCAGGTCGCTGTCCATGAAGTACCCGGAGACGTCGATGACGAGGCCGAGGTCCGCCGCCGTGCCCGACCAGGCCAGGATGGCGCCGCCGGTCCCCAGCGGCAGGATGGCGTTGTTGGCCCGCACGTTGCCGGCGGCGAAGGTGACCGTCGCGGCGAGCGGCCGGGCGGCACCGTTCGCGCCGATCGTCAAGTAGCCCGGGGCCAGGGGGAGGACGGTGACGTTGGCCGCGATCGCCGTGGCGGCGGTCGAGACACCGCACTGCCCGCCGGCCGCGATGGCCCGGCTGGCGTTGGCGGCGAGGCTCGGACCGCCGAGCGGGCCGGCGGTGAGCCGGGTATCGAGGAGGCGGCAGGGGGTGACCGTGTAGAAATCCGAGCCCGCCGCCCGGGCCGGCACCGTTCCGAGGAGCGGCACGAGCCCGGCCATCGCCCATACCGTCCAGATCATCCGTCGCGCTCCGCTCGCGCTCCATCCCTTCGCGGTCATCTCGAGCTCCCCTCTCGTTGTGGACTTCTCGACGGACATCATCCTGGGGCCTGCGGGCGTCCCCTGTCAGTTACGTCCTCCTCTGGACGCCTGTGATCTGGCTCACACGGCACTACAATGGCCGCCGTGATCCGCCCGCGCCGCCTCTTCGCCCCCCTCGTCCTCCTGGCGCTGACCGCTCCCCTTCTTCTGGAAAGCGGGCTGGAAGGCGCGGCGGAGCTCACGCCCGAGGAGGTGCGGGGGCGGCAGGTCTACCAGGAGGGGACGAGCCCGTCCGGCGGCACGATCGTGGCGGTCCTCGGGGATGCGCAGATCGAGATCCCGGCGTCGTCCGTCCCCTGCGCGAGCTGCCATGGCAAGGACGGCCGCGGCCGGCCCGAGGGGGGGGTGTCGCCCTCCGATCTCCGCTGGGGGAGCCTGACCCGGCCGTACGGCGTCACCCATCCGGGCGGGCGGACGCATCCGGCCTACGACGAGCGGCTGCTCAAGCGCGCCGTCTCCCTGGGATTCGATCCGGCGGGCAACACGCTGCACGTGGCCATGCCGCGCTTCCGCATGAGCCTGCAGGACATGGCCGACCTCGTCGCCTACGTGAAGCGGCTGGGCGGCGATCCGGCGCCCGGGGTGAGCGAGACGGTGGTGCGGATCGGGGTCGTCCTGCCGCCGCCGGGCGCGCTGGCGCCGCTGGGGGCGGCGGTTCGCGCGGCGCTCGAAGCGCAGTGCGCGCGCTGGAACACCGAGGGAGGCATCTATGGCCGCACCCTGGAGCTGCGCTTCCTGGAGCCGCCCGCTCCCGCCGCCGACCGGCGCACCGCGGTCGCGGCCTTCCTCGACCATGAAGAGGTCTTCGCGGTGCTCGCCCCGTTCCTCCCCGGAGCGGAGGCCGAGCTGACCGCGCTGTTCGGCGAGCGGGAGATCCCGGTGATCGGGCCGTTCACACTCCATCCGCGCGGCGATGCGGGCCGGTCGATCTTCTATCTCCTGCCGGGTCTCGAAGCCCAGGGGCGGGCGCTGGCGCGGTTCGCCCGCACCCTCCCGGCCGGGGCGGAGGGGACGCGGCCGGGCATCGCGGCGGCCGCCGGGGACGACCTCGCCGCGACGATCGCCGGGATCCGCGAGGCCGGGCAGTGGCCCTCCCCGCCGTCCCTGGTGCGCTGGCCGGCGGGAGCCTTCGAGCCGGCGGAGGCGGCGCGGTCGCTCGCGGCGGTCGGAGCGGACCCGGTCTTCTTCCTCGGCTCGGGTGCCGAAGCGGTCGCCCTGCTGCGCGCCGCCGAGGCGATCGGCTGGCACCCGCGCCTCCTGCTCACCGCGGCGGCGGCCGATGCACCGCTCTTTTTCGCCCCGGCCGCCTTCGACGGCCGGCTCTTCGTCGCCCTGCCGGCGCTGGCGGGCGATCCGCCGCCGGAAGCCTGGCGCTCGCTCGCTGCCACAGGCTCCCTCTCCCAACAACATCTGTCGGCCCAGCTCACCGCGCTGGCCGCCGCCGAGGTGCTGGCCGAAGGGCTCCGCCGCACCGGCCGCGACCTCTCCCGCGACCGGCTCGTCGAGCAGCTCGAAGGCCTCCGCAAGCTGCCGATCGTCTATGGCCCGCCGATCACCTACAGCCCGCTCCGCCGCCTCGGTGCGAACGGCGCCTACATCCTGAAGATGGACCGGGAGCACCGGACGTTCCTCCCGGTGGGAGGGTGGGTCGAGGCCGATTGAAGCACAGCTGAAAAGCAGGGCGCGCAGAAAAAACCATGGACTCGGGAGCCGAGGCATGGCACACTTCTCCCAAGTCTCGTTACCTATGTTGTCTATTTTGGCGGGTGGCGGGGGCCAATACGGGCCCCGGCTCCGACCATCTCCCATAAGGAGGGATTGAGATGTCTTTGAACAAGATGAAGCGTATTCTTGGAGCGGTAACTCTTGTCGCGGTCTTCTCCCTGGCCGCCGTTCCGGCCTGGGCGGCGGACGAGCAGGCCGGGCTGCCGGGCCTCCTCGACCGTCTGGACGATTGGATGCAATCGATGTGGACCGAAATGACGGGAGTTCCCACAGACCCGCTCAACGGAGACGGGGGGTACGTCGATCCCAATGGCGGGGGTGGACCGAGGACAGGCTGCGAGACCACTCCGCAAGGATGCGGCTCGTCGGGTGGATCGTAGGCCCGCGGCGTACACGCAGGGAATCTTCTGTGAGAGACTAAGGGCGTGAACGAACATCCGACTCCTGACGAGCTCACTGCTCTCTCCCGCGGCGACCTGACGCCGAAGCGGGCATTGGAGGTGACGCTCCATCTCGTCGACGGTTGTACGTCGTGCCGCCCGGCCTTCCTCCCTTCGTTCGATCCGTCTCCCGCGGCGGAACCGGGCGAAGGGAGTTACGACTCCGTGGTCCGGCGGGTCTTCCGTCAGGCTCTCGAGCAACGGAAGGTGGTGGGCGGGGAACGCGCGCAGGTCCGGCAGATCGTGGAGGAGCTGACCGCCGGTGGGCCGGAGGCGCTCGTCGAGGTCTGCCGGCGGGAGCACGGGGCTCCGCTCGTCGAAGCCCTTCTGGAGAGGAGCTGGTCGCTCCGGCACCAGGAACCCGCCGCGACGGTGGAGATCGCCCGCCACGCCACCACCGCCGCCGCCGCGCTCGATCTCGGCCCGCAGGGCGCGACCCGTGCCGCGGACCTGCGCTGCCGTGCCTGGGCCGAGCTCGGCAACGCGCTGCGCATCACCGGCGATCTCGATGGTGCCGAGGCGTCGTTCGACATGGCGCTGGGGCACTGGACGGCGGGCACGCTCGACGAGACGTTGTTCGCCCGTTACCTCGACCTGCGCGCCTCGCTGCACCGCGCCCGGCGCGAGCTCGGGCAGGCCCAGGCGGCCCTGGCCGTGGCCTGCTCGATCTATCTCCGCTATGGCCAGCGGCACCTGGCTGGCCGCACCCTGCTCAACCAGGCGATCCTCGCCAGCGCCGCCGGCGAGCCGGAGGCGGCGCTGCGACTGGTTGCGAAATGCCTTTCGCTGGTCGATGAGCAGCTCGACCCGCAACTGGTCAACACGGCGATCCAGAACCAGATCTGGTTCCTCGCCGACTGCGGGCGCTTCGACGAGGCCCGCAAGCTCCTGTTCCTGAACCGCGGCCGCCTGCAGCAGGAGGAGGACCGTGTACCGGGCCTCAAGCTGCTCTGGCTGGAGGGCCGCATCGACGCCGGCCGGGGCCAGCTCGCCCGGGCCGAGGTGGCGTTCCGTGCAGCCCGCGAAAACCTCGAGGCCCTGGGCCTCGGCTATCAGGCCGCCAAGGTGACGCTCGATCTCGCCGCGACCGTCCTGCGCCAGGGGCGGGCGGCCGAGGCGGGCAGCCTCGTGGTGGAGGCGGCCGAGGCGTTCACCGCCCTGCGCATCCACCGCGAGATCCTGATGGCCGTCCTTTATCTGAAGGAGACGGTCCTCTGCGGCGCCGCCGAGGTGCCGCTCCTCGAAGAGGTCTCCGCCTTCCTGCGCCGCGCCGAGCACGACGGGGCGGCGCGCTTCGAGCCACGGGCCTGACCCAACGCCCCTCTCCCGCTTGCGGGAGAGGGGCCGGGGGTGAGGGCCTACATCAACGCGTCGTACAGCGGGAACCGCACGCAGAGCTCGCGCACCCTGACGCGGACGCCCGCGTGTACCGCGGCGTCCTCGGGGGCGCGCAGGACCTCGGCGATGAAGTCGCCGACCTGGTCCATCTCCGGCTCTTTCATGCCGCGGGTGGTCAGGGCGGCGGTGCCGATGCGGACGCCCGAGGCGACGAGGGGCGGATTCGGATCGAAGGGGATGGTGTTCTTGTTCACCGTGATCCCCGCCTCCTCCAGGATCTTCTCCGCGACCTTGCCGGTGATGCCGGCCTTGGCCACGTCGAGCAGGAGGAGATGGTTGTCCGTGCCGCCGGAGACGATGCGGAAGCCGAGGCCGGTCAACCGCGCGGAGAGGCGGGCGGCGTTCTGCACGATCTGCCCCTGGTACTGCCGCCACTCCTCGGTCTGCGCCTCGCCCAGGGCCACCGCCTTGGCGGCGATGACGTGCATCAGCGGCCCGCCCTGGATGCCGGGGAAGACGGACCGGTCGATCTCCTTGGCGAACGCCTCCTTGCACATCACCAGCCCGGCGCGCGGACCGCGCAGGGTCTTGTGCGTCGTGGTGGTGACGAAGTGGCAGTGCGGAACGGGAGACGGATGGAACCCCGCCGCCACCAGGCCGGCGATGTGGGCGATGTCCGCCATCAAGAGGGCACCCACCTTGTCGGCGATGGCGCGGAAGCGCTCGAAGTCGATGATCCGGCTGTAGGCGCTGGCGCCGCAGACGATCAGCTTCGGCCGTTCGGCCAGCGCCAGCGCCTCCACCGCGTCGTAGTCGATCCGCTCGGTCTCCTTGTCGACGCCATAGGCGACGACCTGGAAGTCGCGCCCGGAATAGGAGAGCCGGTGACCGTGGGTGAGATGGCCGCCGCAGGAGAGGTCCATCCCCATCAGCTTGTCGCCGGGCTTGAGCACGGCGAAGTAGACCGCCATGTTGGCGGAGGTGCCGCTGTGCGGCTGTACGTTGGCGTGCTCGGCCCCGAAGAGCTTCCTGGCGCGGTCGATGGCCAGCCGCTCCACCACGTCGACGAACTCGCAGCCGCCGTAGTAGCGCCGGCCGGGGTAGCCCTCGGCGTACTTGTTGGTGAGGACGCTGCCGGTGGCCTCGAGGACCGCGCGGCTGACGAAATTCTCCGAGGCGATCAGCTCGAGGCCGAAATTCTGGCGCGAGCGCTCATCGGCGATCGCCTGGTAGACCTCGGGATCGACGGCTTTGAGAGAGCGGTAGTCCGACATCCGGACGTCAGGCCCCCTCGCCTTCACCGCCCGCGGGCGCTCCGCCCTCTCCTTCGGGAGGCTTGGGAGCTGCTTTCTTGGAGGCCTTCTTCGGCTTCTCCGGCTTTTCCGCGGCGGCTTCCGGGGGTGCGGCGGGAGCCGCGGGTGCCTCGGCGGGAGCCGGAGCCTCGCCGGCGGCCGTCTTCTTGGTGGCGCGCTTCGAGCCGGCCGGGACCGGCTTGGCCGCCTCGTCCTGCGCGCGGTACTTGAGGCGTTTGTTCCGGCGATGGCGCCGGCGCTTCAGCTCGCGGTCTCTCTCTCTCATGGGCTCTCCGATCTCGGCGCGCAGACGCCGGGTCATAAGGGAATATTACCGTGCTTCTTCGGCGGCATCCCGGATCGCTTGCTGCCGAGCTGCCGCAGGGCGCGGACGATCTCCGGCCGCGTCCGCCGCGGCTCGATGATCGCGTCGACGAACCCGCGCTCGGCGGCGATGTAGGGGTTGGAGAACTTGGCGCGGTACTCCGCCACCTTCTCCGCCCGCACCTGCGCCGCATCCTCCCCCGCCGTCTCCAGGTCGCGCCGGTAGAGGATGTTGACCGCCCCCTCCGGCCCCATGACCGCGATCTCGGCCGTGGGATAGGCGAAATTCACGTCGGTCCGCAGGTGCTTGCTCGACATGACGCAGTAGGCGCCGCCATAGGCCTTGCGGGTGATCACCGTCACCTTGGGCACCGTCGCCTCGGCATAGGCGTAGAGGAGCTTCGCGCCGTGCTTGATGATGCCGCCGAACTCCTGCTGGGTGCCCGGCAGGAAGCCCGGCACGTCCTCGAAGGTGACCAGCGGGATGTTGAAGGCGTCGCAGAAGCGCACGAAGCGCGCCCCCTTGAGCGAGGCGTCGATGTCGAGCACGCCGGCGAGCCAGGCCGGCTGGTTGGCGACGATCCCCACCGCCCGGTTGGCGAAGCGCGCGAAGCCCACCACGATGTTCTTGGCGTACAGGGCGTGCACCTCGAAGAACTTGCCGTCGTCGACCACCGCCCGGATGAGCTGCTTGATGTCGTACGGCTTGTTCGGGTCCTCCGGCACCAGGGTGTCGAGCTCCTCGGCCTCGCGGCCGGGATCGTCGGTGCTGTGCCCCGGCGGCGGCTCGTCCAGGTTGTTGCTCGGCAGGTAGGAGAGGAGGTCGCGGATGGCGGCGAGGCAGGCGGCGTCGTTGTCCACGGTGAAATGGGCCACGCCGCTCTTCGCCGCGTGGGTGGTGGCGCCGCCGAGCTGCTCCTTGGTGACCTCCTCGTGGGTCACCGTCTTGATCACCTCCGGCCCGGTGACGAACATGTAGCTCGTCTCCTCGACCATGAAGATGAAGTCGGTGATCGCCGGGGAGTAGACGGCGCCGCCCGCGCACGGTCCCATGATGGCGCTCAACTGCGGGATCACCCCCGAGGTCAGGGTGTTGCGCAGGAAGATGTCGGCATAGCCGCCGAGCGAGGCGACCCCCTCCTGGATGCGGGCGCCGCCGGAGTCGTTCAAGCCGATCATCGGCGCGCCGTTCTCCAGGGCGAGGTCCATCAGCTTGCAGATCTTGGCGGCGTTGGTCTCGGAGAGGGAGCCGCCGAAGACGGTGAAGTCCTGGGCGAAGACGTAGACGAGCCGGCCGTCGACCGTGCCGTAGCCGCCGACCACGCCGTCGCCCGGCACCTTCTGGCGCTCCATCCCGAAATCGGTGCAGCGGTGGGTGACCAGCGCGTCGATTTCGACGAACGAGCCGGGATCGAGCAGGAGCTCGACGCGTTCGCGGGCGGTGAGCTTGCCCGCCTCGTGCTGTTTCTGGATACGCTCCGCGCCGCCGCCCTGCTCCGCTGCGGCGAGGCGCTTCTTGAGCTCCGCGAGATTGGCTGTGTTCACCCGTGACATGGCGGCGGGATCTTATCCGATCCTCTCTCCCGCGAGGATACAATCCACCGGATGCCGTTTTCCGAGCTCGACACCGCCGCCGTCGCCCGCACCCTGTCGCAGATCGCCGAGCAGCCCGAAGACGTGGTCGACGCCTTCTTCGAACGGCGCGAGGACGTCGAGCTGCCGCCGGAAGACGAGGGACCGGGGCTGCGCGTCTGGCGCGAGGAGGGCTTCGCCGTCCGCCTGGTGCGCGAGGGGCGGACCTGGCTCGCCACCCGCGACGCGATCGACGGGCGGCCGTTCGCCGAAGCCCTCCGCCAGGTGGCCCGTGCCTTTTCCGCCGCCAGCTACCCGGAGCCGTCGCTCCGCCTGCCGCCGGACGAGACGCCGGCCGCCGCACCCGAGCTCGCCGAGCTGCCGGCGGCGGTGAACCGCGCGCTGCGTGCCCATCACGTGGGCTTTCCGGTGCGCTATACCGTGCGCCGCCACCGCCGTTTCGTGCAGGTGGTCGGGCCGCGCCTGGTGCCGGCGGCGCAATCCGAGGTGTTCTACAGCGTCACCGCCGATGGGAGCTGGGGCCGCTGGGGCGCCCTCTTTCCGCGCCTCGACGGCGGTGTCGCCGAGATGATCTCCAGCGCCCTCGCCGGCCTCTTCCGCGCCCGCCAGGCCCCTGCGCCGGCGCCGTTCCGTGGCATCGCCGTCCTCGCGCCGTCCGTCGTCGCCGTCGTCCTCCACGAAGCGGTGGCCCATGCGCTGGAGGCCGACGTCCTCGCCCAGGGGGGCAACCCGGAGTCCGCGGTGGGCGTCGCCATGGCTGCCGAGAGCCTCGACGTGCTCGACGATCCGGGTGCGGCGCCGGAGGGGGTGCGGCGCACCACCGACGACGAGGGCTCGCCCGTCTTCCGCCGCTGGCTTCTCCGCGGCGGCGTGGTCGAGCAGCCGCTCGCCGACGCGCTCTGGGCGCGGACCTCGCCGGTCCTGGTTCCCGGTGCGGGGCGCCGCGGCAGCCGCCACCTCCCTCCCGGACCGCGCTCCAGTCATCTGGAGCTTCTGGCTGGAGAGACCGACGAAGCCGGCCTGCTGGCCGGCGCCGACGAGGGCTACCACCTCGGCGAGACGAGCCGCGGCTCTCTCGATCCCCTGTCCGGCGAGTTCACCCTCCAACTCCCGTATGCCCGGCGCATCCGGCGCGGCTCCCTGGCGGAGACCGTCGGCCCCTGCATCCTGCGCGGCCGGGTGGCCGACCTGCTGACCCGGGTGACCGCCGTCGGCCGCCCCTCCTATCCGGCGGGCGCCGGCTGGTGTGCCAAAGGGGGGCAGAAGCTCCCGGTCTGGGCGACCGCGCCGGCCCTGCGGCTGGAAGGAGTCGAGATCACGCCTGGAGGGATGCCGGGGTGACCATGGTGGCGGTGACTCCCGAGCATCAGGAGACCCTCGTCGCTCTGGTGCGGCGCGGCTGGCCGGACGCCGAGGTCTTCCTCAAGAAAGGCCGCTCGCGGCGCCTCGAGCTGTCGGCGTTCACCCAGACCTCGATCTTCGCCCAGGAGCAGGCCTGGGCGGTGCGCGCCGGCCACCACCGCGGCTCCTTCTTCGCCGCCGGGACCGGCGAGCCCGATCCGGCCGGCCCGTGGCCCGAGCCGACCGGCCGCGCCCTGCGCCTGCCGGAGCCGGCCATGGTCCTCCCCTGGAACGAGCCGTCGGACTTCGACGCGCCGCTGATCGGCGAGCGCGAGGGCCTGCGCCTCCTCGAAAGCCTGGGCCGCGAGCTCGCCTCCGAGCTCCCCGGTGCCCGCCTTCTTTCGGCCTCCCTGGAAGACGGCTCCAGCGAGTCCGAGATCGCCAACAGCCGCGGCCTGCGTGCCCGGACCCGTGCCCGCGTGGCGACCCTCTTCCTCGAAGCCGCCGGACCGGGCCGGCCGGCCCCCACCGCTTCCGTCTACCTGGCGGTCCGCGAAGCACGCAAGATCAACCCGCCGGCCCTGGCGCGCCGCCTCGCCGACCGTCTCGCCGTCACCGCCCAGGGAGCCCCCCCCGAGCGCGACCGCGGCGAGATCCTGCTCGCCCCCGCCGTCGCCGTCCGCCTCCTCGCCGGGCTCGTCCCGCTCCTCGTCGGGCCGAAGGCGGGAGGCCTGATCTCCGGCCTGCGCGACCACCGCGGCCGGATCGGCAGCGAGAAGCTCACCCTGATCGACAACGGCCGCCTCTCCGGAGGCACCCTGGAGGCGCCGGTCGACGGTGAAGGGGTTCCCACCCGCGAGGCCGTGCTGGTGGAGCAGGGGTTCTTCCGCCAGCCCCTCCTCGCCTGGTGGCAGGCGGAGACCGCCGCGGGCCACCCCTCCGGCTGCACCCGCCGCGCCGGCTGGAGAGACGTGCCGCAACCCGGCCCCACCCACCTCTACGTCAAGCCGGACGCGAAGATCCCCGTCGTCGCCCTCCTCGGCTCCATCGCCCAGGGCTACTACCTGATCGACACCACGGGTGCCGGCCACTTCGACCTCGCTGAGGGAAAATTCGCCCTCCCCGTCTGTGGCTTCGCCGTCGAAGGAGGCCGCGCCAGCGCCCCCGTCGCCGGAGCCTGGCTCTGCGGCCGCATCGCCACCTTCCTCCAAGGCATCGCCGCCGTCGGCCGCGACCTCACGTTCCACCCGCTGGACGGGATGATCGGCTCGCCGACGCTGCTGGTGACGGGGTTGGAGCTGCGGGGATGAGAAGGAAAGGACCGCAAGGACACCAAAGACGGCAAGGACGGCAAGGACGGCGGCCGGACTCGAAGCATCCCCGTCCTTTGACGGCGCTGGAGCGGTTGGTTGCCGAGGGCCGCATCGTGCCGGCCCGCCTTGACCTCGCCGGGTTGGGAATGCCTCCGGAGCGGCCTCATGAAATGACGATTTCGGAGGCGCTCGCGGCGCAGAGAACACGCGGTTGACACCCGGAGGCGCCTCCACCCGTAGTGCGCTCGTACGTCGGATGCCCCGGCCTTCTGCCGCGGGCTCCTTGCGCACATCGGAGAATCGACAATGCGGAGAATCCCGCTTCTTGGTCTTTCGCTGTTCCTGAGTCTCACGCCCGGCCTCGCCGCTCTCGAGGTCCGCTTCCACCCCGCCGGCGTGGTCTACCCCTACGAGGTCGATCCGGGACGCGGCCTCTCGACGGTCGTGCTGCAGAACATCGCCTTCGTGCAGAGAGACGGTGGCCCCGTCACTCTGGAATCCGTCGAGATCCAGGCCCGCGCGGGCGGCGAGGTCACCCAGACGCAGATCGTGCCGGCCGCCGCGCTCGACGCGTCCGCGCAGCAGATGAGCGCCATGGACGCGGCGGGCCTGCTCAAGCTCTACGACTTCCACTTCCAGACCAGCCGCTCGCTCGGCGAGGGGATCAAGGTCTCTCCCTCCCGGACCCTGGCCGCCGGCACCGGCCTGTTGGTGGGAGGGCGTGCCCTGATGCTGGCCGGTCCCACCGAGGAGATCGCGGTCGTCGCTCACGGCCGCGACGCGGCGGGCCGGCCGGTCGAGGCCCGGGGCAGCCTGCGGGTGCGCGAGCACCGGTCGCCGAACGAGTACCACTTCCCGCTGGCCGGCACGCTCTACGTGGGAGCGGCGCCCAGCCTGCACAGCCATCACCGCTGGGCCGTCCCGCAGGAGTTCGCCCTGGACCTCGTGGCTCTCGGCGGTGCGGGCAGGACCCATCGAGGGGCCGGGGAGACGCTGGACGAGTACTACGCCTACGGCCGTGACGTGCTCGCCGCCGCGGACGGCGTGGTCGTCGAGGCGTCCGGCGACGCCACCGAGAGCAACGACCGGCTGCGCAAGCCCGGCGAGAGCGCGGCGGACTACCAGAAGCGGACCGTCGCCGAGCAGAACAAGCTGCTCGCCCAGGGCCTGCGTGCGCCGCTCGGCAACTACGTGATCCTCCGCCATGCCGGCGGCGAGTTCTCCCAGTACGTCCATCTGAAACAGGGGAGCGTGCGCGTCCACGCCGGAGATACGGTCCGCCGCGGCCAGGTGATCGGCCAGCTCGGCCAGACCGGCAACTCCACCGAGCCGCACCTGCACTTCCAGGTCACCGACGGACCGGACCCGCTCTACTCGCGCGGCCTTCCCGTGGTCTTCCAGAACGTCCTCGTCGAAGGGCTCGATCTCGAAGGACCGCGCCCGTTGCAGACGGGCTGGATCGTGACCACGAAGGAGTGATCAGCGCATCAGAATCAGAGGTGGCGCCGGAGGTGCTTGCGCCAATCCGCGGGGAGTGCCTCGACCTGGGCGGCGCGCTCGCGGAGAGAGCGGTCGAGCGTGCCGTGACGGTCGAGAAAGAGGTTGACGACGTCGACGACGGAGACGCGGTGGGGGTCCTCGGCGATCCGTTCCATGGGATCGCCGGCCTCCACCTCTCCTTCCTGGAGGACGCGGAGATAGAACCCCGGCCGGCCGCTCTCCAGGAAGCGGGCCACCACGTCCTCCCGTCCGAAGCGGAGCGCCAGCTTGAAGCAGGGCATGCGCGGCTGGGTCACCACCAGCTCGGCGGTGCCGATTCGGAAGCGGTCGCCGACGCAGACCTCGTCCTCCCACCACCCCTCGGTGGTGAGGTTCTCCCCGAAGGCCCCCCAGGCGAGGGAATGCTCCGGCAGCTCGTTGCGCCAGAAGGGATAGTGCTCGGACGGGTAGGCGTAGACCGCCTTGTCCGGCCCGCCGTGCACCGAGAGATCGGCCTGGCGGTCGCCGTCGAGGTTCAAGGTCCGCACGCGGATCCGTCCGGCCACCGGCTCCTTGAAGATCCCGGTCATCACCAGCCCGTCTTTCGCGGACCGCACCGGCCGGGGCAGCCCCACGTTCACGGAGATCACGCGCGTCATGGCAGGGGATTCTAGACCGTGAAGGCGTGCGGCCGCCCTCCGAGGAGCGGCCGCACGAACGGACGGGCGGGAGCTTACGGGAGCTGGAACTCCAGCGTCACGGTCGAGAGGACCTCGGAGGTCTCCGGATTGGTGACGTCGTAGGAGAACACCACGTAGCCTCCCTGGCCCAGGATGTTCTCGGGGACGTCCAGACGCAGCGTCCCCGGCTGGCCTTCGGAGGCGGCCGGCACGAGGTCGGAGCTCAGGTGGAGCGGCTGCCAGGAGAGGCCATCCAGGGTGTCGCGGGTCAGGTCGTTGATCGGGATCGGTCCGGCGGAGTGGGCGGCCTCGACGTTGGCCAGGGCAACCGCCTGGTTCGCTCCGTTGAGCACGTTCACGGCGCCGCCACCCGCGTTGTGGCCGGTGATCCCGCTGCAGGGAACGGACGTGGTCTGGCCGATCAGCCAGCAGGGAGCTCCCTGGAACTGGACGAGGGTGACCGTCGTCCAGAAGCCGAAATGGAGACCCTTGAACACGCCGTTCTCGAAGAAGCGCGGGTTACTCGGCGAGAAGCAGGGGCCGCCCGGACCGCCGAAGGTGATCACCCAGATCCCCGAGCCCGGCGGGGTTTCCGTGATCGTGGGGGCGCCCCAGGGATTGCGCGTGCCCGTGTAGAAGTTCTGCGGCTTGGTGGCCGATTGCACGATGATCTGGAACCCGCAGATCGGATCGAGGCCGAACGGAACGTCGATGTTCACACCCGGCCCTGTATTCGCCGGGGCCGGGGGACCTCCCGGATTGTTGATCGCCGCATGGACCTGCGCAGCGGCCAGGCCGAGCCCGGCCAGGAGGACCATCAAAAGCGCCAGCTTGACGGACTTCATTATCTTGTTCATGTTCTGAAAACCTCTCCTGAGTTTTTGGGGCGGGCACACCACGGCCAGGCCGGGTCACGGGCCCGGCGAATCTGGAGCAGCGCGCTGCGGAGAGCCCCTCTACTCGTAAAGGTGCGCAACGTCGTTGTTCCGTGACAAAAGAGATGAAACTTTCATGTGACGGCCTGCCGGGCGCTATCATTCCCTCATGCGCGTCATCGACCAGGCCGTGATGAACCGCCTCTTCGAGGTGACCGACGAGATCCCGCTCGACCGCGAAGCGCTCCAGGTCCCCCTGGTGATGGAGGGGGAAGGGAGGCTCGCACGCTTGAAGAACGGCCGGATCGAGATCACCCTGCCCGACACCGGCGACCTCGGCCCGTTCCTGGCCTCCCTGCCGGAGCGGTTGCGCGAGCTCGGAGCGGGCTAGCCAGATCCGGGCTGCGGTACAATCTCCCGTCCGGTCCGTCCGTGTCTTCCAGGGGACCCCGCCCCGGCGTCCTCCATTCAGCGAACAGGCATTCCGATCCGAGGGTTCCAGCGATATGTCCGAGCAATACGTCTATGTCATGAAGGATCTCCGCAAGATCTATCCGCCGAACCGGGAGGTCTTGAAGGGGATCTGGCTGTCGTTCTTCCCCGGCGCCAAGATCGGCGTCGTCGGCCTGAACGGCGCCGGCAAGTCCACCCTGCTCAAGGTGATGGCCGGAGTGGTCACCGAATTCGGGGGAGAGGCCTGGGCGGCCAAGGGCGCCAAGGTCGGCTATCTCTCCCAGGAGCCCCAGCTCGATCCGGAGAAGGACGTGCTGGGCAACGTCGAGGAGGGGGTCGCCGAGACCCGCGCGCTGCTCACCAAGTTCGACGAGATCAACGCGCGGTTCGGCGAGCCGATGTCCGACGAGGAGATGGACAAGCTGATGGCCGAGCAGGGGCGGGTGCAGGATGCGATCGACGCCGCCAACGCCTGGGAGATCGACCGCACCCTGGAGATCGCCATGGATGCGCTGCGTCTCCCGCCGGCCGATGCCGACGTCACCCGGCTCTCCGGCGGCGAGCGGCGCCGCGTCGCGCTCTGCCGGCTCCTGTTGCAGAAGCCCGACCTGCTGCTGCTCGACGAGCCGACGAACCACCTGGACGCCGAGTCGGTCTCCTGGCTGGAGCGCCATCTCCAGGAGTACACCGGTACCGTGGTGGCGATCACCCACGACCGCTACTTCCTCGACAACGTGGCCGAGTGGATCCTGGAGCTCGACCGCGGCCAGGGGATCCCCTGGAAGGGGAACTACTCCTCCTGGCTGGAGCAGAAGCAGGAGCGCCTCGTCCAGGAGGAGAAGCAGGAGTCGTCGCGCAGCCGCACCCTGCAACACGAGCTGGAGTGGATCCGCATGAGCCCGCGCGCCCGCCAGGCCAAGGGCAAGGCCCGGTTGAACGAGTACGAGAAGCTGCTCGCCGCGGACCGCGACTACGAGAAGCGCGCCGATCCGAACGAGATCCACATCCCCGCCGGCCCCCGGCTGGGCGACGTGGTGGTGGAGGCGCAGGGGCTGGTCAAGGGGTTCGGCGACAACCTGCTGATCGACAAGCTCTCCTTCGCCCTGCCGCCCGGCGGCATCGTCGGCGTCATCGGCCCGAACGGCGCCGGCAAGACGACCCTCTTCCGCATGATCACCGGCCAGGAGACGCCGGACGCCGGGAGCCTCCGCATCGGCGAGACCGTGCAGATCGCCTACGTCGACCAGAGCCGCGATGCGCTGGACGGCGAGAAGGCGGTCTGGGAGACGATCTCCGACGGCCGCGACGTGGTCGTCCTCGGCAACCGCGAGGTGCCGGCGCGCGCCTATGCCGCGGCGTTCAACTTCAAGGGCGCGGACCAGCAGAAGCGGGTCAAGGACCTCTCCGGCGGCGAGCGCAACCGCGTCCACCTGGCGCGCACGCTCAAGGCCGGCGGCAATCTCCTCCTGCTCGACGAGCCGACCAACGACCTCGACGTCGACACGCTGCGGGCACTGGAAGAGGCGCTCCTCCAGTTCGCCGGCTGCGCGGTGATCATCAGCCACGACCGGTGGTTCCTCGACCGCCTCGCCACCCACATCCTCGCCTTCGAAGGGGAGTCGCAGGTGGTCTGGTTCGAAGGGAACTACGAAGCCTACGAGGCCGACAAGAAGCGCCGCCTCGGCGCCGACGCGGACCAGCCGCACCGCATCCGCTACAAGAAGCTCACCGCCGCCTGAGGCGCCAAGCTGTTGGCACCGCGATTGCAGTTATTTCTTGCCGTGTAGGAACGCGGGGTTGGAGGGCCCTCCAACCCCTGATTTCCAGAACAAAGTGCAAACTCTCGACACGGACAGGAAAAAACCTATGAAGCATCTGACCTTCTCCATCCTGATGGCACTTCTCGTGCTGACGTCGGGCGCGGCCTTCGCGCAGATCATTCCCCCCGGCCCCACGCAGCAGCTGGAGCCGGACCTGACCAACAACAACCTGCCCAACCCGCAGAGCCAGACCGGCACTTCGACCGTGGCCGTCACCCCTCAGGCAGAGGCCGTGGAGCCCCACAGCATGGACAAAGGTGCCATGGACGGCGACATGAGCCTGCACACGGAGACCGTCCCCGCGGCCACCGAGGACAAGGGCACGGCCCCCCGCCCGGCCGCCACCACGGACAGGCTCCCGGACACGGCCAGCAAGCTGCCGCTCCTCGGCCTGATCGGCCTCCTGGCTCTCGCCGGTGCCTTCGGCGTCCGCCGCGTCTGACCCCGCCCCGCCGGCAGAAACCGGTCCGGGAATCGTCACCTGGCGCCGCACCGGCGTCAGGCGTTTCTGTCTCAGGAGGGTTTCGCCGTGCGGCCACCCTTTCTCCGCTGGCTCGAGCGCCTTCTCTTTCTGACCGCCCTCCTCTGCCTGGGCACCTGGGCGTGGGTGACGCTGGACGCCCGGCTTTATGAGCACCGGCAGGAGCGGCGCCTGGCGGAGCGGCCGCACCGTGCCACCTCCGCGGAGGCTCCCGCGCAGCCGGCTCCACCCCTCGCCGAAGGCGACTACATCGGCCGCATCAGCATTCCCCGTGTGGGCATTTCAGCCTCCATCCTCCAGGGGGTCGCCGCCCAGACCTTGCGGCGCGGTGTGGGGCACATCCCCGGAACGCCTCTGCCGGAACGCGGCGGCAACATCGGGCTGGCCGGGCATCGAGACACCGTTTTCCGCGGGCTCAAGGACATCCGCCAGAATGACACCATCGAGCTCACGACGGAGGAGGGTTCTTTCGCCTACCAGGTGGAGTGGACGAAGATCGTGCTCCCGAAGGACACCTGGGTGCTGGCCGGTGAAGGGAAACAGTCTCTGACCCTGGTGACGTGTTACCCCTTCTATTACGTCGGCTCGGCACCGAAGCGGTTCATCGTGCGGGCGCGGCGGATCGAGAAGGCGGGCTGAGAGCTCTGTCCCGCCCGGACCCTCGGCGCGCACCGGGGAAAGGGAGTACATTTCTCTGCCATGCGCCGGACTCTCGCCACAGCCGTCCTCGTGCTTGCCGGGCTCGTGCCCGCCGGGCCGGGCCGCGCGTGGAGCGGGCCGGCGCCGGTGCGCGTGGTTCTGCCGGCCGCCGGCGAGGAGCTCGTCGCGGGTTCCCTGGCCACCTTGGCATGGGAGAGAGAGGATCTGGACAGCCCGTCGCGGATCGCCGAGTGGGAGGCGTTCCTCTCGCTCGACGGTGGCCGGAGCTGGCCGTTGCGCCTCACCCCGCATCTCGACATCGGCATCCGCCGTTTCACCTTCCGGGTGCCGGCGTTCCCCTGCCGCGAAGCGCTCCCGCCTCCGGAGTCCGCGGAGCTGGCCTCCGCGGCCGCGTTGCGCGAGCGGGTGCCCGCCGAGACCGCGGTACCGCGCCCGGCCGCGGAGACCCGCCTCCTGATCCACCGCTACAACGAATAGACCGGGATCGCGCGTCCGTCCTTTGTCCGCGCCGCCGCCCGTGGCGGCAGGCGCGCCTGTCATCGAACCGTCTTTTGCGCGATCGAGGTGTTTCATGCGTCAGATCCTGCGCGGCCCGCTGGGAGCCGCGGTATCGTCCGTCTTCGTCTCCACCGTTCTCTTCTGCGCTTCCGCGGCCCATGCCCTTGAGGGGCGCCTGCTCCAGCCCGACGGCACTCCCGCCGCGGGCTACCAGATCTCCCTGGTCGGCCGGTCGGTCACCGTGACCACGAATGCCCAGGGGAGCTTCGTCCTCACCCCTGATCCCCGGTTTCCGTTCCAGGTGGTGGCCCTCGGCCCCTCGGGCGAGGTCTCGCCGGTCCTCGACGTCACAGCTCCGCCGGAGAGCGGCACGCTCGAGCTCGTCCTGCCGGCCACCTTCCGCGACAGCGTCACCGTGACCCTGGGCGTGGCACCCGGCCTCGACACGGCCCCGGCCGCGGCCACCACGCTCGTCGGCCAGCAGGACCTGGAGCAACGCCGGCCGCAGCGCCTCGTCGAGGTCCTGGAGGCGGTGCCGGGGACCCACACCACCGGCGAGGGACCGACGGCCGTGCCGTCCATCCGGGGCCTCGCCCGCGGCCGGACGCTCGTGCTTCTCGACGGCGCCCGCGTCACCACCGAGCGCCGGGCCGGGCCGTCCGCCGCCTATCTGGACCCGTTCACCCTCGCCGGCGTCGAGATCGCCCGCGGCCCCGGCTCGGTCTCCTATGGGTCGGATGCCTTCGGTGGCGTCATCAACGCCCGCTCGCGGTATCCGGAGCCGGGTGCGTCGAAGACGCTCCGCTATGCGCTGAACAAGGGGTTCGGCGCCAATGACGAAGAGGCCGCGGCGCTCGAAGCTTCGACGGATCTCTTCGGCGGCGCGCTGCTCGGCCAGGTCCACGTCCGCCGTTCGGGCGAGGCCGGGTCGGCGGACGGCGAGCCGATCGACAATTCGGCGTACCGCGACCGGGGCGGCGCCCTGCGCTACGCGGTCGATACGCCGGCCGGCCGGCTGCGCGCCGGTTTCTCCCTGGCCGACGCCTACGACACCGGCAGCCCGGCGGTCGATTCGCACGTCACCCGCTCGATCTATCCGCGGGAGAGCTCGCGGCGTTTCAACCTCGACCTGAGCTCCGGCCCGGTGGGGAGCTGGGATTCCCTCGACGCCGGCCTGTTCCTGGGCACCTACCGGCTGGCGCTCGACCGCGACCGGCTGCCCACCGCGACCGTGACGCGGCAGATCGAGAGCTCCGACACGGACGGCAACGACGGCTCGCTCCGCTTCGTCGCGGCGCGCCCGGCGGCGGGCGGCCGGTTGCAGCTCGGCGCCGAGGTGGTCTCACGCTTCGGCCTGGAGTCGATCACCACCCGGCGGCTCTTCGATCTCGCGGGAAACCCGGCCACGACCACCCGCTCCGCCGCGATCGAGGAGGCGCAGCGGCTCGACACCGCCCTCTTCGCCACCTGGAACCGGGCGCTCGGCGCGTCGGCCGTGGTGGCGGCGGGCCTGCGGGGCGATCAGGTGAAGTCCGAAAACACGGGAGGATTCTTCGGCGACCGCTCGACCACCCACGAGGCGCTCTCGGGCTTTGCGGCGCTCACCGCGAGCTTCACGCCCGATCTTTCCGCCACCCTCCAGGTGTCCCGCGGCTTCCGCGACCCCACGCTCTCCGACCGCTACTTCCGCGGCCCGAGCGGGCGCGGCTTCATCATCGGCAATCCCGGCCTGGAGCCGGAGACGAGCTTGCAGTACGACGCCGCGGTCCGCTGGGTCGCCGGGCGCGGCTCGGTGGCCCTGTTCGGCTATCTCTACCAGGTGGACAACCTGATCGAGCGCTACCGGCCCGCTTCGGATTTCTTCTTCCGCAACCGCGGCGAGGCGGAGGTGAAGGGGATCGAGCTGGAGGTGCAGCAGCCGCTCCCCTGGAACCTGTCGCTGGAGCTCGCCGCGACCTGGGCACGGGGCGAGATCAAGGACGACGAGACGCCGATGGACGACGTCCCGGCACCGGGGGCGTTCCTGACCCTGCGCTGGGCCGGCGAGCCGGGCTACGCCTATACCCGCTTCGCCGCCTTCGAGCGCGACGACCGTCCCGGCCCGACCGAGGACGAGCGTCCCGGCTATGCCACATGGGACCTGGGCGCCGGCTATCACCTCCTCGACAGCCTGGAGCTGCGGGTGACCGGCAAGAACCTCTTCGACCGCCGCTACCGCGAGGCGGGCGACGAGACCGCGGCCCTGGCACTGGGGAGGAGCTTCGTGGTGGGCCTCGTCGGGCGGTATTAGAAGGCCGGCAAAGGACCTCGCGCTCTGTGGCGAGCCGCGCCCTGCACCCGGGCATGAATGCCCGGGCTATCAGCAGCGCCGTCTGAAGACGGCTTCAAGCCCCGTTCACGGGGCGCCGCTGATAGCCCGGCGATTCATCGCCGGGC
>Ga0209682_10000042_pt1 | contig 36223 bp, 36 predicted proteins | sample DOMMetBare2Fresh_2_FD_187471 | JGI IMG/M metagenome (GOLD analysis project Ga0209682, IMG submission 187471) | Wetland sediment microbial communities from St. Louis River estuary, USA, under dissolved organic matter induced mercury methylation -... | ecosystem: Environmental > Aquatic >... | reverse complement strand
CCTGGGTGAGCGGCACGCCGGGGAGCTGGTCCGCCGTACGGATGCCCTGCGCCAGGCCGAAACGGCGCGCCGCGACGTGGCCGAAGGAGCCGCTGCCGTGGCCGATGATCAAGCGGCCCGGGAGGCGCTCCGCGGCGTGCGCGATCTCCCCGGCGAGCCGGTCGATCACCTCCATCCGCGGCGATTCCGGGCGGGTCTTGTCGGTGATCAGGCTGCCACCGAGCTTGACGAGGAGGAGGCCGGTCACGTCAGAAGAGGTGTGGCGTCTCGTCATCGGGTCCGTCGCCGGCGCCGTCACGGATGACGTAGCCGACGGCCGGGAGGGCGGCGAGCCGGTCGGCGATCTCGTCTTCCGACTCGGGATCGCAGATCACGTGCACGTTGGCGCCGGCATCCATGGTGGCCCAGGCGTGGAGCCCCTCCTGGCGCAGCTCGCGGACGGCGCGCAGGACCGCGATCGTGCCGGGGCTCCAGTAGAAGATCGGCGGATGCGAGGACATGGCGATCAGGTGGAGGTCGACCGCCTCCTCCTCGAGGATCGGGCCGAGCCGCGCCAGGTCCGCCGCCTCGATCGCCGCGCGGACGGCTTCCAGGCGCCGCGGCAGGAGCTCCAGGCGCTTGCCGTAGTAGGGGCTGGTGGGCGCGCGCTGGTGCCCTTCGCGCGAGGAGACGGTCTTGGCGCCGATCTCGACGACGGCGATGACGTCACGCAGGTCCCAGTGGCTCGCCGGCGCGAGCTGCACGGCGTGGCAGCTCTCCTGCGTGGTGCCTCCCGCGGGCCACTCGACGTAGCCGCCGAGGACCGAGCGGGCGGCGGAGCCGGAGCCGCTCAGGCGGGCGAGGCGCGACAGCTCTTCCGGAGGGGTGTTCCGCTTGCCGAGGGCGCCCAGGGTGGCGAGGGTCAGGGCGGAGAAGCCCGAGGCCGAGGAGGCGAGGCCGGCGGACGAAGGGAAGTTGTTGCGGGTGGCGACGCGGAAATGCTCGCGGCTCCCCGCCCAGGCCCGCAGGTTGTCGAGCTGTTGCACGACGCGCCGGACGAATGCGGACGTGGGTTGGCCGAAGTTGCCGTCGGGCTCGCTCAGCCAGACTTCGTCGTGCTCCCCATCGAGAACCTCGACCGTGCAATGGCTGACGCATTCCGTCAAGGTCATCGAGATGGACGGGTTCATCGGCATCGCGCGGTCGAGGTCGCGGGCGCCCCAGTACTTGATGAAGGCGATGTTGGCGGGCGCGGAGACGGTGGTCTTGCTCATCCAGGTTCCTCCCGGCGAAACCCCGGTGCCCCGAGGTGGACAGGGTGAAAGCGCAAGGCGCGCAAAAAATCCCAGCGCTCGGCCTGTCCGGGGTCGGGATGATAAACCAGGAGAGAGCCGGCCCCCGGGCCTGTCAACGCGCCGGCGCCGGAAATCTTGGCGGCGCCGCCGCGGGCTTCCACCTGGCGGACCAGGGCACGGACCTCCTCCGGGACCACTCCGAGTTCCTCGAGGCAGGCCTCGTGCTCACGGATCAGTTGCAAGACCCGGTCCGGGTCCGTGCCGACGTTTTCGAGCTCGGCGCGCAGCGCCCGCGTCGCCTCCTCCATGCGGTCGAGCGTCTGCTCGTGCCGGCCGGGATCGGACTCCCGCCGGGCGCGGACCGCGGCGACGACCGCTCCAGTCGATTCCGCGGGCGTCCCCGTGTCGTAGACCCGCAGGTGGTGGAGAAGACCGGAGAGCACCTCGATCGGCTCGACGTCGAGCGCGCCCGAGGCCAGCCGGCGCGCCGCGAGGACTCCCCCGGCGAGGACCGTGGCGCCGTCGACGCCCGAGGGGAGGCCGTGCTGCCGGCGCTCGACCTCCAGGGCGATCGGGGCGATGCGCTCCGCCTCCGGCTCCTCTCCGGCGAAGGCGAGGAGCGCGCCGGCCACCGCGATGGCCGTGGCCGCCGAGGAGCCGAAGCCCGAGCCGATCGGGAGACGGGACTCGATGCGCAAGACGGCGCCGCCGGAGGGCAGGGCGTCGCCGAGCGCCTCGGCGGTCTCGCCCAGGGCGACCTTCACCACGTGGGCCGGGTCTTCGCCGCGCACCACCTGGAAGGCCGCGGGGGCCGGATGCTCGGCATAGCGGTCCCAACGCAGGCGGGCGACGGTGGCGTAGATGCGTAGGGCTTTCCAGGAGGTGGTCTCGCCACAGCCGAGGGCGGGGAGGTCCAGGTGGACCTCGTCATCGAAGCGGGGGACCAGCCGGGCGTGCAGACGCAGATCGAGCGCCGCCACCAGGGCGGGACGCCCATAGACGGCGGCGTGCTCGCCCATCAGGATCAGCTTGCCAGGGGCGGAAACCTCGACCGGGAGGCGCGCCGGCATCGTGTCTCTGCGCTCTCAGGCGAGGTGCGGCCGTTCGGGGACCTGGAGGCCGCGCGCCAGCTTCTCGTGCGCCCGTGCCAGGTCCTGCGAGGTGAAGGCGCTCATCAGCGACAGCTCGCCGGCGAGCACCACGGCCCCGAGGATCTCGGCCAGGCGGATCACCGCCTCGCCGCGCCGGTCGGGATCGGGCGACACGCCGAGGACGGCGAGCGCCTCGCGCTGGGTGTCGAGCTGGGTGCCGCCGCCGATCGCGCCGAGCGGGACGTCGGGCATGAAGACCGAGGCGAAGACCGAGTCCGGCCCGCGCGACTCGATGCAGGTGAGCCCCATGGCGCCTTCGACGACGTGCGCCGGATCCTGCCCCGTGGCGATGAAGAAGGCCGCCAGCACGTTGGCGTAGTGGGCGTTGTAACCCATGGAGCCGGCGGCGATCGAGCCGAGCAGATTTTTCCGGTACTGCACCTCGACGAGATCGCGCGCGTTGGTCTTCAAGTTGTGGTGGAGGACCGGGGCCTCCAGGATCACCTCGGCGTAGATCCGCTTGCCGCGCCCCTCGTGCCAGTTGATCGCCGCGGGCTTCTTGTCCACGCAGTAGTTCCCCGACAGGCCGATGCAGGGAACGCCGGCCGCCGGCTCGATGTACTCGTTGACCACCTTGTCGCAGGCGATGGTCACCATGTTCATCCCCATCGCATCGCCCGAGTCGAAGCGGAAGCGGAGGAAGACGGTCGAGCCGAACGCGTACGGGCGGACCTCCAGCAGGCGCAGGTGGTTGCTGGTGTTCTCGGTGTGCTGGCGGATCTCCTCCATGTGCTCTTCGATCCACTGCACGAACCACTGTGTCTGCACGATGCCGGAGGTGCGGAAGACCGGCGCGCGCGTCATCCCGACGTCCTCGACCCGTACCACGGCGCCGCCGGCTTCGCGGATCGCCGAGCAGCCGCGGTTGGTGCTCGCCACGAGCGCCGCCTCGGTGGTCGCGAGCGGCACCCAGAAGTCGCCGTCGGCGTACTTGCCGCGGACGCGCAGCGGGCCGACGACGCCCATCGGGATCTGGGCGACGCCGATGAAGTTCTCGCAGTGGCGCTGCGAAGCGCGGCGGACGTCCAGCGAGTGGTGCGCGATGTGGGAGAGCGGCGTCTCCGTCATCCGCTCCAGTGCCTGGCGCCGGATCTCGGCCGCCTCTTCGGCGGGGAGGTCCTTCGGCAGCTCGTGGAAACGGCGATCCCCGCGGACCAGCGAATCGACCAGCTCTTCGCGGGTCGAACGGGCGGCAGGCAGCGGACTGGCTTTCGTCGTGGTCATCTCACGTCCCTTTGCGGATCGCGGCATGCCGCAGCTCCGCGACTGTTTTCACCCCGAGGCAGAACATGCAGATTCGAAGCTCCTGGACGAACCGCCGTACGCGGTCCGCGACCTTCCCGGGCGACTCCAGCGCGGGCGCCAGGAAGGGGTACGCCATGCCCACCAGGTCGGCACCCAGCGCGATCGCCTTGGCGGCGTCGAGGCCGTTGCGGATGCCGCCGCTCGCGATCACGGTCACGTCCGGCACCTGCCGGACCTCGCGGATCGAGTCGGGGGTCGAGAGCCCCCAGCCGGCGAACAGCTCGCCGATCTCGACGTCGCCGGCCCGCGCGGCCTCGATCCGCGCCCAGCTCGTACCGCCGACACCGGCGGTGTCGAGCAGGCGCACTCCCTGCTCGCGGAGCGCCCGCCCGGCGCGGAGGGAGAGACCCGAGCCGACCTCCTTGGCCACCACCGGCACGCCCACCTCGCGGACGACCTCGCCGATCTTCGGCAGGAGGCCCGCGAAGTCGCACTGCCCTTCCGGCTGGATGGCTTCCTGAAGCGGGTTCAGGTGGAGGACCAGGGCGTCCGCCTGGATCATCTCGACCGCCTGCCGGCACTCGCGGACGCCCATGCCGTAGTTGAGCTGGACGGCGCCGAGGTTGGCGAGGAGCGGCACGGTCGGCGCGACGGAGCGGACCCGGAAGGTCGCCGCCTTTTCGGGATCTTCGAGCGCCTTGCGCTGCGATCCCACGCCGACGGCCACCCCGGTCTGCTCGGCGCCCTCGGCCAGATGGCGGTTGATGGCGCCGGCGGCTTCGGTCCCGCCGGTCATGCAGGAGATGAGGAGCGGCGCGGCGAGACGGCGGCCGAGGAACTCGACCGAGGTGTCGATCTCCGCCATGTCGATCTCGGGGAGCGCCTCGTGCCCGAACCGGTAGTCGTCGAAGGCACTGGTGCCGAGCTGCATTTTCGCGTCGAGCGCCAGCCGGATGTGCTCGGCCTTGCGGTCGCGCCCCAGGTCGATCGTGGGGGAGGCGGCGGCGGTCAACTCTTGCGCTCCCGGAGGTAGTCGACGAGGCCGGCGAGGAACAGGCGCCCCTCGGGCTGGAGATCGAGCCCGTCGAGCGTCTCGCGCGCCGAGCGCAGGCGCTCGGCGACCATCTCGGTGACCTTGGCGCGCGCACCGGTCTCTTCGAGCAGGTGCCGGGCGCGCGCCACCTCGGCGTCCGGCAGGTGCGGATCGCCGAGCGCGCCTTCCAGGAACCGCCGTTCGGCGGGGGAGGCGGCGGCCAGGGCATGGAAGATGAGGAAGGTGTACTTGCCTTCCTTCAGGTCCTCGCCGACCGGCTTGCCGACGGTGCTCCGGTCGCCGAACATGCCGAGCAGGTCGTCCTGGAGCTGGAAGGCCTCGCCGACCGCGGTGCCGTAGCGCGAGAGGGCCGCGAGGACCGGCTCCGGTGCCCGCGCCAGGAGGGCGCCGAGCTGGATCGGCCGCTCCGCCGTGTAGCGGCCCGACTTGAGCCGCAGGATGTTCAGCAGCTCGTCCTCGCGCGCCGCGCGCCGCTGCGCCACCAGGAGCTCCAGGTATTGCCCGGCGATCACCTCTTCGCTCATCGCCGAGAAGCAGCGGGTCAGCTCGATCGAACGCGCGGAGGTGGTGAACAGCTCGACCGCCCAGGTGTGCGCGAGGTCGCCCAGGAGGATGGCCACCGAGCGGCCGAAATCCTGGGCGTCGCCATGGAGGCCCCGGGCCAGGTGCGACTGGCGGAACCGCGCATGCGCCGACGGCTGGCCGCGGCGCATCTCGGCGTGGTCCATGATGTCGTCGTGGATCAGGAGATAGGTGTGCAGAAGCTCGGTGGCGAGCGCCACCGGGAGAGCTTCTTCCGCGGGGCCGCCGCAGGCGACGCAGGTGTAGTACACCAGGGCCGGACGCAGGCGCTTCCCGCCCAGGGTGACCAGCTCGCCGACGCCGTCGATCAGCTCGAGCGCCTCACGGAAGCCGGCCGCCCCCTGCCGCTTGATCGCCAACCAGGAGGCCAGCTCGCGGTCGAGCCTCTCCCGCAGCCCGTCGAGCAGGCCGATGAATTCCTCGGGCGCCGTCGCGAGGCGCACCGCCGAAGATGCCGCTGATGATCCCATTCGTATGTGCCGTATCTGTCTGTCGACCGTCGTCCGGAGAGTCTAACCCGCGGGAGCGCCTTCCAGATACTCCCCGTCCGCTTCCTGGCCGTCTTTGGATTGTAGCTGAAAGGACTTTGCGATGCAAAGTGCTGTACTCTCTCCCGCCATGAGCCTGGACCTTTATCAAGTCGACGCGTTCGCCGAGCGGCCGTTCGGCGGCAATCCCGCCGCGGTCTGCCTGTTGCCGGAGCCGCGCGAGCCGGATTGGATGCAGAAGGTCGCGGCGGAGATGAACCTGTCGGAGACGGCGTTCCTCGTCCCGTTGCCCGCCGGCGGGTGGAACCTGCGCTGGTTCACCCCGGCGGTGGAGGTGGAGCTCTGCGGGCACGCCACCCTGGCGAGCGCCCACGTGCTCTGGGAGAGCGGCCGGTTGCCCCCCGGGGAGGCGGCCCGCTTCCACACTCTGAGCGGCCTGCTCACGGCGGAGCGCCGGGACGGGTTGATCGAGCTGGACTTCCCGGCGCGCCAGGCCGAGGCGGTCGAGCCGCCGGAGGGTCTCGCCGCGGCGCTGGGGGTGACGCCGCGGTTCACCGGCAAGAGCCGGTACGACTATCTTCTCGAGGTGGCGTCGGAAGAAGAGGTGCGCACCGCCCGGCCGGACTACGCCTCGCTCCGCAAGCTGCCGGTGCGCGGCGTCATCATCACCGCGGCGGCCGCCGCTCCCTACGACTTCGTCTCCCGCTTCTTCGCGCCCGGTGCGGGGGTCGACGAGGATCCGGTGACCGGATCGGCGCACTGCACTCTCGGACCCTATTGGACGGCGCGGCTGGGCAGGAGCTCCTTCCTGGCCTGGCAGGCGTCGGCGCGAGGTGGCGCGGTGCGGGTGCGGGTGGAGGGGGACCGGGTCAAGCTGGGCGGCCAGGCCGTCACCGTGTTGCAGGGCCGGCTCGTCGCCTGAGCACGGAGCGCGGGTGCGTCCTTCCCACCCCGGGGGGCGGGCACGGCCGCGTGGCCCCCCTCCCGCCCCGGGGTGGTGACAAGCCGGTCCGCGGGAGGCCATGCTCGCAGGCGATGCGAGGCCGGGACGTAGTGAGCCTCGCCGGAAAGGCGGTCTGGCCATGGCTCTGAAGCGGACGATCGATGCCTTGGTGGTGGGGGCGGGTCCGGTGGGGCTCACCGCGGCGCTCGCCCTGGTGCGCGACGGCCATCGTCGCGTCGAGATCATCGACGAAGCCGACCGGCGGACGGGGATGAGCTACGCGCTCGCCCTCCATCCGGCGACGCTCGAGGCGCTCGAGCGGCTGGGAGTCGCCGCGGCGCTCGTCGCCCGCGGCAACCGGGTCGACCGGGTGGTGCTCTACGACGGCGCGGTCCGCAAGGCCGAGCTCGAGCTGGGGACGCTCGACCGGTCGCACCCCTACCTGCTGGTCGTGCCCCAGAACGAGCTCGAGGACGTCCTCCTCGCCGCGCTCGCCGCCGAGGGTGTGGAGGTGCTCTGGCGCCACCGTCTGAGCCGCCTCGAGGCCGGCGCGGCGGCGGTCGCCTGCGCGATCGACCGCATCGACTCGGACTCGTCCGGGTATGCAGTCGCCAAGTCCGGCGGAGTCGTGGGCAAGACCTTCGAGCGCGACATTCCGTTGGTCCTCGGCGCCGACGGCCACGCCTCGCTGGTGCGCCGCCAGCTCGGGATCGAGCGCCTGGCGGCCGGTCCCGCGGGGACGGTGGCCGTGTTCGAGCTGGAAGGAAAGAACCTCCCCACCGACCTGCCACCGGACGCCGCCCGCCGGGAGCTGCGGATCACCTGGAACGGCGGCCTGCGGAGCGTCTGGTGGCCCCTGCCGGGCGACCGGACCCGCCTGGGGTTCGAGCTGCCCGCGGACGCCGGTCCCACCGCGGCGCGGGGGAAGAGCCGGCTGCCGTCGATCGTGCCCTGGCTGGCGAGCACGCTCGACGACCGGCGGCTCGCCGAGCTCGCCGCGGAGCGGCTGCCCTGGAACGCGGCGCCGTCCGGGCGTCTGATGTGGTCGGTCGCGGTGCGTTTCGAGCGGGCGCTGGCCGCCTCGTTCGGCCGCGGGCGGGTCTGGCTCGCGGGCGACGCGGCGCACCTCGCCTTCCCCTTCGGTGTGCAGAGCATGAACGAGGGGATCGTCGAGGCCCGGGAGCTGGCGGTCCGCTTTGGGCGGGTCCTCGCCGGCACGGAACCGCTCGCGTCGCTCGAAGCCTATGGCCACGAGAGGCTGGCGCGCTGGCGGACGTTGTTTACACCGGCGGCGGAGCCGGTTGCCGGTTGGCTCGGAGGCGATCCGTGGCTCGCCGCGAATGCAGGCGGAATTCTGGAAGCTCTCCCCGTCGCGGCCGGCGATGCAGAGGTGCTCCTCGCCCGGGCCGTCGCGCCGGTTGTGGCGCCGGCTCGCTGAAGCGGCGCGTTTGGACCGCCATGCGGCACTCCTGAGAGTAGGGAGGGGAGACCGCCGATGCTCAGAAGCCGAGAGCCGTTGACGCAGACCGCCGGCGCTTCAAGCCAGGCGCCGGAAGCTCCCTGGCGGCTCCACGAGCCACGGCTCTCTCGTGCCGCATCGACCATGGGAGGCTCGCGCTTGCGCGAAATCCTGGCGATGGCCTCGCGTCCGGGCGTCCTTTCCTTCGCCGTGGGCCTTCCCGCCCCGGAGCTCTTCCCGCGCGAAGCCCTCGGCGAGGCGATGAGCCGGGTGCTGCGCGACGAGCCGTCGTCTCTCCAGTACGCCCTTCCGCTCCGCCGGTTGAAAGAGCAGGTCGTCGAGCTGATGGCGCTCCGCGGCGTCACCTGCCGGCCGGAGCAGATCTTTCTCACCTCGGGCGCGCAGCAGGCGATGGACCTCTTCGCCCACCTGCTGCTCGATCCGGGGGCCCAGGTGCTGCTGGAGGAGTCGACCTACGACGGCATCCGGATCGCCGTGCGCCGCTTCGAGCCACGCGTGCTCACGGTGCCTTCGAGCGCGGAAGAGGGGATCGACGTCGACGCGGTCGAGGCGGTGCTCGCCGGCGGTGCCCGGCCGGCTCTCCTCTATCTGATTCCCGAGGGGCACAACCCACTCGGGGTCAGCCTGCCGCTCACCGCGCGCCACCGCCTCGCCGAGCTCGCCCGGGCCCACCGCTTGCCGATCCTCGAGGACGACACCTATGGCCTGCTGGCCGGCGAGGGAGCGCTCCCGGCCCTGCGTGCCCTGGACGAGGACTGGGTCTTCTACATCGGCTCCTTCTCCAAGATCCTGGCCCCGTCGCTCCGCGCCGGCTGGGCCGTCGTCCCCGAGCCGCTCCTGCCGCGGCTCGGCATGCTCAAGCACGCCGCCGACGTCGACACGGCGTCGCTCGCCCAACATGCCATCTCCGCCTATCTGGCGGCCGGCCGGCTCCCCGCCCATCTCACGGCGCTGCGCGAGGAGTACCGGCACCGGCGGGACGCGATGCTGGCCGCCCTGGCACGGCACATGCCGGCCGGCGTGCAGTGGAATCAGCCGGCGGGCGGCCTCTACGTCTGGGTGGAGCTCCCCCGAGGCTTCGATGCCACGGCGCTGCTGCGCGTGGCCGTCGAAACCGCGGAAGTCGCCTTCGCGCCGGGGGAGGCCTTCGCCGCCACCGACGCGGACGCCGCCCGGCACCGCCACTGCCTCCGCCTGAGCTTTGCGAGCTTCCCGCCGGAGCAGATCGAAGAAGGCATCCGCCGCCTCGGCCAGGCCATCGCCAAGTTCTACCCCGTCGCGATCTGGCCCGGCCAGAGCTAGGGGCCGACGCCCTCCTCGAAGCGGTGCGTGTTGCGCCGCCAGACCGCGACCAGACCGTGGAACGCCTCGACCACCCGCCGCAGCGCCTCCTCCTCGTCCGGCCCGAGCGGGCCGGCCAGGCCGAGGAGCTGGCGGACGTTCAAGGCGGTGAGGCTCCCCTCGGCGCCGGGACGCCAGCCGGCTTCCGTCTCCCGGTTGCGCGGCAGGGTCGGCCTGCCGTTGACGATCTGGATCGCGTTGTGGAGGTCGTACAGATCGCACCCGAGGGTGTCGAGCAGCTTCTCCAACGTGTCCAGCGACGGCTTCTGCCGTCCGGTTTCATAGGCCGACAGCATCCCCTTGGTGATGCCGGCGGTTTCCGCCACCTGGTATTGCTTCCTGCTGTGCCGGTCGCGCAGCCAGCGCAGCGCGTGGCCGAGGCCGTTCAGGACCGATGTACCCACGGCTTCCGTCTCCTGAAAGTGTCCCGGCGTACGGCAGGCCGCTTGCCGGGAGTGGTGTGAGAGTTCTGCGGCATAAAGAAAGCATAGGCGAAAAGCAGGCGTAAAATCAACCCCCGGTTTGGAGGGCTCATTCTGCTACGATCCGCCTCATGAATGGTCCGGAAATCGGGTTGGCGGAGATCCGGCAGGCCCGCGAGCGGCTCGGCGGCCGCCTCCGCCGGACCCCGCTCGTCGAGGCCGCGCCCTTGCTGCGCACCCTGCCGGCCGGCCGCCTCCGCCTCAAGCTGGAATCGCTCCAGGTGACCGGCTCCTTCAAGGTGCGGGGCGCCACCCACAAGGTCCTCACCCTGACGCCGGAGGAAATCCGCCGCGGCCTGGTCACCGCGTCCGGCGGCAACCACGGCCTCGGCGTGGCGTACGCCGGCCACCTCGCCATGGCGCCCGCCACCATCTATCTGCCGGCCAACGCGCCGCCGGCCAAGGCGCGGAAGCTCGAACGCTGGGGCGCCCGGGTGGTCTGGGAGGGGAACGTCTGGGACGAGGCCGATGCCGCGGCCCGTGCCGCCGCCGCGCGCGACGGAGCGACCTACGTCCATGCCTTCGCGGACCCCGCCGTGATCGCCGGCCAGGGCACCCTCGGCCTCGAGATCCTCGAAGACGAGCCGGAGACGGATCTGCTGCTGGTGGCGATCGGCGGCGGCGGGCTCATCTCCGGGGTGGCGACGGCCGCCAAGGCGCTCCGCCCGGGCCTCCGCGTGATCGGCATCGAGCCGGTGGGCGCGCCGACTCTCACCAACTGCCTGCAGGCCGGGCGCCTCGTCGAGCTCGACCGGATCACCACCGTGGCCAATACCCTCGCGCCGCGCGGCACGGCGGCGATCAACCTGGAGATCATCCGCCGCACCGTCGACGAGATCGTCCTGGTCGACGACGAGGAGATGCGCGACGCGGCCCGCTGGCTCTGGTTCGAGATGGGCATCGCCTCCGAGCTTTCGGGCGCCGCGGCGGTGGCGGCGCTCCTCGCGGGACGGGTGGCCGCGGAAGGGAAACGGGTCTGCGCCCTGGTCTGCGGGGCCGGCACCGACGGCCTCAATGGATGAATGCACTGAAAAGGTAGCCTCCTCGCCGCTGAACGAAGTCGGAACTTACCACCTTTACGCAGCGAAAGCTCCCCCTTATTGCTGTGAGAAGGCAGCTCCAGGCACCATCTATCCCGCCGTGGGCAGATTTTTTAATAAAAGTGGGCAAAGTGGGCTCTAGATGCGCTCCCCCTTGAGGGGGATCTCGGCGTCCGGCCGTTCAGCTTCTGTCCCTCCTGACGGCTTGGGAGGCACCGTAGCTTGTGACCGGTGGGAAGCCGCCGATGATTTACAATCCCGGCCCACGGTGGCGTCCCGGCAGGGGAGCCGGCGGCAAGGACAGCAGGATCAAGGGAGATCAGACATGGACATTCGGACAGTCGGCGTCGTCGGTGCCGGCGTGATGGGCGCCGGTGTGGCGCAGAATCTGGCCCAGACCGGACACCAGGCCGTCCTGGTCGACATCTCGGACGAGATCCTCGGCAAGGCCCGCGAGGAGATCAAGAAGGCCCTCCGCTTCCAGGGGATGTTCCAGAAGGGCGGGGCGAAAGCCGAGCCGGCGGACGTGGTGCTCGGCCGCATCCACTTCACGACCCTCCTGGAAGACCTCGCCGAGGTCGACTTCGTGGTGGAGAACGTGCCGGAGAAGTGGGAGATCAAGAGCCAGATCTACCCGAAGATCGACGCCATCTGCCCCGAGCGGGCGGTCTTCGCGGTCAACACCTCCTGCTTCTCGATCACCCGGGTCGGGGCGCTGACCAGCCGGCCGCAGAAGGTCATCGGCATGCACTTCATGAATCCGGTGCCGATGAAGCCGATGGTCGAGGCGATCCGCGGCCACCACACGACCGACGAGACGATCGAGACCGCCCGCCAGTTCCTCCGCCAGATGGGCAAGGACTGCATCGTGGTCAACGACTACCCGGGCTTCGTCTCCAACCGCGTGCTCATGCTGACCATCAACGAGGCCATCTTCCTCATCCAGGACGGCGTCGCCACCGCCGAGCAGGTCGATCAGCTTTTCAAGACCTGCTTCGGCCACAAGATGGGCCCGCTGGAGACCGCCGACCTGATCGGCCTCGACACGATCCTCTACTCGATCGAGGTCCTGCACGAATCCTACGCCGACAGCAAGTACCGTCCCGCTCCGCTGCTCAAGAAGATGGTCGACGCCGGCCTCCACGGGCGGAAGAACGGAAAAGGCTTCTACGATTACGGCGTCTCCTGACGCCTGCGCTTTCAAGAACGGATGGATCGACCATGGACCAGACGCAGAGCCTGCCCGAGAGTCAAAGCAAGATCAAGGAATTCCTGTCTCGCTTCTTCAAGAACCACGACCTGAAGCCGGAAGAGGACATCTTCGCTCTCGGCTTCGTGAACTCGCTCCTCGCCATGCAGCTCGTCGCCTTCGTGGAGAAGGAGTTCGGGATCCGCGTCGAGGACGAAGACCTCGACCTCGACAACTTCCGCTCGATCCAGGCGATCTCCAACCTGGTCGCCAAGAAGAGCGGCGCGGCGGCTCCGGTGGCCACGGCATGAAGCTCGAGCTGACGGCCGAACAGCGGGCGGCGCGCGCCGAGTACCGCGCCTTCGCCCAGGCGGAGCTCGCTCCCAACGCGGGCCAATGGGACCGCGACGAGGCGCTCCCGCCCGAGCTCTTCCGCAAGCTCGCCGAGCGCGGCTGGCTGGGCACCATCGTGCCGCCCGAGCACGGCGGCCCCGGCCTCGACATGATCACCTACGGCCTGCTCACCGAAGAGATCGGCCGCGGCTGCTCGTCCACGCGCTCGCTCCTCACCGTGCACGACATGGCCTGCCAGGGAATCCTGCGCTGGGGGAGCCGCGCCCAGCGCGAGCACTGGCTGCCGCGGCTGGTGCGCGGCGAGGTCATCGGCGCCTTCGCCCTCTCCGAGCCGACCGCCGGCTCCGACGCCAAAGGCGTGCAGACCACGGCGGAGCCGGACGGCGACGGCTACGTGGTGAACGGCCGCAAGAAGTGGATCACCTTCGCCCAGGTCGCCGACCTCTTCCTGGTCTTCCTGCAGTGCGAGGGGAAGCCCACCGCCTTCCTGGTGGAGCGCAACACGCCGGGTCTGCGGATCGAGGCCACCAAGGGGCTGCTCGGCACCCGCGCCTCGATGCTCGGGGAGATGTTCTTCGAGGGCTGCCGGGTGCCGGCGGAGAACATGGTCGGCCGGCCGGGCTTCGGCGTGTCGCACGTCGTCGCGGCGGCGCTGGAGCAGGGACGCTACAGCGTCGCCTGCGGCTCGGTGGGCATTGCGCAGGCGGCCCTCGACGCCTCCCTCCAGTACGCCCGCGAGCGCGAGCAGTTCGGCAAACCGATCTTCGATCACCAGCTCGTGCGGGCCCTGCTCACCGACATGATCGTCCAGGTGCGCGCCGCCCGCCTCATGTGCCTGCGCGCCGGCTACCTGCGCCAGATGAACGATCCCAACGCGTTCATGGAGACGATGGCCGCCAAGTACCTGGCCTCGACCGTCGCCGCCAAGGTCGCGACCGACGCCGTCCAGATCCACGGCGGGAACGGCTGCACGGACGACTACCCGGTCTCCCGCTACTTCCGCGACGCGAAGGTGATGGAGATCATCGAGGGAAGCACCCAGATCCAGCAGATGACGATCCCCCGCTTCGAATTCCAGGAGCTTTGAACATGATCGCCGAGGCAGAGATCCAGAAAAAGAAGAAAGAGAAGCAGACCATCAAGTGCGTGGTCTGGGACCTCGACAACACGGTGTGGGACGGCATCCTCCTCGAGGACCGGGAGGTGGTGCTCCGCCCACACGTGGTCGAGATCCTGAAGACGCTCGACGCGCGCGGCATCCTGCATTCGATCGCCAGCCGCAACGACTACGATCTCGCCATGGCGAAGCTCCAGGAGTTCGGCATCGCCGAGTACTTCCTCTACCCGCAGATCCACTGGAACCCGAAATCCGCCTCCGTGGCCCAGGTGGCCAAGGAGATCAACATCGGCCTCGACACCATCGCCTTCGTCGACGACCAGCCGTTCGAGCGGGAAGAGGTGGCCTTCACCCACGACAAGGTGCTCTGCATCGATTCGGAGGAGCTCGACGGCCTGCTCGACCGCCCCGAGTTCATGCCCCGCTTCATCACCGACGACTCGCGCCTGCGCCGCGCGATGTACATGGCCGACATCCGGCGCAACCAGGAAGAGGAGCAGTACGTCGGCGCCACCGAGGAGTTCCTCTCGACGCTCGACATGGTGTTCACCATCCATCCGGCGCGGGAAGAGGACCTGAAGCGGGCCGAGGAGCTGACCGTGCGCACGAACCAGCTCAACACGACCGGCTACACCTACTCCTACGAGGAGCTGGACGAGCTCTCCCGGTCACCGCGCCACCAGCTTCTCATCTCGCAGCTCGAAGACCGCCACGGCACCTACGGCAAGATCGGCCTGACCCTCATCGAGCAGGATCCGGAGGTCTGGACGATCAAGCTCCTCCTCATGTCCTGCCGCGTCATGTCGAAAGGTGTGGGCATGGTGATGATCCACTACTTGGCGCGCCAGGCGAAAGAGGCCGGCGTCAAGCTCCGCGCCGAGTTCGTCTCGACCGACCGCAACCGCCAGATGCTCATCACCTACAAGTTCGCCGGCTTCAAGGAAGTCGACCGCACCGGCGACGTGATGATCATGGAGAACAACTACTCCGCGATCCAGCCCACGCCGCCGTACGTGAAGCTGATCGTCGGGTAGGCCTCATCCCGGCCGTCAGACAACAGGCGTCGGTCAGAGGGAACCTTGCTCCCGCGAGGTCGGATTGGCTATTCTAGCCACATGAAGACGGCTACTCTCACCGAAACCAAGAACCATCTGAGCGCCCTCATCGACCAGGTCCGCCACGGCGAGACCATCCTGATCCTCGATCGAGGGCGTGCGGTGGCGCGCTTGGCGTCCGTGCTCGCCGAGGAGAGCTCTTCTCCGGAAGGGCGGATCGACCGCTTGGAGCGGCAAGGCCTCCTCCACCGCGCCCAGGCTCCCAAACCCCCGGATCTCTTTTCCCGGCCGAGACCGCAGCCGCGCGACGGCGCGAGCGTCCTCGAAGTGCTTCTGGAGGAACGCAGGAGCGGCCGGTGAGGTTCTGGGACAGCTCCGCTCTGGTACCGCTCGTGATCGCTGAAGAGACGAGCGAGCCCTTGCAGGCCCTGTTTCAGGATGACCAGGGCGTCACCGTCTGGTGGGGCACAGAGGTCGAGTGTGGCTCCGCTGTGGCACGGCTCGAACGGATGGGCAAGCTGACGCCTGCTGAGGTGAGCGATGTGTTTGAGCAAATCCAGGAGATTGCCAAAGTCTGGCACGTGATCGATCCGGTGGAGACGATCCGCGTGTCCGCCAAGCGGTTCCTCCGCGTTCACGACCTCCGTGCGTCGGACGCGCTGCAGCTCGCGGCCGCATTTCTCGCCGCGGAAGGTCGCCCCGCCAGCCTGGAAGTCGTCTGCCTGGACGACCGCCTCGTGACCGCCTCCCGCAGAGAGGGCTTCAAGGTCATAGACCGTTCGGCCCTGTAGGCGCTCCAAGCCGGTACGGCTCGGTCCCCTCTCCCCCAATCGCTGGCGATCCAGGGAGTTGGCTTCAAGCGGAGGTGGATGTTTGCCCCTGCCGGCCGTATCTTCCATCCCTCGGGTCTCCATGGTAGAGTCCCGGCGGAAAAATCATGGGACAGCACGACCTCAGCTACCGCCTGTTCTTCACCCACCGGCGCATGATCCAGGATCTTCTCCGGAAGATCGTAGATGAGCCGTGGGTCGATCACGTCGACCTCGGCTCCGGTGAGCCGGATGTCCTTGCCGGTGTTCAACGGCTGCGCCGGAACATCCCACCGGAGGAGAGATTCCTACGGCAGGCCTTCGAGACCTGGCTGAAGAAGGTGATCCTGCCGCGCTTCGGCCTGTCGCCTGAAGACGCGCAGCCCAATTTGGAGGAGCTCGAAACCATGTTGGCTGAAAGCATCGACCGCTGGAACCATCAGATCCGGGAAGAGGGCCGGGAAGAGGGTCGTCAGGAGGGCCGCCAGGAGGGCCGTCAGGAGGGAGAGGCCCGGGTGGTGTTGCGGCTCCTGCGCTTGCGGTTCGGTCCTCTGGCCCCCGAGGTCGAAGAGCGGGTGCGCTCCGCGGATGCGGGCCGTCTGCTGGAGTGGAGCGAGCGCGTTCTGACCGCCGGGTGTCTCGAGGACGTCATCAGAGACTGAACGAGATCCGGACGGATCTGTCCGAGTCGCCGCACCCCCCTCATTCGTCGGGGACACCCTCGGCCCGGCGCACCTCGATCCACTCGGCGGTGGCGTCGAGGAACTCTTCCAGAGCGTCGGTCAGCTCCGCCGCCGCGTCTTTGACGAGCTTCCGGCGGCTCTGGGGGGTGGCGCGCCTGCCGTCGGAGGCGCGGGCTCTGCGGATCCAGCGGAGCAGGTCGTCCACCAGGCCGGCCTCCACGTCCAACCCCCGCAGCAACTGTTCGATGGTGCCGGCTCTCGACTTTCTCTTTTCGCAGTACAGATCGCTCACCGTAGGCTGGGTCACGCCGGCCGCGCCGGCCAGCTCGTCCTGCGTCATGCCGCGGAAGGCGCTCAGCATGGCGATCAGCCGGGAGTAGGTCGCGATCTCTTCGTCGTCCAGCTCTTCGTCAGGCGTCCACATGGCACTTCTTCTCCTTTCTCCATGTCCGGGATACGGTTCGGGGTGAAGATCTTCACTCCGACGGTGGCACCATTGCCGGGCGGCGAGGCGGCCCGCCGGCCATGGAGGCCGCCGCGGCGCGCCGGCCGCGAGGAGAGAGGTCATGTCCCGATCCGTCCTGCGTCGCAGTATCTTCGTCGTCCTTCTCTGCATTACCCTCGGTGCTCTCCCCGCGCGGGCCGCCGAGCCCCACGGTGCGGCGTCCGGCCAGGAACCCTGGTACGCCTGGCTGCTCGAGGCGGCCGCCTCCTTGTGGGGAGACAACGGGTGCAGCGCCGACCCTTATGGCGGCTGTGCGGCGGTGGCCGTTCAATCGGACAACGGATGCCATCCCGATCCCTATGGTGGCTGCGCGGCGGCGACCGTTCAATCGGACAACGGGTGCTGGCCCGATCCTTTCGGTGGCTGCGGCGAGTAGGACCCTCACCCCCTGGCCCCCTCTCCCACACGCACTCACACCCGCCCGGGAGAGGGGGGATTTCATGCGGCACCCTCGAAGGCCAGCTCACGGATGTAGCGAGCTCGTTCCATGTAGGCCGCGAGGCGGCGGACCATTTCGAGAGTGACCGCCTGGCGCTCGGCGGCCTTGCGGAAAAGGAGGACCGCTTCGAGGGCCTTTTCGTGCGCGCCCTGGGTTCGGAAGATCTGCTCCAACTGCCGGGCGAGCCGGAGCACGTCGGCATGCCGGCTTTGCTCCAGCAGAAGGCCGGTCAGCTCCAAAGTGGCCAGGGCTGTGTCGAAGGGCATGCCCAGCGCGGCGAAGTCCTCCCGCACTCGCGAGAGAAGGACGAACGCCTGCTCTTTTTGGCCTTGTGCGGCGGCAAGGCGGCCCTCCAGCCACTGAAGGCGCAGGCCATCCAGTTGCTTTCCAAGCCGGCTGGTCAACCGCTGGATGCCGGGCAAAAGCCCCGCCGCCTCCTCCAAGTGCGCAAGATGGAGCAGGTTATCCGCGAGATAGAACTTGGCGCTCCAGAGCAACCTCGGCTCATGCTCCTCAGAGATCAGTGATTCGACCTCGCGGAGCATTCTGATCGCTTCCTCAAAATCCTCCAGCAGGGCGAGGACTCGGGCGCGATTCACCAGAAGGATCTTGTTCTCGTCTCCCCGGTCCACTTCATGAGCTCGCCCGAGGAGGTCCAGAGCCTCGGTCAACTGCCCTTGCTCCATACGCAGCGACGCCTCCATCCCCAGCACCCGCGCTTCGTTCAGCACCTGCCGCTCATCCACCCCGGTTTTCCAGAGCTCCTTGGCCCGGGCGAATTCCAGGTCGGCTTCGGGGAGCTTGCCGTGGACGCGCCAGGCATTGGCGAGGTGGGCGCGGGCGTAGGCCTGGAGGATGTTGCGCCAGCCGGGGAGGCCGGGGACGTGCTTGGCGATGAGCACGGCGAGGGAGGCGAGCTCCAGGGCCTGGGCGGCGCTGTCGCCCGCGGCATCGAGACTCCGCTGGCAGACCAGCTCGACGAGTGCCCATTTCTTGTAGCGCGGCCCGCGCGGGATGGCGGCCCGGCGGCGCTCCGGCGCGAGCCGTTCCAGCTCCTCCCAGAGCCGGCCGGCCTCCCGGCGCGCCTCTTCGACGTCCATCTCGGTGAGCAGGGCGCGGGCGAAGCGGCCGGCGGCGCCTTCGAGCCTCCGGATCGTCGCCTCCAGCCGCAGGCGTGCCGCCTCTTCGGCGCCGTGGCTCCGGCCGCCGGCCCGCGCCTTCGCACGGATCGAGGTGACGAAGTCCTCGGCCTCGCGCAGCGCCTCGGGAGGCACGGTCAGAGCGTCGACGATCTCGATCCGGCGCAAGGGAGTGAGCGTCCGCTGCCCGGCCTCGATTCCGCTCAGGATGGGCGAAAGGATGCCGAGGGAATGGGCCAACGCGTTCTGGGGGACGTCCAGGGCGGCCCGCAGGACGGAAATGGCGGCCGCGTCGGCCGGCGGCAGCGGGCGCCGTGCCTTGACAGGGGGCTTCCTCTGGGTCCTCTCCTTCTTCTCCCGGGCCTTCTCCGGATCGTCCTGCGCGGTCTTGCGCACCATGCTCTCTCTCCTTTCCTGAATGACGAGGCTTCACCAATCCTAAGTGCGCGGGAAGCCTGAAACGGGACATGGAACCGCACGATACGTGTGCGCGGACCAGAGATTCGGAACCTGCCGGGAAGATTTTTCCGGCAATCAGATGATGGATGCGAAGCCACCGCGGCATTGCGAGGGAGCACCGTCTCCGAGACGCCGTCCTCTTTAAAGTGCGGTTCAACAAAGGAGGTGCACCGATGGCGGAAGCGGCGGTTGCCGTCAAGATGAAGCTGCGGCGGATCGTGGACGAGCTGGCGAGGATGCGGGTCTCGCTGCGGGAGCTGCTCCCTCTCCTGCCGGTTCCGGTGGGCGGGCCGGAGGGGAACCCGGAGGACCTGGACCAGGTGGACGAGGTGACCGAGCTGCGGTCGGTGATCCTCTGTGTGGATCACGATTCCCTGCGGCCCGCGCTGGAGGATCTGCGGGGGCTGGCGGAAGGGCCGCCCGCGGCGGAGAAGGCGCCGGTGGAGGATCCGGCAGGCCCGCTCAAGCTGCACGAATTCCGTTGCGGGACGCAGTTGCGCCTGTACGACCTCGTGGTGCGGGACAACTTCCGGCCCCAAGGGAACGACTCCTGGGTCCCTCCGTACAGCCCGGACGAGGCATACCTGGAGATTCATTGGTTTCTGGGCCGCTGGTTCGCGACGTGGACGAAGCTGGAGGAGCCGGCGGACCTGCCGGAGTGCGAGAGGCGGGAGCTCCTGTGCCTGGTCGCACATCCGGACGACCCGAGCCGGATCGTCTACATCGGGGTCTGAGCCGGGAAGGCGCCCTCTTCGATAGAGTAGGAGCGTGGAACGCTACCTGGTCAACGAGATCTTCTACAGCCTGCAGGGCGAGGGCGTGCGCACCGGCACGCCCAATCTCTTCCTCCGGCTCTCCCGCTGCAACCTGACCTGCAAGGTCGAGACGCACGGCTTCGACTGCGACACCGAGTTCGAATCGGGACGCTGGATGACGCTCGACGAGATCCTGGGTGAATGCAAGGCTCTTTCGGAGATCTGTGAGTGGGTGATCCTGACCGGCGGCGAGCCGGCGCTCCAGGTCGACCGCGAGCTGATCGACCGGTTCCACGCGGCGGGCTACCGGCTCGCCATCGAAACGAACGGCAGCGTTCTCCTGCCGGAGGGAATCGACTGGATCACCGTGAGCCCCAAGGTGGCGGAGCATGCCATCCGCCAGCGCACGGCGCACGAGGTCAAGTACGTGCGCGGCCACGGCCAGGCGATTCCCAAGACGGTCGTGGAGGCGGAACACCATCTGATCTCGCCGGCCTTCGACGGAGCGGAGGTCGATCCGCGGGCGCTCGACTGGTGCATCCGCCTCTGCAAGGAGAACCCTCCCTGGCGGCTGTCGGTGCAGCAGCACAAGCTCTGGAAAGTGCGCTGAGGGGAATCCGCGGTCCGCGACGTTTCTCGGGTGTCGCCGATCGAAGGCACAGACCCCACGGCGACACCGACCAAGGAGAGAACGTCATGAACCAGCAAATTTCCGCCCGCCCGCTGCCCATACGCATCGTGAACCACAACCAGACGGTGATGGTCCGCCCGCTCCCGGGAGTCGGGCTCACGGTGAACCACAATCAGACCGTGATGGTCCGCCCGCTCCCGGGTGTGGGCCTCACGGTGAACCACAACCAGACGGTGGTCATCGCTCCGACGGTCAGGCCGCAGCACAACCAGACGGTGATCCGCCGCTGAGGTCCGCCATGACGAGCACAGCCCGGGAAACCCATTCTTTCGCGCCGGCGAACGACGCTTTTCTCGCCTCCGGAGAGGCTGGTCTTTCCCGGGCCGGCCGTCTTCACGAGCAGGCTCTCGCCCTCCGGGCCGAACGGCGGACGGCGGAGGCCGAAGAGCTCGCCCGCCAAGCCCTGACGCTGCTCACATTGACACTCGGTCCGAACGATCCCGACGTCGCGAACGTCTTCCTCTGTCTGGGTGGCCTGCGCGAGGACGCGGGGGATCTCGCGCTGGCCGAGAGGCACTACCGCTATGCGTTGCAGATCCTGGAGCGTAGGGTGGAGCAGGACGAGATCGTGGTCCGCCTGCGGGTGCAGGGCCTGGGTCTTCTCGCCAACGTCCGCCAGGCCCGCGGGCACTACGCGGCCTCGGAGCGCCTCTTCCGGCGCGGCCTGGCGCTCGCGGAGGCGTCGCTCGCGCCGGATGACCTCGACGTCGCGACGCTGCTCAACGGCCTCGGCATCCTCCACAAATACCAGGGCCGCTATGACGAAGCCGAACCGCTCTATCGCCGTGCCGTGGCGATCCTCGAAGCCGCCTTCGGTCCCGGCCATCCGGAGCTCGCCTCGCTCTATCACAACCTCGGAGGCCTGGAGCACGCCCGTGGCCGGGCCGCGGCCGGCGAGCCCTGGGCGCGGCGCTCGGTGGAGATCCGCGAGAGCGCGCACGGTCCCGACCACCCGGACGTGGCTGCCGACAAGGCCGCCCTTGCCGCCCTCCTGGACGCTCAAGGGAAGCTGGACGAGGCGGAGCCTCTCTACGCCGAGGCTCTCGCGGTCTTCGAAAGGTTTTACGGGCCGGAGCACTACGAGATCGCGGTCAACTTCAACAATCTCGCCGCCATCCGCCAGGCGAAAGGCGAGACCGAAGAGGCCGAAAGCCTCTACCGGCGCGCCCTGGCGATGAAAGAGAAAGCCCTCGGCGCCGACCATCCGGACACGGCCCTCACCGCCTACAACCTGGCCACGTTGCTCTCCGGCCTCGGCCGGCTCGACGAGGCGGAAGCGCTCTACACAAGGGCCCTCGACAGCTTCTCCGGCGCGCTCGGCGAAGGGCATCCGCACACCCGGATCTGCCGCGAAGCGCTGGACGGGCTGCGCGGCGGGGCCGGGCCGTATGGGGCGAGCTGAGGGGCTTCAGCAAACAGGACGTCATTCCAAGGAGATCCGAAACATGTTCGATCCAACAAAGTCTGCCTGCCCCGGCCGGGTCACGGCGAATCACAACCAGACCATCGTCCGCGCCCCTGGCTGGGAGATGCAGCACAACCAGACGGTGGTGCGGGCTCCCGAGCCGAGGCCGCAGCACAACCAGACTCTGGTTCGCCAGCCCTGGAAGCACGGGACGCAGCACAATCAGACGGTCGTCGTCGACCGGGGTTGAGGGCCAGTCTCACCTTCGAGCGGGGGCTATAGCCAGTCTCCGTGGACGGCGCGGCCTTGGACCTCACCCCCTCGGTCCCCCTCTCCCATCGCCCCCCCACCGACCGGGAGAGGGGGAGGCCCGCCCTTCCCACGCCTTCACAGCCCTCGCTGTTTCTCCCGGCCTTTTGTTCTTTTGTGGTGATCTCTGGTAGGATTTTACGGATGTCGATGAAGCCGAAGGAGTGGTGAGCATGGACCGCAAAGATCCGCTGATTGAGGAAATCCACGCTGCTCGCGAGGAAATTGCGCGAGAGGCAGGCTACGACCTTGAGAGAATGCTTGAGATGGCCCGGGCGAGACAGGTTGCCGGCGGTCGCCAATCTGTCCGGTTGCCTCCCAAGAAGGCTGAGCTCGCCAAAAAGGCATCCTGAGTCTCAGGCCGGACCGGCGAAGCGGTCGCCCAGCCAGGCCTGGGCGGCGGCTTCGTCGCGCGCAGAGAGGAGGAAGCGCTCCCAGGCCTTCTGCTCGTGCCAGACGGGGACGAGCTTCCAGACGCACAGCGTGGGCTTGTGGGCGCCTTCCCGTGGGAAGAGGTGTGGCCCGCTTGGCAATGTGCCGGTAGCCCGCGTCGACGCCGGAGTCGGTCGCTAGGATGTGGGACAGATGCGTCGTCGTCTGGGTTGTCATCACCATCTCCTGTTCACTTGCCTGCCAACAGCGTCACCAGCAGGAGGAACAGTATCACCAGAGCGATCACCCCCAGGATCCTCCAGGGGCTCACCGGCGCCGTCCCGGTGACCTTGCCGCTCTGGCCGTTGACCAGGAACCGGTGACTCTTCCCCCGGTACTCCCAGGCGAGGATCCAGACCGGCACGAGGACCGGCCAGGCCTCCACCTTCGTATAGAGCGGATTGACCTTGACGTTGCGCTGGCCGCCGGGGATCTTGGGCTTGCTGTCGGCGCGGACGAGTTTTTCGAGCGCGGTGAAGGCCTGGGTGCGGGCGCGTTTGCGGGTGACGGAGAAGGCCTCCGTGGGGACGTCGCGCACCAGCTCCGGCGCCCAGGGAACGGCCTGGTCCAGGGTCCACCCTCCGAGCCGGCCGATCTCGGAAGCGGTGAGCGCTCCCGAGGCCGGGACGAGGACGTGCTCGTACCAGGTCTCGTGCTCGCCGAAGCGGGGAGCCCATTCGGCCTTGGCGCCCGGGGGTGTCGCGTCGGAGTCCGCGGTCCAGTAGAAGTGGCAGTCCGCGGAGAACGACCAGCAGGGGAGATAGACGCCACGCATCTCGGTCACCGTCGAGGCGTGGCGCAGGTCGCCGGGCCGGAAGAAGCCGTGTCCGAGCCAGGTGCGGAAGAGGGTGGAGGCCTCTGCCTGGTCGATCTGGAAGAGGGCGACGAGCCGGGGTGGCGGCAGGCGCACGGGCTCGCGCTCTTCCAGTGCGGTGCGCCCGCAGAACGCACAGCGCAGGCCTTGCGCTTCGAGCTCCCAGGTGAGCGTCGCGCCGCAGCCGGTGCATTCGAACCGGTGGACCTGGATGCGTCCGGCCGGCGCCTGTTCCGGATCGCCGGAGTGAGGCGCCTCGTGCCCGCAGCTCGGGCAGAAAAGATCCCCCTCGTCGAGAAGCTCGCCGCACCGCTCGCAGCGCGGGAAAGGAAGAGCGAGGGCGTCGTCGAGGCAATTCATCGCAGGATGAAGATCAAGAGGTTGGCGAGGAGAAGGAGGACCACGGCGGCCAGGAGCGCGATCTTCCACGGGCTCACGGGCCGTTTGCCGGTGGCCCGGCCGGTCTGGCCGTTCAGGACGTACCGGTAGAGCTTGCCGCGATAGGTGTACGCCCCGATCCAGAACGGCAGCAGCAGGAGGTCGTCCGCGACCTGCGAGAAGGTGGTGGCCCATTCGAGCCCGGCGTGCGTGTCGCCCGGCAGGAAGGCGCGGATGCGCTCGCCCTCCTTCTCGCGGAAGGCTTGCTGGCAGGCGGCGAGCGCCTCCTCGCGCGCGACGCCGAAGGGCTCGGCGAGCCAGCCGGCGAGAAACTCGGGCCGGTAGCGCCGCATCGCCGGCAGGTCGAACGGGCCGGCGGCGAGGGCTTCCGCCTGAGGGAGGCCGCGCGAGCCGCTGACCAGGAAGTGAGAGTGCCAACTGTGGTGGCGCCCGCGCAGCGGATGCCACTCGGTGTGCCGGATCTGCGCCTTCTTCGAGCGCGTCTTCCCCGCGGAGTCCAGCCAGGTCTCCGACCGGTTCTTGTACCACCATTCGCCGATGTCGGCCTCCCAGGTGCTGTCGGCCCGCATGGAGAACGTCCAGAAGGGGAGATAGATCCCTTGCAGCTTGTCGAGGCGCGCGGCCTTCCGCACGTCCCCCGGGGTGAAGAATCCCTGGTGGCACCAGGCGTCGAAGACCCGTTTCGCCTCCTCCCGGCCCACCTGGAACGGGATGACGAATTCCGGCTGCAGCGCCGCCAGCCCCTCGCCGCGCACCTCGGCCACGTAGGTCGAGCCGCAGAACGCGCAGACATAGGAGCGCGGGCCGGGCTCGCAGTGCACGGACGCTCCGCAAGTCTGGCAGGAGAAGCCGGCGGTGAGGATCGAAGGGCCGGGATCGGCCGGCGCCGGGATGGTCAGAACGGTGCCGCACGAGGTGCAGACGGAGGCTTCGGCGTCAGCAGGGGAGCCGCACGACGGGCAGCGCGACGGGGCTGGGACGAGGCGCGAAGGCTGCCGGGCGGTCACGGGGGAATTCTACCCTCGGTCTTGGATTGGTTCCCCCTCTCCCGGCGGATGGGAGGGGATGGGAGAGGGGGCCAGGGGGTGAGGGCTCCGGGCTGCTATCATCCGGCGAGCATGAGCGAGATGTGTGCGCAGCATCCGGACGTCGCCGCGGTGTTCTACTGCGACGGCTGCGGGAAGCGCTTGTGCGGTGACTGCATCCGCACGGGGCACGCCCTGCTCTTCTGTTCCCTCTGCGGCGAGCGGGCGCTGCCGCTGCACGCGGGACAGCCGGCCTCGACCCAGCAGTTGCGCCGCCAGGAGGCGGTGACGAAGCCCTACAGCTTCGCGGCTGCGCTGGCCTATCCGTTCCGCGGGTCCGGACGGCTGATGTTCGTCGTGGCCGTGTTCTTCATGATGCTCGTCCAGGTCCTGCTCACGTTCGGGATCGACCTCTGGCGGTACTTGTTCGCGGCGGGCTTCTGGTCGCTGATGATCGGCTTGCAGTTCTCGATCGTGCGGTCCACGGTGAAAGGGGAGAACGAGCTTCCCGACTGGCCGGACTATTCGGACTTCGGCGAGCGGACGGCCGATGTCCTGACCTATCTCGGCATCGCGCTCCTGCAGTTCGGTCCGGTGGCGCTCTGCCTGTTCCTGCGGAAGGATGCGTTGCTGACGGGGGAGCCGGGCCTCGCGTTCTGGTTGATCCTGGCGCTCCTCGGCTGGCTCGGCTCGGCGGTGGCGCTCATGGCCTATGGCGCGGCGGGCCAGTTCGACCGGACGAGCATCCTGCGGCTGGACCTCCATGCCAAGGGCTTCCTCGCCGGCGGTGCGGACGCGGTGAACGCGGCGAACCTGTCGTTCGGCCTGGGCGCCGCCTTCTTCGTCCTGCGGCTCGTGCTCACCGCGATCCCGATCCTCGGCGCGATCCTGAGTGGCATCGTGGGCGCCTACTGGTTCTTCACCAGCGCCCATCTCGCGGGCGTGCTTTTCCGGCGGCACATCTTCACGCTGGAGAAGCTCTACGAGGTGTAAGAGGCTTTACGGAGCGTCCGACCCGCCGCTCTGCTGCTTCAGCTCCTCCAGAACCTTCTCCATCTGCTTCTGCTCGTCGGGGGTGGGCATGCCGGCCGCGGAGATACCCGGCTGGACGGGCTTGTCCGTCCTCAGCCAATCCTGGAGCTGGCCGTGGGCCGCCTGCAGGGCGAACGCGGTCACCAGAATGAGAACCGCGGCGACCGCGAGGGGCATCCCGAGCGAGCCGGAGCCCGGAGCGGCCTGCCGGGGAGGAGGAGGCTCGCCAGCCTCCCGGCGGCAGACCACGCACCCGTTCGCCTTCGCCGAGTCATAGTGCAGTCCATGCTTCTCGCACTTCACGACGGATGCAGGTCGGGCCATCGGGTCCACGGGAAGGCTCCTTTCGGTTAAGAATAGATCCTACCACGGAGGGTGCAGCCTCGGCGACCGAGTTTCCCAAGAGCTCCCGGTGCGCGCCCCCCTGGGACCGCCGCCGTCTCGGCGGCTTTCAAGAAGACGGGCCGAAGGCCCAGCCCTATCCTGCCTCGAGCGGACTGCTGCCGCAGCCGCTCAGCCGCATTCCCGTTCGGGCGTCAGGCGTCAGCTCATGGTTGAGAGATTTATATGGATAGAAGAGCGCAGAGGGAGGGGCTGCTTGCGGCTCTTCGGGAATCGCTAGAATCGGGCGATCTTGAAGGTACGCGCAGACTACCTGTGTAGTCTCCAAGTGGACCGGCAGGCTCATGCATTGTCTATACTTGACGCACAGTTGGTGCAACGGTAGTAAGCCGGATGCAATTAAGCCGGATGCAATTGATCTGCCGTACCAGATGCGTTGGAGGTTACGAGCCGCGGCGTGCTTGAAGCTCATCGAAGATCAAGAAGTAGCAGCCTGAGAAGGAAGCCCGGGGGATAAGCCATGTTGTTACACACATCTCCTCTTGGGAGGTTGGGGGCGACGCCCCTTGTGGGCGTGGGCACGTAGCCCCGGGTTTCAACCCGGGGTGGCGGCGCCCAACCCATCCCACACGCCCCTTCAGGGGCGACGGCGGGGGCGGCCCAACCCGCCACCGGGAGCGCCACCGCACCGGCGGCATTCCTCCCTCCGCCCGTGCCGTCGCCCCTGAAGGGGCGCGTCAACCAATCGGGCCCCTGCACCCCGGGTTGAAACCCGGGGCTACGTGCCGGCGCCCGCAAGGGGCGCTCCCCCCGGCGCACCCAGCCGAGATATGTGTAAAGGTATGGGGATAAGCGGCACCGAATCCGGCGCCGCGATGCCGCGGCCCGCCCGCTCCCGCTTGCCAGCCATGCACCTTCTATGGTACGCCTGAGCCGTGGTGAGCCATGGCTGAACACGTGTCATGGAAGTCATGGAAGATGTCGCTCGTCTTCTTCCGCGCCGACAGTGGATCAGAACCCGTCCGTGAGTGGCTCAAGACCTTGCCGCCAGCGGATCGTCGCGAAGTCGGCAAGGATCTGATGCGGGTGCAGTGGAGGTGGCCGGTTGGAGCGGAAGCGCCTGAAGGAGTTGAAGTCATGAGCAAGCGACATCACGGCAGCACCCTTGACGACTTCCTCAGAGGGGAAGGGACCTTCGAGGAAGATCAAGCCCTCGCCATCAAAGAGGTTGTCGTGTGGCAGTTGACTGACGCAATGCAAGAACGGTCACTTAGCAAGTCTCGCCTTGCCGCGCTACTCGGAACCAGCCGATCGCAAGTCGACAGACTCCTGGACCCGAGGCGCGATGTCACGCTTTCCACGCTGCAGCGGGCGGCGGCACTGGTTGGGCGGAAAGTTCAGATCGAGCTGGTCTGACAGGCCAAACGCGCGATCTGAACAGCACCTCCCTGCCCTCCCGAGCCCGCTGCCGCCCCTACCGGGGCTTGGACTTTCTGTCTCCATGACCCGGGGCCGACGCTGCGCTCTGGCCCCGGGCTACATGCTGAGGCCCCTCTGGGGCCTTTCGCCCTTGCCCGTTCTGGGGGGACTTTGACCCAGGCCTGGAAACGGCCTCCTCACGGCGACGGCGCCAGGAGCGCCAGCACCAGGAGCCGTTCGCCGCCGGTGTTGCGGATGCCGTGTGGCACGTCCTCGGGCACGATGAGCATCATCCCGGCTTCCATGGGCTCTTCCCGCCCCTCCAGGAGAAAGAGGCCGCGGCCGGAGAGCACGTGGTAGACCTTGTCCATGCCGGCATGCGCGTGGAGCTTGTGCTCCTGGCCGGGCTCGAACGCGTTCAGCCCCACCAGCAGGCGGTCGGACTGGTAGAGCGTCGCCTTGCCCATCTTCAGAGGGTCCCAGACGGCGCACTGGTCGGGGCGGAACGGGACGAGGGGGTGCTCCATGGGCGGCCTCCTGATGCAGTGGAGCGCTCACTCTATCGCGAAACGAGGGAAAGGGAAGCCGGTACCGCGTCCGCTCCGGGCGCCTTCAAGTAGAATGCGCGCGGACGCCCGCCCCCGGGAGACCCAAGGAGACCCGATGCGAAAGACGATCTGGTGGCTCGGCCTCGCGCTGTTTCTCACCCTCGGCGGGGCCGGAACGGCCCAGGAGGCGAAGCCGGACCCGGCGCTCGTCGAGCGCGCACACCGCCTGCTGCGGGAGGTCCCGCTCATCGACGGCCACAACGACCTCCCCTGGGAGCTGCGGCAGCGGGTGAGCAATCATCTCGACAAGCTGGACCTGACGCAGGACACCGGCCATTTCGAGAAGCCGATGCACACCGACATCCCGCGCCTGCGCCAGGGCGGGCTCGGCGCCCAGTTCTGGTCGGTCTACGTCCCCGCCGACCTGGCCGGCCCCAAGGCGGTCGGCACGGTCTTCGAGCAGATCGACGTGGTCCACCGCCTGGCCGAGCGCTATCCGGACGTCTTCGAGATCGCCACCACGGCGGACGACGTCGTCCGCATCCACAAGGCCGGCCGGATCGCCTCGCTCATCGGCATGGAGGGGGGGCACTCGATCGACAACTCCCTCGGCGTGCTGCGCCAGCTCTACGCGGCCGGCGCCCGCTACATGACGATCACCCACTCGAAGAACAACGACTGGGCCGATTCCGGGACGGATGCGCCTCTCCATGGCGGCCTGACGCCGTTCGGCGAGGAGGTGATCCGCGAGATGAACCGCCTCGGCATGCTGGTCGACCTGTCGCACACGGCACCCGACACCATGAAGGACGCCCTGGCGGTCTCCGAGGCGCCGGTGATCTTTTCGCATTCGTCGACCCGCGCCCTGGATGCCCATCCGCGCAACGTGCCGGACGAGATCCTGCGCAAGCTGCCCGAGGACGGCGGGGTGGTGATGGTGACCTTCGTCCCCTCCTTCGTCTCCGAGGAGGTGCGCGCCTGGAACGCGGCGGAGGACGCGGAGGAAGCCCGTTTGAAGGCCCTCCATCCCGACAGCCCGGACGCGGTGAAGAGCGGCCTCGACGCTTGGAAAAAGGCCCATCCCACGCCGCGCGCCACCCTCGCCCAGGTGGCCGACCACATCGAGCACGTGCGGCAGGTGGCGGGGATCGAGCACGTCGGCATCGGCTCGGACTTCGACGGCATCACCTCGACGCCGGTGGGGCTCGACGGCGTGGAGGACTACCCGGACCTCCTCGCCGAGCTGCTGCGGCGCGGCTGGACGGACGACGAGGTCAGGAAGCTCACCGGGGAGAACGTGCTGCGCGTGATGCGCGAGGTGGAGAAGGTCGCCGCCCGCCTGCGCAAGGAGCGTCCGGCGTCCGATGCGCTGATCCAGGAGCTGGATGGAGCGAAGGTTGCACCCGCCGCGGCGGGCATGCGTTAGAATTCAGCAGAATTTTTCGCGCGCTCGAAGGAGTGCCCTATTGATGAGACCTGGCTGGGCGGCTCTGGTACTTTCCGGGCTTCTCCTTGCAGCGGCCCCGGCGGCCCGGGGGGAGGAGCCCCCTCCCGACTGGACGATCGACACCTTCCGCTGGTCGGGCACCCTCTCTCCCGCCACCTCTCTCGTGGTGCGCAATCCATTCGGCGACGTGCGGTTACGCGCCGCGGACGCCGGCGAGGTGGAGCTCTCGGCGATGATTCAGCGGCGGACCGCCGATCCCGTGAAGCCCGAGGTGCGCGTCGAGCGCCGCCGGGGCCGCCTGGCGGTCGAGGTCGTCTACCCGGTGGCCCCGCAAGGGGATCTGCACCGCGTCGATCTCGCGCTCTTCGTGCCGGCCGGGGCGCGGATCTCGGTCGAGACCCGGGACGGGCTGATCGAGGGGCGTGGATTGGAGAACGACGTCCGGCTGGAGAGCGGCGGCGGCGACGTCGTCTTCTCGACGACCGGCTCGGCACGCGTCTCGTCCGTCCGGGGCAACATCACGGCCGACCTCCGGCGGGACCTCTGGGGGCGGCGTCCCCGCCTCCGCACCCGGCTGGGGAACATCACTCTCCGCCTTCCCTCCGATGCCGATGCCCGGGTGCGCATCCGCGCTTCCGGGGAGGTCGCGGTGCAACGCCCGGGCCGCTTCGAGCGGCGGACGGCGCGCCGCTCGGTCTTCACGCTCGGCAACGGCTCCCATTCCCTGACCCTCGAGACCCTGCGGGGGCAAGTCACACTTCTTGCTCCCTGACCTCCTGACCAGCGAGGACCACGCCATGCATGCCACCCTCCGAGCACCGCTCCGCCGTCTCATCCCGAGACTCGCCTTCGTCCTCTCGGCCACCTGCGGCGGTGCCGCCGCCGCCGAGCCGCAACCGGAAATGATCGAGCTGCGGGGCGCCGAGTCGCTGGGCACCTCGACGCCCACCGTCTTCGACGGCGATCTGCGCGACCTGCCGCGCGCGCCGGAATGGCAGCCCGGGGACGGGATCAAAGAGATCCCGCGGCGGCAACACCGGCCGCCGCGCCTCGTGCCGCCGGCGGCCAAGCCGGAGATCGATCCCCTCCTCGCCATCCAGGCAGGGGCACCGCGCCTCGGCCGGGCGCTGACCCCGCCGATCCTCAACTTCGCCGGCCAGGGCTTCACCGGGGTCAATCCTCCCGACACGGTCGGCGACGTGGGCCTCAATCACTACGTCCAGTCGATCAACGGCTCGAGCGGCTCGGTGTTCACGGTCTACAACAAGGCGGACGGCACCGTGGCGGCCGGCCCGATCGCGATGGAATCGCTGGGCACCGGCAACTGCGCCTCCGGGGCCGGCGATCCGGTCGTGCTGTTCGATCAGCTCGCCGACCGCTGGTTCCTGAGCGAGTTCAGCGGCTCGGGCAACCGGCTCTGCATCTACATCTCGCAGAGCAGCGATCCGATCTCCGGCGGCTGGTTCGCCTACCAGTTCACCGCCCCCGGCTTCCCCGACTATCCCAAGTATGGCGTCTGGCCGGACGCCTACTACGCGTCGAGCAACGAGTCGAGCCCGGCCGCCTATGCCTTCGACCGGACGCGGATGCTGGCCGGCCTGTCCGCCACGGCGCAGCGCTTCACCGCGCCCGACCTCGCGGCCTTCGGCTTCCAGGCGCTCATCCCGGCCGATGCGGACGGCTCGACCCCGCCGCCCGCCGGCGCTCCCAACCCCTTCATGCGCCACCGTGACGACGAGGCGCACAACGCGGGCTCGAACGACCCGGCCCACGACTTCGTGGAGATCTGGGAATACCACGTGGACTTCACGACCCCGGCCAATTCGACGTTCACGGGGCCGACCAACATCCAGGTCACCTCGTTCGACTCCGAGCTCTGCGGCTTCACCTCGTTCAACTGCTTCCCGCAGCAGGGTTCCGCGACCACTCTCGATCCGCTGCGCGAAGTCGTCATGCACCGCCTGCAGTACCGCAACTTCGGCACCCACCAGACCCTGGTCGGCAACTTCGTGACCGACGTGGACGGTACGAACCATGGCGGCATCCGCTGGTTCGAGCTGCGCAACACGGGCGCCGGCTGGTCGCTGCACCAGGAGGGGACGTACGCGCCCGACGTCCACCACCGCTGGATGGGGAGCGCCGCCATGGACGGTGGCGGCAACATCGCGGTCGGCTACAGCGTTTCGAGCACGACCATGTTCCCCAGCATCCGCTACACCGGCCGCCGGGCGAGCCAGCCGCTCGGCACGATGGAGCCCGAGATCCCGGTGGTCGCCGGCACCTCCCCGAACTCGAGCAACCGCTGGGGTGACTACGCGGCGCTGACCGTCGATCCGGTCGACGACAGCACCTTCTGGCTCACCACCATGTACTCGCCCTCGACCTCGTGGGCGACCCGCATCGCCACCTTCAAGCTCTGCACGCCTCCGGGCATCCCGGTGATCGGCGCGGCCAGTCCGGCGGTGGCGAACCGCATCGACGTCTCGTGGACCAACGGCAGCCCGGCGTCGACCAGCTTCAACGTCTACCGGGCCGACGGCACCTGCGCGGCGCCGGGACCGTTCACCCAGATCGCCGCCGGTGTGGCCGGCTCGCCCTATCAGGACACCACCGTCTCCGGCGGCTCCTCCTATGCCTACCGGGTGACCGGGATCGCCGATGCCTGCGAGGGCGATCCGTCGGGCTGCGTCGACGCGGCGGCGACCGGCGTCTGCACCCTGGCTCCGCTCTTCGCGGGCCTCCAGACGGTGACCAACCCCGGCGCGTCGACCTGCGCCCTCAATCTCTCGTGGTCCGCGGCGACCTCGCGCTGCGCCGCGGGAGTGACCTACAACGTCTATCGCAGCACCACCCCGGGCTTCGTGCCGGGGGCCGGCAACCGGATCGCCACGGGGGTCTCCGGCACCGGCTACAGCGACGGCGGGCCGCTGACCAGTGGCAGCACCTACTACTACGTCGTGCGCGCCGTCGATGCCTCCATCAGCCTGGAGGAGACCAACACCGTGCAGCGCAGCGCCTTCCCGACGGGCCCGATCGCGACCACCACCTTGACCGAGACCTTCGAGGCCGCCGGCGGCTTCGACGTTCCGGGCTGGACCCATGCGGCCGTCTCCGGGGCCAACGATTGGGTGCTCTCGACGGCGCAGTCGCAGACCCCGACCCATTCCTGGTTCTCCGACAGCCTCCCCAGCGCCTCCGACCGGGTCCTGGTCTCGCCGGCGTTCGTGGCGCAAGCGGCGTCCACCCTCTCGTTCCGGCACACCTTCGCCTTCGAGAGCACGACGACCTGCTTCGACGGCGGCACGCTGGAGGTCTCGACCGACGGCGGGAGCACCTGGTCCGTGCTGCCGGACGCCAACTTCACGGCCGGCCTCTTCAACGGCACGGTCAGCTCCACCAGCAGCAACCCGATCGCCGGCAAGCGGGCCTGGTGCGGCGGCGCGATCGGCGCCATGACCCAGGTGACGGCCAACCTTGGATCGTTGGCCGGCTTCCCCAGCGTCAAGCTGCGCTGGCACGCCGGGGACGACATCAGCGTCGAGGTGACGGGCTGGTTCGTCGACTCCGTCACCCTCACCAACGTCGGGGTCGGTGGCACCTGTTCCTCGGTGCCTCCTTCTCCTCTCGACTACCACGCCGTCACGCCCTGCCGGATCGTCGACACCCGCAACCCCGCCGGCCCGTTGGGCGGCCCGGCTCTCGTGGCCTCGGCGAACCGGACCTTCGTGCTGACGGGAACCTGCGGCGTGCCCTCCACGGCGAAGGCGGTGATGATGAACATGACGGTCATCCAGCCGGCCGCCGCGGGCTATCTCACCCTCTTCCCGGCGAACCAGGGCGAGCCGCTCGCGGCCTCGATCACCTTCGCCGCCAATGCCATCCTGAGCAACAACGCCACCGTGGGTCTCGCCACGGATGCGAGCGGTGGTGTCACCGTGAAAAACGGCTCGGCGGGGACGTTGCACTTCGCCATCGACGTCGCGGGCTACTACGAGTAGACGCGCCTTGCGGGGAGCCTCCGGCGCGCGCCGGCCGGCTCCCCGCCTCGTTTCCCGGCGTGTACCTGCTATACTGCCGTTCGTCCGAGAATCGGGTATTCAAGTATGCGACCTTTGGCACTCTGGAGCGCCGGGCTTCTCCTGACCGTCCTGACCGGGTGCGCCGGCACACCCTCGCCCCGCGTCAAAGTCAGCTATACCGACATCACGCCGGCTGCGCCGCCTCCCGCGGCGGAGCCCGCACCCACCCCCGAGCCTCCGGTGGCCTCCCCGGAGGCGAAAACGGCCGGCTCGCTGCCGGCTCTGGGAGCATCGATCTCGACGAAAGAGGCGATGGAGCAGGCGTTGGCCTGGGCGGCCGAGGGACTGCGCGCTTACGAGCGGGGCGACGCCGAGGTGGCACACAAGAGCCTCACCGACGCGCGCATGATCCTGCTCGAGGCGGACCTTCCCGACTTCCTGGAAGAACAGGGACTGGGAGCTCTCCGGCAGGGCCTGCCGGAGGAGCTGCGGCGCTACGACGTCGAGGCGATCGCGCGCGAGCTCGACCGGACGGACCGTCCGGACCCGGCCGCGCAGGCCGAGCGCGCCTTCGTCGACCGGGAGGTGCGGCGCATCCTCTGGCAGTTCGGCGACACCTCGCCGGACGAGCCGTACGTCGGCGTCCTGATCGACGAGACCTATCACTACATCGACTTCTTCCGCGGCCGCTACCGCCCGTTCTTCGAGCGCGCCTTCCTGCGCAAGCACAAGTACTGGCCGACCATTCAAGAGGTCTTCACCGCGAAGAAGATCCCGCCCGACTTGGGCTACGTCGCCTTGGTCGAGAGCGGCTTCAACCCGCGGGCGGCGAGCCATGCCAATGCGTACGGGGTCTGGCAGTTCATCCCCGAGACCGGGAGGCGGTACGGCTTGCAGGGGGCGGACGACCTCGCCGACGTGCGCAAATCGACCACCGCGGCGGCGGACTACCTGCTCGACCTGATCAGCATCTTCGGCTCGCGCTCCTTCCTCCTCGCCACCGCCGCCTACAACGCCGGCGAAGGGCGGATCATGGGCTGCCTGCGGCAGATCGACGATCCGTTCCAGAAGCGCACCTTCTGGGAGATCCGCGGCTGCCTGGCCCTGGAGACGCAGGAATACGTCCCGAAGGTGATGGCCGCGGCGGTGATCGGAGCCGATCCGAAGCGTTTCGGTTTCGACCTGCCGAGCGAAGAGGAGATGCGGCAGCGCTACGACGTGGTCGTCGTGCCCCAGGTGACCTCCCTCGCCCAGCTCGCGCAGCTCGCCGGAGTGGGCGTCGCCGACCTGCGGCTGGCCAACACCGAGCTCGAGACCTCCGGCTCGTCGACCCCGGGCCGCAACTTTCCGCTCTACGTCCCCGTGGGCACCCGCGACCAGATCGCCACCGCCCTGGCCGCCGCGCCGGAGAGGTATTCCTCCGTGGCGCCGCTCGCCCCGGCCGAGCTGGCGAGCCGGGAGCCCCGCCGGACCCACGTCGTCCGCCGCGGAGAGACCCTGGGCGTCCTCGCCGAGAAGTACGGCCTCGACGTCAAGACCCTCGCCGGCTGGAACAGCCTGCGCAAGCCCTACACTCTGCGGGTCGGCCAGCGTCTGGAGATCCCGGCCGGCGGCGCCGCCGCTCGTGCCGGGCACATCGTCTACACGGTCAAGAAGGGCAACGATCTCAACGACGTCGCCGATCTCTTCGGCGTCACCGGCGGCGACATCAAGAGCTGGAACCGCCTGCGGAGCAGCAAGCTCAAGACCGGCCAGAAGCTCACCATCCATCCGCCGACCGCCTTCGAGACCCACACCTACAAAGTCCGCCACGGCGACAGTCTGAGCGAGATCGCCGGCCGCTTCGGCGTCACCGTCGCGAGCCTGATGACCGCCAACGGGTTGCGGTCGAACCTCTTGCAGGCGGGGCAGCGGCTGCTGGTGTACGTGGGAGGGTAGGCCGATGCCGTATCAGAGGTATGCCGTGGTCCTTGCCAAGCTGGACCTCCGGGTGAAGGCGTTGTCCGCGAACATCGGGGAGTTTCCTCATCTCGCGGAACCTGTGGCGCGGTTGGGCGAGATGCTGGTGCTCTTGAGAGAGCGCATGACCGAGCAGGCGCGCCTGACCGGCGCTGTCGGTGACCACCAGCGGGATCCCCACCTGACGGACCTGCTCGCCCAGGCGAAGCAGCGCGTTGGTCGCCGCGCCTTCGCGATCGTCGTTGAGTCCCGCGAAGACGCCGGCGTAGAGCCGGCTGATGGAATAGGCGTCGGTGCGGAAGTGCCGGACGACGATCCATCCGGATCCGACCGACAACCCCGCCAGAAGGGCGACGAGCAGATCGGCGTGCTGAACGCCATCGTCACGGCGCTCGGTGGCGATCCGCAGGCCTGGACGGCGCTGGTCCAGCCCTGGAACAACCTGTTCCTGATCGTGATCATGGTCTGGCTCCAGACCGGGTTCGCGATGGTCCTGCTCTCGGCGGCCATCAAGGGCATCCCGGCGGAGCTCCTCGAGGCGGCGCGCGTTGACGGGGCCAACGAGCGGCAGGTGTTCCGGCGGGTCACGGTGCCCATGATCCGGGGCACGCTGATCACGGTCGCCGCGACGACGATCATCTTCACGCTCAAGATCTTCGATGTCGTCTGGGTCATGACCGGTGGCCAGTTCGGGACGGGCGTCATCGCCACCGAGTTCTACCGGCAGTACTTCACCAACCGTGACTTCGGGATCGGATCGTCCCTGGCCATCATCCTGTTCATCGCCGTGATCCCGGT
>Ga0209682_10000041_pt1 | contig 36545 bp, 32 predicted proteins | sample DOMMetBare2Fresh_2_FD_187471 | JGI IMG/M metagenome (GOLD analysis project Ga0209682, IMG submission 187471) | Wetland sediment microbial communities from St. Louis River estuary, USA, under dissolved organic matter induced mercury methylation -... | ecosystem: Environmental > Aquatic >... | reverse complement strand
TCGCCCGCATCGACGGCTTGAATGCCCGCGACGCGCCGAAGAGCCCCCGTCGCCGGACGCCCGAAGAGAAGGTCGTCGATCTTACCGGGGCTCACCGGTGGTCAGAGCGTCATGAACGGCGCGAGATCGTGGTGAACCGGCCACCGGTCGCCATGAACGACGGCGAGATCACCGCGAACAGGAGCGGTTCACCGTGAAACGGCCCGCGTTCGCGGTGAACCGCGGCCGTTTCTCCGTGAACCGGATCGAGATCATGGTGAATCGCGGCTGATTGGCGCCGTGGATCAGGTGGACCGCGCGAGCGGCAGCGTCACGGTCACCACCGCCCCGCCCGTGGGGCGGTTGGCCGCCGTGATCTCTCCCTGGTGCTGCTCGACGATTCGCTGGACCAGGGAGAGGCCGAGACCGGTGCCGCCGCGGCGCCGGGTGAAGAACGGCTCGAAGACCCGGCCGAGCTCGCCGGGCGGGAACCCGGACCCCTCGTCCTCGACGCTGAAGACCATCGCCTCCCGGTCCCCCGCCACCTGCCGCTCGGCCCGCAGCGTCACCGTCCCCCCCGGCGGGGAGTGCTGGATCGCGTTCTCCAGGAGATTGCGGAAGGCCTGGACCATGCGCTTCCAGTCGACGACGAGCGGCGGCAGGCCGTCCTCTCCGGGGCTCCCCGCGGTGATCGCGATGGCGACCTTCGACCTCTCCGCCAGCGGCGCACAGGCGATCCGCGCCGCCTGCATCAGATCGCCCGGATGGGTGAGCTCCGGAACCAGGTTCGGCGGCTTGCCGTAGTCCAGGAGGTCCTGCATCAGGGCGCTCAGCCGGCTGACCTCGCCTTGCAGGACCTCCAGATAAGGGCGGTGCTCGGTGCCCGGTCCGAGGCGGGTGGCGAGGGCGGTGAGCGTCGACGACAGGCCGAACAGCGGATTGCGCACCTCATGGGCGACCCCGGCCACCAGCGCCCCCATGGCGGACATCGTCTCGCTGTGGCGCAGCGATTCCTGGAGGCGCACCAGATCGGTCAGGTCGCGCGCGACGACCACGAAGCCGCTCTGGCCGTCGGGGCTGCTCACCGGGCTCAAGGACAGGTCCCAGGTCCGTCCCTCCTCGTCACGCACCTCGGTAATCCCGGTGGCCCCCCCTTGCCGCAGCAGCGCGGCGATGGTGTGCCAGGGCTCGGCCTGGCGCACCGTGCCGACCGGGCGGCGGAGGACCTCGGCGAACGGCAGGCCGGCCAGCTCCCGGGCCGCCTCGTTGAGCCGGATGATGCAGCCGTCGGGCTCCACCAGGAGGACCGGATCGGGGATGGCGTCGAAGGTGATGCGCCACTCGCGGACCGAGTTGACGATCGTCTTGCGCAGGTCCTCCTGCTCCGGGTCCGGGGCGGCCGCCTCGCCGAGCGCACTCCCCTGCTCCCGCGCGTCGAAGAGGGCACGCGACCGCTCGGTGTGATCGATGAGGGCCGTCCCGGCCGGTTGCCTGCGGTGCATCGTGATCCGATCTCCCGCCTGTCGATCGATGGAAAGACTGACATTATATAGGGAGAGAGGAGGGAAACCTCAGTGAGGAAAAAACCGGACGAGATCGGTGAGCTGCGATGAGCGCTCCGTTCTTCCTCCGCCTGCTGCGCCGGGGGCGGCGCAAGCTGGACCGGCTGCTCGGCCGGCATGGGCCCGATTTCGTCTACAGCCGGCGCTACCAGCTCGACCTGCCGGGCGCCCTGGTCGATCCGCTGCGCGGCGAGCGGATCCTGAGCTTCCTCGATGCGGCCGGCCTGCTCCCCCCCGAGGCCGTGCACACTCCCCTGCCCGCGTCCTTCCGGCACCTGCGGCGGGTACACGCCGATGACTACCTCGACGCCCTGAACCGTCCCGGCTCACTGACCACCGTCGTGGGCCTCGCGATCGGCGACGACCAGACCGAGCGCATCCTGGAGACCCAGCGGGCCATGGTGGGCGGCACCCTCCTCGCCACCGCCCTGGCCCTGGCCTCCAAAGGCGTCGCGGTCAACCTGGGCGGCGGGCTGCACCATGCCTTCGCCGCCAAGGGGGAGCGCTTCTGCGTGTTCAACGACGTCGCGGTGGCGATCGGCGAGCAGCGCGCCCGCGGCTTCGCCGGTCCCATCCTGATCGTCGACCTCGACCTCCACGACGGCGACGGCACCCGCTCGATCTTCGCCGAGGATCCGACGGTCCACACCTTCTCGATCCACAACCTGACCACCTCGGACGAGCGCGGCCGGCAGGCGGTGGCGGCCACCGTCGTCGAGCTGCCCGGCGAGGTGGCCGACGGCCTCTATCTGGACACCTTGCACAAGCACCTGCCGGCACTCTGGGACAGCGTCCGTCCGGAGCTGGTCTTCTACCTCGCCGGCTGCGATCCGGCGGCGGACGACGCTCTCGGCAACTGGAAGATCAGCGCGGACGGGATGCTCGAACGCGACCTGTTCGTCACCCGGCTCGTGCGCGGCGGTCTCCGCAAGGCGCCGCTCGTGGTGGTGGCGGCCGGCGGCTATGGCCGCAACACCTGGCGCTACTCGGCCCGCTTCTTCTCCGCCTTGCTGCACCGCGGCGCGCCGCTCGAGCTGCCGGACTTCGAGGAGTCGACGCTCCTGCGCTATCGCCGGGTGGCCCAGGAGACCGCCCCGCACGAGCTGACCGGCGACAAGCCCGAGGACGACTGGGGGCTGACCCTGGAAGACATCCTGCCGATGACCGCCGGGCTGCACCGGCCGACCCGCTTCCTCGGCTACTACTCGCGGCAGGGGCTGGAGCTCGCCCTCGAGCGGTCCAGTCTCCTCGACCGCCTGCGCAGCCGCGGCTTCGCCGAGCCGACCGTGGAGATGGAGCTGGGCAACCCGGCCGGCGACACGGTCCGCATCTACGGGGATCGCCGGGAGCAGGAGCTGCTGGTCGAGACACGCCTCGCCATCGACCGCCGGGAGCTGCCCGGGATGTCCCTCCTGCGCATCGAGTGGCTGCTGCTCCAGAACCCGCGCCTCGCCTTCACCCCGGAGCGGCCGCGGCTCCCCGGCCAGCGGCACCCCGGGCTCGGCCTGCTCCCTGACGTCATCGCTCTCCTGGTGGTGGCCTGCGACCGCCTCCAGCTCGACGGCTTGCTGTTCGTACCGTCGCACTTCCACACCGCGTCCCAGGGGAGGAAACACCTGCGCTTCATCCATCCCGAGCACGAAGCGCTGCTGCGCGGCCTGGAGAAGGCGTTCCAGGGAGTGGGCCTGGGCGAGGCGACCAACGCCGTGGCCGAAGGGCGGGTGGTCGACGCCCGCACCGGGGAGCGCTTCGAGTGGCGGCCCATGCCCATGGTGCTCCCGGTGAGCCCGGCGCTCCACGCGCATCTGAACGAGGACGAGTACCAGAAAAAGGTCGAGGCGGCAGGGCCTTTTGAGTTCCGGCTTGCGCCACGGGAAACGAAGGGCTGAAAAAGCCGCCCCCGGGCGGACAAGAGGGCAATGGCCCCGGTCGGGGCCGGTCAGCGACGAGCGAAGCGAGTCCGTGGCACCGCCGTTTGGGCCGGTGGTGAGGCCGGAGGTTCCAGCAAGGGTGTCGGGTAGGCGGCTTCGTGCGCCCTGATGTCACGAATGATCGCGTCAAAGTCGTACTGAAACTTTTCCATGTACTCTTCGCGCTGCTTATGGATCTGTTCTACAACGGGGTCAGTGATCATTGCCGACTCCTAAGAGCTCTTCGGGGGTACAGATTATTGGGATCGGGAGGCCAAGGTTCTCGCAGAGGTCTGCGATGCGAGGTAGAACCTCAACGTTGGCGATGTGCTTGCAGTTCCACGTGAGGAGGTAGTCAATCAGGTGAACTGTGGCGACTGCTATGTGGAGTGCATCCGGGAACGCCTTCTGGGGCAGAAATCCTTTGGAGAGGATGTTTCGCGCCAAGCTCGTCGCTTGGTCTGTTACCTGGAGGCGCGGCAGCGTGGAGACCACCTCGAGCCGATTTTTTGCGAAGGTGGGGTCTCCCTTCTGAAGCTCGTCGACAACGACCTGAGAGATCACGAGATCGAAGTCGGATCGGCGCCGGTTCCACCACTCGATCGTGAGCTGTTGATGTGCGGCTGTGATTGGGTCCCGGCCCTCGCGGATCGCCGCCGTGAGGTAGCTGACGAACGAGGTCTCCAGGTAGACGCGGGCCATGACAATTGAAGTGTACCCCAACTCCCCAAGGGCCTGAGCCGGTCTCGGACACTGGGCCGGCCGGGCGGGAACCTGGTGCCAGGCGAGTTTGGAGCTGCCCCTGCGCCGGGCGGCACCACCTAGACTCGGCCGCACCGAAGCCCGACAACCACAACCGCGTCCTATTTTCTATGGCTTACGGAATCGTGCCCACGCCTTCGTCTCTGAGGCTTTGGCGCGACGCCTGAATGTGCTGAAGGAACCTCGGGTCATGCTCCAGCTCGTAGTCGGACCAGTCCTCCTCCGACCCGAACCCGATGAGGATTCCGGCCGGCTTCCCTTCATGGGTAATGACGACCGGACCTCCGGCTTGCCGCCCATGACTTCGGGGTCGAGGGTGATGCGGTCGAACGCGGGCATGGCGGCGCCTCCTTCTCGATCGGCGAGAGACTGTACCACCCTCCCGCTCGACGCCCCCTACGGCTTCCGGCTTTCGCCGCGCTCCCGGCAGGAGGCCGGGGCGGGGAAGGGAGGAGCGGGCAGGTGAGGGTCCCCCGCCTGGCGGGCGAGCAGGAAGGCGCCGAGGGCCTCGTGCTCGACCCCCAAGGCGACGAAGGCGGCGAAGGCTTCATGGGCGAGGTCCTCGGCCTCGGCGGTCCGGCCGGTGGCGAGGAGGACCAGGGCGAGCTCCACGGTCACCTGCGCGGCGTCGTAGGTCCGTCCCTGTTCGAGGAACAGCCCCCGCAGCTCGGTGAACAGCGCCTCGGCCTCCCCCATCCGGCCGAGGCCCCGGGCGAGCTGGCCCTGCGCCCATTTCCGCCCCGGCTCCAGACCGGGGACCTGCACCTGGCCGGTCAGGTCGCGGCTGTGGAGGAGCACTCCCTCCGCCTCCAGGAGCTTCCCCGCCTGGATGAGGAACATGGCCAGATTGTGGTGGATCGCGTGCGCGAGCTGCGGATCGCTGAGCGCGGAGGGCAGCTCGCTCGCCTCGCGCAGCAGCCGGATGGCGCGCTCCGGCTCTCCATGCTCTCCATGGACGACCGACCAGGTGAGCATCGCCTCCACGGCACGGCGCGATTCCCCGGCCGAGAGCCAGATCGACAGCGCCCGCCGCACCAGTTGCTCCGCCTCGTGGAAGCGGCGCTGCATCCGCCGCAGGACGGCCTTGAGGACGAGCATCTGCGCCCGTTCCAGATGATCGCGCGTGCCGCTGCGCAGGTGCTCCTCGGCCTGCCGGAAGGCCTGCTCGGCGCCGAAGAGGTCGCCGGCGAACCGCCGCGCGCTGCCGGTGAGTGCCCAGGCGCGGGCGCGGACGTCCTCGATCAGGGCCGGCCCATACGTCTTCGCATCGAGGGCGTCGGTCAACTGAAGCGCGAGACGCGCCCACGCCTCGCCGCCCCGCGGATCGCCGGGGCTCACCTCGCGCGCATGGTCGAGGAGCAGGAGGCCGAGCGAGAAGCTGCGGAAGCGGCGGGCATTGCGCACCAGCAGCTCGCGGCGGCCCGGCGCCTGGCGGTCCAGCTCGGCGAGCAGCACCGGTGCCTCGGACCGCTCCCGGCTCGCCTGCCGGATGTGCGGCGCGAGGCTGCCCATCACCTGGTCGAGCACGCGGTCGTACGCCTGGCCGGCCCGAACGGGTGGCCGGACCAGTCCCGGGGTCCTCGCCTCCAGGGCCGCCCGGCAGGCCGGACATTCATGGGCATGGCGCAAAGCGCGGCGCCGGGCCTCCGGGAGAAGCCCCCACATCCCGCGCAAGGCGTCCTGTTTTGGATGAATCCTCGGCATCTCTGGACTACTAGTTTCCGCCGAAGCGCCTTCCGTGACAAGGACGCGCTATCATCGGACCGATTCTGATGAGTGGCAGCGTCAGCCTTCCCCTCTGGATGGTCCTCCTTCTCGGCGCGCTCGCGGCCGTGGCGCTGCTCGATCGGCTCCTGGTGCCGAGCGTCCGCTGGTACCTGCGCCGGCAGGTCAACGAGGTCATCGAGGAGGTCAACACCCGGCTCGCCTTGAAGATCCCGGCCTTCCACCGCACCAAGCGCCAGGTGCTCATCGACCGGCTGCTCTACGATCCCAAGGTGCTGGAGGCGGTGGACGAGCACGCCCGCACCCAGGGCACTCCCCGCGAGGTGGTGCTGGCGCGCGTCGAGGGCTACGCGCGGGAGATCGTGCCGGCGTTCAACGCCTACTTCTACTTCCGGATCGGCTACTGGCTGTCGCGCAACGTGGCGCGGCTGCTCTACCGGGTGCGCCTGGGCGCCTCCGACGAGGCGGGGCTCTCCGAGGTGAAGCCGGGATCGACGGTGGTCTTCCTGATGAACCACCGCAGCAACATGGACTACGTCCTGGTGGGCTATCTCGCGGCGAGCCGCACGGCTCTCTCCTATGCGGTCGGCGAGTGGGCGCGCATCTGGCCGCTCCAGACGCTGATCCGCTCCACCGGGGCCTACTTCGTGCGGCGGAGCTCCGGCGATCCCCTCTACCGCCGGGTGCTGGAGCGCTACGTCCACATGGCCACCTCGTCCGGCGTGCCGCAGGCGGTCTACCCGGAGGGAGGCCTCTCGCGCGACGGCCTGCTGCGCCAGCCCAAGCTCGGCGTCCTCGACTACATGCTGCGCGGCTTCGACCCGCAAGGGGAACGCGACCTGGTGTTCATCCCGGTGGGAATCAATTACGACCGGGTCCTGGAGGACCGGACGCTCCTGCTCGACACCCTGCCGGAGGCGCCGCGCGGCGGCAGCCGCGGCAAAGTGGCGGCGGCACGGACGACCTTCGGCTTCGCGCTGCACAACGTCTGGCTGATGCTGCGCAGCCGCTGGCACCGCTTCGGCTACGCCTGTGTCAGCTTCGGGACGCCGGTCTCCATGCACCGCTGGCTCGCGGAGAAGAACCTCGACTTCCGGCGGCTGGACAAGGAGGCGCGGACGGTGCACCTGGCCGGGCTCGGCGCGGAGCTGATGCGCGCGGTGGGGCAGGTGATCCCGGCCGTGCCGGTCCCGCTGGTCGCCTCGGTCTTCGTGGAGAGGCCGGGCGAGGCGCTCTCGGAGCTGGAGCTCAAGGCGGAGGTCCACCGCCGCATGCGCGCGCTCGAAGCCGCCGGAGCCCACGTCTACATCCCCCGGCGCGACCGCGAGTACGCCATCGCCGCCGGCCTCCGCATGCTCACCCAGCGCCACCTGGTGCAGGCCGACGAGACCGACGGGCTCTACCGCGCCCGGCCGGAGGAGATGCCCCTCTTGCGCTACTATGCGAATTCGATCGCCCACCTGCCCCGGGAAACCGGGCGGGCGGCGGCGGGGGGATAGAAACACCGCCGCCGCGCGTGCGTATCTAGAGGTCGGAATGGCCCGCGCCCGCTCCCCCAAGCTCTTCGACCGGCTCGAGAAATTCTTCCGCGATTACACCGCGGGGATGAACAGCCGTGACCTGCAGCGGCTGTTCCAGCGCGACGCCGCCAATGCCTATGCGGTGCTCACCCGCGACCATGCCCAGGAGCCGGAGCCGCGGAAGGGGCTCCGGCGGTGGCTCCATCGCACCCGGCTCGCGTTTCTCGGCCTCTCCTACAAGCTCTCCCCGGCGCGGCGCCTGTTGTTCGTCCTGGCCCTGCTGTTCCTGCTCATCGGGCTCACCCGCGACCTGGAGGTCGTCGTCAGCACGGACAAAATCCGCATCCTCATCGACTTCTCGCCGTTCTGGTTCGTCCTGAGCTTCCTCGCCCTGACCTATCTGCTCGCGCTCGAGCTGGTGGACCGGGTGCGGGTGCGCGACGAGCTCGAGGTGGCGCGCGAGCTCCAGGCCGCTCTCCTGCCGCAGGAGATGCCGGTCATCCCCGGCTGGTCGTCCGCCCACTCCTACCGCACCGCCAACGAGGTCGGCGGCGACTACTACGACCTGATGCCCCTGCCGGACGGCCGTGTCGCGCTGATCGTGGGCGACGCCTCCGGGCACGGCATGGCCGCCGGGCTCGTCATGGCGATCGCCAACACCACGCTCAAGACGGCGATCGATCTCGATCCCGCGCCGGAGAAGGTGATGGCACTGCTCAACCGCGCCATCTGGCGGATCGGTACCCGGCGCGCCTTCATGAGCGTGTTCTATGCCGTTCTCGATCCGGCGGCGGGCACCCTGGAGTACCTCTGCGCCGGCCACCCCTTCCCGCTCCTCCGGCGGGAGGATGGCCGCATCGAAGAGCTCGGCCGCGGCGGCCTCCCGCTGGGCATCCGCGAGACCCTGCCGCTCGAAGCCCAGCGCGCCGAGCTGCAGCCCGGCGATCTCCTGGTCCTCTATACCGACGGCCTCGCCGAAGCCGTGGACGGCGCCGGCCAAGCCTTCGGCTACGACCGCATCGCCGAGCTGCTGCAGCACGGCGGAGCGCCGTGGGCGGTCCACGACCTGATCCTCTCCACCTTCGACCATCACACCCGTGACGAGCCGCTGCGGGACGATCTGACGCTGCTGGTGATGTCGCGCCTGCCGCCGGTGCCCCTCACCCCTGTCTCTTGACTGGGTATAGGGGAGAGTGAGAGCATTTGAAGGGGTAATCGCATGGAATTTCAGACGCAAGTCCTACCGATCAAAGTTGGCAGGACCGTGGTCCACGCGCAGATCGCCCGGGTCGAGCAGGATGCGGCCGGGATTCCGGGAGAAGCGAAGGTGGCTGCCCGCATCCCGAACTTCGACGATGTCGCCGAGGGCATTGAGGAGATGACGAAGGCCCTGGTCGGGGTTTTCAAGAAAATCGCCCCCGACAAGGTCTCGGTCGAGTTCAATGTGGGGATCAGCATGGAGGCAGGAAAGCTGGTCGCCCTGTTCTTCGATACCACGGCCACCGGCTCCATGAAGGTCTCGTTTCAGTGGGGCAAGGGCAGCCCGGGCTCCACGCCCGATGAATAGCGGATGGCCGGGCTCCGACCGGCGGGATCTGATCGACCTGTTAAGCGACTGCACGGTCCGGGTGGTCCAGAAGACAGCCTTCGGGACGGGCTTCTTCGTGGCGCCCGGCCTTGTGCTCACCTGCGCTCATCTGGTGGACGACGGCGATCCGGAGACGATCCGGTTGCTGTGGAAGGACCAGGAGCTCCGGGTCAAGGCCGTGCAGAGGCCGGGTGTGCGGGAGGCTCCCGGCGAGGTGGTCTCCTCCGCAGGCGGAGTGGCAGAGGAGCCTCCCGACTTGGCGCTCCTGGAGATCGAAGAGACGACCCATCCCTGTGTCCTGCTCCACGGAGAGGTCACCGTCAGCGATTCACTCTACAGCTATGGCTTTCCGGGCGCTCTCTTGAGCGAGGGGCGCTCGCGGGGCGACCCGGTCACGACGGAGTTCGAAGGCTTCACCGCCGAGCCGCGGCTGCTCAAGTTCAAGCAGGGCCAGATCCAGTTCGGGCACAGTGGCAGCCCGATCCTCAACCTGCGCACGGGCGCGGTCTGCGGTCTGGTCTCCTGGACACGCGGGGAGCTCCACATTCCGAGCCGGCTCCATTCCTTCATTGTCGATCTTGGCGGCCTCGGAGAGCCCACCGAAACCATTCTGGCGTCCTATCCGCAGATCGCTTTGCTGAACACCCGCTTCCATGCGCAGGACGGTGGATGGATGGGTTCGCTGTCCCGGGAGCAGCGGCGCGCCCTGGAGGACGCCAGCGGTGGAAGCAGAGGGCGGTGGAAGACCTGGCCGGCCGCGGTGGCCCTCCTCACCCCAGCCCTGCTCGCGATTCTCGTCCAGCCCGGGGGGGACCGTCCTGCGAGCCTGTATGGTCCCTGGGAGCTTTTCGGCCCCGCCTGGGCGTTCGTCCAAGCCATCGGGACCGACCCGCGGGATCCGCAGACCGTTTATGCGGCCCTGGGAGAAGGTCAGGGAGTTTTTCGCAGCGACGACGGCGGGCTGACCTGGAAGCCCAGGAACGTTGGTCTGGCCCGGCCGACCGTGATGGATATCGCGGTCTCGCAGCACGACGGAACGGTGTACGCCGCCACGCGCAACGGGTTGTGGATCAGCCGGGACCGCGGCGAGACCTGGACGAGTGGAGACCCGCGCTATAGGGGCAAGGAGCTCCTCTGCCTGGCGCTGTCGCCCCATGACCCAAAGTTCCTGCTCGTTGGAACGCTCAAGCCCGGAGGAATCTCAATAACAGTGAGCACTGTTGTGGTCCTGTCGGGCCCCGGCCCAAAGAAGGCCAGCACATCCGTCGAGGCCGGCCACCTGCACATAACGAGGAATGACGGCCAGACTTGGTCCACCTTTCCCCTGGAAACCGTCAATGATGCCAGCGTGGCGTTCGCCGACAGTCGGATCACCTACATCGCGAGCGCCGACGAGGGTCTGTTCCGAACCCAGGATGGATTCGAGACGATCGAGCGAGTCGAGCGCTTTCCCGACAAACAACCGCTTTCTGTCGCCATTGCACCGCACGATAGCGGAACGATCCTGGTGGGCACTCTACACTCCGGGCTCTACCGGTCCTTTGATGGAGGAGAGAGCTGGGACAAAGTGGGCTTGGTCGGCGATGTCCAGGTGAGCCAGGTCACCTTTTCCCTGACCGACAGCCAGCATGTGCTTGCGGCGACACGGAGCGGAGTCTTCGAGAGCCAGGATGGAGGGCGCACCTGGCGGGCTACCAGGGAGGGGCTGGCCTACCACTGGGTCCTTCCCGTGGCGACCACGAAGGATGGAGTCATTCTGGCGGGTGCCTCGGGCGGCGGAGTGTACCGTCGCGTGCCCGGGCAGAAGAACTGGATTGCCCACAACGAAGGGTTTCCACCTGCTGCGGGGTGGGTTCTGGCCGAGGGCGATCCCTCCCACCTCTTCGCCGGGACCCCCGTCGGGCTCTTCGGGAGTCGGGATGCGGGCGCCACCTGGAAGTTCCTGGCCTTCCCGGGGGAAGCGGTGACGGCGATCGCGCTGCCGAGGCCCTGGAAGAAGACCGGACCGAGCGGCGGGGGGCTGCACATCAGCTTCGACCAGGGCCAGTCGGTTCAGGACAGCCCGATGGCCGGGAAGCCGTCGCTCAAGATCTACGCCGGCACCCTCTCGGGCCGCGTCTACCGGAGTGGAGACGCAGGATCGACCTGGACCGAGCTGGCCCGCCCCCAGGGGAAAGGGGAGGGCTTCCGATCGCAGCTCCGGGCGCTCGTGGTCGCGGCTGGAGCTCCCGATGTTCTCTACGTGTCGTTGGAGCACCAGGGCATCCTGCGGTCGACCGATGGCGGCGTCACCTGGGCCCCGATCGGAGAGGACGTCTGCGGCACGGCGGTCAACGTGCTCTTCCTCTCCCCTCACGATCCGCGCGTCCTGTATGCGGCGACCGTCGATCGGGGCCTTTGCGTCAGCCTGGATGGAGGGGATACCTGGCAGCCGGCCAGCGGTCTGGGAGGGGAGCCGATGACCGGTGTGATCGAGCCGAGCCAGGTGCCTCGGCTCGCCTTTGCCACCGGCCTGTCCCGAGCGGTGTATCGCAGCCGCGACCAGGGACTGAGCTGGGAGGTTCTGCGGCCTGGAGACCGGGACCCTCGAACCGACAGGGATGCCCACTGGGCCACCCTGGACGTCTCGGCGGACGGCTCCAGGCTGGCCCTGGGGAGCTCGTCGGGAGCCTGGCTGAGCAGGAACGGAGGAGAGAGCTGGAAGCCCCTGGGCGGCGGTATTCTCGGCTTCGAGTACCACGTCAACGCCCTTTTCTTTGACACAGAGGACGCCGACTTGCTATACGCAGCGATGTCCCTGGGAATCTTCAGAATGGCCCTCGGGGAGTGACCACCTGTGGCGGTGCGACCCGCTTGGAGTTAGCTGCTGGTGATGTCGCGCCTGCCGCCGGTGCCCGCCACCCCCCTGAGCGCTGCGAGCGCCGCCCGGCGCCCTCCTTTCAACCTGCCGATTCCAGGTACAATAGGGAAACCACGGGAGGACGTTGGCCCCGATGACCTCGTATACGGCGATCGTTGAGAAGGATGCTGACACCGGCCTCTACGTCGGCTATATCCCCGGCTTTCCCGGTGCCCACTCGCAAGGGGAGACGCTGGACGAGTTACGCCAGAATCTCCAAGAAGTCCTCGAGATGCTGCTGGAGGACGCCCACCCCGTGCTTGAAGCTGAGTTCGTCGGCACGCAGCAGATTCTCGTCGGCTGAGCATGGGCAACCTTCCGGTTCTGAAGCCGCAGGAGGTCGTCGCGCTCCTTCACGGTCTCGGATTCGAGGAGGTGCGCCAGCGCGGCTCGCACAAGCAGTTTCGCCATGCCGACGGCCGTGTCACAACCGTTCCCTTCCATAAAGGGCGTGACATCTCCCCTGCCCTGCTCAGAAAAATCGCTCAGGATATCGGTCTGAGAGTGGAAGAGTTGCTGGCGTAGGCCAGGAGCCCAGACGTGCCAGCTACAACCACCGCGCCAGCAGACCCCGCCAACTGAACCGGCGGCCGACACCCCGCGCCACCTCGTAGCCCCGGAGGCCGAATTCCTCCAGGAGGGCGCGGGTGTGCTCGCCGTGGGCCGGCACCTGGGGCGCGGCGCGGGGCCGTTCGCCGTCGAGGCGGGCCGGAAAGGCGAGGCGGGGCAGGGCATCGGGTCCTTCCGCGAGGACGCCGCGCGCCTGCGTCTGCGGATGTGCGCGCGCTTCGGAGGGGGTGAGGATCATCTCGGCCGGGATGTCTTCCTTGGCCAGGAGCGCCAGCCATTCGTCCCGCGTCCGGCCGCGGATCAGCGCGGCCACCTTGCGGTGGACGCGGCGCGACCGGCTGTACTGCTTGCGGATCAGGTCCTTGCGGCCGGCCGCCACGCAGAAGCGGCGCCAGAAGTGCGGCTCCAGGGCGGCCACCGCCAGGAGGTCCCCCTCGGCGGTCTTGTAGAGGTCGTAGCAGGGAAGCGCGCCGGTGAGCGGCAGCCGCTCGCCCATCTTCCGGGGCCGCCCTCCCGCGTCGGCCGCCCAGGCGGTCAGGTTGGCATGGACGCCCGCGTCGAACAGCGCGGCGTCGATGTGGGTCCCCCGTCCCGTCCTCTCCCGTTCGAGGAGCGCGGCGAGGATGGCGGTCGCGGCGCTCCAGGCGCCGGTGAGATCGGCGAGCGGCGCGGCGGGCATCGCGGCGGTCGAGGCGAGAGAGCCGGCGAGGGCCTGGTAGGTGAGGTCGTGGCCGGCGCGGGCGGCGTACGGACCGTCCGCACCCCAGCCGGAGAGGGAGCAGACGACCAGACGGGGCCAGCGCTCGCGCAGCCGTTCCGGCGGGAAGCCGAGGCGCGCCAGAGTGCCCGGGCGGAAGCTCTCGACGAGGACGTCGGCCCGGTCGAGCAACGCCTCCAGCACGGTGCGGCCCGACCGCTCCTTGAGATCGAGCGCGATGCTCTCGACCCCGGCGAGCAGGAGGGCCGCGAGCGCGCCCGTCCTGCCGCGCCGCGGCGGCGCCCTCCGCACCGGGTCGCCCATCTCCGGCTCCTCGACCTTGATCACCCGCGCCCCCAGGTCGGCGAGGAGGCGGGTGGTCAGCGGTCCGGGGAGGAGCCGGGAGAGATCGACGACAAGCCGGCCGTCGAGCGGAGTGGCGCTCACTCCCGCTCGACGACCATCGCGAAGCCGACGCCACCGGCCGCGCAGACGGTGAGCAACCCCAGGTTCTGGCCGCGGCGGCGCAGCTCGTAGAGGAGCTGGGTGACCACGCGGGCTCCGGTGGCGCCGAACGGGTGGCCGATGGCGATCGAGCCGCCGGTCACGTTGAACCGCTCGAAATCGACGGCGCCCAGCGGCGCGCTCCGGCCCAGCTCCTCGCGGGCGAACTTCGGCGAGGCGAAGGCCTTCAGGTTGGAGACGATCTGCGCGGCGAACGCCTCGTGCATCTCGACCAGGTCGACGTCCCCGAGCGTCAGCCCGGCGGCGTCGAGCGCGGCGGGAGCGGCATAAGCCGGGCCTTGCAGGAGCTGGTCGCCGGGGTTGAGCGCGGTGAAGGCGTAGGAGCGGAGATAGCCGAGCGGCGTCAGCCCGAGCGCCTTCGCCCGCTCCTCGCTCATCAGCAGGACGGCCGAGCCGCCGTCGGTCAGCGGGCTGGAGTTGCCGGCCGTCAAGGTGCCATAGCGGCGGTCGAAGACCGGCTTGAGCTTGGCCAGGGCCTCCAGAGAGGAGTCGGCGCGCACGCCGTTGTCCTGGGTCACCGCCTTGTCATAGCGCGGCGGCGGAAAGGCCGGCGCGATCTGCGCCCCCAGGCGGCCGTCAGCGGTAGCCGCGGCGGCCCGCTGGTGCGACATCAGGGCGATCTCGTCCTGCGCGCGCCGCGAGATGTCGTTCTCCTTGGCCATCTTCTCCGCCGACTCGCCCATGCTCATGCCCGTGGTGTACTCGGCGATGGCCGGCGCCACCGGCGCCAGGTCGGCCGGACGGAGCTTGCTGATCGCTCCGGCGCGCTGTGGCAACGTCTTCGCCTTGCTGAGCTCCATGAACACGCCCGCCGCCTTGCGCGAGAACTGGATCGGCACGTTGGACAGCGACTCGGCGCCCCCGGCCAGGACCACGTCACACTCACCGGAGAGGATCGCGCCCGCGCCGAAGGTCATCGCGCGCGTCGACGACGCGCAGGCGAGGTTCACCGTCACCCCGGGGATGCGCATCGGCATCGAGGTGCGGAAGACCACCTCGCGCCCGAGGTTCGGGGCATGCAGCGCCGGCACCACCACACCGAAGACCGACAGGTCGATGATCTCGGGATCGATCCCTGTGCGCGCCAGCAGCTCGGCGGCGGCGATGCTCGCGAGGTCGATCACGTCCATGTTCTGAAAGTCGGTGCCGGACTTGACGAAGGGGGTCCGGCAGCCGTCGATGATCGCCACCCGGCCCCGCCGCCCCTTGAGATCGCGGCGCTCGGTGGCCTGGACCGACTTCGGACGGCCCGACGTCCAGACCGTGTCGGCCCGTTCGGTGACCTCTTCGAGAGCCGAAGCCGTGTTCACGGGGCGCAGCGGCGCGGGCGGCTGAGGCTCCTGGGTCTGAAGATTCTCTGCCATGGGTTCTCACTCCTCTCAGAGCTTGTATACCACGGCTTGCCGCTTTGCGGCAAAGGACGGAAATCAGCTCGCGCTCACCCCGCGCGCTGCCCAGAACCGCCTCTCCTCCTCCGGCAGCTCGCCCGCGGTCACCAGCACCGCGCGCAGCCGGCCGAAGGGGGGGCGGCTCTTGCGGCGGAAGAGCTTCCAGCCGGCTTCGTCCCGTTCGACGGCGGCGCGGAGTTGGAGCAGCTCGGCCGCGGTGCCGGCGAAGACGGTGGGGCGCGCCCAGACCGCGGTGTACACCAGGTGGACCGGATCGGGCTCCAGCAGGAGCGCCGCCTTCACCACCGTGGCCCAGGTGAGCAGGTGGCGCTCGGCCGGATCTCCCGGGAACCCGGCGAGCACCAGGACGTGGCGCTTCCCGGCCGGCGGCGCCGGAATCTCCCGGCCGAGGCGCTCCGCCGCGCTGGCGAGATCTTCCGCGGAGAGGATGGTCTCCCCCTCCGGACCGCGCACGGCGGCACCTCCGGCGGCGGAGCGTTCCGGGTCCGGCAGGGGCGCTCCGGATCGTTCGGCCTCGTCCCAGGGGGGAAGATCCACCCGCTCTCCCTCCACCTCGACGCGAGGGACCGGCGGTCCTTCGCCAGGCTGCGGCACCGCGACCAGCCCGGCGGCCTGGACGGCCAGGTCGAGGACGACGGAATGAGGATGGGGGGTATGGAGAAACGACGCGCGCGTTCCGGCGCGGAACCGGGTGAGGGGCGCGGCCCAGGCGGCGGCGACGGCGGCGGCTTGGCGCAGGGAGGTCCACCGCCAATGCCATGCCTCCTGGCGGAACAGCCAGGGGGCCTCGGGATCGCGGGACGCGTGGTGGAACAGCGCGGCGGGCGGAGCGGTCAGACCGCGACCTTCTGCAGCACCTTCGACATCTTCTTCTCGATGACCGGACGCATCATGCTCGCCGGGGGTCCCAGCTCCGCCCGCCCCACGAGCTGGCCGTCCTCCAGGAGAATCGTCCCCTTCGCGCCCGGTCCCCAGAGCTCGATCGCGTCCCCTTCCCAGCGCCACTTGAGCATCCCTCCGGGAAACTCTTCCTTGAGAGCCGCGTCCAGGGTTACGCGCAGATCCTCTGCGCTCTTCGTGGTCGGCACTTCGATCTTCAACGCGCTCATGCGCGGGAACCCTACCACAAGCCGCCCCTGCCCCACGGCCTGTAAGAGGTGTAAAGTCGAGCCGGTGTCGCGCCCTCCGGGAGTTTTGCCCCGGGCGGGCCTGTTGCAACGCATGGCACCATGTTCGAACCAACGCATCTCGCAGCACCGAGGCACTGATGAACCAAGGATTCCGCCGCCGGCTCGCCATCCTCCTCCTCGTCCTGCTGACCGCCCTCCCTGTCCTCTCCGTCCGCCCCGCGATGGCGGCGCAGGCCCAGCCGCAAGCCCCGATCCCGGGCATCGCCGATCCCGACCTCTTCGCGAAGAGCCTCCAGGCGGCGGCCGAGGCGACCATCGTCTACGGCGAATACGACAATGCCACCGAAAAGGCGCGGGTCAACCGCATCGGCTACGAGCTGGCCCAGCAGTCGGACTTCCAGAAGTTCCCCTTCACCTTCGGGCTGGTGGACATGCCCGTGCCCAACGCTTTCGCCCTCCCCGGAGGACAGATCTTCATCACCCGCGGCATGCTCGACCTCGGCCTCGACGACGACATGCTCGCCGCGGTGATCGGCCACGAGATCGGCCACGTCACCCTGGAGCACTACAAGCGGATGCAGCGCAAGTCGACGCTCCTGAGCGTCCTCGGCAACCTGCTGGTGGTCGGCGTCATGCTCAACGACCGCAACCGGACGGAGGACGGCGTTCCCTATGATCCACGGGTCGGCTCCGGCCCCAGCCGGGTGCAGGGGGCGGCGGCGGCCAGCGTGATCCTGGGCGAGCTGCTTCTGCGCAGCTACAGCCGCGACCACGAGGACGAATCGGACGCCGAGGGGCAGCGCCTGGAGGCGCTGGCCGGTTATGACCCGGCGGGCGCCCAGAAGGTCTGGGAGCTGATGAACCACCGGGCGCCACAGCTCCGCGAGCTCGGCTATCTGCAGACCCACCCGTTCGCCGAAGAGCGCACCCGCTCCGCCTCGGCCCGCAAGGGGACCTGGAAGGTGCAGACGCGCCGCGCGGCCGACGACTACCGGCTGCGCACCCAGGCGACCCTGATGACCTGGATGGAGCGCAGCCATCCGGGCGACAAAGAGGTGAGCTACGTCAAGAACGCCTCGCTCACCGCCTGGCCGCAAGGGAAGGTGGCCGACAACCTCCGCCTGGAGAAGATGCACGCCTTGCGCGACGCCGAGCTGACCCGGCCGCTCCTGTCGCGCGACTGGGGCCGGCTCGTCAAGCGCTATCGCGCCGAGGTGGCGGCGGTGCGCGAAATCGATGGCAGAAGCGATCTGATCCCCACCCTCGAGGGGGAGGTCCGCGAGCTCGAGACGCAGCGCAAGGAGGCCTATCCGCGCGCCGTCGAGGTGCTCGCCGGAGGGATCTACGAGACCTCGTTCCTGGAGAGCTTCCTGAGCAACTACCCCGACGCACCCCAGGCACCCGAGGCGGGGCTCGCCCTGGGCGACGCCTACAGCCGGCTGGGCAACCAGACCGACGCCGTCTCCCGCTACATGAGCGCCTGGGAGTCGGCGCCGGAGAGCCCCGAAGGGAAGCGCGCGGGCGCCGGGCTGCGCATCCTCGCGCCGAACCTGAAGGAGCTCGCCGCCCTGGAGCAGCTCGCCGTCCAGGACCGCGACCCCGAGATCAAGAAGGTCGCCGGCGAGCGTCTGGCCACCGTGGCCACCAGCTATGACGACGTGGCGAACGGCGCCGAGTACCTGCGCCGCTACCCCGAAGGGGGGCATGCCACCGAGGTGATGGACCGCCTCAACCTCCTCGCCGACAACCTCTACGCCGAGGTCGTCCTCTACCAGGGGATGGGCGACGCGGTGAAGGCGATGACCGCGATCAACAAGATCCTCACCCACGCACCGCTCTCGCCCGCGGCCGCCAAGCTGCGCGACCGGGTGGAGCTGTCGCCGGACAAGACCGGGTAGGGTCATAATCCGGGGCCGATGAACCCCGTGACGCGCCGCCTCGCCCTGCTCGGCCACAGCCTCCGGCGGCCCTTCCTGCGCCGCCGCCTGCGCCGGATCGCCCTGGAGGAGGTGGACGGCGTGCCGCTGATCGTCCTCCCCGAGGTGTTCAACCCGGTCCTCTTCCGCACCGGCACCGTCCTCGCCCGCACCGTGGCCTCCTCCCCCTGGGCCGCGCCGCGGCCGGAGGGCTCCCGCGCGCTCGACCTGGGGACCGGCTCCGGCGTGGGAGCGGTCTTCGCCGCCCGCCGCGGCCACCGGGTCGTCGCCGTCGACGTGAACCCCGCGGCCGTCCGCTGCGCCCGGCTGAACGCCCTGCTAAACGGCCTGGACGACCGCATCGAGGCCCGGGAAGGCGACCTCTTCGCACCGGTGGCGGGCGAGACCTTCGACCTCATCCTCTTCAACCCTCCCTTTTTCCGTGGAGCCCCTCGCGACCGTCTCGACCACGCCTGGCGGGGCACCGACGTCCTGGAACGCTTCGCCACCGGCCTCCCCGCCATCCTCGCCCCCGGCGGCACCGCCCTCCTCCTCCTCTCGACCGACGGCGACGGACCGGCGCTCCTCGCCGCGCTGGAACGGAGGGGATTCCGCATCGAGAGCGCGGCACGGAAGGATTTCTGGAACGAGGTGGTGACGGTGTACGCGGTGCGGAGGGAGGGCTGAAGGTCCACGGCCTGTGAGCGCCGGATCGTGTAGAATCATGCCATGAAGGCTTCCCTGTATCCTCGGTACAGCAAGGAAGAGTTCGCCCGGCGGGGCAACGAGATCTATGAGCGCGAGGTGCAACCTCATCTCAGCGCACAGGATGACGGCAAGTTCGTTGCCATCGATATCGAGACGGGCGCCTTCGAGACCGATGCGGACGAGATCGCCGCCTCGCATCGGCTGCTCGCTCGCAACCCGGAGGCCCAGATCTGGTTCCGGCTGGTCGGGGCTCCCTATACCCGCCGCTTCGGCCCACGCAGCAGGACCGCCGCTTAGCAAAATGATCGTCGGCGCCATGAATGCGCAGCGCGAGGCGATTGTGCGCCTCGTGGTTGCTGGCCCCGGAGGCCAGGAGAGGCAGGTCGAGGCGGTCCTGGATACCGGCTACACAGGTTCCCTCACTCTTCCCTCCGCTGTGGTCTCCGCTCTCGACCTGCCCTTCCGCGGGAGGGGAAGCGTCGTGCTGGGGGATGGCAGCGAAAGCGAGTTCGATATCCACGAAGCGACCATCGTCTGGGCCGGCCAGCGGCGTTTGGCTGCAATCGACGTGGCGGAAACAGATCCACTCCTCGGAATGGGCCTTCTGTTAGGGAACGAGCTGACGGTTCAGGTGATTCCTGGAGGCACGGTTGCCCTCCAGAGGCTGAGGTTGGCTAGGTCCTCGACCTGTTGTGCCAGTCGCTCCGGGACATCGATCTTGAATGTCTTCAAGGAGCATGATCCTCCATGCCCATGGTAGCAGAGCCGGCGGTCCATCCGACCTTCGATGTACCCCCGCTCACCACCCCTGACCTCCGTTCGAACTCGGCGCGCAGGTCATCGCACTTCTTGCCCCACTCAGCGGCAGCAGCGAGGGCTCCTTGGCCCTTCACGGCTTCGGCCGCGAGATGAGGGTGAACCGGTCGTGGTTCGCCGTGAACGGGCCCGGGTTCGCCGTGAACGGAGACGAGATCGCCGTGAACGCGGCCGATTTCATGACGAACGGGGGCCGATTCGCGGTGAAACGGCTCGCGGTCACGGTGAATCGGGACCGTTTCACCGTGAAGTGGGCCGAGTTCATGACGAACCGCGGCCGGTTCGCCGCGAATCAGGGCCGGTTCACCGTGAAGCGGGCCGCGTTCGCGGCAACCCGGGACCAGTTCGCCGTGAAACGGATCGAGATCGTGGTGAATCGCGGCCGATTCGCCGTGAATCAGGAGGCGGGAGGGGCTGTCTACAGATCGTCGGGCGAGAGGCCTGTGTGCCGGGCGATCCGGGTGAGCATGCGCCGGCCAAGCTCTTCGCGGTCATGGAAGGAAAAGACGAAGTCAGGCCAGCCGTCTCGACAGAGGATTTCAGCGCGCGCCATGGCCTCCTCCGGCGAGGATCCGCAGGCGCGGCTAGAACGGATTGCCGTAGCTCAAACTGAACACCGGCGCCTTGTCCTCGTAGGGCTGGCGGTCGAGCTTCCAGGCGACGTCGAGGCGCAGGGGGCCGATCGGGGAGAGCCAGCGCACGCCCACGCCCACGCCGGAGCGGACGTCCTGGAGCTCCATCTTTTGCCAATCGGCCCAGACGTTGCCGGCGTCGTAGAAGGTCACCCCTTCGAAGGGACCGGTGATCGGGAAGCGGAATTCCAGGTTGAGGAGCAGCAGGCCGTTGCCCCCTACGCCGGAGAGCTTCGGTCCGCCGGCCGTCTCGCGCCGGATGACCGTCTGCCCCAGGAGCCCTAAATCGTCGCGGCCATAGGCGCGGTGGGTGGTGGGGCCACCGGCGAAGAAGCGCTCGTCGATGAAGACGTCGGCGTTCGGCAGCTCTTCCGAGAGGTCCGGATCGTTGCCGGCGAGCCGGCTGAACGGCTCGATGCCGCCGGCGCGCAGGCTGGCGGCCAGCACGCCGAGCCGGCCCAGCCCCACGTAGCGCGTCGTCTGGACGAAGAGCTTCAGGAAATCCCCCTCGGTGGAGAGGACCGGGGCGGCCCACTGGAGCTGGGCGAGCGCGCTCCAGCCGCGAGTGGCGAGGACCGGATCGTTGCGGTGGTCCCAGAGGACGCTGGGAATCAGGCTGGAGATCTCATAGGGACGGTCGGCGCGGTCGACGTTGGAGAGCCCGAAGCCGGGGTCGACCTCCGTCTCCACGTGCCGGTAGTCGTAGGCCAGCGCCAGGCGGCGGTCGCCGCGGGTCTTGACCGCCTCCACCCGCCCTCCCCAGCGGACGACGTTCCAGTTGTCCTTGTCCTCGTTGAAGAAGAAGACCGACCAGGTCAACGGCAGGGACAGGCGCCCGACGTACGGCTGGTCGAAGAGCACCCGGAAGCTCTGGTCGAGCTCGCTGGCCCGCAGGTCGGTCCGCAGGCTGTAGGCCTTGCCGGCCAGGTTGTTGTGGACGAAGCTGAAGCCGCCGCGCGGGCGCAGCGGCGTCTTGTCCGCCGAGCCGTATTCGAGGCCCAGGCTGTAGCTGACGCGACGGGGGAGCCCCTCCTCCACCCGCACGATCAGATCGCGCGCCGCCGACTCCGGACCGGCGCGCGACAGCTCGACCTGGACACTCGAAAAGATGCCGAGGCGGTAGAGGTCGCGCTCGATCTCCAGACGCCGGGTCTCGCTGATCGGATCCCCCGGCTGCACGGCGAGCGTCCGGCGGATGACCGCGCTCTCGGTCCGCTGGTTGCCGCGCAGGATGACCCGGTCGAGGATCATCCGCTCCCCTTCGAGCACACGGAGGGTGACCTCCGCCAGCGTCTTCTCGTCGTTCCAGTCGACGCTCGCGGAGACCTGGGCCTCGGCGTATCCCTTGTCGCGGTAGGCCTGGCGCAGGGCGTTCTGGGTCTGCTCCAGGAGGAAGGGATGGAAGGGGCCGCCGATCGCGAGCGGCAGCTTGTCGCGCAGCGTTCCCGGATCGAGCGACTCGATCCCCTCGAAGCGGAGCCCCGTCACCTGCTGGCGCGGCCCTTCGACGACCGGGATCTCCAGGTAGAGGTCGCTCCCTTTTTCGATCACCCGCGGCGGCCCCACCTTGGCCTGGCCGTACCCCTGGAGCGCATAGTAGGAGCGGATGTTCTCCACGTCGCGCTGCAGCTCGCTGTCGACCAGCCGGCCGCTCCCCAGGTCGAGCAGCTTGCGGCCGGCGGTGTTCATGAGCTCCGCGAGCCGGTCATCGGACCAGGCCTCGTTGCCGGTGAAATCGACGCCCCGCAGGGTGCGCTCCGGGCCGGGATCGATCCGCAGGGTCAGCGTCTGGACGCCCTCCGCCTGCCGGTCGTCCGGGTCGATCTTCACCCCGTAATGGCCCTGCCGCTGGTAGAAGTCCTTGATGCGTTGCAGAGACTGGAGCACCAGGGCCTCGTCGAAACCCTGGTCGTCGAGAAAGGGGAGGAGCCCTTTGCGGCGGAGCTGCGATTCCTCGGCGCCGATCACCTCGAGCTCCAGGCGGGGGCCGACCTGGACGGGGTAGACGAGCTGCACCGCGCCGGTCTCCGGATCGTTCGCCGTTTCGGGCGGATCGACGCGGGCGGTGCGATAGCCCTCGCGGATGAGCCAGGTCTGCAGGCGCTCGCCGCCTTCGCGGGCGCGCCGCCGCGAATAGGCGTCTCCCACCCGGAGGCCGAGGCGCTCCTGGAGGGCCGCCGGGGTGAACGGCTCCAGCGGACCGCGCAACTCGATGGCACCGACCTTCGCGCGCGCGCCGCTCTCGATGTGGTAGATCACCGCCGCCTGGAGCGTCCCGGGGTCGGTCACCACGCGGACGCGGACGGAGGCGTCGAAATAGCCGCGCGCTTCGTAGAGGTCCTGGAGCTGGAAGACGCCGCGCAACACCTTCTCTTCGTTGAGCGGCTCGGCCGGATTCTGCGGCACCTCCCGGCGCAGCTCGCCCACTCCCACGTCCAGGTGCCCCTCCAGACGCACCGCGGAGACCCGCACGACCGGACGCAGGACGAGCAGGGCGACCACGGCGTCGGCGGCAAGGCCGGGCCGGGTGTAGAGCTCCACCTCGGAGGCGATGCCGCTCGCCTGCACGTTGCGCAGGGTGCGGGCGACGGCGTCGTCCGACAGCGGCTCGCCGGGCGCGATGGCGAGGAGCCGCTGCAGCTCGTCCAGCGCCTCTTCGCCGAGCGGGACCTCGCTGCGGATCTCGATCGAGTCGACGAGGGGGGCGGGCTCCGCGGTCTGCGCCGCGGCAGGCCAGGCCACCAGCCCCAGCGCCAGGAGGAGCCGCGCGGCCCGCCTCAAAACCGCTTCTCCCACTCCGCGTCGAGCGCGAAGGTGTCGGCCTTGCCGTCCCGCGTCAGGACCAGCAGCACCTGGTTCGAGACCTGCCACTCGACGCGGACGAGGTACTCCTCGGACGAGGACGGATTGCTCGTGTAGGTCACGAAGAGGTCGCGCGAGATCCGCTTGCCCACCGTCAGCCGCACGCCGCCGATCGCGCTGCCGCTGGGGCTCGGCTGGGGATCGATGCGGAAGCGGTCGAAGCCGAAGAGGGTGCCGACCCGCGAGCTGACCAGCGAGGCGGCCTGGCTGGCGAGGAGCGAGCCGGCCTGGACGTCCGCCTCGCTCTGCGCACCCGGCGCCCCGGGCGCGAACAGGCGCCCACCTCCCTCCAGCTCCTGCCCGGTGGCGAGGAGAGCCAGGATCTCCAGGTCGGCCAGCCCTTCCTCGGAGGAGAACTGGGCGTTCAGCCGCTCCAGCGTGCCGGCGAGGGAGAGGGTGATGTCGTAGTTGCGCACCTCGGTCCGCGCCACCAGGTCGATCACCGGATCGATCCGGTAGGGATTGTTGAAGGTGAGCAGCCCGCGCTCGACCTCGTACTCGTTGTCCGCGTAGACGAGCCGGCCGCCGGGATCGAGCTCGACCCGGCCGAAGAGGACCGGGTTGGCCAGCGTTCCGCGCACGAAAAGGTCGAGGCCGCCGCGCAGGTCGGCCACGTTGTTGTTGACCCGCAAGGCATCGGACCCGCCGACGTGGACGTTGAGCTGGGTGCCGGCCATGAGCTCGTCGGTCGTGGCCACCTCGACGCGCCGGCGCTGGAACGCGCCGCGCAGCAGGTCGAGGGTACCCACTTCCACGTCGTCGACGTAGAACAACCGGTTGAGCCGCACGTCGCCCCGGATGATCCGGCTGCCGCCTCCGGCGACGAGGGTCAGGTCGGCGTCACCGCGGGCGAGGAACCCTTCGGGATACCGCAGGCTCAAGTCGCGGGCGGAGACCTGGAGGCGGTAGTCCAGGGGCTTGCCGGGCTCGGGGAGCCGCAGGCGGCCGGCGGCCTGGAGGTGGCCGCTGCCGAGGTCGGCGCGCACCCCGTCCATCTCGATGGTGTCGCGGTCGAACCGCAGGATGCCGCGGACGTTCTCCAGGGCGTGCGGGAAGTCGGGGATGACGAGGTGCCCGCCCCGGATCTCCCCCCGGCCGTTCAGGGTCGGCGCCGCGAGCGTCCCCCCCACCGTGGCGAGAAGGTCGACCGCGCCCCCGGCGTCGAGCCGGGGGGCGAACAGCTTGGCCCAGGAGGCCGAAAGCGTGCTTTGCAGACGCAGGTCGAGGGGGGTCGTGGTGCCACCGAGGCCGATGGTGCCCGCGGCGAAGAGCTCGCTCTCGGTGTCCGCTTCTTTCAAATAGAACGACCGGATGGTGAGGCGGTCCGGCGCCAGGGTCGCCTCCACCGGCTCCACGTTGGCGATCTGATGGCCTTCGAGCTGGAGGCGCAGGTCCGCCAGCCGCAGCGTCCCCAGCCAGTCGCCCCGGGGAAAGTCCGCCGTGAAGCCGAGCGTGCCGAGAAAGGAGCCGGCGAAATCCGCCACCGGTTGCGGCGCGGCGAGCCGCGCGAGGGCGGCGAGATCGTCGCTCGACACGTCGAACGCCAGGTCCGCTCCGGCCCGGTCGAGCCGGCCGCCGCCATCGAACGAGACGAGGCCGAGGAGCGACCCGGTGGCGCGCAGGCTGTCGCCGTCCCAGGCGAGCAGGGCCTGCGCCGTCCCCGACCCGTTCTCCTCGGGCGCGGAAACGCGCGCGGGGGTGCCCAGATCGAGCTGGGTCCCCATCACCCGGATGGTCGCCTCCGGCCGGTCCAGCGTGCCGCCGACGACCGCGCCGACCGCCATCCGGCCGTCGAGACGCCCGGCGAGGAGATCGCGGAAAGGCGGCGCCCCGAGGGCCAGGGAAGGAGCATCCACGGTGAAATCGAGGCTCCCGCCCCCCTCCGCCCCCTCCCCGCCGGCGAACGTTCCGGAGGCCAGGACGTTCCCCGCCTCGGTCTGGACCGCCAGGCGGCGCACGCGCACCTTCGCCCCCTCGAAGGCCACTTCCACCTGCGCCTTCCCGATGCGCTGCTTCGCCACCCCCAGGTCCGCCACCTCCGCCGTCGCCTCGCCCCGGAGGGCGGCGGGGAAGCCGTGGAGCACGAGATCACCGGTCACCCGGCCCTGCAAGCCGCCATCCGCCGTCCAGCCCCGGCTCTCGGCGGGAAGCAGGAAGTGGGCGACGGACGCGGCCGGCCAGCTCCGCGCGGCGACCTGAAGGGCCATCGGCTCGCGCGGCGCGGTCTCCCCCGCGGCCGCCAGCGGCACCCGGCCGCTCACCGTCAGAGAGGCCGGTCCGTCCAGCAAGGCGATCCGCAGCTCCTCGACCGCCTCCGGCCGCAGGCGGAGCGACCCCTTCGCGGACTCGGCGGTGAGATCCGGAGTGGCGACGTCGCGCAGGTCGAGCTGGATCAGCGCCCGGTAGTCGGTCCGGTCGATCGTCACGTCGCCGCTCAAGACGCCCTGGCCCTGGTTGGGAAGCCAGAACGGCGGCGCCTCTCCCGGCTTCAGGTCCTCCAGGAGGAGCGGCGCCAGCCGGCCCAGGTCGCGGCTCTCCAGGCGGTAGGAGAGGCTGCCGGTGAGCCGGTTCAGGTCGAATCGAAAGCCGTCGATCCGCAGGTCCTGCCCGGGCGCCGTGATCCGGAGATCGCCGCTCTGCAACACTCCCTTCTCGATGCGGATCGGCAGGTCGCCGGAGAGGGGGAGCCCGCCGCCCTGCTGCACCGCCTCGACCTGGAGATTCGCGGCGCCGCTCCCGGTGAGCGGCTGGCGGGAGCCGAAGCGGTAGGCGAGCGTGCCGCGGACCTTGCCGGCCAGGCCGCCGACCACCGGCAGGTCCTGGCCCGGGAACTGGTCCGCGAGGAGCGGTTGCAGCCCCAGGCCGGCGAAGGTGAGGTCGAGCTCCACCGGGGTGCCGCCGGCCCCGCGCTGCCGGAACGGCACGCGGACCGGCCCCTCCACCCGGCCGCCGGCATACCCGGCCCGCCGGACCAGCACTTCGAGCCGCTCGCGCCCGCCGGTGAGCTCGGCCTCGATACCGCGAAACTCCCGGTGCTGGATGGCCACCCGCGGCGACGTGATGGTGCCTCCGTAGAAGACCTGCGGCCCCTCGACGCGGACGCTCCCGTGGAAGGCGAACGGTCCCTCGATCGGCTCCTTCAGATACCCGAGACGGTTGAGGATCGGCGTGTCTCCCCGGGCGTCGACGTCCAGCAGGACCCGATGCTCCCCCCGCCATTGGACCGTCCCCACGGCCTGTGCCTGGAGGCCGGGACCGGCGACGCGGGAGGACGTGATGCGCAGGCGCCCTTCGGAAGGAAAGAGGCTCGCTTTCGCCGAGAGCGTGCCGGCCCAGGGAGCCGCATCGGGGAGCCGGGTCACCACCTCCTGGGCGGTGACCAGGGCGTCGAGCCGGTCGCCCCCCTCGCCCCCGCGCTCGGCGCCGCCGATGAGGCGCCCCCAGACCGCCCGCGCATCGACCGTCAGTGGCCCATGCTGCTCGTTCAACTGGAACGTGCCGTCCTGCACCACGATGCGGCCGATCTGGACCTCGAAGCGTCGCGGTCCCTTCCCTTCGGTCCGCCACCGCGGCAGGTTCGTCGAGCCGTCGGGCTCGACCCGGACGTAGAAATGGGGACGCACCGCCTCCACCTGCTCGAGGCGGAGGACGCGCCGCCGCAGATCTCTCCATGAGGCCTGCACCCGGGCCAGGGGGATGCGCGCCACCACGGGATCCGCGGGCTTCGGCCCCGGGATGACCACGTCGCGCAGCTCCAGGGCGAGCGGGTAGAAAGAGTAGTCGACGTCCCCCACCAGCACCGGCCGGCCGATCTTTTCCGACACCGCGGCCGCCAGCCGGGCGGCGAGCTGATGGCGGACGTAGGTGCTCTGGATGAGGAAGAACAACCCGGCGAGCAGGGCGGCGGCGAGGACGAGGCCCCAGATGAAGGGGCGGACCACCCAGCGGCGCAGCCGGCCCGGCCGCCGCCGCGCGGGCACCGCGCCGCCGCCCTGCTCCTCCTCGGCGCTCATTCCGCCGGTCTCCTCGCGTTTTCCGGAAGCGCTCCGGCCTCACCCGACTCGTCCAGGCCGCCCCAGCGGAGCTTGCCGCGCAGGCTCTCGAAGAAGCCGCGCCCGCTGACCTTCACCAGGCGCACCCGCAGATCGCTCCGGCCGAGCCGGACCACGTCGCCGAAGCCGAGCGAGGTCCCTTCCTGGCCGTCCAGGGTCAGATAGACCTCCTCGCGCTGCGTCTCCAGCGTCACTTCGATCCGCCCCGTGTCGGGGACCACGATCGGGCGCAGCGACAGGGCGTGCGGGCAGATCGGCGTCAGCACCGCGACCGGCAGGAGCGGGGAGAGGATCGGCCCGCCGGCCGACAGGTTGTAGGCCGTGGAGCCGGTCGGCGTCGAGATGATCAGGCCGTCGGCGCGGAAGCGGGCGATCAGGTGGCCGTCGATGCGCAGGGTGAGCTCGATGATGCGGGCGAGGGCGCTCTTGGTGATCACCGCGTCGTTGAGCACGCGGTAGTGCTGCGCGGCGCCGCCGCTGCCGTTCCTCTGCACCTCGACGTCGAAGAGAGACCGCTCCTCCACCCGGAAGCGGCCGGAGAGCACCTGCACCAGCGAGGGATAGAGCTCGCCGCGGCTCACCTCGGTCAGGAACCCCAGCGTCCCCAGGTTGATGCCGAGGATCGGCGCCGCGGGACCGACCATGCGGGCGACCGAGAGGAGCGTGCCGTCGCCGCCGAGCACCACCACCAGGTCGCACGGCTCGCCGGGGGTGAACGCCTTGTCGACCGCGCCACGGGCGCGCAGCGTCGCCTGGTCGAGCCCCACCTCCAGGCCGCGGCGGCGCAGCCATTCGGCCAGCTCGTGGGCCACGAACACCGCGTCCCGGCTCGCCACCTTGGCGACCACGCCCACCTTCCGGATCTTGCGCCGGCGGCTGCTCATCCCTCCTCCTTCCGCAGCAGGGCGAACGCCTCGCGGTTGCCGCCGGTGCCGTGGACCGGCGAGTCGTGGACTCCCTGGAGCGCGAGGCCGAGCGCGGCGAGCTCCTCGGCGCACGAGCGCACCACGCGCTCGCGCACCGCCTCATCGCGCAGGATACCCCCCTTGCCCACCGCGCCCCGCCCCGCCTCGAACTGCGGCTTGACCAGAGCGAGCAGACGGCCGCCGGGCAGCAGGTGCGGCAGGAGCGCCGGCACCACCTTGGCCAGGGAGATGAACGAGACGTCGATGGTGATCAGACCGCAGGGCTCCGGCAGGGCATCGGGGGCGAGGTGGCGCGCATTGATCCGTTCCATGACCACGACGCGCGGATCGTTGCGCAGCCGCTGATCGAGCTGGCCGTAGCCGACGTCCACCGCGTACACCCGCGCCGCCCCCCGCTGCAGGAGACAGTCGGTGAACCCTCCGGTGGACGCTCCCACGTCCAGGCAGACCAGGCCGGCCGGATCGACGGCGAACTGGTCCAGGGCCGCGGCGAGCTTGCGGCCGGCGCGCGAGACGAACGGCTCCTTGGGGCCGAGCACCTGCAGACGCGAGGCCGCGGGCACCTCCGTCCCCGGTTTGTCGACCCGGCGCCCCTCGACCTCGACGAGACCGGCCATGACGGCACGGCGCGCCTGCTCGCGGCTGGCGTACAGCCCCCGGTCGACCAAAAGCTGATCCAGACGCAACGGCTTGCTCCTCCTCGGTCCAAACCACAAGCAACCGGGATGCCCGGCGGCTATCTTACCCTTCCTCCTCCTCGCCGCTCTCCTTGTCACCCGCCCCCAGGCAGAACGGGATGGCGAGCAGGAGCAGGGCCGGGCGTTGCACCTCGGTGTCCCCCCAGTTGTTCTCGAACAGGCCCGCCAGGTTGAAGGCGAGCAGGGCGAGCAGCACGCCCACGTAGAGATCGGACCGCGGTCCGCCGTCCCTCCCCTCGCGCACGTACCGCCGCCAGGCGACGCCCGCGGTGCCCGCGAGCAGGGCGAGATAGGCCGCCAGCTCCGGCAGCCCGCGCTCCGCCGCCAGCTCCAGGAAGCTGTTGTGCAGATGGGGGACCTCGTAGCGCGGCGCGCCGGGCGGGCGGTAGATCGCGTAGCGCCGCTCCACCATGTCGGGCCCCATGCCGAACCAGGGGCGCTCCTCCACCATGGCCAGGCCCGCCTTCATCATGCAGAACCGGTCGTAGTTCGAACGGTCCTGCAGATCGGTGATCGAGAGGACCCTCTCGACCAGCGGCCGGGGCGCCAGCACGACGAACAGGAGGGCGGCCGGGACGTACGCCAGCAGCCATCGCGGCGCGCGGACGAGCGTGTAGAGCGTCAGGGTGAGGCCCAGGCCGACCCAGGCGCTGCGCGTCAGGCTGCCGAGCAGCGCCGCGTTGATCGCCACCAGGGCGGCCCACGACCAGATCTTCTTCCGCCTCTCGGGGCGCAACACGAGGGTGGCGATCAGCAGCAGGTCGCAGATCAGCAACAGCCCCGAGAAGGTCATGTAGTGCGAGAACGGGCCGCGGATGCGCTTGTCGATGCCACCGAAGCCGAGGAGGAACTGCGCCAGCCCGGCGGCGCCGAAGAGCGCGCCCACCCCGATCAGCAGGTCGACGAGCCGGCGGACCTCCCGCTCTCCGCGCACGAAGAGCGGCGCCAGCACCAGGGCCGACAGGGTGAACAGCTCGCGCAGGCCGGAGAGGCTGGTCAACGGATCGAACGAGGCGGCGACCGATCCGCACATCCAGGCGGCGTAGAAGCCGGCCGGCACGAGCAGTGGCGCGAGCGGCCGCCAATCGATCCGGCGGCCGCGCAGAAGCCAGGGCGCCGCGAGGAGGGCCAGGCCGAGAAAGACGTTGGACAGCGCGATGCCGAAGATGGTCAGCAGATGGCCGGAGAACAGCCAGTAGCCGGCGCGCTCGGGGCGGACGGCGCGCGCGAGCCACGCGACCCGTGCCGTCCGCGGCGACGAGGGGTCGGGAGCGGACGCCACGGCGGGATCAGGGAGCCGGGCGTCCCACGGCCGCGGCGGGGAGCGCCTCCTCGATCAGCATGATCGGGATGTCGGAGACGATGGGGTAGACCAAGCCGGAGGCGGCACAGTACAGCCCATGATCGACCACCGGCTCCTCGTCCCGGAAGTGCTCCCGGTATTTTTCGATGAGCGAGGAGCGGACCTCCCCGGGGAGCTCGACGAGCTCCAACGTTCCTTTGGTCTTGGGACAGACGAGAATCTCCAGCAGCTCCGGATCGACAGCCATGGCCCGGAGGATAGCACAAGGGGGAGAGGTCACCGGCGCCGGGCGAGGGGGGCGCTGTAGGTGAGGATCAGCGATTCACTCCCGGGATTCCGGTTGAAGAGCCCGCCATTCGACAGGTGATACAGGCAGAGGCCCAGCCGGGAGCCGGAGGCGAGGCGCCAGGCCAGCTCGAAGCCGGTGCGGAACTCGAGCGGCCCGCCGAGGTCGAAGGCGTCGCTCTTCTTGTAGAGCCCCGCCCCCACGCTCGGGCTGAACGTCCAGCGCCGTCCGGCCGCCAGCTCGGCGCGCAACCCTGCATAGGTATAGAGAGCCCCCCGCCCGGTCGCCGCCATCCCGAGGGTGGGGACGACCTCGGGAAGAATGCCGGGAAAAAATTGGAAGCGGCGCGGGGCGAACCGTACCTCGCCGCCGATCTCCCGGCCGCTGCCGTCCACGAAGGGGTCGAAGATCCCGGCGCTGACCGCCACCTCCTGCGGAGCTCCCAGGCGGAGCTCCGGCGGCAGAGCCGCCAGGGACACGGCTCCCTGCACCAACCCGACGAACCCGCAGATCGAGATCACCCAGCTCTTCATGGTTTCCTCGCGCTCAACCGGTCGCCGGGGCCGGCTCGTCCAGGCCCCAGACGACGAGGACGTCGTCCCGGTACGGCTGGGAAAACTCGACATGGCCGACCCCGGGCGGGGCGTCGCGGAGGTCCTCGACCACCCGCCCCCGCGGGTTGGCCAGGATCCAGGCGTGCTCCGCTCCGCCATCGAGCAGCACGAACGGCCGCCGCAACCGCCCCAGAAAATGGAACTGCCCGTGGTACCCCCCGACGACCGCCACCGGCCGCCCCTCCTTCTCGACGAGAGCCAGGTAGTGGGCGGTGGGACCGAGATCGTAGGCCCGGCGGGCCACCTCGGCAAAGCCGGCGTGGAGGCCGAGCACGAAGACCAGCGTGATCGAGGTCGGCGCCGCCGGCCGGCCCGGGAAGATCCGCGCGAATCCCGCGAGGAAGCCGAGGCCCGCGAGGAGCATCGAGGCGCCGGCGCCGGGCGAGATCTCCGGCGTCCAGGGAGGGAGATCGAGATCCCCGGCCAGGGACGGTGCCACCAGCAGGATCAACCCCACCACCGCCAGGACCGCCACCGGCAGGACCGCATCCCGGCGCCGGACCGCGGGCTTCTCCTCCAGCCGGCGGGCGGCGAGCAGGGCGAAGGCCGGGCAGAGCGGCAGGAGGTAATGCGGCTGCTTGCCGCTGATGGCGGAGAAGGCCACCAGGCCCGGGACGAGCCAGGAGAGGCAGAAGCGCTCTCCGGCATCGAGCCCGCGCCACCGCATGCGGGCCATCGCCCGCCAGAGCGGCGGCCACACGGAATAAGGAAACAGGAGGAGCGGCAAGAGCGGCAGGTACCACCACCAGGGGTGCTGGTGGGCGAAGGCGCGGACGATCCGCTCCCCGGTCTGGGTGAGCAGGATCGCCTGGCCGTAGGTCTCGCCACCGGCCGCCGCCGCGGGGAGCGCCCAGGCGAGCCCGATGGCCGCGGCGATCGCGACCGCCCCGGCCAGGCCGAGCCACCATCCGATGGGGCCGATGGGGCCGATGGGGCCGAGCCGGCCAAGCCGGCTCGGAGGGCGCGGCAGATCCCGCCCCCACCAGGGCTCCAGCACGGCCACCAGGAGCGGCAGCAGCAGGGCGACCGGCCCCTTGGCGAGGATCCCCAGGCCGAGCGCGGCGCCCGCGATCCCCCAGGGCAGGACGCCGCCGTACCGCCGCGCCGCCTGCAGGGCCAGGAGGGCGGCCAGGACGCAGAAGGCGACCAGCATGTCGAACATGATCAGCGTCGTGAACAGGCTCCACAGGAAGAACCCGAGGAGGATCGAGGGGACGGCGCGGTGCGCCGCGGGCCGGTCCGGCCAGAGGCGGCGGGCGAGGGCGCCGGCCAGCAGGAGATCAGCCAGGCCGAACAGGGTGGGCACCAGCCGCGGCCACCATTCGTTGACCCCGAACGCCCACCACCCCAGGTGCATCAACCAGAACAGCAACGGCGGCTTCTCGCTGTACGGCACCCCGTTCAGATGTGGCACCAGGAAGTCGCCGCGCGTCCACATCTCCCAGGCGACCGAGACATAGCGCGTCTCGTCGACCGGAAGAATGGGGCGCAGGGCGAGAGACACGCCGACCAGCAGAGCCCAGGCCGCCACCAGCACGGCCATGGTATTCCAACGAACGGACATGGGCCGGGCGGACGGTCCGGCCTCGACGACGCGATCCATGAAGCTCCCTTCACCCTCTGACGGAACCGGGCGTACGCTCAGTGCCCCTCCGCTCGATTAAGATACCCGCATGCCGACGCCGCTCCAACCCCCTCCCGCCGGTGAGGGGGAGTCCCCGCGGGGACGCACGCCCGACGTCTCCCTGGTCATTCCGGTCTACGACGAGGAGGAGAACCTCCCCGTCCTGCACGGCGAGATCCGCCAGGCCCTGGACGGAACCGGCATCCCCTACGAAGTGATCTACGTCGACGACGGCAGCACGGATGGGAGCCCGGAGATCCTGCGCGGGCTGGCCCGCGGCGACCACCGCGTGCGCATCCTGCGCCAGCGCCGCAACCATGGACAGTCCGCCGCCCTGGACGCCGGCTTCCGCTTCGCGCGGGGCGCGGTCGTCGTCACCCTCGACGCGGACCTCCAGAACGATCCGGCGGACATCCCGCGGCTCCTCGCGCGGATGGAGGGCTACGACGTGGTCTCCGGCGTCCGGGCGAAGCGCCGGGACACCTGGGTGCGCCGGATCTCCTCGCGGATCGCCAACGGCATCCGCAACCGGGTGACCCACGAGACGGTGACCGACGTCGGCTGTACCCTGCGCGCCGCGCGCACCGAATACCTGCGGCGCATCCACGTGTTCAACGGGATGCACCGCTTCCTGCCGACGCTGCTGCGGATGGAGGGGGCGAAGGTCACCGAGGTGCCGGTCAACCATCGGCCGCGCCTCCATGGACAGCCCAAGTACAACATCCGCAACCGGATCTGGCGCGCGCTCCTGGACCTGTTCGGGGTCCGCTGGCTGCAGACGCGCTGGATCGACCGGCGGATCTCAGAGGAGATCGAAGTTTGGAACACAATCCCGTCTGGCTCACCATCGGGTTCTTCGGACAGGCCCTCTTCTTCGGACGCTTCTTCGTCCAATGGCTCGCCTCCGAGCGGCGCAAGCAGAGCGTCATCCCCCGCGCCTTCTGGTTCCTGAGCCTGGGCGGCGGCCTCGTCCTGCTCGCCTACGCCATCCACCGCAACGATCCGGTCTTCATCGTCGGGCAGGCCACGGGCCTCTTCATCTACCTGCGGAACCTCTGGTTCATCTACCGGCCCGGCGCGCGCCCCGGAGCTCCCGCCTCCCCCGAGGCCGGCCGGCCGTGAGCGCTCCCCTCACCGCGGCCGGCACGGACCGGACGCACCGGCGCGACCTGCTGCTCCTCGCCGCGCTCGCGATGCTCCTCTTCTTTCCCGGCCTCGGCCGCCGCGACCTGTGGAATCCGGACGAGGCGCGCTATGCCCAGGTCGCCCGCGAGATGTGGCAGAGCGGCTCGTACGCCCTGCCGCATCTGAACGGCCAGATCTACACCCAGAAGCCGCCGCTCCTCTTCTGGTCGATGATCGCCTGCGGCCTCCTGCGTGGCGCCGTCGACGAGACCGCGGCGCGCATCCCCTCGGCCCTCGCCGCGGTCGGTGCCGTCCTCCTCGTCTTCCGTATCGGCGAACGCCTCTTCGGCCGGCGCGCCGCCTGGCTCGCCGCGGCGGTCTTCGCCTCCTGCTTCAAGATCCTCTGGCAGGGACGCTTCGGGCAGATCGACATGCTGCTCACCGCCCTCGTGACGCTCGGGGTCTGGTTCTGGGTGCGCGGCTACACCGAGGGCCGGCCCGGCTTCTACCCGCTCTTCTTCCTGAGCGCCGGGCTCGCCACCCTCGCCAAGGGGCCGGTCGGCCTGCTGCCGCCGCTCCTCTCGATCCTCGCCTTCCTGGCGCTGACCCGGAACGTCGCCGAGCTGAAGCGCCTGCGGCCGTTCCTCGGGCTCCTCCTCTGGGCCGGCGTGGTCCTCGCCTGGCTGATCCCCGCGGGCCTCGCCGGCGGCGAGGACTACCTGCGCCAGATCGTCTACAAGCAGAACGTCACCCGCTATGCCGACCCCTGGCACCATTACGAGCCCTGGTACTACTACCTGACGATCCTGCCGGGCGACTTCTTCCCCTGGTCGCTCCTTCTTCCGGCCGGTCTGGTGGTCGGCTGGAAGCGCTTCTCCGGCAAGGCGCGGGAGGGGTATCTCTTCTGCCTCTGCTGGATCGTGGTGACCCTCCTCTTCTTCAGCCTCTCGCCGGCCAAGCGGACGGTCTACGTCCTCACCATGTACCCGGCGCTCGCCCTGATCATCGGCGCCGCGCTCGACCGCATCGCCGCCGAATGGCCGCGCGACCGCCGCTGGGTGCAGGTCCCGCTCGCGGTCCTCGCCGTGCTGGCCCTCCTCATCGTCGTGGCCTTGCCGATCCTGGGCGGGCAGAGGACCGAGGAGGTGGCACCGCTGGGGGGCGAGCCGTTCGTCTGGATGACCATGGCGGCCTTCCTGCCGCTCCTCCTGGGATCGGCCTGGGCCTGGTGGGAAGCGCGCTCCGGCCGCATCGTCCGCGCCACCGCCGGGATCGCCGCGGGCACCTCGCTCGTGATGCTCATCGCGGCCTTCGTCCTCCTGCCCCGTTTCGACGCGGTCAAATCCGCCCGGCCGATGTCCCGGTTCCTGTTGCAGAAAATGCAACCCGGCGAGCTCTACGGGATCTATCCGCGGCTCGATTCCACCTTCCTCCTCTACACCGGCCGCTTCGCCGTCGAGCTCGACAGCGAGCAGAAGCTCCGCGACTTCGCCAGCCGCCCCGGCCGCGTCTGGATCCTCGCCCAGCGGGACGACCTCGCGAAGCTCGACCCGCCCCTGCCGCTACGGGAAGTGGCGCGCGATCCGGACCCGAAGTCGGGGTATCTGTTGTTGACGCAGAAGTAGGGGGATTCGATCGTTCGCTGCCGCGCCCGTCAGGGTCCGGGGGCCGACCCGGCCGGCCCCGCGGGACGATCGCAGGTGAGGGACCAGACCAGATCGGTCAGGTAACGGCGGAAGGAGTCATTGTCGCTGTAGTGCTTGAACAGATCGGTGTCGTCCTTGAGGACCGCCGTCATGACACGGGCCAGGGCCTTGTCATGCTCGATGCGGGCATTCTGCGGATCCGAGCTCTGCCGTGCGTTGGTATAGGCCGCATCGGCGGCGACACGCTCCGGAATGTCTTCGGTGATCAGCCGCTCCACACGGTCCCGGTCAGCCCACTGGATGTTGCCGAACTGGTCGTTGAAGACCTTGAGGATGTGGGAGAGGCGGTCGAGCTCCGGCTCCGGCTTGCGGCCACCGCCGGCCGCCGGGGCCGGCGCGATCTCGGCGTCCTCGTCCGGGAGCTGGAGCCGCAGCGCCGCCTGCTTTTCCACCCGGTAGCTGTCCATGTCGATCGCTTCGAGAATGCCCTTCGACAGGTCGTCCTCCGTGGGCGCCGGCAGGGAAGGCACGAGGAAGCTCAGGAAGATCGACAGCTTCTCCCATCCGGCGTTGGTGTACGGCAGGATCGAGGCGAGAAAACCGTAGGTGCGCAAGAAGGCCTTGGCGTTGCCTTTGAAGCGGACCTGCCCGTCCTCGTCGAGCCGCTCCCGGTAGACGGCGCCACAGGCGTCCAGGATCGGGTCGAGCCGCTCGCGGCCGGCACCTCCCAGATAGAGCTCGACGAAGGCGTCGACCTCCTCCTGCGCATAGACCTGCTCGCCATCGAGCTCCGCCTTGAGATCGTGCAGCTTGTTCGGGTCGGTCTCCTCGCTGAGGACCGTCGTCCGGTAATAGTCGGCGAACGCCTTGCGGATGGTCTCGACGTCGTTCATGAAGTCGAGCACGAAGACGTCGTGTTTCTTCGGATGCGCCCGGTTCAGCCGCGACAACGTCTGCACCGCCTTGATCCCGGCCAGCGGCTTGTCCACGTACATCGAGTGCAGCAGCGGCTCGTCATACCCGGTCTGGAACTTCTCGGCACAGACGAGAAAGCGGTACGG
>Ga0209682_10000040_pt1 | contig 36744 bp, 20 predicted proteins | sample DOMMetBare2Fresh_2_FD_187471 | JGI IMG/M metagenome (GOLD analysis project Ga0209682, IMG submission 187471) | Wetland sediment microbial communities from St. Louis River estuary, USA, under dissolved organic matter induced mercury methylation -... | ecosystem: Environmental > Aquatic >... | reverse complement strand
GCTCGACGGCGACGCCCGCGGCGGCGCGGCCCTCTCCATCAAGGAGGTCACCGGCAAGCCCATCAAGTTCCTCGGCATGGGCGAGACGCTGGACCGGCTCGAGGAGTTCCGGCCGGAGGGGCTCACCTCCCGCATCCTCGGCTTCGGCGACGTGGTCGGCCTCATGCAGGACTTCGAGGCCCACGTCGACGCCGACAAGGCCGAGGCCGACGCCAAGAAGATCCTCTCCGGCGACTTCACGCTGGCGGACTTCGTCGAGCAGATCCAGCTGGTCCGCAAGATGGGCCCGCTCGGCGAGCTCATGGAGAAGTTCCCGCTCTTCGGCGACCTGCCGGAGGGCTTCCAGTTCGACGACCAGGCGCTCCACAAGATCGTCGCCATGGTCAGCTCCATGACCCAGGCGGAGCGGCTGCGGCCCGACTCCATCACCGAGCCGCGCATCAAGCGCATCGCCAAGGGCTCGGGGCGCACCGACAAGGAGGTCAAGGCCCTCCTCAAGCAGTACAACGCCATGAAGTCGGTCATGAAGACCGTCGGCTCGGCGCCCGGCCTGCTCTCCCGCCTGCCCGGCGTGAAGAACCTCATGGGGCTGCGCCAGCTCCAGGGCAAGGGGATGGAGGACGTGCTGGGGGCCGACATGGCCGCCGCCATGGACCAGCCGCCCGGCATGGACGCGGCCGCCATGGCCCGGGCCGCCGGGCTCCCCAAGGGCTACACCCCGCCCATGCCGGCCGGCGCCATGGCCCGCGCGCGGCTCATGGGCTTCTCGCCCGAGCCGGTGGCGGTGGCCGAGTCGGCCCGCGACCGCGACGCCCGGCAGAAGAAGCGCAAGGCGGAGCGCCAGGCCCGCAAGAAGAACCGCAAGCGCAACAAGAAGTAGGGGCCGGACCGGAGGGCGCCGAGCGCCTAGGCCTTCGGCGCCTTCGGGGCCTTGGCGCCCTTGGCGCGCCGGGGGGCCGGCTTCTTCTTGGGGACCACCAGCCCGCGCGACAGCCGGCGCAGCACCACCTTGAGCTGGCGCCGCTTGTAGCGCTCGTGGGAGGCGTCGCCCTGCTCGTTGGCGGCGGCCGCGGCGGCGTCCACCACCTGGAACTCCACCAGCGAGAAGACCACGCTGCCGAGCTCGTCGGCCATCGGGTCGAGCGGCGGGAGGAGCTCGTCCACCCGCACCGGCACGTCCACCACGAAGTTGAGGGTGTGGAAGGCCTTGCCGCTGAAGCTGTTCCGCTCGGCGGAGGGGTCCGGCCCCTCGGCCCCGGGCGGGAGCTGGAGCTCCGCCGCCAGCTCGGCGCCGCGCGGGTGGAGGTCGAGCAGGGCGTCGAAGCTGAGCAGGCTGTTCTGCACCTGGCCCGGCACCGCGTAGTTGAAGGGGAAGAGGTGGCTGGTGAGGTGGAGCACCACCCCTGGGATCTGCTCGCGCCTCTCGGTGACCACCCGGTAGCGCACCCGGTCGAACACCTGGGCCGCCACCGACTCCTTCTTGGCGAGCAGCTTGGTGACGAGCGACTCGCGGGTCTTCACGTTGCCGCGGAACTCGACGATGGGGAGCCCCAGGCGGCGCATCCGGTCGGCCTCGGCCATGATGCGCCGGTGCACCCGCTCGGCCAGGTCGGCCTCGCGCAGCGGCGTGCGGAAGAGCAGCTCGCGCGCCTCCAGGTGGTGGATGATGTGCATGACCTTCAGCACCACGCAGGCGATGCGCCGGTTCCGCTTCGGCTCCATGGCCCCGGAGGCCAGCAGGAACAGGTGGCGCACGTCCTCCGGCTGGGCCACCGGCTCGGCCACCCGGTAGCCGAAGGCCGAGCGCAGGTAGGCCACCGCCTGGGCCAGCACCGTCCGCAGCCGCCGCTCGTCGCGCGGCTCGTCGAGGTCGAAGAGGTTGAGCCGGAGGAAGGCGTCCACCTCCTCCAGGGTCCGGTACTCCAGCCGTCGCCAGTCGATGACCGAGCCGCCCCGCAGCAGGAGGCGCAGCACCTCGAGCTCCCCGGCCCCGAGCTGCTCCAAGGGCCGGAGGGCGGGGGACGGGTGCTTCGCGTGGGTCACCGGACCCCCTGCTCAGTAGCCGAACGGGAAGGTGACCGCCTGGCCGCGGGCGTCGGAGATGCGCGGGAAGCGGATCCCCTTCACCACGCGGGTGATGCACTGGGCGAAGGCGCCCTGGGCCAGGTCGGGCGTCAGGCAGCGCACGTCGCGCGGGGTGCCGTCGGCGCCGATGGTCCAGGCCATCTTGAGCGTGCCGTGGGCCCCCGGCTCGCGGGCGCTCTGCTCGCTGGCGCAGCCCCGCAGCGCGTCCACGTGGAGCTTCACCGACTCGGTGATCTGGGCGTCGGTGAGCCGCTCCGGCGCGGCCGTCCCGCCCGGCTTGGGCGGCACGTAGACGGTCCGGCCGCCGGCGTTGCCGAGGGCGGCGTCGAGGTCCTCGGAGCCGCCCTGGTCGAAGTCGAGGACCGAGTCCTTCTTCCTGGAGGCGGCCGGGGCCGGGCGCTCGACGGGGGGCTCGGCGGCCGCCACCGCGGCCGGCCTGGCGCCGGCGGGCGCGGGCGGCCTGGGCGTGGTCGGGAGCTTGGCGGGGGCCTTCCTGGCTGCCGCGAGCGCGGCGGCGGTGGGCGACTTGGGCAGCTCCTCGGCCTTGGGCGGCTCGGGGGCCGGCTCGGCCTTGGCGGCGACCGCGGCCGCACCGGCGGCGGCACCGGCAGCACCGGCGGCTGCGGCTGCGCCCGGATCGGCCGGCGAGGGGGTGGCCTGCGGCGCGGGCGCCGCGGCGGGCGGGGGGGCGGCCGGAGGCGGGGCCTGGGGCGGCGGCGCCTGGACGACCACCTGCGGCGGTGAGGGCGGCGCGGCCGGGCGGCCGAAGGCGTACCAGGCCCCGGCCCCGCCGCCGGCCACGGCCACCAGCGCGGCGGCCGAGATGGCCATGGTGCGCCGGCCGCGGCGCTGCCTGGTCTCCTCGGCGCCGCGGGCCACCGAGGAGCGGCGGGCCGGCCGCTCGTCGGTCGTCTCCAGCCCCTTGATGGAGAGCGGGATGGCACCGGTCGGGTCGACGCCGCCCGAGTCGGGGAGCTGCTCCATGATCGACCGGCCCGTCGCCGGGGCCGCCGCGGCGGGCGCCGCCGGGGCCTGGCGGGAGGTCAGCTCCTCGCTGGCCAGGGCGGCCAGGGCGCTGGCGCCGGAGGGCTTCCAGGCGATCTCGGCGCCGGGCGAGGGGGTCATGGCGGCCGGGGCGCTCGGGGCCGCGGTGGTCGCGCGGGCGCGGGCCGGCTCGGCCGGCATGGCGGTGATCGAGGCGGCCGGGGCAGCCACCGGCTGGGCCGGCCGGGCCGCCGGCGAGAGGTAGGCGGCCAGCTCGGCGACGGCCGAGAGCGGGCCCCAGTCGGCCATGCCCGGGCGCCAGACCAGGCTGTCGGGCCCGATGTCGGCCGCCTCCCACTTCTTGCGGACCTCGGCGAGCGGCAGCGGGCCGACCTGGGCCTCGCCGATGGCGACGTACCACTCCGCGGCGGCCGGCGCCGGGGTGGCGGCGAACGGGCCCGGCGTGGAGGACGGGCCCGGCGCGGCGGACGGCGCGGGGGTGGTGGCGGCCGGAGCCGGCGCGGAGGCCGGGGCCTCCAGCCCGGTGCCGGCGGCCCCCTCCGCCCCGGTCCCGAAGGCGTGATCGAAGGCGCTGCCCAGCTCGTCGTCGAAGCCGCCGGGCGAAGGCGCCGGGGCCGGCGTGGCGGCCGCCACCACCGGGGCCGGCTCGGCCCGCTTCACGGTGATGACGTTGCCGCACTTCTTGCAGCGCACCTTCACGCCGGACGGACCGACCTTGTCGTCCGAGATCATGTAGGCGGCGCCACAGCTGTCGCAGGTGAATTTCATGTCGTCTCTCTACGCAGGGACCACCGCGGCCAGGCCGAGCTGCTCCCGCAAGGCCGCATAGTCCTCCGAGATGCAGAAATTCGAAAGATCGCGGAGCTTGGTCTCGTCGCGGAGCTTGGAGACCTGGGGCCGCTCCGCCAGGACCGCCCGGCGGGCGGTCTCGAGATCGGCGCACAGGAGCGTGGCCACCCGGTTGGAGGTCAGCTCGGCGGCGTCCAGGTAGGCCCGCACGTCGCCAGGCTGCTGCACCTCGGTGTAGCCGCGGGCCAGCAGCTTGAGCGCGTTGACCCGCACCGGCTCCGGCAGGATGCGCTCCAGCTCCCGCTTCACCTTGGCCACCTGGTGCGGGTCGGCCGTCACCACGAAGCGCGAGGTGCCGGCCGAGCAGGCCGCCTGGAAGACCACCTCGAGCTGGTCGTGCGGCATGAGCCGGGCCAGGAAGAGCTCCGGCCGCTTGAAGGCCAGCGCCTTGCCGATGGAGAACCAGAGCTCCTTCTTGGGCCGGTCGCGGAAGGCGTCGGCGCTGGCCACCAGCCCCGGGGGGTCGGTGGGCACCAGCTGCAGGCGGGGGGTCTCCTCCTCGCGCTTGAAGAGCCGCACCGGCTCGACGGCGAGGGTGCGCTCCACGTACTTGAACATGTTGACGAAGAAGAGCATCGAGCCGGCCACGTCGAGCTCCTCCTTCTTCACGTTGATGCCCAGCTCCTTGGGCGTCTGGGTGAACATGGGGGCGGCGTGCTCGGCCAGCAGCATCATGATCTCGACCAGCGGACCGCGGATGCGCTCGTGGAAGAGCCGCCCCCAGGCCTGGTCGTCGAGGCTGCGGTTGGCCTGGTCGCGGGCGTACTTGCGCAGCCGCCCCACCACCGCCAGCTCCTCGGCGCTGGCGCCGCCGGTGAGGTGGGCCAGCACCTGGGCGGCGCTGTAGGCCCGGTCGTAGGCCTTGCGGCCGGCGTGCAGGCCGATGAGCATGGAGAGCGCCTTCTGGGGCTTGGCGCCGAGCTGGACCAGGCGGCGGCAGGCCTCGATGGCCTCCCCCTCCTGCCCCGGAGAGCGGGCCGCCAGGTCGGCGAAGATCTCGATGGAGACGGCGTCGTCCGGATCGGCGCGCGACACCACCTGGTAGGCGGTGCGGGCCCCGGCCTCGTCCTTCAGGACGTTCCGGTAGAGCTCGCCCAGGGTGCGCCAGAGCGCCAGGCGGGCCTGGGCCGCGTCGGGCGACTTGGGGAGCCGCTGGATCATCCGCACGTAGGCCTGCTCCAGCTCCGGCCAGCGGCGGGCCTTGGCGTGGGCCTCCTCGATGGCGGCGAAGGCCTGCGGCAGCCGCGGGTTCTGGTCGAGGGCCCGCTCGAACTGGGCCAGCGCGCCCGCCTCGTCCTTCACCTCGTCGCGCAGGATCTCGGCGAGCAGGAGGTGGAGCTTGGCGGCCCGCGGCGGATCGGCCTGCACCTCGGGTCGGGCGATGATCTGCCCGAGCACGTCGGCCGCCTTCTGGCCCTGCCGGGTCTCGCGGTAGAGCGCCAGCAGCGCCTCGGTGACCGGGAGATCGGTCGGGTCGAGCCGGGAGGCGCCCAGGTAGGCGTCGATGGCCTGGTAGGGGTCCTGGAGCTGCTCGCGGCAGGCCTTGCCGATGGCGGCGTACATCTCGAAGCGGGCCCGGCCCTCCAGCGTGGGCAGGAGCCGCTGCCGCTGCTCCACCGCCCCCTCGTGGTCGCCGGCGGCGTCGAGCAGCCGGACCAGCCCCTGGCGCGACGGGACGTGGCCCTGGTCGATCTCCAGCGCCTTCTTGAAGCTGCCCACCGCCCGCTCCGGCTGGTCGAGCCGGGCGGCGATCTCGCCGATCTGCCAGTGGGTCTCCACCACCTCGAGGTCGGAGAGGCCGTCGCGGTGGTGGATGATGATGGCGGTGAAGATCTTGAGGGCCTCCTCGAGCTGCCCCTCCGCCACCAGCAGGTTGCCCAGCCCCTCCAGCGCCGGCAGGTAGGTGGCGTCGAGCTCGTAGGACCGCTGGTAGGCCTGCAGGGCCTTCTGGCGGTTGCCCAGCTTCTCGGCCACGTAGCCCTGCCGGTAGCTCTGGCGGCACAGCTCGCGGGCGTCGCCGCCACCGGAGAGGGTGCGGACCATGCCGTCCAGCACCCGCTCCGCGTCCGGCCAGCGCTGCGCCGCCACGTAGAGGTCGGCCAGCGGCCGGGCCGCCGGCAGGTGCTCGGGGGCGCGCTTGAGCGCCTCCTCGTAGGCGCGGGCCGCCCCGTCGCGGTCCTCCCGCTCCTCCTGGTGGATGCGCCCGACCTCGGTGAAGAGCTCGGCCTTCTTGGCGTCGTCCTCGGCGTAGCGCGCCTCGGCGACCAGCATCTCCAGGAACCCCTCGCGGTCCTGGCCGCGCTCGTGGAGCCCCTTCAGGGCGCGGATGGCCGGCAGGCAGCCCGGATCGAGCGCCAGGGCCTTGCCGTAGGCCTCCCGGGAGGCCGCCAGGTCGAGGAGCATCTCCTCGTCGATGGCGCCGATGCGTACGTAGAGGTCCACCGCGTCGTGGCTGGCGCCGGCCAGGCGGGCCTCGCGCTTCAGCATGTCGAGCGCCAGGTTCCAGTTGCCGCTCCGCTCGTAGAGCCGGGCCAGCGCCGAGACCGCCTGGCGCGACTCGGGGTCGAGCTGGAGCGCCTGGTCGAACATCTGCTCGGCCCGGTCGACCCGGGCCATCTCCTTCCACCAGACCTCGCCGATGGCCACCAGCAGGCCGACCTGCTCGCGGCGGTCCTGCACCAGCGAGAGGTGGTGCTGCATGACGATGATGAGCCGGTCGAACTGCCCCTGCTGGCGGTAGAGCCTGGTCAGGGCCTGGATGGCCCCGTGGTTGGCCCCGTCCAGCGAGAGGATGGCCTCGTTCTGGGCCACCGCCCGGGCCAGGTCCTGCATCTTCTCCTCGAAGATGCCGGCGCTCTTGGCCAGGATGCGCACCTGCTCGTTCGGGTCGGCGGTGAGCTGGACCTGCCGCTCGTAGACCCGGTTCAGCTCGGCGAAGCGATCGAGCTTGGTGTAGAGCCGCTCCAGGCCGGCCAGGGCCGGGACGTCCCGGTCGTCCAGGCCGAGCACCGTGCGGTAGCCCTCCACCGCCGCCTCGTCGTCGCCGATCTCGCTCTCGTAGAGCCCGGCGATCTGGAGCTGCCAGGCGATGCGCGAGGGCTCGTCGGCGGCCAGGTCGCGGGCCCGCGCCAGCACCCCGGCCAGCTCGCCCCAGCGGTGCTCCCGCCGGTAGAGGGCCGCCAGGGCCTCGATGGCCTGGGCGTCGCCGCCGTCCAGGTCGAGGATGCGGCGCACCGCCGCCACCGCCTCGTCCACGTCGTCCAGCGCCTCGTCGTAGAGGCGGGAGAGCTCCAGGAGCAGGGCCTTCTTCTCGTCCAGGCCGGCCGCCGCCTCGAGCTTCTGCTCCAGGGTGATGATGAGATCGCGCACCCGGCCGCGCTTCTTGAAGAGCGCGGTGAGGGCGTCGAGCGCCTCCGGGCTGGCCGGGTCGGCCTCCAGCGCCTTGCGGAAGGCCGCCTCGGCCCCCTCGGCGTCGTCCAGCACGCCGTCGCGCAGCGCGCCGAGGTGGAGCAGCAGCCGGGCCCGCACCATGCCGCGCGAGTCCTCCGCCACCTGCTCCAGCACCGCCGCCAGCTCCTCCGAGGCCTGGGTCTCGCGGGCCAGCCGCTCCGACTCGGCCAGCGCCTCCTCGTCGCCCGGCCCCTCGGCCAGGGCGCGGCACCAGGCCAGGAAGGCCATCTCCTTCTGGCCGAGCCGCTTCTCGTGGACGCCGGCCACCTCCTTCAGGATGGCCAGCTTCTCGGCCGGATCCTTCTGCTGCCCGGCGTAGGCGTCGCAGGCCCGCGCGAAGGCCCGCCAGTTGCCCCCGTGGGCGTGCAGCTCGCGGAGCTGCAGGTAGGCCGGCCGGCAGCCCGGATCGAGCTCCAGCACCTTCTCCAGCGCGGCGGCGGCCGCGTCGGGCCGCTTCTGGCCGCGCCACAGGTCGGCCACCGCCAGCCAGGCCGGCACCGCCTCGGCCGGCCCCCCCTTGGCCGCCAGCAGCGCGGCGCGGGCCTCGGCGGCGCGCACCCCGTCGCCGGCCGCCCCGGCCGCCCCGAAGACCTGCTCGATGCGGACCAGATCGTCCGGCGTGTGCGGCTCGATGTCGAAGGCCCGCTTGGCCTGCTCGATGGCCTCGGTCTTCTGGCCGGCCCGGAGCAGCACGTCGGCCAGCTCCAGCCGGACCTGCTTCACGCCGGCGGCGTCCTCCTGCAGCGGCACCAGTCGGCGGTAGGCGCCGGCCAGCGACTCCACGTCGCCCTGGGCGGCGTAGATGTCGCGCAGCGCCTCCAGGGCCCGCCGGTTGCGCGGATCCGAGTCGAGCACCGCCTTGTAGGAGGCGATGGCCTGGGTCCGGTCGCCCAGCTTGGCGCCCTGCACCCAGCCCAGCTTGTCGTTGAGGCGGGCCACCTCGCGCCGGTCGACCGAGGCCGAGAGGCGCAGCCGGAGGTGGGCCGCCAGCTCGCTCCACTGCTCGCCCTGCTCCAGCAGCGCCTCCAGCGCCGCCAGCGCCGCCTCGTGGCGGGGGCGCACCGAGAGGAGCTCGCGCCAGAGCGCGACGGCCTCCTCCGGCCGCTCCAGCTCGGCCGAGAGGGCCGCCTGCTTGGCCAGCAGCCGCTCCTTGGCGGCGGCGTCGAGCGTCACCGCCCCCTGGGCGGCCAGGTTGCGGTGCAGGTCCTCCTTGCGGCCGGCCGTCTCGTAGAGCGCCTCCAGGGCCTGCAGCGAGGGGAGGTGGCCGGGGTCGACCGCCAGCGCCGTCTCGTAGGCCTCGGCGGCCCGGTCCGGCGCGGAGAGCCGCTCCTCGCCGAGCCGTCCCAGGCGGTAGAGGAGCTGGACCCGGTCGGCCCCGCCGGCCGCCTCGGCCTGGGCGCGCAGCACGTCGGCCAGCTCCGGCCAGGACTCCAGCCGCTGGTAGAGCCGGTCGAGCGACGGCAGCGCCACCGCCGCCGCCTCGGGCACCAGCGCCATGGCGCGCCGGAAGTAGCCGGCCGCCGCGGCCGCGTCGTCGAGCGGCCCCTCGTGGAGGTGGCCGAGCACGATGGCCACCTCGGCCATGGGGATGGGCGGCAGCCGCTCCAGCTCGTCCTGGTAGAGCGCCGACAGCTCCTCCTGGTGGCCGCCGCTGGCGGCCAGCCGCTCCAGGCGGCGCCGCACCTCGCGGTCGGCCGGATCCTCGCGGAAGGCCCGGCAGAGGGCCAGGAAGGCCATCTCGGGATCGCGGAGCTGCTGCTCGCGCAGGTCGGCGAGGTCCAGCCAGAGCGCCTTGCGCTCCATCGGGTCTGGCCGCTCGGAGGCCCGCGCCTCCAGCGCCACCGCCTGGCGGCCGTAGTTGCCGGTGGCGGCGTAGGCCGTCTCCAGGAGCTGGGCGGCCCGGCCGTTGGCCGGATCGCGGGCCAGCATGGCCTCCAGCCGGGCCAGCGCCTCCGGGTGATCGGGGCGGACCGCCAGCACCTCCTCGTAGAGGGCCACGGCGCCGTCGCGGTCGTGGAGCCGGCTGTCCTTGAGCTCGGCCAGCCGCTGCCGGAAGTCGAGCAGGGCCGCCTCGTCGTGGGTGGCCTGGGCGGCCAGCACCTCGCGGGAGAGCACGTCGGCCAGCTCGACCCAGCGCTCGCCGGCCACGCAGAGCCGGTCCAGGCGGGCCAGCGCCTCGCGCTGGGAGGGGTCGAGCTCGAGCAGCCGCTTCAGCGTGACCACCGCGCCAGGGGCGTCGGCGAGCCGCTCCTCCTGCAGGGTGGCCAGCTCGGCCAGCAGCCGGGCACGGGCGTCGGCCCGCTCCTCCAGCGCCAGGGCGCGCCGCAGCGCCTTCTCCATGAGCTCCGGGTCGCCGCCGGCGCGCAGCGCCGCCAGCAGGCCCACGGTGGCCTCGCGGTCCTCCGGCTCCACCTCGATGAGCGCCTGCCAGGCCTCGGCGGCGCGGGCCGGGTCCGGGGCCAGCCGGGCCAGCACCCGCAGGTAGCCGGCCCGGGCCGGCGCGGCGTGGACGCGCCCCAGGTTCTCGCCGAGCAGCGCCGCCAGCGCGGCGCCCTGCCCGCCCTGGCCGCCGAGCTGCACGGCCATGGAGAAGGACTCGGGCGACTCCGGATCGGTGGCCAGCGCGCGGCCGGCCGCCAGGAAGGCCGCCTCCAGGTTGCGCAGCCCGGTGGCCTGGCGGGCCGCCAGCTGGCGCAGCAGGGCCGCGCGGGCCGCCGGCTCCGGCTCGTTCTGGATGCGGGCCTCCAGCACCTCGGCCACCTTGGCGTGATCGCCGGCGGCCGCGTAGACCGGCTCCAGCACCTGGGCGGCCTGCAAGGCCACCGGACCGGCGCCCCGCGCCAGGTCCTCCAGCGCGGCCAGGGTGGCCGGGTGGCGCGGCGCCTTCTGGAGCGCGGCCCGGTAGGCGGCCAGCGCCCCGGCCGCGTCGGACAGGCGGGTCTGGTGGATGCGCCCGAGGCGGAAGCGGAGCTCGGCCGCCTCGGCGGCGGTCTCGGGGCGCGCCTCGGCGGCGGCGGCCTCGCGCTCCAGCACGCCGGTCAGCTCCTCCCAGCGCTCGGCCGTCCCGAGCAGGCGGCCCAGCAGCCGCAGCGCGTTCGGGTCCTCGGGATCCACGGCCAGGATCTTCCGGAACGCCGCGATGGCCCCCTCGCGATCCGCCAGTTGCTCGTCCATGATCTTGGCCACCTCGAAGAGGAGCTCCTTGCGCGCCGCCGGGGCCGGCGTGGCGTCCGACAGCCGCTCCAGCGCCGCGGCCAGCTCCCGCTTGGCGCCCTGGCGCCGGCGCACCCGCACCAGGCCGGCCAGCGGCTCGGGGCCCGGCAGCGCCGCGGCCAGCGCGTCCCACCAGCCAGCGGCCCGCTCCAGGTCCCCCAGCCGGTCGCCGTAGATGCCCGCCAGGCGCCGGCCCAGGTCGGCCCAGGCGGCGGGGCGCCGCGCGGCGGCCGCCTCGTAGACCTGCGCCAGCTCGGCCCAGGCCTCGGCGGCGCCGGCCAGCCGCTCCAGCTCGGCCCGCCCGGCCAGGTCGTCCTGCCCGCCCTCCATCGCCGCCTCGAAGGCGCGGCGGCGCGCCGAGAAGGCGGCCGCGGCGTCGCCGGCCCGCTCGTGGAGCCCGGAGATCTCCCCCAGCAGCTCGGCCCGCGCGCCCGGCGCGGCCCCGGCCAGCCGGTGCTCCAGCAGCGTGGCCAGCCGGCCCGGATCGCCGGCCAGCCGGTGCACGTCCTCCAGCAGCCGACCCGCCAGCGGCGCGGCGTCGGCGCGGCCCAGCAGCCGCTCCAGCCCGGCCACCGCGCCGGCGTCGCGCGGCCACTCCGACAGGATGGCGGCGTAGGCCTCCACCGCCGCGCCGGGATCGGCCGCCTGCTCCAGCAGGCCGGCCCGGCGCAGCAGCAGGAACTGGCGCCCGGCCGGATCGGTCTGGCCGGTCACCGCCGCCAGGTCGGCCAGCACCTCGGCCTGCGCGTCGGCGCGGCCGGCCCGGCCCAGCGCCTCCTCGAGCGAGCCGAGCACCTCGGGGTCCCGCGGGGCGATGGCCCGCGCCTCGCCGAGCGCCCGGATCTCCACCTCGAGGTCGCCCACCAGCAGCGCGATCTCCGAGGCGTGGCAGAGCGCCGGCACCCGCTCGGCCTGCGGCGCCGCCGCGGCCCGGCGCAGCGCCACCTCGAGCCGCTCCCGGCCGGCCTGGGCGCCGGCGTAGAGCCGCTCCAGCTCCTCCAGCGCCTCGAGATCGTCCGGCAGGAGATCGAGCAGCCGCCGCCAGGCGGCGATCGACTCCGGCGCGTCGCGCAGCGCCTCGGTGCGCAGCCGGGCGGCCCGGCGCAGCCAGTCCTCCGGCCGCGGCCCCTGGGCCGCCACCGCCTGGTAGGCCTCGGCGAGCTGCACGAGCTGGCCGGTCGCCTCGCCGAGCCTCCTGAGCTCGGCCTCGGCCTCCTCCCGCCCCGGCCCGCCCTCCTCGAAGGCGCGCCGGGCCGAGGCCAGGGCGGCCGGCAGGTCGCCGAGCTCCCGCTCCAGGATGCCGCGCAGCTCGGCGTGGAGCCGGGCCCGCTCGGCCGGATCGTCGGCCACCGCCAGCCGGGCCTGGCGGGCCTCGGCCCGTGCCCGGTGGTCGCCGGCCGTCCGCAGGGCGGCGTCGGCGGCGGCCAGGGCCTCGCGTCCGGGTCCACCGGGCAGGGTGGCCAGCGCCAGCAGCGCCGTCCGGGCGCCGGGGTGGGACGGCTCGCGGCGCGCCACCTCGGCGAGCAGCTCGAGCGCACCGGACGGATCCTCCAGCCGGGTCCGACGGAGCTCCCCGAGCCGCCAGGCCACCTCCGCGTCGAAGCCGCGGCGCAGCCGCTCGCCCAGGAGCCCCGCCAGCTCGGCGGGCCGGTCGAGCCGGAGGAGGAGGCGATCGAGCGCCTCCACGGCCTCGGCATCCTCGGGCGCCTGGGCCAGCACCTCGCGCCAGGCCGCCACCGCCGCCGGGGCGTCGTCGAGCCGGGCCTCGCAGACGGCCGCCACCTCGCGGAGCGGGTCCAGGCGGGCCGCCGCCGAGCCGGCCAGCCGGGCCAGCGCGTGGCAGATCTCCAGGAGCTGCGGCCACCGCTCGGCCGCCCGGTGGAGCCGGCGCAGCGCCGCCAGCGCGGCCGGGTCGTCGGGGTGCTGCTGGCGCACCTGCTCCCAGGTGGCCGCGGCGCGGTCGCGGTCCTCCAGGCGCCGCTCCAGCCACTCGGCCAGCTCGCGCAGCGCCGCCGGGCGCTCCTCGCTCGGCAGCTCCAGCGCCGCCGCCTCCAGGGCCCGCAGCGCCAGCTCCGGCTCGCGGGCCGCCTCGGCCAGGCGCCGGGCCTCGCGGCGGGCCGCGGCGTCGCCGGGGGCCAGGCGCAGGGCCTGGAGCGCCGCCTGGAGCGCCTCGCCCGGCGAGGCCAGCGCCTGCTCCTGGAGCTGGGCCACCTCGCGCCAGGCGGCGGCGCGCTCGGCCGGCTGCGCCAGGTGGCGGGCCTGGGCGGTCAGCGCCCGGGCCCGGCCGCGGGCGTCGTTCCGCGCCGCGTAGGCCGGCGCCAGGGCCTGGGCCGCCGCCAGGGTGATCTCGTCCGGCCCCTCGGCGAGCGCCTCCTCCAGGGCCTGCACCGCGGCGTCGTCGGACGGGCTCGACTGGAGCGCCGAGGCGAAGCGCGCCACCGCGCTGGCCTGGTCCCCCTGGCCGGCCGCCAGCCGGGCGCTCTGCCGCGAGAGGCGGGCCGCCTCGGCCGGATCGGCGGTGACCGCCGCCAGGGCGGCCAGCGCGTCGGCCTGGCCCGTCACGTCCCCGGCCTCGCCGAGCACGGCGGCCAGCCGGCCCAGGATGCGCGGGCGGTGCTCCGGCGCCGCCAGCGCCAGCGCCTCCCGGTGGAGCTGGCCGGCGCGGACCGGGTCCTGCAGCCGCTCCGCCACCAGGTTGGCGAGCTGGCCCATGAGCGACGCCTTGTCGCCGCCCTCGGCGGCGGCGGCGCGCTGCGCCAGGAGGTCGGCGGCCTCGGGCCAGCGCTCGGCGGCCAGGGCGATGCGGGTCAGGTCCGCCAGGAGGGCCGGCTCGCCGGGGTGGAGCTCCAGGCAGCGGCGGAGCTGCGCCGCGGCGTCGTCGGAGGCCCCCAGCTCCTCCTCGGCCACGGCGGCGGCGCGCCGGCGCAGCGTGAGCTCGTCCTCGGGGCGCCCCTCCAGGCGGCGGGCCGCCTCGTCGAGCAGCGCGTAGAGCTCGCCGTGGGCCCCCACCTCCTTGGCCAGCTGCTCGCAGCGGCGGCGCGCCTCGGCGTGGTCCGGGCAGGCGCGCAGGGCCTGGCCGGCGTCGGTGAGCGCGCCGCGGGCGTCGCCCAGCCGGGTGGCGCGGATGGAGGAGGCGTCCAGGAGGTGGCGCGCCCGCTCCCGCGGATCGCCGCCGCCCGGGATCTTGCGGGCCATGAGCTCCAGCATGGCCACCTGCTTCTCCGGCTCGTCGCGCGCCGCGTGGACCGGCGCCAGGACCCGGGCGATGCGGAGCGGATCCATGCCGCGGGCCAGCAGCCGCTCCAGCAGGGCCACCGCGCGCTGCTGCTGCGGCCCGGTGAGCCCGCCGGTGGTGAGCACCGCCACCGCCGCGCCGGCCGCCTCGCCGGGCCGGGACAGGGCCTCGGCGAGCAGCGTGGCCCGCTCCAGCTCGAGCTCGGCCCGCTCGGCCGGCCCGCTGGCCAGGGCGGCCAGCCGCGAGAGGATCCCCACCCGCTCCTCGGCGGAGCGCGGGCCGGCCATGGCCTCCAGCGCCCCGTGCAGCCCCCAGAGCACCGAGGGGTCGGTGGGGGCCGCCACCAGGAGCTCGCGCCAGACGTCGGCGGCGCGGTCCGGCCGATCGAGCTCCATGGCCATGCGGGCCAGGGCCTCGCCGGGGGCGCGCCGGCCCGGGCCGCTGGCGGCGGCGTACTCCGCCTCCAGGCGGGCGCCTTGCACCATGCGGGCCTGGGCCTTGGTCTCGCAGGCGGCCAGCGCGGCGGCGGCCTCGCGATCGGCCGGGTCGAGCGCGGTGACGCCGCGCCAGGCGGCCGCCGCCTCCTCGGCGCGGCCGACGTCCTGGTCCAGGACCTCGGCCACCTTGCGGAGCAGGGCCTTCTGCAGGGGCGGGTCGTCGGCCACCACCTCGGCGGCCGCCCGGAGGGCGCGGCAGAGCTCGGGGAGCAGGCTGGCCCGGCGGGCCGCCTCCTCCAGGGCCAGCCGCACCGAGGCGCGGCGCGGCTCCTGGGCCAGCGAGCGTGACAGGGTGCGGAAGGCGTCGCGCGGCCGATCGAGCTGGCGGAGCTCGGCGGTGCCGATCTTCTCCAGGATGCGGGCCCGCTCGCCGGCGTCCGGCTCGGCCGAGGCGCGCAGCGCCAGGACCTCGACGTAGCGCCCCCAGTCCCCGGCCTCGGCGAGCAGCGGCGCCACCGCGGCGGCTGCGGGCACGTGGCCCGGATCCGAGCGGAGCGCCCCGTCCAGGAAGCGGCGCGCCCGCGCCGCGTCGCCCAGCCGGCCGGCCGCGATCTCGGCGGCGCGCACCTGCAGCGGCGCGTGGCCCGGCTTGCCGGGCGCGGCGGCCAGGTGGCGCTCCAGGCCGTCGAGCGCCTCGCCGAACTGGCCGGCGTCCACCCGCCGCTCGAAGACCTGCAGGGCGGCCGGCTCGCAGGCCGGATCGGCGGCCAGCGCCTCGAGCCAGCAGGCCAGGCCGCCGGCCGGATCGGCCTGGCGGACCAGCCGGAGCTGGGCGCGGGCCAGGTGGATCTGCACCAGGGCGCCGCGGTCGCGGGTGGCCGCGGCCAGCCGCTCCAGCGCGGCCGCCAGGGCGCCGTAGTCCCGCCGCTCGGCGTGGAGCCGCTCCAGGAGCTCCAGCACGGCCGGGTGGCCGGGCACCAGGCTCCAGGCCCGGGTCAGCCGCTCCACCGCCTTCTGCAGGCCGTCCGGGTCGTAGGCGCCGTGGAGCTGGGCCACCCGGAGCAGGAGGTCGGCGGCGTCGGCGCGCGGCACCGGGCCGATCTGGGCCTCGAGCGCCACCGCCTCCTCGCGCCAGCGGCGCGGCAGGGCGCCGAGCCGCTCGCGGGCCTGGGCGGCGCCCGGGGTGCTCCGGTCGAGCGACTGGGCCTCCACCAGCGCGTCCATGGCCACGTCGTGGAAGAGCGCCTCGCCGGCCAGGGCGGCGCCGAGCCGGGTGTAGGAGGCGGCCAGCGAGGTCGCCTCGGCGCCGGCGATGCGGGCCGAGTCGAGCATCCGCTTGGCCTGGGCGAAGCGGCGCAGGGCGATGCAGGCGTCGAGGGCCCGCTGGCGAGCCTCCTCGAGCGACGGGGCCAGCCGGGCCGCCAGGCCGTAGTGCAGGGCGGCCCGATCTCGCCGGCCGAGCTTCTCCTCGAAGAGGCGCCCCAGCCGCAGCGCCACCTGGGCCCCCTGGGCCGACGAGCGGGCGGCCGCCTCGGAGCGCTCCAGCACGGTGGCCAGCGCCGGCCAGTCCTCGCGCTCCTCGGCGAGCTCGGCGAGCGCCGCCAGGGCCCCCTGGTGGTCCGGCTCCACGTTGAGCTGGGCCCGGTAGAGCTCCTCGGCCCGCACCGTCGAGCGGAAGGCCTGGCGCGCCAGCTCGGCGGCCTGCCCGAAGAGCGGCGAGGCCTCGACCGGCCCGAGCAGGCGGGCCCGGGTCTCGTAGAGCCCGATGAGCTCCTCGACCCGGCCGTCCTCGCGGTAGATGGCCTCCAGCGCACGGAAGGCCGCCACGTCTCCCGGGGCGGCCTCGAGGGTAGCCAGGTGGGCACGGATCCGGTCGTCCATCGCCCTCTCTAGAAGGTGTAGCGGATGAAGGGGGCGAGGGCCAGGCCGGGCGCCTTGGCCTTCAAGGCGTAGAGCCCGTCGAGCTGGAGCCCGACCGAGAAGTGCCGGAGCTGCGTGAAGTACTCCGCGCCCAGCCCGCCGCCCACCAGGATGTCCCGCCGCCCGAACAGGCCGGACGGGTGCGTCATGAGGTAGCCGCCGCGCGCGTGCGCGTAGGCCTGGAAGCGCTCCCAGCCGTTGCGATCCTTGGCGCCGGCGAAGGCCCAGCGCAGGTCGAGGCCGGCCGCCAGCACGTCGAAGGCGCCATAGGAGGCCTTGGCGCTCTGGCTGGTCCCCAGGCCGAAGAGCGACACCGAGAGCCGCGAGCCGAGGTCGTAGCCGACCGAGACCGTCACCGAGACGCCCTGGCTGCGGCCGCCCTCGCCGGCGAAGGGGAACTGCGCCTCGTCGGCGGCCGGGGTCTTGAGGAAGGTCAGGACGCCGACCTCGAAGCCGGTGAAGAGGCCGCGCTCCACGTCCTTGAACTTGGCGGCGCGGGGGTCCTCGATGGCGGTCGGGACCGCGTCCTGGGCGCGGGCCGCGCCGGACACGGCCAGGAGGGCCAGGAGGGCGAGGCGCCGGAGCGTGGCCGAAGGCACTTGGATCCCCTCCCCTACTCGGTACCGGCGGCCCGCAGGATCCACGGGTAGGTGATGACGGCGATGCCGCCGCCCTTGGGCTTGGGGAACTGCCAGGAGACGATGCGGGCCATCATGCACTGGTGGACCTTGTCGTCGTTGAGCGAGGTGCCGCCGCCGTCGACGGAGGCGTTGGAGGCGTTGCCGTCGGCGTCGATGGTCCACTTGATGATGACCTTGCCGGCCAGCTTGGGGTTCACCGCCAGCTGCTCCTCGTAGCAGAAGCGGATCTGGGCGGCGTGCTCCCGGATGACCGCCCGGATCAGCTCCTTGTCGATGGAGCCGAGCACCGTGGCGGTACCGGCGGTGATGGCGATCTCGCGATCCGACTTGCGCCCGAGCGCCCCGACGCCCTGGCCGTAGCCGCCCAGGCCGCCGCCACGCCCCTTGGTGCCGATGCCGCCGATGCCGACCGTCTCGCCGCTCCCGCCGCCGCCGGCGCCGGTGCCGCGCACCCCCAGGCCGCCGAAGCCGAAGCTGTCGCCCACCGTGGTGCCGAACATGTTGCCGGTGGCGCCGCGGATGTCGCCGCCCAGGCCGCCCGACCCGAAGACCGTGGCCAGGCCGCCGCCGCCGCCGCGCCCGAGCGCGCCGAGCACGCCCATGCGCTTGACGACCTCCTTGGCGTTCGGGTCGATGGCCTTGGGGGCGGAGCGGCCGGTGGTGCGCGGCGCGTCCTTCTTGCCCATCTGGCCTTCCTCGCCCTTGTGCTTCTCGGCGAGCTCGCCGGACTGCTCGTCCTTCTGCTTGCCGCCGGGGAGCTTCTCGGCCGGCTTGGGGGCCTCGGGCGGCTTGATGATGAACTTGGCCATCCGCGACGGGTTCTTGAACAGGTCGTCGGCGACCACGTCGGTCTCGAAGGGGAAGTTGTTGGCCGCCACCACGAAGCCGGCCTGCACGAAGAACAGGACCAGGAAGAGGTTGAGGAACTGGTAGTTGATGCGCTCCCACCAGGGGGGCACGTCGAGCGCGCTGGGCCGGCGGGCCCGCGCCTCCAGCGCCAGTCCGTCGCCCAGCTCGGCGCGCACCGCGCCGGCGCGGGGCACCTGGACCCAGGTCACCCCGCCCTCGGCCTCGGCCCGGGGGCTGGCCAGGTCGGACACCGCCGTCAGCCCGCCCGGCTCCTCCAGGGTGCCCTTGCCGCGCGGCACCGCCAGCCGGTACTCGCCGTCGCGATGGCGCAGCGCGGCGAACTGCGGGCTGGGCAGGACCGAGGCCGGCACCGCCAGGAGGCAGGCGGGCCCCTCCCCGACCAGCACCGGCGCCGCCGGGGCGACCACTGCGCGGGCGTCGAGCAGGGTGTCGCGCCAGAGGAGGCGAAGCTCCACGCCGATGTCGCCCTGCGAGAGGTCCTCGACCGGGCCGGGGGCGCCGAGCCGCCAGCGCTTGTGGGCGTCGCGGTGGCGGATGACCGGCCGGGGGGCTGGGGCGGGAGCGGGCGCGGCCCGAGCGCCGGGGGCCGGCTGGGCGGCGACCGCCGGAGCCGGGGCCTGGGCCGGAGCCGGGGCGGCGCGCGGGGCCGGCGACGGCTGGGCGGCGCGCGGCGAGAGCGTGGGGATGGTCCCGGCCTGGCTGGTGCTGCGGCCGGACGGCGCGGCGCGGGGCGCCACCGGGGCCGGCGAGGCCGAGGCCTGGGCCGCGCGCTGGGGCGCCGGAGCGGCGGGCGCGCCCGCCTCGGGGACCGCGGCGTCAGCCGGCGCCAGGACCAGGGTCAGGCCGCCCAGCACGATCGAGTCGCCGGTGCGCAGCGGGCTGCGGCTCACCTTCTTGCCGTTGACGAAGGTCCCCTCGGCGCTCCCCATGTCGATGATGGAGGCGGCCCCCTCGGGCGAGACCTCGATCACCGCGTGGATGCGCGAGATGCGGTCGTCGTCGAGCGGCAGGTGGGCCGTGGCCAGCCGGCCGATCTTGATGATCTCCCGGTTGAACCGCTCGGTGCGGAGCAGCTCGCTCCCGCGGAAGACCTGGAGGACGACGGGGGCAGGCATGGCGTCTAGAGCTCCCCGGACGCCTGCATGACCTTCTCTCGCCAGTCCTCGCGGATGCGGATCAGGTTCGAGTGGGACACCTTGCGCCGGGCCTCGACGTACTCACCGTCCGGCCGCTTCAGGTCGCCGTCGATGGTCTCGTCCTCGAAGTTGATCTCGGTGCGCTTCTCGTAGACCACGGTCGGCTTCGCCTCGGCCTTGTCCTCGGCGGACGGGACGGACGGAAGCGCGGCGGTCGTGATGAGCGTGATGAGCAGGAGGGAGCGCATGATCGGATGCCCTCAATTCTTCTCCGAGCTTACCACCCATTTCGCTCGGAGAAGAAACCGGTGTCACGGCCTGGGAGTCACACCGCGGGCACCCGACGGCGCCGGTGTAGGTGCGGCACCCGGCTTTGCCTTCCCCACCGCCGGTGCGGGCACCGGGGGTGAGGGGGGCGCCGCCGCCTTGTCGGCGGCCTTGCGCTCGGCGTCGGCCGCCTGCTTGCGGGCGGCCTCGGAGGCCAGGCGCACCTGCTCGAGCTGCTCCTGGCACTCGCGCATGAGCCGGGGGACCGGCGAGCCCTGCGGCAGGACCGGCCCGAGCGCGCGCTGGTAGGCGTCGAACGCCTCGATGGCCCCCGGGCAGTCCCCCTTGGCCCGCATGAGCAGGATGCCGCGCGCGGCGTGGACCTCGGGCAGCCGGCCGCCGGCCCGGCGCTCGGCCTCGGCGTAGGAGCGGAGCGCCTCGTCGGCCAGCCCCTGGTGGTGCTGCGCCACCCCGAGCACCAGCCGCGCCGCGGCGTCGTCCGGGGCCTCGGCCAGCAGCGCGGTGGCCTGCTCGGCGGCCTCGCTCCAGCGCTCGCGCTTCACCGCCGCCTCCAGCAGCGCCGCCCGCGCCGGCGGGAAGCCGGGCTGCAGCTCCAGGGCGCGCTTCCACTGCGCCGCCCCGGCCGCGGCGTCGCCCTGCTGGTCGGCCACCAGGCCGGCCAGGTAGGCCACCTCGGCGTCGTCGGGCGCCACCTTCTGGGCCCGCAGCGCCACCAGGCGCGCCAGGTCGGCGTCGCCGCGCTGGAGCGCCACCCGGATCATGGTCCGGTAGGCGGTCGGGTTGCCAGGCTCGCGGAGCAGCGCCTCGCGGGAGAGGCGCCAGGCCTCGTCGAGCTGCCCCGACTCCCGGTAGAGCGCCCCCAGCCGGGCCCGCGCCACCCCGTCCTCCGGATGGTCCCGCACCACCGCGGCGTAGGCCTCGGAGGCGCCCCGGCGATCGCCCTCGCGCTCCAGCAGCACCGCCAGGTTGACCTTCGCCTGGCGGAGCGGCTTCTCGGCCAGCGCCCGCTGGTAGGCGGCCCGCGCCTCGCCGAGCTTGCCCTGGCGCTCCAGCGCCACGCCCAGGTTGTAGTGGGCCTCGGCCGGGCCGCCGGCGTCGGCGGCGGCGCGCCAGCGCGACTCCAGCTGCGCCCAGTCGATCCCCTTCGACTTCTCCATCTGCTCGCGGGCCTGCACCGCCTCGTCGAAGAGCTGCCTGGCGCGGGGCGTAGTCTCACGGGGCGTGGTCTCGGCGGCGGCGGCGGGCGCCCCGGCCGCCAGGGCGGCGACCAGGCCGGCCAGGAGGGCGAGGCGCCGCACGGCGGGGGCGCGGTGGCGGGGGGCGGGGGTCACGGGAGCAGGTCCTCGTCGTCGCCCTTCTTCGGGCGCGGCACGGCTTCGTCGGCGGGGTGGCGGGCCGGCGGCGGCGCCGGCTGGGCGGCGGGCCGGGTCCCCGCGGCGGCGGCGGGGCGCTTGAGGGCCGGGAGCGCCGGATCGGTGGCGCCGCCGGGCGGCCGGGCGCGCGCCGCGCCGGCGGCCGGCTGGATGGCGGCCAGGAGCCCGTGCCCCTCGGGCCGATCGGCGAGGCCCGGGCGCTGCAGCGGCGGCAGCGGCTCGGCGGCCTGGGCCAGCTCCGGCTTCTGCGCCGCCACGGTGGCCTGGGCCCGCTCCACGCACTCGTTGCGGACGCCGAGCTCGCGCGCCTTCTGGAGCGCCAGCTCCAGCCCCTCCAGCGCCTTGCGCTGCAGCGGCTCGGCCTGCTCGGCGAGCTGGGCCTGGTACTCCTCCAGGAGCTCGGCGCGGGCCCGCACCTCGCGCGGCACCGGGGCGTCGAGGAAGACCCGGGCGAAGCTCTCGTAGAGCCGGCCGATCCGCTCCAGGGCGCAGACCGCCGGGTCGGCCACCCCGAGCTTGACCACCGCGGTGTACTGCTCCTCCAGCCGCTTGAGCTTGGCGCCCTTGATCTGGAGCTGGCCCTGCAGGAACTTCTGGCCCACGTTGAGGTCGATGCGGCGATACTCGGCGAAGGCCGGCTCGAGCTCGCGCAGCGAGGCCTCGGCCACCACCGGCATGCCCCGCTCCTTGACCTGGCCTCGCTCGCGCTTCCAGCGCTCCAGCCCCTGCTGGTAGGCCACCGCGGCGCCGCCCTTGTTGCCGCTCTTCTCCATGAGCCGGGCCACCCGCTGCTGGGCCGCCAGCCAGTCGTCGGCCCCCTTGGCGTGGCTCCGCTGGTAGGCCTCCAGCCGCGCCAGCTCCTTGCCCGGCTGGTTCTGCTTGGCCGCCAGGTCGGCCAGCGAGAGCGCGATGCGGGGGGCGTCCGGCCCGTCGGGCCAGGTGTCGAGGTAGGCCTGGCTGGCCGCCTCGGCCTTGGCCCACTGGCGCAGGCCGGCGCGGAAGACCGCGGCGTTGATGATGGCGTCGTTGGCCCGCTTCTCCTCGTAGACCGGCTCGCCGGTGCCGGGCGCGGGGGCGGCGGCCCCGGGCTTGGCGGCGGCGGGGGGCGGCACCTTGGCGGCGCGGGCGCCCTTCGCCCCGCGGCCGGCCGGCCCGCTGGCGGCGCGCCAGGCCTGGAAGTAGCGCTCGTAGTCGGCGGCGGCCCGCTCGAAGTCGCCCACCGCCTCGAAGCCCTCGGCGTTGTCGTAGAGGACGCGCGGGGCCAGCGGATCGCCCGGGTACTTCTGCAGGAGCTGCTCGCGGATCTCCATGGCCCGCTCGACCCGGTGGGCCCGGGCGTAGTCCACCGAGGCGTTGTAGAGCGCGGTCGGGGCCAGCCGGGTGGCGGGCCAGTCGCGCACGAAGGAGAGGTAGCTCTCGGCCGCGCCCTCCCAGTCCTTGACCCGCTCCTGCTCCTCGATGACCTTGAAGTTCGACTCCTCGATGACCCGGGGCAGGTCGTCGCGGAGCTTGGGGTGGGCCGCCAGGAGCGGCGCGTTCGAGTAGAAGCGCTTGGCCCAGCCGTTCAGGTTCCGCCAGTCGCCCAGCTCGTTGTAGGCGTCCAGCACCAGGTTGGCGGCGTACTCGGACTCGCCGCCCTCCGGGTGGTCCAGGGCCACCTTGGTGAAGAGGTCGATGGCCTCGCCGTAGACGAAGTGGTCGTAGTAGAGCTTGGCGGCGCGGAAGGCGGCCTTGGAGGCCAGCTTGCCGTCCGGGGACCAGCGGACGTAGCGCTGGTAGGCCTTGACCAGCTTGTCGCGCTCCGGCGCGAAGGCCACCCGCTGCTTCTTGCCGGTCTGGGCCGCCACCGCGGGCAGCGCCTTGGCCGCCTCCTCGTGGGCGAAGAGCGCCCCCTCCAGCGCGTCGGCGAACCACTTGCCGGCCTTGCCGGAGGCCGCCGCGGTGCGCGGTGCCGACCCGCCCCCCTCCATGGCGGCCACGTCGATCCCCACCACCCGATCGTACTCGTCGCCGGCCTCGGCGAAGCGGGCCAGCGCGTAGAGCAGCTCGGCGTGGAAGAAGCGCATCTCGTAGGCCGACGGGCTGCCGCCGAAGACCTCCAGGTAGTCGGCGTAGATGCTGGTGGCGTAGCCGGCCACCGAGTGGTCGTCCGACTTCTTCCACTCGTTGTGGTAGCGCAGCGCCAGGGTGCGCAGGGTGTTCTCGGCGGTGGAGCGGGCCTCCGCGGCCACCTTGGCGTTGGCCGGCTCCTTGGCGCCGGGCGAGGCCTCGTAGTCGGTCAGGATCTTCACGAAGACGTGGGCCTGCTGCACCGCCAGGTCCTTGCGCCCCATGCGGCCGGCCATGGTGACGATGCGCGACTGGAAGAACGGCGCATCCGGCGAGACCGGCTTCTCCTGGATGAGCCGGTGGTAGACCAGGATGGCGTCGCGGTCCCGGCCGTCGGTCCAGTAGAGGTCGGCCAGGGTCTTCAGCATGTCGCGGACGCCGGCCTCGCCGCCCACCCGCCGGAAGTCCTCGAAGGCCGCCTCGGCGCTGCCGACGTGCGGCCAGGTCCGCACGTAGTCCTTCTTCGCCTCGCGCACCAGGGCCAGCTTGCGGTCGGCCGGGATGGTGGAGGTCGGCAGCTCGCCGAAGAAGACCACCGAGCGGAACAGGTCGAGCGCGTCGGAGAAGTGGCCGAGGTTGTACTGGACCCAGCCCTGCTTGTAGAGGGCGTACCCGTAGACCGAGCTCTCCTGGAAGGTGGCCGCCTTCTGGTAGGACTCCAGCGCCTTCTTGAGGTTGCCGCCGCGGTCCCCCTTGTTGGCCTTGTCGAAGTAGTACTCGCCGAAGGCCATCCAGGCGTCCGGCACGTAGGGCGAGTCGGGGAACCTCTGGATGAGGGCCCGGTAGGCCTTCATGGCCTCGGTGTCGTTCCGGTCGCGCTGCAGCAGGTTGCGGGCCAGGAAGAACAGCACCTCGTCGAGCCGCTCGTACTGCGGGTGCTTGGCGATGATGGCCTTGTAGAGGGTGATCGACTGCTGCTGCATGTCGCGGGACTGCCCCTCGGCGTCGGCCTTCTCGGCCTGGAGCCGGGCCACCGCCGGGTCGCCCTTGGGGCGGGCCAGGATCTCGCCGTCCTTGCGGTTGGCCTCGAAGAAGAAGTACTGCGACTCCTCCCAGAGCAGCTCGGACAGGCGGTAGTAGTAGCTGGGGACGTCCTTGTCGGCGGCGCCGCCGGAGAGCTTGATGAGCTTGCGGAGGCTGGCGATCTCCTCGCGCCGCTTCTCGGAGAGGCGGACCTCGATGCCGGCGCGGAACTCCTCGAACTTGAGCTGCGGGCCGGCCGGGCCCTCGTCCTTCTTCTTGGCGGTCTCCAGCGTCCCTTCCAGCGAGGCGTCCGGGCCGACGCTGCGCTTCTGGCCGAGCGAGCCGACCGGCGGCGCCGGCGAGCGCTGCGCCGCGGCGGGGCCGGCCTGGGCCAGGAGCAGGAGCGCGAGGAGGAGCCCGACGAGGCGGACGGTGGAGCGGATCACGGATGGGCCTCCCGGCGCTAGCGGCCCGAGGACCTGGGCGGACGGTCCTTGCAGCCCTTGGTGAGGGTGTAGGAGTAGGTCCCGAGCTCGTCGCGCCAGAACTCGCCCTGGTAGGGCCAGTAGAGCTGCTCGTCGGAGACGGCGTGCGTCCAGCGCAGGTTCTTGACCACCTCGACCTGGCTGCCGGCCGCCAGCGAGGTCTCCAGCGCCTCGCGCTCCTGGCGCGAGACCTCGATGTGGATGCGCAGCGCCTGGGCCAGCATGGCGCGGAGCTGGTCGCGCTCGGACTCGAGCTTGGCGCGGGCCCGCTGGCCGGCCTCGTCCACCAGCGCGGTGCGCGCCTTGGCGAGCCGCGCCTGCAGGGTGGTCCCGAGCGGGGAGGCGCGGAAGGTCTCGCCGCGCCGGCGCAGGCCGTCGGAGGCCTCGCGCTCCACCTCGCGGACGGTCTCCACCAGCCGGCGCACGTTCTGGTCGGTGTCGGCCAGCTTCTGGACCTTGGGGTCCTTGAGCTGGGCCAGGAACTCGGCCGGCGCGGCCGGCCGGGCGGTCAGCGCCACCAGCTTGTCGTAGAGCGGCTCGTAGACGCCGTTGAAGTCCAGCAGCACCGAGGCCGCCTCGGGGTAGCGGCAGTTCTCGTAGTAGATGATGGCCTTCAGGATCCAGGACTCGGGGAAGTACTCGTCCTTGAAGTAGGCCGACTGGAGCGTGAGCAGGTTGCCGAGCGCCTTCTCGTGCTCGCCGATGCGGTAGTGGGCGTAGGAGGCCTCCCACAGCCCCTCCAGCCAGCTCGTGCCGCCCCAGGGCATCTTGCCGTAGTAGAAGATGGCGTAGCGGTTCTGCCGGTTCTGGTAGTGGATGCGGGCCAGCTGCAGGAAGGCCTGCTCGCGCAGGTCCGGATCGTCGGCCTTCCCGGTGCGTGGGTTGGTGAGCCGCACCACCTCCTTGAACCGCTCGGTGGCCGCCTGCTCGTCGCGCAGCGCGTAGCGGGCCAGGCCGTCGAGGAACTGGGCCCGGGCGAAGACGCCGGCCGCCTCGTCCGCCGCGGCCGCGGCCGCCTTGGCCTCGCCGGCCGGCTTGGCGTCGGCGGCGCGGGGCGGCTCGGCGCGCACCAGGCCGGCCAGCCGCCGCGCCTCGCCGAAGGCCGTCCGGGCCTCCTCCGCCCGGCCGGCCTCCTCCAGCGCCCGGCCGCGCTCGAACTCGTACTTGGCCAGGGTGAGGTGGAAGCGGTCCTGGTGCTCGGGCGGCGCGCCGTCCTTGGCGTGGCGGGCCACCCGCCCCAGGATGGCCTGCTCGTTCCCCAGGCGGGCCCCGACCTCGAAGAGCCGCTCCAGGGCGTTGTGGAAGTACTTGGTGCGGGTCGGGCCGCGATCCAGCAGCTCGTCGAGGTAGCTGAGCGACGAGTGGTGGAGGCCGAGCTGGGCCAGCGACTTGGCGAGCTGGTAGCGCGCCTCGTCGTGCCCGTCGGCCAGCGGCGCTTCGCGCAGGATGGCGTCGTAGGCCAGGGCGGCCTGCTGGTGCTGCCCGGCCTCGGCCAGCTTCCGGGCCGCCTCGAGGCGCGGCCGGGCGTCGGCCCGCGGGCCGCCCGCGGCGGGAGCCGAGAGATCGAGCCCGCCCCGCCCCTCGGCCGGGCGGGCCGGCGGGGCCTTGGGGGGCGGCGGCAGCGGCACCGCGTCGGCGGCGGGCGCGGCCGGCCTGGCGGGGGCGGCCTTCTTGTCGGCCTTCTTCTCCGCCTTCCTGGGCGGCGGGGCGGACGGGCCGAGATCCAGCCCGAGCTGGGCCCGGGCCGGGCCGGGCAGGAGGAGCGCGGCGGCCAGCGCCGCCGCCAGGGCCAGGCGGCTCATGGCGTCCCTCCGGTGGGCCGCGGCCTGGTCGGGAAGAAGAAGGTGACGCCGAGCTCGGTGAGGAGCTGGTTCTGGACGTCGCGCCCGGAGCCGAGCGTCTGCTCCAGGTTGGGCACCTTGACCGAGTAGACCAGGTCGCGGACCTCCCAGCGGAGCGCCCAGGCCTCGCCGAGGAAGAGGCGGACGCCCAGGCCGACGTGGCCGCCGACGGTGGAGAGCTGGCCGGGCCCGGGGCCGCCGGCCGCCCAGGCGTCGGCCTCGCCGGAGGAGAGCACCTCGGCGTGGGTCACCCAGTCCACGCCGGCCACCAGGCCGAGGTCGAAGTGGACCACCTGCTCGGCGAGCAGGTTGAGCTTGCCGTAGACCGGGGTCCAGGCCACCTCCAGCGACGCCACCCGCTCCAGCTTGCCCGGCACCTGGGCGAGCTGCGCCGCGCTGGCCGGGCCGCAGCCCTTGTTGGCCGGGCAGACGGTGTCCGAGCCGGTGCGGGCGGTGGTGCCCATCGAGTAGCCGGCCCCCAGCGAGAGGAACTCGGTGAGGTGGTACCCGGCCCGCAGCGTCCCCAGGTACTTCTTGTAGAAGGCGTCGTTGAGCGAGGTGACGCCGGCCAGGGTGAGCTCGAAGCGGCCGGCCTTGCGGTAGAGCTGCCCCGAGATGGGCTGGATGCGCCCCTCGAAGGCGTCGGCCTTGCTGGCGGCGGCCGCCGGCGCCGGGCGGAGCGCCGCGGCGAGGAGGAGGGCCGTCAGGGCGGCGCGGCTGGCGAGGGTCCGGTTCACTGCGGGTAGACGTACTCGAAGGTGGTGGGGAGGAAGAAGCTGACGCCGACGTTGCCCACCACCACCGACTGGATGGTGGCCGGCACCGAGGTGACCGGCTGGTCCGGGTAGAAGGTGGCCATGAGGCCGAGCTCGAAGGCCATCCACTCCTTCGGGTAGAAGCGCACGCCGCCGCCCACCTCGGCGGCTGGGTGCGGCCCCTCGTTGCGCGGCTTCAGGCTGGTGGCGCTCCAGACCACGCCGAAGCCGGCCGCCAGGAAGAGATCGAAGTGGACGATGGTGTCGGCCAGGAAGGAGGCCTTGCCGTAGATGGGCGACCAGACCCCGTCCACCATGGCCTGGCCGTAGAGCTGCGAGGTCAGGAGCTGGCTGGAGAAGGCCCGCTTGCCCTCCAGCACGTTGTCGGTCCGGTAGGGCGTGAAGTAGCTGCCGCGCACCGCCACCGCGAAGGCGTCCTGCGGGCTGTAGGCCAGCCGGAGGCCGCCGCCGATCTTCTGGTAGAAGGCGTCGTTGACGGTGAGCGCGAGGATGGGCGCGAGCTCGAAGCGCCCGCGCTTCAGGAAGCCCTTGCGCTGGACCGCCTTGACCTTGTCGCCCAGGGCCACGTCGCGCTCGCCGAAGATGGCGCCGCCGCGGGCCGGCTCGGCGGCCTTCTGGCGGGCCGGCTCGGCGGGGCGGCCGGGCGCCGGCGCGAGCGAGAGCGGCGCCACCTCGGTGGCGGCCGGCCTCGGCTCGGCCTTCTTCTCCGGCGGGGGCGGCGGCGCGGTCAGATCGAGCGTGGGGAGCTGTGCCGCCGCCGGGGCTGCGGCGAGCAGGAGGACCACCAGGCTGAGTCGCGCGGTTCGCATGCGCTTCCGATCGAGGAGCCATCGTAGTCCCTGTACCGTCGGTGAGCAACGGGACAGCCCACGCTCTCAGTGTAGGTGCGCGTGCGCGGAATCCCCCCGTCTTGCTGGCCCGCACCGCGCGTGTTAACGATCGACCCGGTCCGCATGCGCTTCGTCCGCCCAGCCCTGGCCGTCGCCGTCGCCCTGCTCGCCGGGGCGTGCCAGTCGCCCGACGTCGGCCAGCGCTGCCAGCTCCCCTTCCACCTGGGCGCCACCTTCCCGGCCCCCACCCCGGCCACCGTGTCGGGCGACTACCTCGAGGTCGGCAACACGACCTGCGACAACCTGATCTGCATCGTCTCACCCGCGGTGGAGGGCGGCCGCTACAACGGCTGCGCCGGCGAGAACTGCGGCTACTGCTCCAAGCCGTGCGTCTCGGACCAGGACTGCGCCACCTCCGAGACCGGCCTGGCCTGCCGGCAGATGGTGCTCGACCCCGCCTTCATCCAGCAGCTGCAGCGGACCGACCCGGCCCTGCTCGAGACCTACCTCTCGGACATCCGGTTCAGCAGCTACTGCGCCGTGAAGAGATGACCGCGGCTCCGCGCCGCGCCCGCGCCGCGGCCCTGCTCCTCGCCCTCCTCTCCACCGGCTGCCCGGCCTCGCCGCCGCCCCCCGTGCTGGCCGCGCCGTCCGCGCCGGCCACCGCCCCGACCGCCCGCGTCGAGCTGGTGACCGCCGCCGGCGCCCGCCACGAGGTGGCGGTGGAGCTGGCCCGCACCGACGCCGAGCAGGCCCGCGGCCTCATGTTCCGGAGCGCGCTCGCCGAGGACGCCGGGATGCTCTTCATCTTCCCCGACACCGCCCGGCGCGCCTTCTGGATGAAGAACACCCTCATCCCGCTCGACATGCTCTTCGTGGACGAGGCCGGGGTGGTGGCCGGCATCGTGCGTGAGGCGACGCCCCTCACGCTCGAGCAGCGCGATCCGGGGGTGCCCTGCCGCTACGTGCTGGAGGTGCGGGGCGGCTGGGCGGCGCGCCACGACGTGGCGCCGGGGGCGCGGCTGCGGATCCTGCAGGGCGTGCGCTAGCGGCTCAGCCGCTCTGCTTCATCCCCATGAGCCGGTGGGCCAGGTGCGGCCCCAGGCTCTGCTCCATGAGCTGCTCCACCACCCGCTCGAACTCGAGCCGCTCCACGTCGTCGTCCCAGACGAAGCGGATGCCCATGCCCGGCTCCGGCCCATCGGTCTCGGCCCGTACCACGTCGCCGTGCAGCACGAAGGGGCTGGCGCGCCCGGGCACGGCGAGCTGGAAGACGAAGCGCGTGCCGAGCGGGAGGGCCCGCTTGGTCTTGATGAAGGTGCCGCCCTTGGAGATGTTCTTGGTGTAGTCGGCGAAGAAGCTGTTGAGCTTCTTGTAATCCACCTTGAGCTCGATGGGGGCCCGGGAGTACTCGCGCTTGTCTGCTGCCATGGTCGAAGGGCATGCTAGCGCCGCGGACCGCCGCGCGATAGGCGGCGCTCCTCCCACCTCCCCTCACCCGGCATGACCCCGCACCGCCCGGCCCAGGAACGGGCCACCAGCCTCGGCCTGGCCGCCACCCTGCTCCGCGGCCGGGCCGGCCTCGCCACGGCGGCGGCGCTGGCGCTGCTCGGCCTGCTGGGCGGCCTCGTCCCGCTCCTCGACGTGCCCGGGTACGAGCTCGGGCTGCTGGGGGCCTGGCTCGGCGTGGCCCTGGCGGCGCCGCTCGGGCTGGCGGCCGCCCGGCGCGAGCGGGCCCGCCCCGGCGGCTCGCCGGCGGTGGCCGCCCTGGCCGCCGGGCTGGCCGCCAGCGCCCTGCTCCTCGTCCTCCTGGCCGCCTCGGCCGCCCGCGCCGCGCTGGGGCCCTGCCGGGCGCTCTTCGGCGCGCCCCTCTTCCCGGTGCTGGCGCTCCCCTCGGCCTGGCTGGCGGCGGCGCTCGCGGCGGCGGCCGCCTGGTGGCGGCGCGGCCGGGCCGTCCCCACCGCGGCGCTGCTGGCGCTGGCGGTGCTCGGCTCGCTCGGCTGGACCCTCCTCGAGGCCTGGCGCGGCCCGGCCGCCTTCGCGCTCGACCACCTCCTCGGCGTCTGGCCCGGCCCGCTCTACGACGAGGCGCTGGCGCTCGACGCGCGGCTCCTCCTCTTCCGCGGCTCGACCGCCGGCCTGGCGGTGGCGGTGGGGGCGGCCGCCGCGCTGCTGGCCGGGCGGGGTGGCCGCGGCGAGACCGCGGAGCCGGCATGGCCGGCCGTCCCGCCGGCCCGCACCTGGCCGGCCGCGCTGGCCCTGGCCGCCGGCCTCATCGCCTTCGCCGGCTGCCGCGCGGCGCTGCGGCTCCAGGCGCTCGACGGCGACCGCGAGACCATCGCCCGCGCCCTGGGCGGGCGGCGGGTCGGTCCGGCCTGCACCGTCCACCTCCCCGCCGAGAAGCCGGCCGCCGCCGCCGCCGCGCTGCTCGCCGACTGCGAGTTCCACGCCGCCGACCTGGCCGCCGCGCTCGGGCTGGACGCCCCGCCGCGCGTCACCGTCTTCGTCCACCGGAGCGACGCCGAGCGGCGGCGCCACGTGGGGGCCGGCTCCACCAGCTTCACCAAGCCCTGGCTCGGCGAGATCCACCTGGTGGACGGGCCCTGGCCCCACCCGGTGCTGCGCCACGAGCTGGTCCACGCGGTGGCGGCGGCGCTCCGGCCGGGGTGGCTCGGGATCCCGGCGCGGTACGGCCTCCTCCCGTCGATGGGGCTGGTGGAGGGGCTGGCGGTGGCGCTCGAGCCGCCGCGCGGCGGCTGGACGCTCCACCAGTGGTCCCGGGCGGCCCGCGACCTCGGCTTCCTGCCGGACGTGGCGGCGGCCATCGGGCCGGCCAGCTTCTGGCGCGCCCCGCCGGCGCGGGCCTACGGCGCGGCCGGCAGCCTGCTCGCCTGGCTCCTGGAGCGGCGCGGCGCCGGCCCGGTGGCCGCGCTCTACCGGACCGGCGACTTTGCCGCCGCCCTGGGGGCGCCGGTCGAGGCGGTGGTGGCCGAGTGGCAGGCCTTCCTCGACGACCTGGAGGTGCCCCCGGGCCTCGCCGCCGCCGCGCAGGCGCGCTACCACCGGCCGGCCATCTTCGCGGTCCCCTGCGCCCGCGAGGTGGCGGCGCTCGAGGAGGGGGCCTGGGCGCTGGCCCGAGGTGGCCAGGTCGACGAGGCCTGCCGGGCCCTGCGCCGGGTCTCCGGGCTCACCGGACGGGTCGGGCCGCTCCGGCAGGTGGGCGACCTCCTGGTCGGGCACGGCGATCTCGACGGCGCCGCCGCGGCCTTCGAGGAGGCGGCGCGGGCGACGGCCCGGGGCGATCAGGCCCAGGCCACCTCCATCGCCGTGGCGCGGGCCGATCTCGCCTGGCGGCGGGGCGACGCGGCCGCGGCCGCCGCGGGGTGGCGGGCGGCGCTGGACGCGCAGCCCGACCGGCCCGAGGCCCGGCTCCTCCTCGTCAAGCTGGCCGCCGCCGCCGATCCGGGGCTCGCCGAGGCGGCCCGGCCGCTCCTCCTCGGGCTGGAGCCGGCGGCCGCGGCGCTGGAGCGGCTGGCCCGCGCCGACCACCCGCTCGCCGGCTACCTCTGGGCCAGGCAGGCGGTGGCTCGCGGCGAGCTCGCGCTCGCCCTGCCGCGGCTGGAGCGTGCGGCGGAGGGCCACCTCGCCCCGCCGCTCGACCTCGAGGCGCGCTTCCTCCTGGCCGAGGTCCGCTGCGCCGCCGGCGCCGTGGCTGCCGGCGAGGCCGGCCTGGCGGCGCTCGCCGCCGGGGTGGAGGCGCCCGTCGACCGGGAGCGGGCCGCGGCCGGCCTGCGCCGCTGCGCCTTCGAGCGCCGGCGGGCCGAAGCCGCGCCGGGCGACGCGGCCGCGCACTGATGGCGATCGGCGGGAGGGGCCGGGAACGGGTCGTTGACCCGACCCGCCCCCCGCGCATACCTTCCCCGCCATGACCACCCGCCTCCTGCCGCGCCTGGCCGCGCTCCTCGCCGCCCCGGCGCTGGCCGCCTGCTCGCCCGCCCTCCTCCCCGGCACCCAGATCAAGTCCGACTCGGTGAACCGCCCGGTCTACATGACGGTGCGGAGCTACGCCGAGGCGCTCCAGAAGAAGGACGCCGCGGCCATCCTGGACCTGGTGGCGCCGGACTTCTACGACACCGCCGGCACGCCCGGCCCCGAGGACGACCTCGACCGCGCCGGCCTGGAGCGGACGCTGGCGGCCGACCTGGCGCGGGTCGACTCGCTGCGGGTGGACGTGGGCGTGAAGCGCATCGACGTGAACGGCGACCAGGCCCAGGCCGAGCTCTACTACGAGTCCTACTTCCGCGTGAACACGCCCAACGGCCCGGTGCCGCGGCGCGAGTCGGACCTGCACCTCATGAAGCTGCGCCGCATCGGCGAGGTCTGGCGGATCACCTCCGGGATCTAGCGCCCGATCGCGCCCCGGGCGGCGCGGGCGCCCCGCCTCAGCGCCCCAGCCCGAGCAGCCTGAGGTAGCCCTCCGGCCCCATGGCCACCAGGTCCTGGAGCCGGTCGCGGTAGCGGCGCCAGTCCTTCCAGGCCACCTCGCCGCCGGCCGGCCGGCCGGCCGGGAAGGTGCGCAGCCGACCCACCGCCCAGCGGAGCGCCTGGAAGCGGGCGAACGCATGGAGCGCCGCCACCGTCTCCGGCTCGACGCGGCGGCGGGACCGGTAGCCCTCCAGCAGCGCCACCGCGCGCAGGTGGTCGTGGCGATCGGTGTAGCACCAGGCGTCCACCGCCACCGCCAGGTCCCAGGCGAAGGCCTCGGTGCAGCTCATCTCCCAGTCGAGGATGGTGCCGACCCGGTCGCCCAGCCAGAGCACGTTGTCGGTGAAGAGGTCGCCGTGGCAGAGGCCGCGCGGGGCGCCCGGCAGCGCGCCGGCCGCCGCCAGCTCCCGCCGGAAGAGCGGCAGCGCGGCGCGCACCTCCACGTCGGCGCCGCCGTCTCCCAGCCCCCCCAGCCAGGCCGCCACCCGCTCCGGCCCGTACGGGTTTGGCCGCTCCTCGGTGAAGCCGGCGGCCAGGTCGTGGAGCCGCCCGAGCTGCTCGCCGATGCGCCGGCAGTGGTCCGCCGTGAGCTCGGCGCTCGCCTTCTCCTCCCCCGCCGCGTAGGCGAAGAGGACCGCCGGCCTCCCGGCCACCGTCACCGAGGGGAGGCCGCCGGCCGCGGGCACCAGGCGCGCCACCGGGTAGTGGGCGGCGTGCAGGTAGCGGAGCACCTCGGCCTCGAAGGCCACCTCGGCCGGTGTGGCCGCCTCGGCGATCCGGAGGAACCAGCGCTCGCCGCCGCTCCAGAGGTGGAAGCTCGTGTTGACCCGGCCCTTCGGCTCGGGCTGCACCCGGTCGGGCGGAGGCAGGCCGAAGGCGGCGCAGGCCTCCGCGAGCTGGGCGGCCGAGAGCGGCGTGTAGTGGGCCATGGGCGGAGGTTGCCCCCGCGCGGGCCGCCCGTCAACGGAGGGTGACCTGCGCGCCGGTCCGGTCGGCTGTAGACTCCGCGGGTGAGCACCGATCCCGACGCCACCCGCCGCTCCGACGACCACAACGCCCGCGGCATCGAGCTGGCCGACCGAGGGTGGCTGGACGAGGCGGCCAAGGAGTTCCGGCGCGCCATCGAGCTCGACCCCGGCTCGGCCCACGCCCGCGAGAACCTGGGCGCCGTGCTGGCGGAGCAGGGCCAGCACCGGGAGGCGCTGGGCGAGCTCCTGAAGGCGGTGGAGCTCGACCCCGAGTCGCCCTCGGTCCACTTCACCCTGGCCACCTTCCTCTCCGACCACGGCGCCGACATGGCCGTGGAGGGCTACCGGGCGGCGCTGACGCTCGACCCGGCCTTCCCCGACGCCCAGCTCAACCTGGGGCTGACCCTGGCCGACCAGCAGAAGGCCGAGGAGGCGCTGACCGCGCTCGGGGCGGCGGTGGCGCAGGCCCCCGACGACCCACTCTCCCGCCACGAGCTGGCCCTGCTCCTCATGGACGAGGGCGACCACCGGGCCGCCATCGTCCAGCTCCGCGAGGTGGTGCGGCTCGAGCCGGAGCGGTACGAGGGACACCTCGACCTGGGGCTCTGTTACGCAGAGAAGGGCTTCCTGGAGGAGGCGGAGCGCAGCCTGCTGAGGTCCCGCGAGCTCGCGCCGGACGACGCCTTCGTGAACTACAGCCTGGCCGCCCTCTACGCCCGCTGGTCGCGCCCCGAGTCGCTCTGGCCGCCGCTCCGTCGCGCCATGGAGGTGGCCCCGGAGAAGGTGAGGCGCTGGGTGGCCGGCGACCGGGCCTTCCTGGCCATGCGCGGCCTCGCGGAGCTCGAGGGGCTGCTGGGCCAGGGTTGACCGCCCGGCGGCCGGCCGGGGCGCGGCCGTCTCTTTCGCGGCCGTCCTCATCTCGGCCGTCTCCTTCACAGCCGGCCGGCCTGCGGCCGGGCTGATTCGCAGCCGGCCGTTCCGCGGCCGGACGCCGGACGACCGGCCGTTTCGCGGCTGGCCGCGCCACGGCCGGCCGGCCCGTGACCGGGCGTCTCGCGGCCGGCTCGCCCACGGCCGCCAGTCCCACGACCGTGCGAACCGGAAACCGACCGCGGCGCGGACCATGGTCCGCCGTTCGGCCGGTTTCAGTGGGCGGCCGTGGCCGCCGGGCCCCAGAATCCCCAGTGCCGGCGGACAGGTACGCCTTCAACCGGCCAGCGGCCGCCCGGCCCCGGTCGTGCAATGGACGGCCGCCATGGAGACCACACCGACCACCGGCACGCCGGAACCGAGCGTCCGTTTTTCCTTCCCGATCGCCAAGGAACCGGCTACCCAGATCGAGACCATGCCCGAGCTGGCGCTGTTCCGACACGGCGAGGAGCTCCTCCGCGTCGCCCTGGGCGAGCGGACCACCATCGGCCGCGCCCCGGAGTGCGACGTCTCGCTGCCGGACCCCGGGCTCTCGCGCGTCCAGGCGGTGGTGGAGCGCCGCGGCGAGGAGTACCTGCTCCTCGACCGCTCCGGCCGCGGTACGCGGGTGGGGGGCGCCGAGGCGGCCCAGGCCCGGCTCTCCGACGGCACCGAGATCGCCCTGGGCGCCTGGCGGGCCCTCTTCCGCGGCGCGGCCGGCGCCGCCGGCGACGCCACCCTGGCCGGTCAGACCCAGGTCCGCCGCCCCGACGAGCCCGAGGCGGTGGCCCCGCCGGCGCGGCTGCTGGTGCGGGAGCGCGGCCGGGACCGGTCGGTGGCGCTGCCGGCCACCGGCCTGGTGGTGGGCAAGGCGGCCTCCTGCGGCCTGGTGCTCGACGACCCCTTCGTCTCCTCGCGCCACCTCCGCGTCGAGCCGCGCGGCGGGCGCTGGCAGGTGGCCGACCTCGGCTCCACCAACGGGACGCTTCTCGGCGGGGCCCGGGTGGAGCGGGCCGAGCTCCCCTTCGGCGTGCCCCTGGCGGTGGGCGACGTCGAGCTCCGGCTGGAGCCGGCGGAGGCCGGCGACCGCCGAGGCGATCAGCCGTTCGAGGGGATGATCAGCCGCGACCCGGGCATGCGGCAGGTCTTCGAGCTCCTGGAGCGGGTGGCCGCCTCGGAGGCGGCGGTGACCATCCTCGGCGAGACCGGCACCGGCAAGGAGCTGGTGGCCCGGGCCCTCCACGCCCGCTCCGGCCGCGCGGCCGGCCCCTTCATCCCGGTCAACTGCTCGGCCATCGCCGAGACCCTCATCGAGTCGGAGCTCTTCGGCCACGAGCGCGGGGCCTTCTCCGGCGCGGAGCGGCTCCGCAAGGGGGCCTTCGAGGAGGCCAGCGGCGGCACCATCTTCCTCGACGAGATCGGCGAGCTGCCCGTCGACCTCCAGGCCAAGCTCCTGCGGACCCTGGAGCTGGGCGAGGTGAAGCGGGTCGGCGCCTCCCGCCCCATCACGGTGGACGTGCGCATCGTCGCCGCCACCCACCGGGACCTCAGGGCCCAGGTGCGGGCCGGGCGCTTCCGCGAGGACCTCTTCTACCGGCTCTGCGTGGTCCCGGTGACCATCCCGCCGCTGCGGCGCCGCCGCGCCGACGTGCGGGCCCTGGCCGAGGCCTTCCTGGTCGCCGCAGCGCCGCGGGGCCTGGCGCTGCGCTGGTCCCGGGACGCGCTGGACCGCCTCGAGGGGTACGACTGGCCGGGCAACGTCCGGCAGCTGCGCAACGTGGTCCAGCGCGCCCTGCTCTTCCGCGGCGAGGGGCTGTCGATCCCGGCCTCCGCCGTGGTCTTCGAGGACACCCGCGCCGTCCCCGGCGACGGCGGCGACGACGACTCCCTCTACCTGCGCGGCCTCTCCATGGAGGAGGTCGAGCGCGAGGCCATCCGGCTCTCGCTGCGCCGCAACCGCGGGCGCCGCGCCGCGGTGGTGCGGGAGCTCCGGATCGCCAAGAGCACGGTCATCAAGCGGATCGCCCAGTGGGGGATGCAGCTCGAGGGGCGCACCGCCGGCGAGCCGGTCGAGGAGGAGGAGGACGCCGCGCCGCCAGCCGGGCCGCCGGGCGGCGCCGGGACGGTGGGCTGAGGTGGACGAGGCCCGACGACCTGCCTGGGCGGCGGGTCCGATGGAGCGGGTCAGCCGGGGCGGATCAGTTGAAGCGGGACGGCCCGCGCGGCCGGCCCACCGCCAGGCCGGGGCCGGTGAGCTCGGGCAGCTCGATGGCCTCCCGCCGGCGCGGCGTGGCCGAGCCGTCGCCGAGCAGCCGGTGGATGGCCGTGTCGAGGTCGGTCTCGGTGGACAGCACCGGCCGGATCGACAGGCCGGTCACGAAGGCGAGCTCGTCGAGCACCGCGAGATCGGAGGGATCGGCCAACGCCACCACGAGCGGCCCGCGCCGCCCTTCCGGCAGCTTGGCGAGCGGGAGCACCCGGCGGGCCCGGACCAGCTTCTCCGGCACCAGGGCCAGCACGGCCGGATCGACGTAGCGGTCGCCGATCACCACGTAGGGGCTGCCGAGCTGCTCCCCGAGGATCTCGAGGAGCGCGGGCTCGTCCATGAACCCGAGGTGGACCACGGCGCGACCGAGCCGGCCGCCCCAGCGGCGCTGGTGGGCCAGCGCGCTCTGGAGCTGGAGCTCGTCGATGCGTCCTCGGTTCATCAACAGCTCGCCGATCCGCACTCGGGCCATCGGTAACCTCCGGCACACCTCTCCGCGGAGTGTAGCCACTCCCCCGACCAGTGGCTACACCCGCGACCGCTGTCGGCGCCTGTCGGTGGACCAGGGGACACGGGCGGGGAGGTGCGGCGAGGTGGTACGCCGGGTCGC
>Ga0209682_10000039_pt1 | contig 36819 bp, 16 predicted proteins | sample DOMMetBare2Fresh_2_FD_187471 | JGI IMG/M metagenome (GOLD analysis project Ga0209682, IMG submission 187471) | Wetland sediment microbial communities from St. Louis River estuary, USA, under dissolved organic matter induced mercury methylation -... | ecosystem: Environmental > Aquatic >... | reverse complement strand
GAGTCGCCGACGTAGTTCAAGTGGGGCGCCTTGGCGTGCGGCAGCAGGATGGCTCGCTTGATCTCGGTGCTCGCGCCGACCACGCAGCCATCGCCGATCCAGGCGCCGCCGCGGAGGTAGGCGCCGGGGCGGATCTCCACGTCCTCGCCGATCCAGATGGGTCCTTCGATGACCGCCGTGGGATGGATGCGGGTCCCGGCTCCGATGACGATGCGGTCGCCGCTCAGATGGACGTCCGGGGCGAGCGCGATGCGCAGGTCGGAGGAGGGGAGGGCGGCGAGGATCTCGTCGAGCGGCCGGCCGAGGAGCAGCCAGGGGTGGTCGGGATCGTAGTGGGAGGCGAAGACTTCCGGCAGCTCCGCGAAGAGCTCGGGCAGGGTGCTGGACGGGCGCGACGGCGGTTCGACGGACATGGCGGCGATGATATCGTGCTCCCGAGCCGTGTCGCGCCTCCGCCCCCTCCAGCCGCTCCCGCCGTCGTTCTATCGCCGCTCCGCCGAGGTGGTCGCCCGCGATCTCCTCGGCCGCTGGCTGGTGCACGAGGTGGCGGGGGAGCGGCTGGTCCTCCGCTTGGTCGAGACGGAGGCCTACCTCGGCGCTCCCGACCGGGCGAGCCACGCCTGGGACGGCCGGCGCACGGCGCGCAACGAGAGCCTCTATCTCCCGGGCGGCCATGCCTACGTCTATTTCATCTATGGGATGCACTTCTGCCTCAATGCGGTGACCGGTACGAGCGACGTCGGCAGCGCGGTCCTGCTGCGGGCGGGGGAGCCGGTCGAGGGGGAGGAGCGGATGCGCGTGAACCGCGGCTGGGAACGCGCACCCCGGCCGGGCGACCTGGCGGGCGGCCCCGGCAAGCTCTGCCGGGCCCTGGGCGTCGGCCGGGAGCTCGACGGGGTCCGGCTCGACGGTTCGCCCCTCTGGATCGCCCGCGGCGCGCCGGTGGCGCCGGAGGAGATCGCGGCCGGACCGCGGATCGGGGTCGACTATGCCGGTGAGGCCGCCGGGTGGCCGCTCCGCTTCGCGGTGCGGGGGAACCGCCACGTGTCGAAGCCGTGGCCCTTCAGCCCCTGACCCGTGGGATGCGTTTTCCCCTCTCCCGGAAGGATGTGAGGGGATGGGAGAGGGGCCAGGGGTGAGGGGCCGGCTACCGCTTCGCCGTCAGCTTGATCAGCCCTTGCCGGGAGAGCTTCCAGAAGACGAGGAGGGCGTCGAGCTGCGGCATGGGGGTGATCTTCAGGATGGACTGGATGTCATAGCTGCCGTTGAGCCGGGTGAGCATGAAGCCCTCCTGCGGCGAGAGCTTCAGGGTGGTGAGCTGGTCGAAGGCCACGGCGAGCTGCGGCACCGCGGTGAGAGCGACGCCGGCCTTGTCGATTTCGTTGCGCACCACTTTTTCGGCCTGGGTCAGCGCGTCCTGGGCATCCGGATCGTCCGGGTCGAGGCTGCGGGCGGCGCGCAGGTGGCGCAGCGCCCGCTCGAATTCCCCCTGCTTCAGATACTCCTTGCCGGCGTCGAGCAGCGTCTGGCCGCTGACCGGGCCGGTCATCGGCTGGAAGGAGCCCGTGCCGTCGCGGCGCGGATTGACCACCTTGAGGCGCCCTTCCTGCCATTGCCGGTAGAGGACCCGGGTGACGTGGAAGTCGGTCGAATGGGTCTGCAGGCGGATCTCCTCGACCGTGCGCTCGTCGTTGACCAGCTCGACGACCTGCCGCTGGCCGGGGTCGAGGCTGTCCAGGTCCCACTCGGCGATCTGCACCGGGATGGCGCTGCCGTTGGGGATCAGCTTGCGGATGCGGCGCAGCTCGTCAACCCGCTGCACCCCTTCCATGATGATGCCCGTGACCTCCAGGGCCATGGGCACCATCTGGCTCTCGGGGAGCAGGCCGTCGACGAACTGGAAGTCCCCCTCTTCCCAGGAGAAGACGTCGTAGATGCTCTCCTCGGTCTTGAGGCGGAGCATGGAGTGGAGCTCCTGCTCGCTCAGCCACTCGCGGGTGGTGAGGATCTTCCCCAGGAGCATGCCGGTGGCCTCCTGGAGCTCGATCGCCTTGGACAGGGTCTGCTCGTTGATCAGGCCGCGGCTCACCAGGAAGTGGCCGAGGTACTCCTCCGGCCGCGTCGAGGAGGAGGCGACGATCAGGCCGTCCTTGAAGAAGATCTTCTTCGCGAGCTTCTCGCCGTTGAATTCGAGCGTACCTGTCTTCTGGCTCAGGGAGAGCCATTGCAACAGCTCTTCGAGCTGCATCGTGCGCAGGTTGCCCGAGATGCCCATGACGACGCGGGGATTTTATAGAGCCTTGCGAATAATGTCGAAGGGGCGAGCAGGCGTCGGCCGCAAATCAGGTCCTCCGGCGGTCAGCCGCGGGCGGGCGTCGTCCCCGTCTGTCCCTGGTAGTGGCTGCTCGAACCGGGCTCGCCATAGGCGATCTCCGGCTCGGACTCCATGGCGATGAAGATGAGCTGGGCGATGCGCCGGCCCGCTTCGAGGACGAACGGCTGCGGCCCCAGGTTCTGCAGCTCCAGGGTGATGTTCCCCTGGAAGCCCGGGTCGCACCAGCCGGCGAGGGAGTGGTTGATCCAGACCCGGCCGAGGGTCGACTTGAGCTTCAGGTCGCAGGCCACGTCGCGCGGGATGCGCACGTGCTCGATCGTCGAGGCGAGCACCACCTCCCCCGGGAACAGCTTGATGTGGGGGGCGCGGAACTCTTCCGGCTCGCGGGTGGGGCAGATCCAGTGGTCGCCCACCCGCACGTCGTAGCTCGCGGCGTTGACCTGGTTCTCCTCGAACGGAGTCACCCCGCCGCTCCGGCCCCAGCGGCGGATCCAGTGGTCCGGCTTGATCATGGCACCCCCTCAGAGGAAGCGGACGGGCGTCGTCACCTGCTCACGGTGGATCGTGTCGACGAAGCGGATGATTTTGCGCGACAGCGACATGAACAGGGTCGAGGTGCGCGAGCCGCCGCCGAAGAAGCGGACGCCCCGCAGGAGCTCGCCGTCGGTGACGCCGCTGGAGCTGAACAGGATCTCCTCGCCCGGTGCCAGGTCCTCGGTCTTGTAGATCTTGGACAGGTCGTGGAAGCCCATCGACTTGACCCGCTCTTCCTGCTCCGGGTTGGTCGCCTTGAGCCGCGCCTGGATCTCGCCGCCGAGGCAGCGCAGGGCCGCGGCGGTGATCACGCCTTCCGGCGCGCCGCCGATCCCCATCACCGCATGGACCCCGGTGCCGCGCACCGCGGCCGAGATGCCGGCGGAGAGGTCGCCGTCCGAGATCAGGCGGATGCGCGCTCCGGCGGTGCGGATGTCGGCGATGAGCTGCTCATGGCGCGGCCGGTCGAGCACGACGATCGTCAGGTCGCTCACCTTGCGGCCGAAGGCGCCGGCGATGTTGCGCAGGTTCTCCGGGACCGGCGCGTCGATGTGCACGGCGCCGCGCGCGGTGGGGCCGACGACGATCTTGTCCATGTAGACGTCGGGCGCATGGAGGAGGCCGCCGCGCTCGGCGGCGGCGAGGACGGAGATGGAGTCCGACGAGCCGGTGGCGCAGAGGTTCGTCCCTTCGAGGGGATCGACGGCGATGTCCACGCCGGGAGCGCCGGGCTGGCCGCGCAGCGCTCCCACCTGTTCGCCGACGTAGAGCATCGGCGCCTTGTCGCGCTCCCCTTCGCCGATCACCACCCGGCCGTCCATGGCCAGCGTGTCCATCTCGTGGCGCATGGCCTCGACGGCGACGTGGTCGGAATGGCGGCGGTCGCCGAAGCCCATGGTCTTGGCGGCCGCGATGGCCGCCTGCTCGGTGACGCGGATGAAGTCCTGCTCGAGAAGATGGTCCATTTTCGTCATCCGCGGGCTCCCGCCCCGGCCGGCGCAGGCTCTTCCCGGCGCGCGGGCTTTTCGTCGCGGATCGGCGGGTTGTAGGCGGCGATGCCGGTCAGCGCTTCGCCGATGATCAGGCCGTGGATGTCGTGGGTCCCCTCGTAGGTGTAGACCGACTCGATGTTGAGCATGTGGCGGATCACCGGGTAGTCGTCGACGATGCCGTTGGCGCCGAGGATCTCGCGCGCGATCCGGGCGCACTCGCGGGCCAGCCAGACGTTGTTGCGCTTGCCCATGGAGACGTGCCAGGGCTTGAGCCGTCCGTTGTCCTTCAGCCGGCCGAGCTGCATGCAGAGAAGCTGCCCCTTGCTGATCTCGGTGGCCATCCAGGCGAGCTTCTCCTGGATGAGCTGGTGGCTGGCGATCGGCTGGCCGTGGAACTGCACCCGTTCCTTGGAGTACTCGAGCGCCGTGTGGAAGGTCTCCATGGCGCTGCCGACGCCGCCCCAGGCGATGCCGTAGCGCGCCTGGTTCAGGCACATCAGGGCGTTCTTGAGCCCGGTGGTGCCGGGGAGGATGGCGTCGCCCGGGATGCGGCAATCGTGGAAGCCGAGCTCCGAGGTGGTCGAGGCGCGGAGCGAGAACTTGCCATGCTGGTCGGAGGAGGTGAAGCCGGGCGTCCCCTTCTCGACGACGAAACCGCGGACGCCGTCGTCGGTCTTCGCCCAGACCACCGCCACGTCGGCCAGGGTGCCGTTGGTGATCCACTGCTTCGAGCCGTTCAGCACCCAGTCGTTGCCGGCCTTCCTGGCGAACGTCCGCATGCCGCCGGGGTTGGAGCCGAAGTCGGGCTCGGTCAGGCCGAAGCAGCCGATCGCCTCCCCGGAGGCGAGCCGGGGGATCCAGCGGTCCTTCTGCTCTTTGGAGCCGAAGGTGTAGATCGGGTACATGACGAGCGAGCTCTGCACCGACACGAAGCTGCGCAGGCCGGAATCGCCGCGCTCGAGCTCCTGCATGATGAGGCCGTAGGCGACGCCGCCCAGGCCGGGAAGCCCATACTCGGAGAGGCTCGCGCCGAACAGGTTGAGCGCGCCCATCTCGGGGACCAGCTCGAGAGGAGTGCGCGCATCGCGGTGGCACTCCTCGATGATCGGCTTGACTTTTTCGTCGACGAAGGCGCGCACCGTATCGCGCACCAGCCGCTCCTCATCGCTGAGGAGCGCGTCGAGCTCCAGAAGATCGACGCCTGGGAAGCGGTTCAAGGGAAACCTCCTTCATGGCTCTCGGCCTCGAGGCTCGGCGGCCTGGCCGTTTGGTTTGTGCGGAATGAGGGCGGTTGGGCACACCGCGGGATGTCATGTTAGCACGGGGCTCCCACCCCCGGGGCTTTGGGGTATCATCCCCGCGCCATGAGCATGCCTGCGGACTTGTGATGCCCGAAATCGACCTGCTGCGCCTCGGCCTGACCGGCCTTCTCGCCTTCGGGCTGGCCTTCGGGCTGGACGGCCTGGCGGCGCGCAAAGGGCTCACGCCCCCGGGGTTTCGCGACCCCCTGCGGCGCGGCGCCGCCCTCTTCGCCGTCGCCCTCCTCTTCTGGATCGGCATCACCAGCCCGCTCGCCACCCTCGGCCAGCCGGCGGTGGAGCCCGACCTGTCCGCCATCTCGACGCCGCAGCTCTTCCTGCTGCACTTCTTGATGGTGGCGACGCTCCTGACCTGGTTCGCCCTCGGTTTCGCCGGGTTGCGCCCGCCGCCCGCCGTACCAGGGCCCGCCGCCGCGCCGGCGGGTTGGGAGGCACCGGAGGACGCCGTCGCTCCCTACGAGCCGCCAACTCCCGAGCCGGAAGAGGCGGCCGCTCCGCCGGAGCCGCCGGTCCCCGTCCGGGTACCCCTCTCCCGCCAGCTCGCCGCGCAGTTCGGCTTCGTGACCCGGAGCATCCCGCGGGAAGTCGGTCTCGGCCTGGGTCTCGGCCTAGTCGCCTGGGGGGCGGTGCTCCTCGGCATCATGGCGATCGCCCTCGTCCTCTATGCGCTGGGGGCCGGCGACGCCATCCCCAAGTCGCCGCCCGCGCTGATCCCGTTCGTCGCCGGGCTGCCCATCGTGGTCAAGATCCTGATCAGCCTGTCGGCCGGCGTCGTCGAAGAGTGGTTCTTCCGCGGCTTCCTGCAGCCGCGCATGGGAATCGTCCTGTCGACCGCCCTCTTTGCGCTCGCCCATTTCTCCTACGGCCAGCCGTTCATGCTGGTCGGCATCACCCTGTTGTCGCTGATCTACGGGCTGATGGTGAAGTGGCGGCAGAACATCTGGCCGGCGATGGCCGCGCATGCGCTGTTCGACGGCATCCAGCTTCTCGTCATCGTCCCCGTCTCGCTCAAATTCATCGAGACCCAGGGAGGCAAGGCGGCAGCCTTCCTGGCGTTCTGATAGACTCCGCCGAGTCAGGGGTGGCCACGACGCATGCCAGGAGATCACCGCTTCCATCTGGATCTGGGAAGCCGCTTCGAGAACATCGAGCTGGCCCAGATCGTGCTCAAGGACACACTCGATGAGCTCGGCGTCGAAGAGGACGTCCGGCATGGGATCGACCTGGCCGTCCGCGAGGCGGTCGCCAATGCGATCAAGCACGGCAATGGGCAGGATCCCGGCAAGCAGGTCCACGTCGACCTGCTCCTGGAGGATGGCGACCTGGTCATCCGGATCGCAGACGAGGGTGTGGGGTTCGACCCGTCGTCGGTCCCGGACCCGTTGGACCCGGAGAACATCCTGCGGTCGAACGGGCGTGGCATCCTCTTCATGAGGAAATTCATGGATGACGTTCAATATAGTCTTCGGCCGGGGGGCGGCACGGTGGTGACCATGTCCAAGCGGCTGGCCGGGCCGAAATCCTGAGCTGACACGAGAGGAGCGTGCTCGAATGAGAGTGACGACGCGGACGAAGGGAGACGTGACCATCATCGACCTCAACGGGAAGATCACCATCGGCTCCGGTGACATCGCCCTGCGCAATGCCGTGCAGGACGCGGTCAACTCGGGTGCCACCAAGGTGCTGATCAACCTCCACGAGGTCACGACCATCGATTCGTCGGGCGTGGGCGAGCTGGTGGGCGCCTACACGACCGCCACCAACCGGGGGATCAAGCTCAAGCTGGTGAACCTGCCCGACAAGGTCTCCGACATTCTCACCGTGACACAGCTCATCACCGTCTTCGACACCTACGACAACGAGGACGAAGCCATCTCCGCCTTCGCGTGAGCCGATGACCGAGGGAGCCTCCCCCCGCGGTCTCACCGGGGGGCTGGCCGGGGGGCTCGCCGCCCTGGCGGCACGGGTCGACCACCGGTTGCCCGAGCTTCTGCCGCGCTCCACGGAGCGTCCGGAGGCCGTGCACGAGGCCATGCTCTATGCCCTGATGGGCCCCGGCAAGCGGGTCCGTCCGGTCCTCACCCTGATGGTGGCGGAGCTGTTCGGAGAACGCTCCGCCGTGGTGCTCGACCTCGCCTGCTCCATCGAGATGGTGCATGCCTGCTCGCTCATCCTCGACGACCTGCCGGCGATGGACGACGCCCACCTGCGCCGTGGCCGTCCCACCACGCACCGCGCCTACGGCGAGGCGGTGGCGCTCCTCGCCTCGCTGGGGCTCCTCAACCGCGCCTACGCCCTGGTGGCCGAGTCGGCACACCGGCTGTCGCTGCGCCGCTACACCACCGAGGACATGGTCCACCACCTGGCCGCCGCCATCGGCAGCGACGGCCTGATCGGCGGCCAGGCGCTCGACCTCCTCGCGAGCCCCGAGGAGATGAACCTGGACCTCCTCGAGTACATCCACAGCCACAAGACCGGCGCCCTCTTCATGGCCGCCGCCGAGCTGGGCGCCATGGCCGCCGACGCCCGCCGCAAAGACCTGGAGATCGTCGCCCGCTTCGCCAAGAACCTGGGCCTCGCCTTCCAGATCGCCGACGACCTGCTGGACGTCCTGGCGACCCCCGAGGAGACCGGCAAGGACACGGGCAAGGACACCACCAAGGTGACCTTCGTGAAGCTCCTGGGAGTCGCCGGAGCCCAGGCCCTCGCCGAAGAGCTCCTCGGCTTCGCCGTGGCCTCGCTCGACCCTCTGGGGAAGAAGGCCGAGCCGCTGCGCGAGCTGGTGCGGTTCGTGAGCCGGCGGTCGCGGTAGACCCGGGCCCGCCGATCACAGGAACGGATACGGTGTGGCGCTCGGTGTGTCGAGCAGCAGTGCGCCGACCGCTTCCCACCCCTTGGTCTGCCCGGCGAGGTGCTGGCAGATGGTGTTGACGTCCCGGAGGTGGCGGTCGAGGGGACTCTCCTGGGAATAGATGGCGCCGCCGCCGAGGGTGTCGTACATGAGCTGGACGACGCGGCGCGCGTTCTGGAAGGCATGGATCCGTGACAGCCAGAGATGGGCGCGGTCGTTCTTGTCGGGATCGGCGCCCGTCTCCAGCTTCTCCCAGTGCCGGGTGAGGGACGTGTAGAGATAGGAGCGCGCGGCGCCGTAGAGCGATTCGGCCTCGGCGAGGGCCGACTGCACCCGAGCCATCTCGCGATAGGGGCGGCGGCTGGGATACTCCAGCTTGCCGGCCACGAGGGCCGTCGTCGTGTCGATGGCGTCGCGCGCGATGCCCAGCGGGATGCCCGGCATCTTGCGCAGATAGGTGTCGGGACGGCTGTAGAGGGCGCCCGGGCGCTTGGGCGGATCGAAGAAGCTGAAGGCGCACTCTTCGGGCACGAAGAGGTCCTCGCACCGGTAGTCCAGGCTGCCGCTTCCCTGGAGGCCCGTGGTGTACCAGGAGTCGATGAGCTCGAAGTCCGCGGGGCGGGCGATGAGGATCTTCCAATCGGGCGGTCCCGAGGAGGGCGCCTGCGCCTTGCCGCCGGTGAGCACGACGCAGCCGGCGCTCATCCAGTCGGAGTGCGTGCAGCCGCTGGCGAAGCGCCATTTTCCCGTCAACCGGTAGCCTCCCTTGACGCGGTAGGCCTTGCCGACCGGGAAGTACCAGCCGGCCTGAACCATGTCGAGCCGCGGGTACATCTCGCGTGCCACGTCGTCGTCGAGATAGGCCGAGACGATCCCTGAATCGCTGCCGATCATGGCACACCAGCCGGCCGAGGCGTTGGCCCGCGAAATCTCTTCGATCACCTCGTTCTGCTGCATTGGTGTCATTTCCGGTCCGCCCCAGAGGCGCGGCATGTTGAGCCGGAAGAGGCCGGCGTCGCGCATCTTCTCGGCCACGTCGGCGGGGAGCCTGCGGGCGGCCTCGACATCGCCGGAGCGGCTGCGGAGCTCGGCGGCGAGCCGGCGTGCATTGTTGAAAATCTCATCAATGGTCAGCGGCCGCCCTGCCTGGGGCCGAACCGGCGTGGCGGTCTGGAGATCGAAAGCAGTCTCGGAAAAATTCACGGGATGGTCCTTTTCCTTTCCTTTTCGTGCACGCATTGAAGGTGCCGCGCGAGGGGCAATCCGAGACACTGATGAGAAGGGATATTACTGAAACCAAATTCTTCGGGAGTGCGCGTCCCGTTCTTCCCCTCAGCTAGCACCTACGTATGCTAGAGACGCTTGACGGCCATCGTTCGGTTGAACCCCACGCTCAGCCTTGGATGGAGCCCGCTTCGGGAAAGGGGAGCCACAGGCCGTAGCCGAAGGGACTGTGGGGGTGGTGCCGGTGGGTACCGCTTTCGTGGCATCTCTCTCGGCGCAGTGACTGCCGAAACTCTCCCCTTCCGGGGTATGGGGGAGGTCTGTCTGTAAACGGTTGAAACCCGACCGGCACGTGGAGCTTGGAAGGAGTTGGCATGAGTGGCAGAGACGTCCTGATTCGCGCGCGAGACGTCGGCAAGACGTTTCGCCGCGGCGGGGAGGAGATCGAGGTTCTCCGCGGTTTGAGCCTGGAGATCGGGTCCGGGGATTTCCTGGCCCTGATGGGGCCCTCGGGCTCGGGCAAGAGCACGTTCCTCAACCTCCTGGGGGGGCTGGACAAGCCGACGGCCGGCGCCATCGAGGTCGGCGGCCATCGGATCGACCGCATGGCGGACCGCGAGCTCGCCCGCTGGCGCGCCCGCCACGTGGGCTTCGTCTTCCAGTTCTACAACCTGCTGCCGGTGCTCACCGCCGAGCGCAACGTGGAGCTGCCCCTGCTCCTCACCGGTCTGTCGGGGGCGGGGCGGAAGAAGCAGGTGGCCACGGCTCTGTCTCTGGTCGGGCTGGCGGACCGTGCCCGGCACTATCCCCGGCAGCTCTCCGGCGGCCAGGAGCAGCGGGTGGGCATCGCCCGCGCGATCGCCACCGACCCCACGTTCCTGCTGTGCGACGAGCCGACGGGCGATCTGGACCGCAAGTCCGCCGACGAGATCCTGGACCTGCTCCACGAGCTCAACACGCGGCAGGGCAAGACCATCGTCATGGTGACCCACGACCCCCAGGCCGCCGCCCGCGCCAACCGCGTCCTCCATCTCGACAAGGGGGCCCTGGTGGCGGAGGCCGCGGCATGAAGTTCCTCCCTCTCATCGTGGCCAACCTCGGGCGCAAGAAGAGCCGTACGCTGTTCACGGCGCTCTCGATCCTGGTGGCCTTTCTCCTGTATGGCTACCTGGCGGCGGTCGGCCTGGCCTTTCAGTTGGGCATCTCGCTCACCGGCAATGACCGCCTGGTGTTGCGCCACAAGGTCTCCCTCGTCCAGCTTCTCCCCGAGAGCTATCAGGCCCGTCTCGAGAAGATGCCGGGCGTGGTGGCGGTGGCCCACGCCACCTTCTTCGGCGGCGTCTACAAGGATCCGCAGAATTTCTTCTCGCAGCTCGCGGTGGAGCCCGAGCGTTTCCTCGCGCTCTATCCGGAGTACGTCCTGCCGCCGGAGCAGCGGGCGGCCTGGCTGCGCAACCGCGTGGGCGCGGTGGCCGGCCGCGAGCTGGCGGACAAGTACGGCTGGAAGGTCGGCGACCGCATTCCGCTCCAGGCGTCCATCTGGCAGCCCAAGGACGGCACGGGCACCTGGGAGCTGGAGCTGGTGGGCATCTACGACGGCGCCGAGGCGGGGACGGACACCTCGCAGTTCCTGTTCCGCTACGACTTCTTCGACGAGAACCGCGTCGAGGCCAACGGTCTGGTGGGCTGGTACGTCCTGCGCGTCGACGATGCAGAGCGCGCTCCGGCCATCGCCCGCCAGGTGGACGAAGCGTTCGCCAATTCGTCCTATGATGACAGGGCGACCACCGAGAAGGCGTTCGTCCAGGCCGTGGTCCGCCAGGTGGGCGACGTGGGGAAGATCCTGACCGGCATCCTGGGGTCGGTGTTCTTCACGATCCTCCTGGTGGCGGTCAATACCATGATCCAGTCGGTGCGGGAGCGCGCCAACGAGATCGCCGTGTTGAAGACTCTGGGGTTTCTCAACGGCCAGGTGCTGGCGCTGGTGCTCGCCGAGTCGTCCTTCCTCGCCGCGGCCGGAGGCCTGGCGGGCCTGGGGCTCGCCTGGCTCCTCATCGGCCAGGGCGATCCGACCGGCGGTGCGCTGCCGCGGTTCGTCCTGGAGGGGAAGGCGGTCCTCCTGGGTTGCCTCTACATCGCCCTTCTCGGCCTGTGCGCCGGCCTCCTGCCCGCCCTGTGGGCGATCCGCCTGCGCATCTCGGAAGCGTTGAGGAGGGCCTGACCATGCGTCCGTTCCTGTCCTGGCTCGCCCAGACCGTGGCCGTGGTGGCCCTCAATCTGCGCAATCTCACGCAGCGCCTGGACTCTTCGCTCGTCTCTCTGGTGGGGGTTGCCGGCGTGGTGATGGTCTTCGTGGCCGTGCTGTCGATCGCCGAGGGATTCCGGGCCACCCTGACCGGCACGGCGGACCCCGAGACGGTCGTCATCCTGCGCAGCGGTGCCCAGTCCGAGCTGACGAGCGTGCTGCGCCGGGAGGAGGCGCGCATCGTCGCGGAGGCTCCGGGCATCCGCCGATCGGCCCGGGGACCTCTGGTCTCCGCCGAGCTCCTGGTGGTGGCGGACGTGGCGAGGCGTTCCAATGGCAGTGAGGCCAACGTCCCGTTCCGCGGCGTGGAAGCGGCCGCCTTCGAGTTGCGGCCCAAGGTGCGGATCGTCCAGGGCCGCCCGTTCCGGCCGGGGCACAAGGAGATCGTCGTGGGCCGGGCCGCCGCCGCCGAGTTCGCGGGCCTCGATCCGGGCGCGGTGCTGCGGTGGGGCTCCAACGAATGGACGGTGGTGGGGATCTTCGCCGCCGAGGGCTCGGTCTACGAGTCGGAGGCGTGGACCGACGTCAACGTCCTCCAGCCGGCGTACAACCGGGGGGACAGCTACCAGTCGGTGTCGGTCAAGCTCACCTCCTCCGAGGCTTTTCAGGAGCTCGAGGATTTCCTGACCACGGACCCCCGCCTGCGGGTCAAGGCGGTGCGGGAGACCGAGTATTACGCCGAGCAGTCGCGGCTGCTCTACCGCATCATCACCGGCTTCGGCGGGATCATCGCCGGGCTGATGTCGATCGGCGCCGTGTTCGGTGCGCTCAACACCATGTACAGCGCCGTGTCGGCGCGCACCCGCGAGATCGCCACGCTGCGCGCCCTCGGGTTTCCCGGCGGCGCGATCCTGCTCTCGGTCCTGGTGGAGTCGCTCTGCCTCGCCCTGGCAGGAGGGGCCCTCGGCGGAGCGGTGGCCTACGTCCTGTTCAACGGCACCAAGGCGGCCACGCTCAACTGGCAGAGCTTCAGCCAGGTGGCGTTCGCCTTTGCCGTCACCCCCGGCCTGCTCGTCCGGGGGCTGTCGTTCGCGTTGGGCGTCGGCCTGTTGGGAGGCCTCTTCCCGGCGATCCGCGCCATGCGCCTGCCGATCGCGACCGCCCTGCGTGAGATCTGAGGAGAGCCGAGCCATGCGAAACGATCTGATCCGATCCTCCACCCTGGTGGACCTGCTGCTGGCGCGCGCCGGGCGGCAGCCCGATCGCCGTTCCTACGTCTTCCTGCGCGATGGCGAGACGGACGAGGCGGTGCTCACCTGCGGCGAGCTGGAGCGCCAGGCGCGGGCGATCGCCGCCGCGCTGGTCGAGGCGGGTGCGGCCGGCCGGCCGGTCCTGCTCTGCCATGAGCAGGGGCTGGACTACGTCGCCGCCTTCTTCGGCTGCCTGTTCGCCGGTGCCATCGCGGTCCCCGCCTACCCTCCCGAACCGGGCCGCCTGAGCAAGATGCTGCCGCGCCTGCAAGCCGTCGCACGCGATGCCGGCGCCCGTTTCGTCCTCACCTCCGGCGCCCGGTTGGAAGGGGCCCGGGCGCTGGTGCGCGAGGCGGCCGGGTTGGGGGACGCCGTCTGGCTGGCCTCGGACGAGCTGGCGGCCGGCGACGCCGGCGCCTGGCGCCATCCCGGCGGCAGCGCCGACGACCTGGCCTTCCTCATGTACACCTCGGGGTCCACCGGCGAGCCCAAGGGGGTCATGGTCAGCCATCGCAACGCCCTCTACAACGTGGCGGAGTTCCCCGGGTTCCTCCACCGCCCCTGCGAGGGGCTGGTCTTCTGGGCTCCCTTCTTCCACGACCTGGGGATGTTCTTCGGCATCCTCCATCCGCTGTATCAGGGCGTGTTGTCGGTGCTCCTGTCGCCGGCGGCCTACGTGCAGCGGCCGTTCCGCTGGTTCCAGGCGATCTCCCGCTACCGGGCCACGGCGACCGGCGGGCCGAATTTCGCCTATGACCTGAGCGTCTCGCGCATGCGCCCCGAGGAGCGGGACACGCTGGACCTCTCCTGCCTGAACCTGGCCCTGAACGGGGCCGAGCCGGTGCGCCGGGTGACGCTGGAGCGGATGGTGCGGGTGCTGGGTCCCGTGGGCTTCCGGCCGGAGGCGCTCTACCCCTCGTTCGGCATGGCCGAAGCCGCGGCCACGGTGACCGGCCCCGGGCCTCTCCAGGAGACGGTGGTGCGCTCGCTGGACCGCCGCGAAATCGAGCGCGGGCGGGTGGCGGAGGCGGCCGGAGACGGCGCGGCGATGGTGCTGGTGGGGTTGGGCGGCGGGCTGGCCGGCCAGACGATCGCCGTGGTGAGCCCCGAGACCCGCACGCGTTGCGCTCCCGGCGTGGTGGGAGAGATCTGGGTGTCCGGGCCGAGCATCGCGCGCGGCTACTGGAACCGTCCCGAGGAGACGGAGGAGAGCCTCTGCGCCCGCCTGGCCGATACCGGCGAAGGGCCGTTCCTGCGCACCGGCGACCTGGGCTTCCTCGCGGACGGCGAGCTGTTCGTGGCGGGGCGGCTCAAGGATCTGATCATCCTGCGCGGGGTCAACCATCATCCCGAGGACCTGGAGGTGACGGTGGAGGGGTGCAACCCCGCCCTGCGTCCCAGCCTGGGCGCCGCCTTCGCCGTGGAGGAAGACGGCCAGGAGCGGCTGGCCATCGCCTGGGAGGTGCAGCCCGCGCCCGGTCTGGACCTGGAGCGCATCGTGGGCGACATCCGCCAGGCCGTCGCCGAGGTCCACGAGGTGGAGGTCTGGGCCGTCGAGCTGCTGGAGCCGCGGGCGATCCCCAAGACCTCCAGCGGCAAGATCCAGCGGCGGACCTGTGCCGCCGCCTTTGCGGCGGGCAGCTTTCCCGCCGTGCTGCGCTGGCGCGCGCCGCGCGCGGCCGAGACGGCCGGCGCCGCGGAGGGTACCGAAGACGCAGGGGCGGCGGCCACCGCCGCGGAGATCCGCGACTGGCTGGTGGGCCACCTGGCGGGCCGCCTCGGCCTCGATCCGGCCCGGGTGGACGTCCGCGAGCCGTTCAGCCGCTTCGGCCTGGGGTCCATCGAGGCCCTGGGCCTGGTGGGCGAGCTCGAGCGGCGGCTCGGGCAGTCCCTGCCTCCCACGCTGGTCTGGGATTTCCCGACCATCGAGGCGCTGGCGCGGCGCCTGGCCTCCGCGGGGATGGCGGGCGCGGCGGCCGGCCGCTGGGAGTCTTCCGCGGCCCCTCTGGCGGGGGAGCCCGTGGCCATCGTGGGCATGGGCTGCCGCTTCCCCGGCGCCCCCGGTGTGGACGCGTACTGGCGCCTCCTCCGCGAAGGCCGCGAGGCGGTGGCCGACGCACCGCCGGATGGCCGCTGGGACCCCGACGCCCTCTGCCACCCCGATCCGGCCGTCCCCGGCAAGATGCTGAGCCGGCGCGGTGGATTCCTGGACGGCCTGGACCTTTTCGACGCCCGCTTTTTCGGCATCTCTCCCCGCGAGGCCGAGCATCTCGATCCGCGCCAGCGCCTCCTGCTCGAGGTGGCCTGGGAGGCGCTGGAGGACGCCGGCATCCCGCCGCACAGCCTGGCCGGCTCGGCGACGGGTGTCTTCATCGCCACCCTGACCAACGACTTCGACGCCCTCCTCTCCGAGGACCTCCGGCGGCTGGGCGCCTACACGGGCTCGGGCACGGCCAACACCATCGTGGCCAACCGGCTCTCCTACTTCTTCGACCTGGCCGGTCCCAGCGTCTCTCTCGATACCGCCTGCTCGGGCTCCCTGGTGGCGCTCCACCTGGCCTGCCAGAGCCTGCGCAGCGGCGAGAGCTCCATGGCCCTGGTCGGCGGCGTGAACCTGATCCTGCTGCCCAAGGGGAACATCTTCTTCACCAAGGCCGGCGCCCTCTCCCCGGACGGCCGCTGCCAGGTGTTCGACGCCCGTGCCAACGGCATCGTGCGTGGCGACGGCGCCGGTCTGCTGGTGCTCAAGCCGCTCTCCCGTGCCGTGGCCGACGGCGACCGCATCCATGCCGTGATCCGCGGCAGCGCGGTCAACAGTGACGGCCGCAGCAACGGGCTGATGGCCCCCAACGGCCAGGCCCAGGAACGGCTCCTCCGCGCGGCCTGCCGCCAGGCCGGCGTCGATCCGTCGGAGGTCCAGTACGTGGAGGCCCACGGCACCGGCACCCACCTGGGGGACCCGATCGAGGCGCGCGCCCTGGGCGCGGTCCTGGGCACCGGCCGGCCGCCGGAACGGCCGTGCGCCGTGGGCTCGGTCAAGACGAACCTCGGGCATCTGGAGGCCGCCGCCGGGGTGGCGGGAGTGATCAAGGTGGCTCTGGCGCTGCGCGAGCGCCTCCTCCCGCCCAGCCTCAACTTCGCGACGCCGAACCCGCTCATCCCCTTCGCCGAGCTGGCGCTGCGGGTGCAGCAGGAAGCCGGTCCCTGGCCCGCGCCGGACCGGCCCCTGGTGGCCGGCGTGAGCAGCTTCGGGATCGGCGGCACCAACGCCCACGTGGTGCTCGCCGAGGCGCCGCCCGCGGCCGGTGCGGAGCCGGAGCCGGCCGGGGAGGTCCGGCTCCTGCCGCTGTCCGCCCATCTGCCGGAGGCCCTCGGCGGCCTGGCCGCCGCGTGGCGCGGCCTGGCTGCCGCGGGAGAGCCCGCTTTCGCCGCGGCGTGCCGGACGGCCGCGGTGGGGCGGAGCCCGCTCGACCACCGTATGGCCCTGGTGGCCGCCTCGTGGGAGGAAGCCGCCGGCCACCTCGACGCCTTCCTGGCCGGCGCGGAGAGCCCGGGGCTCTCGCGCGGCGAGCGCCCGCTCTCTCAGGCACCCCGGCTGGTCTTCGCCTTCTCCGGACAGGGGGCTCATTGGCTCGGCATGGGCCGTGAGCTCGCGGCCCGGGAGCCGGTCTTCCGCGCCGTCCTGGAGCGCTGCGACCAGCTCCTGCGCGAGAGCGTCGACTGGTCGCTGCTGGAGGAGCTCTCGGCCGGCGCGGAGCAGTCGCGTCTGGACCGGACGGAGGTGACGCAGCCGGCCGTCTTCGCCATCCAGGCCGCTCTCGCCGCGCTCTGGCACTCCTGGGGGCTGGTCCCCGACGCCGTGGTGGGGCAGAGCCTGGGCGAGGTGGCCGCCGCCTACGTGGCCGGTGCCCTGAGGCTGGAAGACGCCTTGCGCGTGGTGGTCTGGCGCAGCCGCCTGATGCAGCGGGTGGCCGGCCAGGGGAAGACGGCGCTGGTGGCGTTGCCTCTGGCGCAGGCCCGTCTCGTCCTCACCGGCTCCGAGGACCTGGTGGCGGTGGCCGGCACCGCCAGCCCCGCCTCCTCGGTCCTCTCGGGGGACCCGGCGACTCTGGAGCGCATCCTCCGCTCCCTGGAGCGCCAGGGCGTCTTCTGCCGCTTCCTCAAGGGGGTGGACGTCGCCTTCCACAGCCCCCAGATGGACCCGCTGTGCGGCGAGCTGGAGGCGGCCCTCGCGGGGCTCGTGCCGCGCTCCTCGCGGGTGCCGATGGTGTCCACGGTCACCGGCGACGTCCTCGACGGCTCGGCCCTGGACGCCGCGTACTGGGCGCGCAACCTGCGCGAGCCGTTCCTCTTCGCCGAGGCGGTCCGCTGCCTGGCGGAGACCGGGCACCGTCTCTTCCTGGAGGTGGGGCCGCACCCGGTGCTGGCGCCGTCCATCCTGGAGGGGCTCCGCCATCTGGGCTGCGCCGGAACGGTCGTTCCCTCGCTGCGCCGCGGGGAGGACGAGCGCCGTGTGCTGCTCGGCTCCCTGGGATCTCTGTGGACCCAGGGTGTCGCGGTGGACTGGCGGCGCCTCCATCCGCAGGGTGGCACGGTGGCCTCCCTGCCGCACTACCCCTGGCAGCGCGAGCGCTTCTGGTTCACCCAAGGTGGCCTGGCGGGGGAGGCCGCGCCGGCCGCGCGCCGCCGGCCGGGCCTCCATCCGCTCCTCGGCGAGCACCTCCATTCGGCCCTGCTGCCGGAGCAGCACTTCTGGGAGCTGGACCTGGGGGCGTCCTCCCTCCCCTACCTCGCCGACCACCGGGTGCGGGGGACCGTGGTGATGCCCGGCGCGGCCTACGTGGAGATGGCCCTCGCCGCCGCGGGAGAGCTCGCGGCGGGGCCGCTCCGCGTGGAGGACGTGGTCTTCCGCCAGCCGCTCTGGCTGACCGAGGAGGCGACGCGCCGCGTCCAGCTCGCCTTGACGCAGGAGGCGGACGGCGCGGCGGCCTTCCGCATCTGCAGCCGGAGCGCCGCCGAAGGGGCGGGGGACTGGACGGTCCACGTGGAGGGGCGGGTGGTGTCCGGCGCGGCGGCCGGGACGGCGCCGGAGCGTCTTCCTCTGGAGGACGTGCGGGCGCGCTGTGCCGAGGAGGTCGGCGGCGCCGAGCTCTACCGGCGGCTGGCGTCCCAGGGCCTCTCCTACGGCCCGAGCTTCCGGGGGATCGAAAGCGTCCGGCGGCGCCCCGGCGAGGCGCTGGCCCGGCTGCGGGTTCCCGCGGAGCTGGCGGGGGAGGCCGCGCTCTACCGGCTCCATCCCGCCCTGCTGGATGCCGCCTTCCAGAGCGTTGCGGCCACGGAGGAAGGGGGTACCGGGGAGGAGACCTTCCTGCCGGCGGGGGTGGGGGCCGTGCGCGTGTTCGGCCGCCTGGAGGGGAGCTTCGAGTGCCATGCCGTGCTGCGCTCCGGTGCCGCGGCGGACGCGGCGGTGCGGGTGGCCGACGTCACGCTGCTCGATGCGGCGGGGACGCCGGCCGCGCAGGTGCTGGGGTTGCGCCTGCAGCGCGTCGGCGCCGGCGCCGGGCGCGAGGATCTCGCGAGCTGGCTCCACGAGCTGGAGTGGCACGCCGTGGCGCGCGGCGAGACGAAGCCCGCCGCCGGGTCCGGGGTCTGGCTCGTCCTGGCCGGCGCGGGCGCGCCCGGCGAGGCGCTGGCGGCACGCCTGGAGGAGCGCGGCTTCACGGCGGTGGTGGTGGCGCCCGGCGACGGCTGGGAGGTTGCGGCGGACGGGCGGCGCGTCCGTCTGGCGCCGAACCGCCCGGAGCTCTTCGAGCGCCTGTTGCGCGAGCTGCCCGGCGGCGCGGCGGCCTGCCGTGGCGCGGTCCATCTCTGGGGCCTGGAGATCCCCGGACCGGAGCCGCTTCCGGAGGCCGCAACCCTGGGCTGCGGCAGCGTCCTTTCCCTGTTGCGGGCCCTGGCGCAGAGCGAGTCCCTCCGCCGTCCCCCGTTGTGGCTGGTCACCCGTGGCGGCCAGCTCCTCGACGGGGAGGCCCCCGCGGATCCCGCCGCCGCGGCCCAGGCGACCCTGTGGGGGCTGGGCCGGGTGATCTCCCTGGAGCATCCCGAGCTGTGGGGCGGGATGGTGGACCTGGATCCGGCGAGCGGCGCGGAGGAGGCGGCCGCCGGGCTGGCCGCGGAGATCCTGGGGCCGGACGGGGAGGACCAGATCGCCCTGCGCGGCGGCGGGCGCCGGGTCGCCCGCCTGGTGCACGCCGCCCCGGTCCGTCCGGGGGAGGCGGTGCGGTTCCGTCCCGATGCGAGCTACCTGATCACCGGCGGCTTCTCCGGCCTGGGGCTCGCCACGGCCCGCTGGATGGCCTCCCGGGGGGCGCGCCGGCTGATCCTCCTGGGGCGCACGCCGCTGCCGCCGCGCTCCGCGTGGCGGCAATTTCAGGAGGCGGGGGGCGCGGCGGCGGAGCGCATCGCCGCCGTCCTGGAGCTGGAGGCGCTGGGCGTCTCCGTGCATCCGGCGGCGGCGGACGTCGCCGACCGCGAGGCTCTGCGGGAGATCTTCGACCGCCATGCGCGGGAAGGGTGGCCCGCGATCCGCGGGGTGATCCACTCGGCAGGGGTGGTGGAGGACCAGCTCCTGCTCCGCCTGGAGCCCGCGTCCCTGGCCGCCGTGCTCCGCCCGAAGGTCCTGGGGGCCTGGCTTCTCCACGACCTGCTGTGGGATGCGCCGCTCGACCACTTCGTCCTCTTCTCCTCGGCCTCCTCGCTCCTGCCGCCTCCGGGCCAGGGGAGCTACGCGGCGGGCAATGCGTTCCTGGATGCCCTCGCCCGCCACCGCCGGGCGCTCGGGCTCCCCGCCGTGTCGATCGGCTGGGGACCGTGGAGCGAGGTGGGGATGGCCGCCCGGGCGGGCCTGGAGCGGCAGCACACCGGGGGGGGCATGCGGATGATCTCGCCCGAGCAGGGGCTGGAGGTCCTGGAGCGCCTCCTCGGCCGGGGAGCACCGGCGCAGGTGGCGGTCCTCCCGGTGGACTGGAGCCGGTGGCGGAACGTGCCGCTCCTGGCTCTGCTGCGGCGGGCGGAGCAGCCCGGCGCCGGCTCCGCGGGGACCCGGGAGGAGGCCGCGCTGCTGCAGGAGGTCCTGCTCGCCGCCGGGCCGGACGAGCGCCGGGCCCTCCTCGAGGCCCGGCTCGCGGAGATGGCGGCGGGCGTGATGCGCACCAGCCCGTCGCGGCTCGATCCGCACCAGCCTTTCGCCGCTCTGGGCATGGACTCGATCATGGGTGTGGAGCTCAAGAACCGCATCGAGGTCCAGCTCGGGCTGGCCGTGTCGCTGGCGGACCTGCTGATGGGCGGGGGGATCGCGCAGCTCGCCTCCCGTCTGCTGCCGCAGATCGCGGACGAAGCCGGCCTGGCGGAGCTCCTGGCCGAGGTGGAGGGCCTGTCGGCCGAGGAGGCCCGGGCTCTGCTGGGTGAAGAAGGTGGGGAAATCCGCAGCATGAATGCGAGGAGGTGAGGGCATGAGCAACGTGACGCAACGCCTGACGGCGCTCTCCCCGGAGCAGCGCGCCCTGCTGATGAAGCGGTTGCGCGACCGGGGGCCGCAGGCTGAAGGGGGGCGCATCCCCCGGCTGGACCGGAGCGCCAGGGCCTTTTCCCTCTCCTTCGCCCAGGAGCGCCTGTGGTTCGTGCGCCACCTGGTGCCGGACAGCCCTCTCTACAACTCGCCCACCGCGGCCTTGCGCATCGACGGTCCCTTCCGCCCCGAGGTCCTGGAGCACGCGGTGAGCGAGCTCGCGCGGCGCCACGAGACGCTGCGCACCCGCTTCACCACCCGCGGCGGCCAGCCGGTCCAGACCGTGGCGCCGCCGGCGCCCTTCCGCCTGCGGGTGATCGACCTCGCCGGGCTCCCGCAGGAGGCGCGGTGGCCCGAGGCGCTGCGCCGGGTGGATGCGGAGACGTGCCGCCCGTTCGACCTGGAGGCGGGGCCGCTCTTGCGGGTCTGCCTGCTGCGGCTGGCGGGCGGCCTGCACGTCCTCGCCTTCGTCATGCATCACATCGTGTCGGACGGCTGGTCCGCGGGCGTCTTCTTCCGCGAGCTGTGGACCCTCTACCGCGCGTTCTGCGCCGGCCTTCCCTCACCCCTGCCGGAGCCGCCGGTCCAGTACGTGGATTTCGCCGTCTGGCAGCGGGAGAGGCTGCAGGGGGAGGTCCTGGAGCGCCAGCTCGAAACCTGGAAGAGCCGGCTGGGCGGTGCGCTGCCCGTTCTGGCGCTCCCCGCCGACCGGCCGCGCCCGGCGGTCCAGAGCTTTCGCGGCGGCCTCGTTTCCGTCACCCTGCCGCCGGACCTCCATGCCGCCCTGCGCGAGCTCGCGCAGCGGCTGCGGGTGACCCCGTTCGTCCTGCTGCTGACGGCCTACGGCGTCCTGCTCCACCGGTTCACCGGCGACGAGGACCTCTGTATCGGCGCGCCGATCGCCAACCGGCAGCGCCCCGAGCTCCAGGAGATGATCGGCTGCCTGGTCAACGTCCTGGTGCTGCGCGCCGACCTGTCGGGAGATCCGGAGCTGCGGGAGATGGTGGAGCGCCTGCGCCTGGTGGCCTTCGAGGCCTTCGAGCACCAGGACCTCCCGTTCGAGAAGCTGGTGGAGGCCCTGCAGCCCGCGCGTGCCCTCTCGCACAGCCCGCTGTTCCAGACGGCGTTCAGCTTCCCGGACAACCCCATGCGGTCTGTCGAGCTGCCGGGTTGCTCCCTGTCCCGGGTGGAGGCCCACACCGGCACGGCCAAGTTCGACCTGGTGTTCGAGCTCCTCGACCTGGAAGGGGACCTGGTGGTGGCTGCCGAGTACAGCCGCGACCTCTTCGACCCGGCCACGGTGGAGCGCCTGCTGGGCAGCTACCGGACGCTGCTGGAAGGGCTCGGCGCGGGCACCGGCCGCCGCCTGTCGGAGCTTCCCCTCCTCTCGGAGGTGGAGCGCCGGCAGGTGCTGATGGATTGGAACCAGACCGCCACCCCGGTGGAGGGCGGCGCCACTCTGTGCGACCTGATCGCGGAGCAGGTCCGCCTGGCTCCCGGCGCCTCCGCGGCGTCCTGCGGCGGCTTGCAGCTCACCTACCGGGAGCTCGCGGCCCGCGCCCACCGGCTCGCCCGGCACCTGCTGGCCCTGGGAATCCGGCCGGAGGAGCGGGTGGGGCTCGCGGTCGAGCGCTCGCTGGACCTGCCGGTGGGCCTGCTCGGCATTCTCGCCGCCGGCGCCGCCTTCCTGCCCCTGGACTGCGCGCTCCCCGGGGAACGCCTGGAATGGCTCCTGGAGGACGCCGGGGTGAACGTCCTGGTGACGCAGAGCGAGCTCGTTTCCCGGCTCCCGGCGGGGAGCCGCCGGCTGGTGCTCCTCGACGGCCACGCCGCGGAGATCTCCCGCCGCAGCCCCGAGCCTCCGGAGCGGGAGATCTTCCCCGGCCAGTTGGCCTGGGTGATCTACACCTCGGGCTCGACCGGGCGCCCCAAGGGGACCCTGGTGCCCCATCGCGGAGTGCCCAGCCTGGTCGCGGCGCAGCGCCGGCAGCTCGGGGTGGGGGCGGGGAGCCGGGTGCTGCAGTTCTCCTCGTTGAGCTTCGACGCCTCGATCCTCGACGTCATCACGGCCCTGGCCAGCGGCGGCTGCCTCTGCCTGGCGCCCCGGGACGAGCTGATGCCCGGGCCACCGCTCGTGGAGGTGCTCCGCCGGGAGCGGATCACCCACATCACCATCCCGCCCTCGGCGCTGGCGGTCCTCCCGGCGGCGGATCTGCCCGACCTCGCGGCGATGTGCGCGGGCGGGGAAGCCTGCCCGGTCGAGCTGCTGGACCGCTGGGGTCCCGGCCGCCGCTTCTTCAACCTCTATGGCCCCACCGAGGTCACGATCTGTTGCACCATGGCGGAGTGCCGGCCGGGGGAGGGCCGGCTCTCCATCGGCCGCCCGATCCCCAACACCCGGGTCCACCTCCTGGACCGCCGTGGCCAGCCGGTGCCGGTGGGGGTGGCCGGCGAGATGTACCTCGGCGGTCCCGGCCTCGCCCGCGGGTATCTGAACCGCCCGGACCTGACGGCGGAGAAGCTCCTCCCGGACCCGTGGAGCGCGGAGCCCGGAGAGCGCCTCTACCGCACCGGCGACCTGGCGCGCCGCCGCCGCGACGGCGCGCTGGAGTTCGCCGGGCGTGCCGACAGCCAGGTGAAGATCCGGGGCTTCCGCATCGAGCCGGGGGAGATCGAAACGGTGCTGCGCAGCCACCCGGCCTTGTGCGACGCCGCCGTGGTGGCCCGGGAGGATCACCTGGGGGCGCTGCGCCTGGTGGCCTACGTGGCCCCGGCGGCGGCAGGGGAGGCGCCCCCCGCCACCGCGGAGCTGCGCGCCTTTCTGGCCGCCGGGCTCCCCGACTACATGATCCCGGCGCTCTTCGTGGCCCTGCCGCGGCTCCCGGTCAACGCCAGCGGCAAGGTCGACCGCCGGGCCCTCCCCGCCCCCGAGATGGATCGCCCCGATCTGGCGGCGAGCTACGTGGCGCCGCGCAACCCCCGGGAGAAGACCCTGGCGGCCCTGTGGTCCTCCCTCCTCGGCCTGGAGCGGGTCGGGGTCCACGACAACTTCTTCGAGCTCGGCGGCCACTCGCTCCTGCTCACCCGGATGCTGGAGCGGCTGCGTGCCGGCGAGGGGAGGGAGGTGCCCGTCACCGCCCTCTTCCAGCACCCCACGATCGCCGCCCTCGCCGCCTATCTGGACCCGCCGGAAGCCTCCGCCGTGCCGCAGGTCGACGACCGGGTCCGCCGCCAGCGCGCGGCCCTCCTGGCGCAGCGCACCCACCAGGCCGGCAGCCGCCGGGCCTCCGCAACGAACAGGAGGGACGTTTCCGATGTCCTCGGATGAGCTCGCGACCGGCCTGGAGGTCGCCATCATCGGCCTGAGCGGCCGCTTCCCCGGGGCGGCCGGCGTGGAGGCGTTCTGGCGCAACCTGTGCGGTGGCGTCGAGTCCATCTCCTTCTTTTCCGCCGAGGAGCTGGTGGCGGCCGGCCACGACCCGGCGATGGTGGCGGACCCGGCCTATGTGAGGGCCTGCCCGGTCCTCGCGGAGAGCGAGTGGTTCGACGCCGCCTTTTTCGGCTATTCGCCCCGCGAAGCCGAGCTCATGGACCCGCAGCAGCGCATTTTCCTCGAGTGCTGCTGGCACGCCCTGGAGGACGCCGGCTACGATCCGGCGGCCTTTCCGGGCGCGGCCGGCCTCATCGCCGGGGCGAGCTTCAACACCTACCTGCCGCTCCACCTGCTCGGGGACCTGCGGCTGGACGGCCCGGGGTACCACCAGCTCGTGCTGGGCAACGACAAGGACTTCCTCGCCACCCGGGTGGCCTACAAGCTCGGCCTCCACGGGCCCGCGTTCACCGTGCAGTCGGCCTGCTCCACCTCGCTCCTGGCGGTGCATCTGGCCTGCCAGAGCCTGATCTCCTGCCACTGCGACCTGGCCCTGGCGGGAGGCGCCACGGTCTATGCCAGCCAGCAGCGCGGTTACCACCATCAGGAGGGGGGCATCTTCTCGCCGGACGGCCACTGCCGGCCCTTCGACGCCCGCGCCGCCGGCACCGTGTTCGGCAGCGGCGCCGGGGTGGTGGTCCTGAAGCGCCTCGCCGACGCCCTCGCCGACGGCGACACGATCCGCGCGGTCCTCAAGGCCACGGCCATCAACAACGACGGGGCTCAGAAGGTGGGATTCACCGCGCCCGGCGTCGCGGGGCAGGCCGAGGTCATCGAGACGGCGCTGGCCCTGGCCGGCGTCGATCCGGCGACCATCGGTTACGTGGAGACCCATGGCACGGGCACGGCGCTGGGAGATCCCATCGAGATCGCCGCCCTCACCCAGGCCTTCACCCGCCGCGCCGCGGCGCCCCTGCCGCCGGCCTCCTGCGCCCTCGGGTCGGTGAAGAGCAATATCGGCCATCTCGATGCCGCCGCCGGAGTGGCCAGCCTGCTCAAGACGGTGCTGTCGCTGGAGCGGCGCCTCCTCCCGCCGAGCCTGCATTTCGAGCGCCCGAACCCGCGGATCGATTTCGCCGCGGGCCCCTTCGAGGTCAACACCGAGCTGCGCCCGTGGCCCGCCGGAGAGGCGCCGCGCCGCGCCGGGGTGAGCTCCTTCGGCATCGGCGGAACCAACGTCCACGCCATTCTGGAGGAGGCACCGGAGCAGCCCCGCACCCCCGGCCGGCGTCCGGCCCACCTGCTGCTGCTGTCGGCCCGCACCCTCACGGCCCTGGATGCCGCCACCGCCGGTCTGGCCCGCCACCTGGCCGGGCACCCCGAGCTGGAGGCGGCCGACGTCGCCTGGACGCTCCAGGCGGGACGGCGCGCCTTCCGCCACCGCCGGATCCTGGTCTGCCGCGACCTGGCGGACGCGGTGAGCGCGCTCGGGGAGAAGGATCTGCGGCGCGCCTTCACCGCCCTCGCCGAGCACGACGGCCGGCCCGTCGCGTTTCTGTTCCCGGGGCAGGGCTCGCAAGCCGCCGGGATGGGCCGCGAGCTCTACCGGGTGGAGCCGCGGTTCCGCGAGCAGGTGGACTACGGCTGCGAGCTGCTGCGCCCCCTCCTGGGGCTGGACCTGCGCACGCTCCTCTTCCCGGCCGCGGAGGCGGCCGCCGCGGCCTCGGCGCGCCTCCGTGACACGGCCCTGGCGCAGCCCGCCCTGTTCGTGCTCGAGCACGCCCTGGCCTGCCTCTGGATGGAGTGGGGCATCCGTCCCCGCGTTCTGCTCGGCCACAGCGTGGGCGAGTACACCGCGGCCTGCCTGGCCGGAGTCCTGAGCGTGGACGACGCCCTCCATCTGCTGGCGGTGCGCGGCCGGCTGCTGCAGGAGATGCCGCCCGGGGTGATGCTGTCGGTCCCCCTCGCCGAGGCGGAGCTGGCGCCGCTGCTCGGCGACGGCCTGGACCTGGCCGCGGTCAACGGCCCGTCCTCCTGTGTGGTGGCGGGTGCGGAGACGGCCGTCGCCGCCCTGGAGGCCGGGCTCGCGGCGCGCCGGATCGAAGGGCGCCGGCTCCAGACCTCGCACGCCTTCCACTCGGCGCTGGTCGAGCCCGCCCTGGAGCCGTTCCGCGCGGCGGTGGCCGGAGTGGCCCTCCAGCCGCCGCGGATCCCGTTCCTCTCCAACCTCACCGGGACGTGGATCACCGCGGAGCAGGCGGTCGACCCGGAGTACTGGACGGCGCACCTGCGGCGCACCGTCCGTTTCTCCGAGAACCTGTGGGAGCTCTTCCGTGACGCGGACCTGGCGTTGCTCGAGGTGGGCCCGGGACGCGCCCTGGCCGGCCTGGCCCGGCGCCACCCCGGGGCGGGGCCGGAGCGCACCGTTCTGACCTCCCTTCCCGTGGAGGGGGATGGCGAGGCCGAGAGCCCCTTCATCCTGCGCACCCTGGGCCGGCTCTGGCTCGCCGGCGCCGCCGTGGACTGGACCGGGCTCCAGGCCGGCGAGGCCCGCCGCCGTGTGCCGCTCCCCACCTACCCCTTCGAGCGCCGCCGGTTCTGGGTGGAGCCCCGGCCCGCCGCCGCGGGCGGCACGCCGGCCGGGGCCGCGGTGGCCCCGGCGGAGCGGCCGGAGATGGCCGACTGGTTCCACGTCCCCTCCTGGCGGCTGGCCCCGGCGGCCGAGGGAGGCGAGGCCCGCGGGCGCCACCTCCTCTTCCTGGACGGCCACGGTCTGGGCGAACGTCTGAAAGTCCAGTTGGAGGCGGCCGGCTGCAGCGTGGCGACCGTCGTCCCCGGCCCGGCGTTCGCCCGCCTCGGTCCCGCGTCCTATGCCCTGCCACCGGGGCGCCTCGACGGCTACGTGTCTCTGCTCGACGACCTGCGGGGCGCGGGCGGTCTCCCCGGCACCGTCCTGCACCTCTGGAGCGTTACGGGGGAGGCGGAGGCTGCCGCGCCGGCCGTCCAGGATCACGGCTTCTACAGCCTGCTGTTCCTGGCCCGCGCCCTGTCGCGTCTCGAAGCGGGGCCGCCGCTCGCCCTCGCCGTCCTCTCCGACGGCCTGCACGGCGTCACCGGTGCCGAGCGGCTCGATCCGCGCAAGGCCACCCTCCTGGGACCCTGCCGGGTGATCCCCCAGGAGCTCCCGGGCATCTCCTGCCGGAGCCTGGACGTGGTCCTGCCGGGCGCCGGGCCCGGCGGCGGCGAGGAGCTGGAGCGCCTCGCCGGGGAGATCCTCGCCGAGGTGCATGACGGCGGGGAGGACCCCGTCGTCGCGCTGCGGGCGGGGCACCGCTGGGTCCGCACCTTCGAGCCGGTGCGGCTCCCGGGCGGTGGCGCCACCGGGCTGCGGGAGCGCGGGGTCTATCTCCTCACCGGCGGCCTGGGTGGCGTCGGGCTGGCCCTCGCCGAGCACCTGGCGCGGACGGTCCGCGCCCGGCTGGCGCTGCTCGGGCGCACGCCTCTCCCTCCCCGGGCGGAGTGGGTGGCCGCGGCGCGCGGGGAGGGTCCGGCCGCCGCCCGGCTCCGCCGCCTTCTGGCCCTCGAAGCGCAGGGTGCGGAGGTCCTGGTCCTCGCCGCCGACGTCACCGACCCCGCCGCCATGCGGGCGGCCCTGGGAGAGGTGCGGCGGCGCTTCGGCGCCCTGCACGGCGTCTTCCACGCCGCCGGCGTGAGCGGCGGCGGGGTCATCCCCCTGCGCACGCGGGAGGAGGCGGAGCGCGTCCTCGCCCCCAAGCTCCACGGCGCGCTGGTGCTGAACGAGCTGCTGGCGGGGGAGGAGCTGGACGCCTTGGTCCTGTTCTCGTCTCTGCGCTCGGTGATGGGCGGGCGCGGCCACGTCGACTACTCCGCGGCCAATGCCTTCCTCGATGCCCTGGCGGCGGCGAACGCCCGCGCCGGCGGCCGGCCGCCCACCGTTTCCGTGGCCTGGGACATCTGGAAGGACGCGGGGATGAGCGTCGACGCAGCCGCCGGCCGGGACGGCGCAGCCGAGGCCCTGGCCGCGGGGATGTCCTCCGGCGAGGGTGCGGAGGTCCTGGAGAGGGTCCTGGCGCGGGCGCTCTCCCGCTCCGGCGGAGCGGGCCGGGCCCGCCTGCCGCGGCTCCTGGTGGCGACCCGCGACCTCGCGGCGCTCCTGGAGCGCGGCGAGGACGAGGCGCTGGCCGGGCTCCTGGAGGAGATCGGGCGGCAGGCCGAGGCGCGCCCCGTTCACTCCCGCCCCGACCTGGGCATCCCCTGTACGCCTCCGCGCGATGACCTGGAGCGCGCGCTGGCGGCCATCTGGAGAGACCTCCTGGGGGTGGATCCGGTGGGGGTCCACGACGACTTCTTCGAGCTCGGCGGCGACTCCGTCATCGGTCTCCAGGTGGCGGCCCGCGCCCGCCAGGCGGGCCTCGAGCTGTCGCCGCATCAGATCTACCAGAACCCGACGGTGGCGGCGCTGGCCGCGGCGGCCGGTGCGATCCGCGGCGTGGCTCCGGTGGCCGTCTCCGCCGGCGGCCCGGCCCCGCTCAGCGCCATCCAGCACTGGTTTTTCGCGGCGGCGCCGCCCGAGCCGCACCTCTGGACCCACCGGGTCCGCCTGAGCGCCCTGCCGACCCGGGACTCGGAGGTGCTGGAGAGCGCCCTGGCGCATCTTCTCCTCCACCACGACGCCCTGCGCCTGCGGTTCCGGCGCGACGGCACGGGCTGGCTCCAGGAGCATGCCGGCCCGGAGGAGCTCGCTCCGTTCTTCCTGCGGGTGGACCTGCGCGGCCTGGACGCGGCGGCGGCCGGGCGCTGCGCGGCCGAAGTGGCGCAGGAGCTGCCGCACGGCCTGGACCTGCAGGCGGCGCCGCTGCTGCGGGCGGCGTTCCTCGACCTCGGACACCGGGCGCCGGCCGAGCTGATCCTCGCCCTGCACCACCTGGTGGTGGACGGCCCCTCCTGGGCGGTCCTGCTGGAGGATCTGGAGACCGCCTGCCGCGGCCTGGAACGCTGGCAGGCGCCGGCCCTGCCGCCGCGGACCGCCGCGTTCGCGAGCTGGGCCGCGGAGCAGGCCGGGCGCGCGCGCTCCACCGAGCTGCAGAGCGCCCTCCATGCCTGGCTCGACGGCGTGGAGGGCCCCGTTCCTCCGCTGCCCGCGGACGGCCCCGGAGGGGACGATTCCGTGGGAGAGAGCCGCACCCTGTCGGTCTCCTTCGGCCCCGGCGAGACCGGGGCTCTGCTCCACGACGTCCCGCGCCTCCACCGGGCCCGGGTGGACGAGCTCCTGGTGGCCGCCGTCGCCCGTGCCCTGACCCGCTGGTCGGGCGGGTCAGGCGCCTGGCTCGACGTGGAGCGGGACGGCCGCGAAGCCGCCGGCTGCGACCTCTCCCGCACCGTGGGATGGTTCACCACTCTCCACCCTCTCCGCGTGGTGCCCGCGGACGGCCCGGCCGAGACCGTACGCCGGGTGCGGGAGGCGTTGCGCGCCGTCCCCGACGGCGGGGCCGGCTTCGGCCTCCCCAGGTACCTGGGGGAGGACGGCCGGTTGGCGGCCCGCCTGGCCGCCCTGCCGGCGCCGGAGGTCCTCTTCGCCTGGCTGGGCCGGCTGCATCCGGCGATGGCCGCGCCCGGGCGGTTCGATTTCGTCCGCGGCTCCCGGGAGAGGCGCCGCCACCGGCTGGAGATCACGGCCCTGGTCCGTGAGGAAAGCCTGCTGCTCCACTGCACCTGGGGACCGGCCCACCTGCTTCCCGGCACCGTCGAAAACCTGGCCGGAAAGCTCGTGGAAGCCGTGACCGAGCTGCTCGCCGCTCCCGGCCCGGCCGCCGCGGGAGATTTCCCCGAGGCCGATCTCAGCCGCGAGGACCTGGACGACATTCTCGCAGGGCTGTCTCTCACCTGAGCCCAGGAAACCGCGCCATGAGCAAGAACACGAACGTCGAGGCCATCTATCCGCTCTCGCCCACCCAGCAGGGCATGCTGTTCCACAGCCTGTACGCCGCCGGGTCGGGGGTCTACACCGTCCAGGTGAGCTTCACTCTCGCCGGCCCGCTCGACGCGGCCGCCCTGGCGCGCTCCTGGCAAGGGCTCGTCGACCGCCATCCGGTGCTGCGCACGGCGTTCCCCTGGGACCGCGGCAGCAAACCCATGCAGGCCGTGCTGCGCGAGGTCCGCGTCCCCTGGGAGGAGCGCGACGAGCGCGGCCTCTCCCCCGGCGCCGGGCGGCAGAGCGCCGAGGCACTGTGCCGCGAGGAGCTGCGGCGGGGCTTCGAGCTCGCCCGGGCGCCGCTCCTGCGCCTGGTGCTGGTGCGCCGGGAGGACGAGCTCCACCAGCTCGTGCTCAGCTATCACCACATCCTTTTCGACGGCTGGAGCCTGCCCGTCCTCTTGCGCGAGCTGGTGGCCTCCTATGGCGCCCTGTGCCGCGGCACCCGCCCCGAGCTGCCGCCGGTCCGCCCCTACGGCGACTACGTCGCCTGGTTGCAGCGGCAGGACACCGCGGCGGCCGAGGCCTTCTGGCGGCGCGAGCTGGCGGGTTTCACCTCCCCGACGCCTGTCCCCTTCGCCCGGGCCGGCGCACCGGTGGGGGAGGAGCCCCACGGTGAGCGGGTGGCCGACCTGCCGGCGGCCTCTCTCGGGGCGCTCCAGGCCTGGGCACGGCAGCGGCGGCTCACCCTCAACAGCGTCGTCCAGGGCGCCTGGGCTCTCGTCCTGAGCGTCTGCACCGGCGAGGACGACGTGGTCTTCGGAGTCACCACCGCGGGCCGGCCGGCCGCTCTGGAAGGGGTCGAGTCGATGGTGGGGCTGTTCATCAACACCCTGCCCGCCCGGGTGCGCGTGCCGCTCGACGCTCCCCTGGCCGAATGGCTCCAGGACCTCCAGGGCCGGCAGTTCGAGCTGCGGCGCCACGAGCACACGGATCTCCTCCAGATCCAGAAGTGGAGCGAGGTGGCGCGGGGCGTCCCACTGTTCGAGAGCCTCTTCGTGTTCGAGAACTACCCGGCCGACGGCTCTCTGCGGCGCTGGGACGGCGGGGTGGAGCTGCGCGACCTGGCGGTCCGCGACAGCTCCAACTATGCGGTGACGGTGACCGCTGCGGTGGCGGACGTCCTGGTGCTGCGGGCTCTCCATGACACCTCCCGCCTGGACGCGGCCGGTGTCGACCGCCTGCTCGCGCACCTGCGGCGCGTCCTCGAAGGGGTGGCCACGGCGCCGGACCGCCGCCTGGAGGACTTCACCCTCCTCTCGGAGGTGGAGGAGCAGCAGCTCCTGTGCGAGTGGAACGGCGCCGCCTCCCCTTTCCCGCGGGCTCCGCTGGCCGAGCTGTTCAGGGCGCAGGTGTTGCGGCGGCCGGACGATCTCGCCGCCGTCTTCGGCGAGGACCGCCTCACCTATGGCGAGCTCGACCGCCGGGCCAACCGGCTGGCGCACCGGCTCGTCTCTCTCGGCGTCCGGCCCGGCGACTTCGTCGCGGTCTGCCTGGAGCGCTCCGCCGCGCTGATCACGGCCCTCCTGGGGATCGTCAAGGCCGGGGCCGCCTACGTGCCTCTCGACCCCGACTACCCCGGAGAGCGCCTCGCCTTCATGCTGGCGGATACCCGGGCCGCCGTACTGGTGAGCTCCCGGGACCTGCGGGCGGCCCTGCCGGCGGAAGGGGTGGCGGCGGTCCTCCTGGAAAGCACCGGTGGCGAGATGGAGGGGGGGAGCGATCACGATCCCGCGCTGCGGGTCCCGGCCGGGGCGCCGGCCTACGTCATGTACACCTCCGGCTCCACCGGGCTTCCCAAGGGGATCGTCATTCCCCAGGAGGCCGTGGCGCGGCTGGTCCTGGAGACGGATTTCGTCCGGCTCACCCCCGCCGACCGCATCGCCCAGGCCTCCAACGCCTCGTTCGACGCCGCCACGTTCGAGATCTGGGGTGCGCTGCTCCACGGCGGCCGGATCGTCGGCATCCCGCGGGACGTGGCCCTGTCGCCGCGCCGGCTCACCGCGGCGATCGCCGAGCACGGGATCACCACGCTGTTCCTCACCACGGCCCTGTTCAATCAGGTGGTCCAGGAGGTGCCGGACGGCTTCCGGCCACTCACCCATCTCCTCTTCGGCGGCCAGGCGGTCGACCCCGGCCGCGTCCGTGACGTGCTGGCCGCCGGGCCGCCCGCGCGCTTCCTCCACGTGTACGGCCCGACCGAGAGCACCACCTATGCCTCCTGGCACCGGATCGCGGAGGTGCCTCCGGGGGCCTCCACGGTGCCCATCGGGCGCCCCCTGGCCAACACCGCCCTGCTGGTGCTGGACCGCGCCTTCCGCCCGGTGCCGGCGGGAGTCCCCGGCGAGCTGTACGCCGGCGGTGCCGGTCTGGCCCACGGCTATCTGAACCGGCCCGGCCTCACCGCCGAGCGCTTCCTGCCCCACCCCTGGGGGGCGGGGGAGCGCCTCTACCGCACGGGCGACCTGGTGCGCCGCGACGCGCGGGGGGACCTGGAATTCCTGGGGCGCGTGGACGACCAGGTGAAGATCCGCGGCTTTCGCGTGGAGCCGGCCGAGGTCGAGGCGGTGCTGGCCCGCCACCCGGGAGCACGCGAGGTCGTGGTGGTGGCGCGCGCCGACGGCCCCGGCGACAAGCGCCTGGTGGCCTATGTCGTGCCCGGGGCGCCGGCGCCGGAGGCGCGGGAGCTGCGCGCCTTTCTCGCCGAGCGCGTGCCCGACCATCTGGTGCCGGCCGCGTTCGTCTTTCTGGACGCCCTGCCGCTCAACCCCAACGGCAAGGTGGACCGCCGTGCCCTGCCGGCCCCGGAGCGGGTGCGGCCCGCCGGGGAGGTGGCGTACGCCGCCCCGCGCACCGCCGCGGAGGAGCTGCTGGCCGGCATCTGGGCCGGCGTCCTGGGGATCGAGCGGGTCGGCGTGGAGGACGATTTCTTCGCGCTGGGGGGCGACTCCATCCTGAGCATCCAGATCGTCGCCCGGGCGACCCGCGCCGGGCTGCGGATCACACCCCGGGACGTCTTCGAGCATCCGACGGTGGCCGCTCTGGCCCGGATCGCCGCGGCGGCGGGCGAGGCGCCGGAGGAGTCCCCCACCGTCGCGGCCGGGCCCGTCCCCCTCACCCCCATCCAGCGCTGGTTCTTCGCCGCCGAGCCCGCCGATCCTCATCATTTCAACCAGGCGGTCCTCCTGGCGCCGCGGCTCCCCCTGGACCCCGGCCGTCTGCAGGCCGCCCTCGACCACCTCCTCGACCACCACGATGCCTTGCGGCTGCGCTTCGCGCGCCGGGGGGGCGTCTGGGAGCAGGTCCAGACCGGCCCCGGCGGCTCGGTGCCGCTCGACCTGGTGGACCTCCCGGAAGCGGCCGGCCCGGCGCGGGACGCGGCGCTGGCCGCGGCGGCGGAGAGGATCCAGGCGGGCCTCGGCCTGGCGGCCGGACCCCTGCTGCGGGCGGCTCTCCTGCGCCTGGCCGCCGGGGAGGAGAGGCTCCTCCTGGTCTGCCACCACCTGGTGGTGGACGGCGTGTCGTGGCGCGTCCTGCTCGAAGACCTGGAGTCGGTGTACCGCCGGCTCGGGCGGGGCGAGGCCGCCGGCCTGCCGGCCAGGACGACGGCGTACCGCCTCTGGGCCGAGCGGCTGGTGGAGCACGCCTCCTCTCCCGATCTGCGGCGGGAGCTGGCGCATTGGCTGGCCGACGGCGCGGCAGCCCCTCTCCCGGTGGATCTGCCGGGCGGCCCCGCGGAGAACACGGTGGCCGCGGCCCGCGCCGTGTCCGTCTGGCTCGATGCCGCCGCGACCGGCGCCCTCCTCAAGGAGGCCCCGCGCGCCTACCACGCGCGAACCGAGGACCTCCTGCTGGCGGCTCTCCTGCGCAGCTTCGAGCGCTGGACCGGAGAGAGCGAGCTGCGCCTCGATCTGGAAGGGCACGGCCGGGAGGACGTCCTGGAGGGCGTGGACCTCTCGCGTACGGTGGGCTGGTTCACCTCGATCTACCCGGTGCAGCTCTCCGGCGCGGGCGCCGAGGGGCCGGGCGAGCTGCTGCAGGCGGTCAAGGAGCAGCTCCGCCGCATCCCGCGCCGCGGCATCGGCTACGGCCTGCTGCGCTTCCTGGGGGCCGAGCCCGAGCGCCAGGCGCTGGCGGCTCTCCCGGCCCCCGAGGTGGGGTTCAACTATCTGGGACGGTTCGGCGGCGAAGCGTCGCCCGAGGAGGCCCTGTTCCGCCTGGCCCCGGAGCCGGCCGGTCCCCTCTACAGCCCGCGCCTGCGCCGGCGCCACCTCCTGGAGATCGACGGCGTGGTGGTGGACGGCCGGCTCCGCCTCGACTGGACCTGGAGCACGGCCATCCACCGGAGCGCCACCGTCGAGGCGCTGGCCGCCGGGATGCTGGAGGAGCTCCGGCGGCTCGTCGAGCACTGCCTCTCCCCGGGGGCCGGCGGCTGGACGCCCTCCGATTTCCCGCTCGCCCGGCTCGGCCGGAAGCACCTGGACGTTCTCGCCGCCGCGGCCGGAGGGCACGGCGAGATCGAGGACGCGTTCCCGCTCACGCCGGCGCAGCAGGGCATGTTCTTCCACAGCCTCTATGCGCCGGCGAGCGGCGTCTACGTGGTGCAGGTCTCCTGCCTGCTGCGGGGGGCGCTGGACGTGGCCGCCCTGGCGGAGGCGTGGCGGCGGGTCCTGGAACGCCACCCGGTGCTGCGCATCGCCGCGTTCTGGGAAGGGCTGGAGGAGCCGCTCCAGGTGGTCCGCCGGCGGGCCGGGCTCCCCCTCGACGCCTACGACTGGCGCGCCCTCCCGGCGGCGGAGCAGGAGGCCCGCCTGGCCTCCTTCCTGACCGGCGAGCGCCGCCGCGGTTTCGACCTGGGGCAGGCGCCGTTGCAGCGCCTGGCGCTCCTGCGCGTCGAGGACGGCCTCCACCGGCTGGTCTGGACCCATCACCACCTGCTGATGGACGGATGGTCCCTGGCCCTGGTGCTCAAGGAGGTGTTCACGCTCTACGAGGCCCTGCGGCAGGGGGAGGCGGCTCCCCTCGAGCCCGTCCGCCCCTTCCGCGACTACGTGGCCTGGCTGCGGCGGCAGGACCTGGCGGCGGCCGAGGCGTTCTGGCGGCGCACCCTCTCCGGGCGCGGGGCCCCGTCCCCGCTGGGTTTCGGCCGGCCGGCGGTCCCCGCGCAGGGGACCGGCGAGAGCGGCGAGCGCCTGGCTCCGCTGGCGGCGGACCTGGCGGCCGCCCTCGGCGGCCTGGCGCGGCGGCGCGGCTGGACCCTCTCCACGCTGGCCCAGGGGGCCTGGGCCCTCCTCGCGAGCCGCTACAGCGGAGACGAGGACGTGGTCTTCGGCACCGTCGTGTCGGGGCGCCCGGCCGGCCTGGCGGGCGTGGAGAGCATGGTGGGTCCCTTCGTCAACACCCTCCCGGCCCGGGTGCGGGCCGCGCCCGGTGCCGTGCTCGCGCCGTGGCTGGACGCGCTCCAGGCGAGCCAGGCCGAGCTGCGCCAGGTCGAGTACACGCCGCTGGTGCGGATCCAGGAATGGTGCGGGGCGTCCAAGGACCAGCCCCTCTTCGAAAGCCTGGTCGCCTTCGAGAACTACCCCATGGAAGAGGCCCGGGCGGGCGGCGGCCTGGAGATCCTGGACGTCCGCTCCCTCGAGAGCAACAATTACCCGCTCAGCCTGGCCGTGGCGCCGGGCGTACGGCCGGTCCTGCGCTGCCTCTACGACCGCGGGCGCTTCGAGGATGCCGCCATCGAGCGCCTCCTGCGCCACTGGGCGCGCCTTCTGGAAGGGATGGCCGGCGCCCCCGACCGGCCCCTGGGCGACCTGCCGCTCCTCGACCGCGCCGAGGAGGAGCAGGTGCTGACGGCCTGGAACCCCGCCCGCGCCGCCTGGCCGCGCGATCCCTCCCTGGCCGAGCTTTTCGAGGCGCAGGCGGCCCGCGACCCCGAGGCCGTGGCCGCCGTCTGGGACGGCGCGCCTCTCACCTACGGTGAGCTCGATCGCCGCGCCAACCGCCTGGCCCGCCACCTGCGCTCCCTGGGGGTCGCGCCGGGCGATTCCGCCGCCCTCTTCCTGGAGCGTTCGGGCGAGCTGCTGGTGGCGATCCTGGGCATCCTCAAGGCCGGGGCGGCGTACATCCCCCTCGACCTGGACTACCCGCCGGCGCGGCTGGCCTTCATGCTGGACGACACGGCGGCTCCGGTGGTCCTCACCCGGGAGGAGCTGCTGCCGTCGCTGCCGGCGAGTGGCGCCGTCCCGGTCCTCCTCGACGCGAGCCGCGAGGTGATCGACCGCCAACCCGGGGAGGGCCTGCCTTCCATGGCCTCCGGTGGCAGCATGGCGTACGTGATGTACACCTCCGGCTCGACCGGCCGTCCCAAGGGGATCGCGATCCCGCAGCGCGCCGTGAGCCGCCTGGTGTGCGGCACGGACTTCGTCTGCCTGGGGCCGGCGGACCGCATCGCCCAGGCCTCCAACGCCTCCTTCGACGCCGCCACCTTCGAGATCTGGGGTGCGCTGTTGAACGGCGGGCGGATCGTCGGCATCCCCAAGGACGTGGCGCTGGCGCCGCGGGAGCTCGCGGCGCAGATCCGCGCCCGCGGGATCACCACCCTCTTTCTCACCACCGCGCTGTTCAACCAGGTGGCCCGCGAGGTGCCGGACGCTTTCCGGCCGCTCGGCACGCTCCTCTTCGGCGGCCAGGCGGTGGACCCCGGCCGGGTGCGCGAGGTGCTCGCCGCGGGACCTCCCGGCCGTCTCCTGCACGTCTACGGCCCCACCGAGAGCACGACCTACGCCTCCTGGTTCTCTATCGAAGCCGTGGCGCCGGACGCCACCACCGTGCCCATCGGCCACCCCCTGGCCAACACCGGGCTCTACGTGGCCGACCGCGCCTTCCGGCCCACCCCCCTGGGGGTGGTGGGCGAGCTCTGGATCGGCGGCGACCGTCTGGCACTCGGCTACCTCGGCCGGCCGGAGCCGACGGCGGAGCGCTTCGTCCCCCACCCCTGGAGCGATCGTCCGGGCGAGCGGCTCTACCGCACCGGCGACCTGGTCCGCCGCCTGGCGGACGGCGCGCTGGAGTTCGTGGGGCGGCTGGACCATCAGGTGAAGATCCGCGGCTTCCGCGTCGAGCCGGCGGAGGTGGAGATCG
>Ga0209682_10000038_pt1 | contig 36851 bp, 30 predicted proteins | sample DOMMetBare2Fresh_2_FD_187471 | JGI IMG/M metagenome (GOLD analysis project Ga0209682, IMG submission 187471) | Wetland sediment microbial communities from St. Louis River estuary, USA, under dissolved organic matter induced mercury methylation -... | ecosystem: Environmental > Aquatic >... | reverse complement strand
GAGGTACGCCTCGAGGATCTGCGTCTTCGAGTACTTCGACTCGAGGATGACCGCCATGAGCGCCTCGACGGCCTTGCGCTTGAGCGTGCGCTCGGGCGTGAGGAACATGTTCTTGACGAGCTGCTGGGTCAGTGTGCTCCCACCCTGCCGGATGCCGCCGCCGCGCAGGTTCACCCACACCGCGCGCAGGACGCCCGAGACCGAGACGCCGTTGTGCTGGAAGAACGTGTCGTCCTCGGCGGCGATCACCGCCTTGACCAGGTCCGGAGAGACCTTGTCGAGATCGACCGGCCGGCGCTCCTGGTTGTCCTCGCCGTAGTACGAGGCGAGGAGCGGCGGCTCCAGGGAGACCGTCTCGGCCTCCCGCCCGGAGAGGCGGAGCGTCGCGACCCGGTTCCCGGTCCAGCTCACCTCCACCAGGCCGCTCCCCGTGCCGCCATCCGGCAGCGGGAAGTTGCGCAGGTGGATGGCGACGCGCTCCTTCCCTTCCCGGTAGCGGCCGGGAGGGAGATTGGCGGACTCGGTATCCTCGCGGTATCCCTCGCTGCGCAGGTCCTCGATCAACCGCTCGCGCGGGTAACTTTTGCCTTGGATGAGGAGCGGCGTCAGACCGTACAAACGGGAGGGCTGGCGGTACGTCAAGTCGTCGAACTGGCTCGACAGGCGCCAGAACGGCCGGAACACGAACACCGCCAGGACGATCAGGAAGACCGCCCCGGCAATCAAAAGGCCCCGCCGCAGGAGCATGCGGCGGCGGGGATCCATGGGAGGTTTGCTTTTGCTTTTGCTACGGTCTCTCGACATCGGAGGGGTCCCTTTGCAAAACGCGGTCCACGTCCTCCCGCTCTCCCGTCATCGTCTCCTCCGTCAGAATCTGGCGGACCAACGATATGGCAGGGGAGGGCCGGTGTACAGCGGGTACCCCTGGCGACCGCTACCAGACCGCGCCGGCGAAGTGCTCCTGGATGCGGGCGTCGCGGGTGATGAGCGGCGCCTCGTGGAGGAGGGCGGTGGCGACGAGGAGGCGGTCGAAGGGATCGCGCGTCCAGGCGAGGGGCATCGCCAGCGGGACCAGCCGGTCCAGCGGGTCCGCCGTCACCGTCACCCCGTAGTCTCCGGTCAGCGTGCCCAGGATCTGGTCCGGCTCGACCTTGAGCTTGCCGACCTCGCGCAGGTAGCCGAGCTCCAGGCGGACCAGCGGCGAGACGTGGAGGAGGCCCCGTTCGAGAAGCTCGCGGGAGCCGGGGCCGAAGAGCTCGGCGCGGCCTTCCCAGAGGAAGACCGCGGCATGGGTGTCCAGGAACGCCTTCATCCTTCGGCGCTCCACTCGTGGTCCCAGTGGGTGGCGACCAGCTCATCCGGGCTGCAGGCCAGGGCTTCCCGCCGCGGCAGGTCCTCCAGCCGCAACCGCCGCCCCTCGGCGGGGATGAGCAGGAGCGTCTGCGATCCCCGCAGGATCGGTTGGGGGATGCCGGACCGCAGCACGTCGTCCAGCACCCGGTAGATGTCGTTGCGCAGCTCTGTGGGTGTCATCGGTTTCCTCATGTTCCGGCCCTCCCGTGACGTACGCCATCAGTATAAAGCGTACGCCCGCGGAGCGCAAGCACCATTGCCGCGGGGCCGGATTTCTCCTTCCCACCCTAGAAAGTCGGAAATCGACCCCCAACTCTTGCGCTTCGCCGCCAACTTTCTCGAGATTCGTTGCCGGGGTCCGGGAATCTCCCGCTCCGTTCCGCCGTTTGAGTGGGGCGGAGCCGCGTTCCAGCGGTGTCCCTCATTCCTGGTAAAATCCGCCACCTTATGATCGCCGTCTCTGACCTCGGTAAATCCTTCGGCCCCCAGACCCTGTTCGAGGGGGTGTCGATCCAGTTCAACCCCGGCAACCGCTATGGCCTCGTGGGGGCCAACGGCTCGGGCAAGTCGACCTTCCTCAGAATGCTGACCGGCGAGGAGCTTCCCAGCGAGGGGACGATCAACCTCCCCAAGCGCCTGAAGCTCGGCGTCTTGCAGCAAGATCACTACCGCTATGAGCAGATGCCCATCCTGGAAGTCGCCATGATGGGCAACCACGACGTGTGGGAGGCGATGGTCGACAAGGAGCGCCTCCTCGCCGACGCGGACAAGGAGTTCGACGCCGACCGCTACGCCGAGCTGGAGGACCTGATCCTCCGCCACGACGGCTACACCCTGGAGGCGCGCGCCGGGGAGATCCTGGAGGGCCTCGGCATCCCGACAGAGATCCACCGGAACCCGATGTCGACCCTCTCGGGCGGCTTCAAGCTGCGCGTCCTCCTCGCCCAGGTCCTCGCCTCCGAGCCGGACGCCCTGCTCCTGGACGAGCCGACGAACCATCTGGACATCCTGTCGATCCGCTGGCTCGAGCGGTTCATGACCGAGACGTTCAAGGGGCTTGCCGTGGTCATCTCCCACGACCATCGCTTCCTCGACAACATCTGCACCCACATCGTCGACGTCGACTACGAGACGATCATGCTCTACCCGGGCAACTACACCTCCTTCATCACCGCCAAGGGCTCGAACCGCGACCGCAAAGAAGCCGAGATCGGGAAGCGCGAGGCCGAGATCGCCAAGCACAAGGAGTTCATCGACCGCTTCAAGGCCAAGGCCACCAAGGCCCGTCAGGCCCAGAGCAAGGTCAAGATGATGGAGAAGATCGTCATCGAGCGGCTGCCGCAGACCTCGCGCCGCTATCCGACCTTCAAGTTCAAGCAGGCGCGGCCGAGCGGGCGGCAGGTGCTGGAGGTCGAGGGGATCTCCAAGTCCTACGGCGACAAGCAGGTCTTGAACGGCGTCTCGCTCCAGGTGCAGCGCGGCGACCGCCTCGCCATCATCGGTCCCAACGGCATCGGCAAGTCGACCCTGCTGAAGATCGCCATGGGCGAGGTGGAGGCCGACGCCGGCACCCTCAACTGGGGCTACGAGGCGCACCGCGGCTACTTCTCGCAGGACCACTCGGAGGTCGAGAAGGGGAGCAAGCAGTCGGTCGAGGCATGGCTCTGGCAGTACGTCCCCGGCGAGGTGATCGGCTTCGTGCGCGGCAACCTGGGGATGGTCCTCTTCTCGGGCGACGACGTGAAGAAGGGGGTCGGCAGCCTCTCCGGCGGCGAGTCCGCCCGCCTGGTCTTCTGCAAGCTCTCGGTGACGAAGCCGAACGTCCTCATCCTCGACGAGCCGACGAACCACCTCGACCTCGAAGCCATCGAGGCCCTGGTCGAAGGGCTCAGGGCCTACGACGGCACGCTGATCTTCGTCTCCCACGACCGCTGGTTCGTGTCGCAGCTCGCCAACCGCATCCTGGAGATCTCGCCCAAGGGGATCAACGACTTCCCGGGCACCTACGAGGAATACCTGGAGCGCCTGGGCGACGACCATCTGGACGCCGATGCGGTGCTGCGCCTGCGCCGCGAGCAGAAGAAGAAGGCCGCGGCCGCCGCCAAGGGCGGCGGCACCCCCTCGGTCGACGACAAGCAGCGCCAGAAGCTCCAGAAGGACCTGGCGAAGAAGCGCGACGAGACGACCGCGGCGGTCGAGAAGGCCGAGTCGCGCATCCATGCCATCAACGAGCTGTTCTGCGATCCCACCTTCTTCGACCGCACCGCCGCGGGCGAGGTCAAGAAGCTCGAGAACGAGCAGAAGACCCTCTCCACCCGGGTCGAAGAGCTGATGGCGGAGTGGGAGAAGCTGGAAAGCCAGCTCGCCGAGCTGGAGGGGTAGGGGGGCGGAAGGCGAGGCGGCGGCCTGCCGCCTCACCCCTGCGGATGGCCGACCGATCCCTCCAGCGGGCGCGGGCGGGCCGGGCCTTTCGCGGGATGCGGCAGGATCTGGCGCAGGTAGGGCTCGATGCCGCGGTTGGGATCGTAGTTCTGCGGATAGCCGAGCGAGACCTCTTCGAAGCGGATGCCGTCGCGGAAGTGGGTCGCCCGGATGTGCAGGTGGCCGTAGATCACCGCCTCGGCCTGGAAGCGGAGGTGCCAGTCTTCGGTTCGCCGTGTGCCACACCAGATGGAGAAGCGCGGGATGCGCGGCAGGACGGCCAGGTCCTGCCGCAGCGGGAAGTGGTTGATCAGCACGACCGGTCCGCGCGCCGCCGCCTCGGCGAGGCGCGGCTCGGCCTGCTCGCAGCGCGCGCGGCACCAGTCCTGCTTGGTCGCATAGGGATCGGGGTGGAGCAGCACCTCGTCGGAGCAGAGGAGGTTCTCCTCCGCCGCCCACTCGATCGCCTTCTCCTGCGGGATCTCGTCCGGCCGGAAGCTGTAGTCGTAGAGCAGGAAGAGCGGCGCGAGTGTGCAGCGCGGCCCCTCACCCGGCCAGACGACGTACGGGTCCTCCGGCGTCAGCACGCCGTACTCGCGGCAGATCGCCACCAGGCGGAGGTACTTCTCTTCCCCGCGCCGGTCGTCCGGTTTGGTCGGGATCGTCCACAGGTCGTGGTTGCCCGGCACCCAGAGGAGGCGGGCGAAGCGGCGCGAGAGGATCGAGAGCGCGAAGCGCAGGTGCTCCTCGGTCTCGCCCACGTCGCCGGCGAGGATCAGCCAGTCGTACGGGTGCGGGCGCAGGGCCTCCAGGGCCTTGCGCGTCACCTCGTAGCGGAGGTGCAGGTCGGCGATGGCATAGAGCTTCATCGGGGAGTCAGTTGACCGGAGTCTCGTCGTCCGCGGGGGTGGGGGCGGCGATCCCGGCTTCTTGCAGCAGGGACTGCACCTCGGGCGAGAAGCTGCCGCGCTCCTCGGCCTCGGCCTCCGCCCGTTCGCCGGGGAAGAGCAGGGCCTGGCGGACCTGTCCTTCTTCCGAGAGGCTCACCTCGACCACCGGGTGGCGCACCGGCTCCATGGAGTAGTCGGGGTGGTAGATCGCTCCGCCGCCCGAGGGAATGCCGAAGCCGCGCACGTGCTCGCCCGCCTTGGGGACCACGCGGGTGAGGAGCGTCCAGTTCGGCTCGTCATGGGCATCGACCACGAACGGCACGAGGCGGAAGGTGTCGAACATCCCCGTCTCGTCGGCCCCCTTGAGCCCGAGCTGCACGGCTCCGGCCGAGACCCCCATGAGGAGCGCGCCGGCATAGTAGCGCTCGACGAGCTTCTGTTGCAGGCCGTTCGCCTGAAAGACCTCCCAGCCGCGCCGTGTCTCGCCTCCGGCGAGGAGGATCAGGTCGGCCTGGCCGAAGAACTCCAGGTCCTCCGCCGAGGGCTCGGAGGGGATCATCCGGGTCGTCTGGATCCCCATCTCGCCCATGGCGGCCTTGAACAGGTCATAGAACTCCGGAGCGTCTCCGTTCGAGGCGCCGACGTAGGCGGCCCGGAGCAGCTTCCCGGGTTCCTCCTCCTCGAACGCCTTCCAGACGCGGTCCAGGAACGGCGCGCCGTCCTCGCGCCAGAACAGGAGCTGGCTGTCGGCCAGCAGAAAGATCGGTTTGATCGTCGACACGTCGGGGTCCCTCCTCTTTCGGGAGGGCATTATCTCTCAAACCGCTGCCGGGGGTGTTGCCCCGGCTCGCCGAGCAGAAGCCAGGCCGGCAGCGCGAGCCCGCCCAGGGGAAGGACGGCGGCGAGCGTCCGCAGGCCGAGGCGCACCCGGGTTCCCGCCGCGATCTCCCGGTCGAAGACATCCCTCCACCGGAACGGATAGAGCAGCCAGGGGAGGCGCCACACACCGAGCACGACGTCCACCACGGGAACGAGCAGCGCCAGTCCGAGGCCGGTCGGTGCCAGCTCCGGCCGCAGGGCCAGAGCCAGAGGCGGCACGGTCAGGGTCAGAAAGCCCACGGGCCAGGCTGCCAGGGTGGCGAGACTCTGCGATTGGGAGCCCAGCAGCTTCGTCCCCAACAGGAACAGGACGGTGAGCATCGCTGCCAGGGTGGAGGAGAGCACATTGAACAGGGTGAGCTCGCGGAATCTCTCATGGGCTGCCAGTGGCCCGGCCAGCAGGGCAAAGACCAGCGCGGCCTGGGTAAGGAACAGGTACAGCCCGGCGGACGGAGGACCGAGCGCCGCGGGAAGGCGGAGCCGCAGCAGGTGTCCGAGCGCACCGGTGGCCGCTTGTAGAAGACCCAGCGCGGCGAGGAGGCTGATCGCCCTGAGCCAGGGGCGGAGCGACGGATCGGCGACCGGATCGTAGGCAGGGACCGGACCGTCGCCCGCAAGGCGGACGAGCGCCCCGATGACCAGCGGTGCCTCGATCAGAAGCAGGTAGGCCTTCACCCGCACCCAGGTCCTGCGCACCGCCTCGGCCTGTCCCGCGCGGGGAGGGATCACCGGGGCTTTCTGCAAGCCGCCGCGGCGCGCGTAGGCGCTCCAGGTCAGGGTCTTTCCCCGTGCGCCTTCGATCTCCGGCCAGCTCGTCGCCAGGATGGCGAGGATGGGCATGGGAAGAGGCAGGAGGCAGAGCCAGGGGAAGAGGCGCAAGAGACGCCGCGGCTGGGTGGTGAAGCGGAGCCCGGATTCCGCGTAGAGCGCCAGGCAACAGGCCTGAACGAGATGAAGGGCGATGCAGGTGCCGAGGATCGTGCCGCGGCTGCCTTTGGCCGCCAGCCAGAGGCAGCCGGCGGCAGGGAGCAGGATCCCGGTGGCGACCAGCCAGAAGGCGAAGGCACCCGAGGCATAGACGCGGCGCAGGGGGGAGGCGCGAGGAAGCCGGCCGCGTGGCGCCTCCAGGTCGAGGTGCTCGGCTCGGGGGTGGCCGATCCAGGGCGGCGGGCTCGCCATCAGCCGGCGCCAGAGTGGAATCAACAGAAAGCCCAGCCAGGGGATGCAACTTCCCAGGAAGAGCGCCCCGCGGACCCAAACGGACACCGAGGTCTGCGGGGGCGTCCGCCGGGCGAGAAAGTGCGCCATGAGGGCTCCCGAGACAGGCGCGAGAGCCAGGAGGCCCAGGGCGATCCTGCCGAAAAGGAACGGGGGCAGGGTCCCGGGAGGCCAGTGGCCGGGGCGCATCCAAAAGGCCGGCTCCAGGAAGAGTTGGGGGAGCAGCGGCATCGCGGCGGCCAGCCATGAGGCTGTCTCGAACGTCATGTTCGTCCAGAACGACCGGCCGCTCATGTCGCGGCCGGCGGGCCGGTGCCGGCGCCGGACCTCGGCTGCGCGGAGGCTGTCCCGGTCGGTGCTCACGCCGCCGCCTCCCGCAGCCGCGCCGCCTGGCGAGCGGTCTCCGATCCGTACCGGCGGCGCACCACGGTCCACCACGGAAGGGCCAGCCCTCCGAGAGGGAGGATCGCGGTGATGGCCATCAGCACGAGCCGCCTGCGCAGGGGGCGGGGCAGGCGCGGGTTCTTCAAGTCGGCGAGACGGAGCGGCGCCAGCCACCGTCTGGCGCTCTCGATTCCGACGGCGGGGCTCACCAGGGCGATGAAGGCGATGAGCCATGGAACGGCCGGCGGCGGGGTCAGGGCGAGGAAGGCGAGGAGCAGGAAGAGAACGAGAAGGAGGATCTGTCCGGTATACGGACGCTCGGGCCGGCCGAAGAAGAGGCTCAGGAGGAAGGTCCCCATCGATCGGAGGAACGTGGCGATCGCACCCAGGAAACCGAGAGCCAAAAGGAGCAGCCTGAAAAGCTCGGCCTCCACGAACCAGGAGAGCGCCGCCCCTTCGAGGACCAGGAGGAGAAGCTTGGCGGCGGCTGCCTGCCCGCGCCGCTCTTCCGATGCACCGGTGATCGTTGCGAGCGGTGGCCTCCGCGCGGCGGCGAGCGGATGCCGGCGGCCGGCCCGGGTGCGGTAGAGGGTCTGGAGGAGCCCTTTGTCCTCCTTCGTGTCCTCCGAGGCCGGGAGCCAGAGGAGCAGAAAGAGAAAGGACAAGGGGAAAGGTAGAAGCAGGCCGAGCGGCAGAAGGCGGAAGGCCCAGGTGCGGCCCGGCGTCATTTGGAGGAGCGAGCTGCGCACCGCCGCGTGAGCCAGACCGGCTCCGGCGGCGGCCAGATGCAGCAGCGCGCACACCGTGACCGCGGACGCGGTGCCCTTTTGGGTGAGCAGGTACAGCCCGGAGAACCAGGGCGCGAGCTGGCACCCGAGGAGCCAGGCGATCTGGAAGGGGAGACGTTGGGACCAGGCGCGGAGCTTGGTGTCGAGCCACGTCCGGAAAGCCACCGGGCCCAGCCGGGTGGGCAGGTGCCGGTCGAGTGCGAGAGGTGCCGTCTTCCGCGGCACGAACGCCCAGGCGGGAGAACTCTGGAGGAGCCGTTGCCAGAGGGGGAAGACCGCCAGGCCCAGGATCGGGATCGAGGAGAGGAGCACCCGGATCGTACGGACCCAGGGAACCATGCGCCGGTCCGTCGAGGTCCGCGCCGTGAGAAGGCGGTCGATGACCCAACCGTTGACGACGAGGAGAACCGCCAGGAGAGATGGATCCAGATTCCCGAGGAGCGGGAGAGGCTCCGCACCCTTCCTCCAGATCTGGACGTCGAGCCAGGCCGTGGTGAGGAGAAGAGCGATCGCCAGGACGGCGGTCCAGTAGCTTTCATCGAAGCTGACCTGCCGCGCGAGGCCGCGGTAGTCCCAGGCGAACCGGGGCCAGCGGCGCGCCACCCGTTGCAGGCGCAAAGCCTGGGCGCCGGCCTCCGGGCTCACCGCGCGCTCCGCTCCGGCCCGAGCCGCAGAGCGAGGCCGAGCGCGTTCTCCGCGTCGGCCGCATCGGCGAGGCCCTGCGGCCGGCCGCGTCCCGGGCTTGGCGCGAGATGGGCGTGGAGCCAGGTCCGCAGGACCGCCTCCCCACGGGGGCGTCCCCGTCGCAGAGAGTCCTGTACGGCCCAGGCGAGGGCCGGCCGCCAGGCATCGGGAGCCGCCCGCAGACGCTCGAGCAGAGGCTCGATGCGAGGATCGGAAGGGTCGGGCGCCGCGCCGGCCAGCCAGAGGGCGACCCGCTCGGTCCCTGCCTCGGGACCGGCGTCCAACCCGCTCCAGAGATCCGTATCGGCTTCGCTCGCCACAGCGGTCGCCTGTGCCGCCTCCCCGCCGATCTCGCGCAGGGATTCCTGAATCGCGCGGCGGACCGGCTCGAGGTGTTTTTCGGGCAGTCGATCCGCCGCGGCGGAGATCCCGGGGAGGAGCTCGGGCCAGTGCTGCCGAAGCTGCTGCCGGGCGGTCTCGGGCCGGAGCTGCTCGGGAAGGCGCAGGATGGAGAGGAGGGCCGCCGCGGTCGCCTTGGGGGGCAGAAGGCCGCGGGCCATGCGGGCGAACAGGTCCGCCAGGGCCGCGCGGCGCACCGGCCAGCCGACACTCTCCAGGGCGGCGAGCTGCCGGGCCGCCTCCTGCACCTCCGCAATCGCCCGGGAACCGCCGGCCGCGGCGCCCAGCGCAGCGATCTCGGGCGTCAGAGAAGCCAGCTCCTCGTCGGTCTCGGTGGTGATCAACCAGCGCACCAGCTCCAGGGGAGCCAGGAGATCCGGCCGGTCCTGGCAGGAGACCTCGAAGGCCAGGGTATGGCGGGCCAGGCGGAGAAGAGCACGCGTCCGGAGCCGGGGCTCACGGATGGGCAGCACGAGGCGCTGCAGCAGCTCGCGCGGATCGGCCGGCGCCTCCAGCAGGGCCTGGAGGCCATGGCATTCGTCTTCGAGGACCTCGATGCGGGCGAGCGCCGCGTACAGGTTGTCCGGTGCCAGAGCCGCGGAAGGAAGATCGGGAGAGCACCGCAGGAGGGTGACGAGCCGTCGCCGCCGGTCTCCGATCCCGGAGCAGACCTCTGCCGCAAGCCGCGGACCTGGTTCGGGAAGCGCCGCGAGCCGGGGAGCGAGCTGCTCGCGGAGCGCGTCCTCTTCCTCCGGGAGAAGCCTCTCCACGACACGGTCGAGGCCTTCCAGGCTGCGGGCCACGACGCACCGCCGGCAGGTGGCACGAATCAGCAGATCCTTGCGAAAAGCGAAGCCCTCCGCCTCGGTGGGAGCGAGCGCCGCCGCGCAGCGTTCGGCCCGGTCGAGAAGAAGGTCGAGAACCTTGGGACAGGACAGCACATCGGCGAGAGCAAGCGCCGTCTCCATCGTGAGCTCCGGCGACCAGAGGACGGCGTCGAGCTGGCTGCGGAGCTGATCCGGCAAGTGGAGCGCCACGAGGTCGAGCCAGCGAGCAAGATCGCCGGCGTCCGCCGAAAAGCTCATGGCGTGGAGATAGCGGCCGATGGCGATGACCTGGCGCCGGGCCTCCTCCTGCGGCTCCGCCGGGCGGGCGGCCAGGTAGCGGAGGCTCCAGTGGAGCTTCCCGGGGCCGTCCGGCATGTCCCGGAGGGAGGAGAGGGCCGCCGTTTCCGCCTCCGGGGTGTGCTGTGCTTCCAGCACGACGACCCGCAGGGCGGCGCGAACCACTGGATCGTCAATGGACGCGAGGATCTCCTCGATCCGGGCGGCCGGCAATCGACCGAGGACCTCGCGTCCGCGCTCGACCAGCTCCAGAGACCAGACGAGAGAAGAACGGGCGCTCCACGTCTCCCAGGCGGCGCAAGCGCGCTCCGGATCACGCAGGGCCAGGGCACCAAGAAACGTCGCTCCGGCGTGCTGCCGGTCCAGAGGATCGGGAAGCAGACCCTCCAGGCGCAGGAGGATCGCGTTCGGATCGTCCAGGGGCAAGGCCCCCAGCGCCGCCGGAGCGAAATCCAGGATCCGGGAGGGCTCTCCGATCGCCGTCAGCGCTTCCCAAAGCTCTTCCACCTGGGCATCGCCCCGCCCGATCCACCCTTCGGCGACAGCCCGCCAAACCTGTGGAGACTGACCCGGGGCGAGCCGGTTGATCCACCCGGCCCAGCGAGCATGCAGGCCGGGGCCGGCCTCGCGCGCGATGGCGGCGAGGGCCTCGCCGTGGCGAGCCTCCGCAGTCGCCTCCCGGGCCAAGTCGTCGAGCCGGCCTGCGAGCTGCCGGAGCACCTCGTCACGCGTCGAGGCGTCCGGGCTGGTGGCCGCGATGGACGCGAGAGCCTGAGCCTGCCGGAGTGGCTCCGGGAGCCGGCCGGCCGCATCGAGAGCCAGGTCGACCCGGCGGTCGCGTGCCAAAGCCCGCAAGATCTCCGGAGCCGCCAGATCCTCGGCCAACCCCCGGAGGTTCAAAGCGAGAGTGGCAAAGCGAAGGAACCGCGGCCACGCCTGAGCCTCGATCGCCGCCGGCAGCACATGCGCTTCGAGATCCTCACCCGACGCCTGAAAGCCGCCGAGCCCCTCGACTTGGTCGAAGAGGAACGGCTTCGTTTCGAGGAGATCGAAGAGGCGTGGCCAGTTCTGCGTGGCGTGGAGGTGGGCCAGGAGGCCGCGCAGGGCGTAGCGGGCGGTGGAGGGCATCATCCCTCCGGATAGAGCTCTTCCCACAAAGCATCCGCCGCCATGCCATGCGCCACCTTGAGGTCCACCTGTTCTCCCTTCACCTGATCCTTTGCGGCGATGAAATCGTGGAAGGAATCGTGATAGAGGCGCCAGCGTGTCTCGCGTTCCCCCGCCTCTTCGACCTCGGCTGGCTGGAGAAAGCCTGCCCATTCTGCCAGCACCTCGTGGATGTGCGCGGATTGCTTCACCTGAGAGAACTTTGAGATGAGCTCCAGTGAGATCGGCTCCTTCGCGATCGTCAAGGCCACGAGCACCGGCAGTTTGTAGTCGAACCAGGCGGTGGGATCTCCCTCGCGCATGCGCCGCCAGTGATCTTCGTAATACTTAGCCAGACCGCTCGGCAACTCCGCAAAACTCCGGCCTTTGTACGTCCCCTTCTCGATCTCGGGCAGGACGTAGTGCAGGTACATGAAGTTGCCTTCGCTCAGCCGGACGATCTCGTCCACGAACTCCGTGGCGTCCAGGCCTTGGTGGCGGATGTAGGTCTGAATCCCCTCCTTGCCGAGCCAGTTCTCGGCGAACAAGCGCACATCGGCGAAGTTGTTCTCCGTCTCTTTCTGGAGATCGATCTTGTGCTCGGCACAGGAGTAGTGAAGGGCCGGGCCGCCACGGCGCGAGGTGACGACGAAGAAGACTCCCTCGGGCAGGTCGGTGGGGAGGTAGAGGGTATTCGAGCCTCGGGTCACCGCCTTCTCGTCGCTTTCGTCCAGCGCATCCACCAGCACGAGCAGCTTGCGGCCGGAGGGGCGGAGCTTGGCTGCGGCCTTTTCCAGAAAGTTGGAGAGGACGGCGGCATCGCGCGACACCTCCGGTGGCAGGCTGGAGGGACCCAGGCGAAAGCGCGCGACGAGCTGGGCGCAGAGATTGGGGAGGAACTGCTCGGGTTTCTGGATGCCTTCGCTCCGGATGTTGAAGTGGTGCGGGTGTTTGCGCCGTTTCACCATCTCCGCAACGAGGGTGGTCTTGCCGATCCCCGGGTCTCCCAGGATCTGCACGTAGCCACGGGGTGTGTCCGCGACGAAGCCGTCGATGGCGTCGAAGAGCCATTGCCGGCCGACGAAGCCCTCGGTCTTGCGTTGGATGAGGGGCTTGAAGTCGAGGATCTTCTCGCGGATGGCCGGCGGCGCGTTGCGGACGTCCGCGTCCTCGCCGAAGAGCACGCGGGCGTTGGGATTGCCGTAGACGGTGTAGGCGAGGACGCTGGGGTCCCCTTGGGGGCGCGTGGCGCGGAGGTGCTCGCGCGCCTCGTGGGCTGCCTGCCCCAGGGTCTCCCCCCGCCAGAGGGCGTCGTAGAAGACGTGGGCGAACGCGCGGGCCGCCTCGTCGCGGACGGGCCAGAGAGGCGCCACGAAGGCGCCGCAGCCACAGACACCGACCCAGTGTCTGACCCAGCCTCCGGTGCTGGTCAGCGACCATCCCTGTTGCCCTCCCCAGCAGGCGTTCAGGAAGACGAGGGGACGGTCTTGGGCGATGCAGGCCGCCACGGGGCCTTCCAGGTCGTTGGGGCGGATGGGCCGGCCATTGGGGAGGGGGATGGCCGATTCATCCGCCTGTTCCTCCGCGAAGGTTCCGTGGCCGATGAAGTGGAGGAGGTGGGCTCCCGCGGTTTCGAGAAACGTCAGGAGGTCTCCCGGAGACAGCGGGTTGGGCGCAAGGTCTTCCACGCCCGAGTGGAGGGCGAGCTCCGCCAGGTGGGCGGCTTCCGGTTCGGCGTTCTTCAGGCTCTTGGCGGTCTGAACCGCGGCGAGCTTCCGGATCTCCATCTCGAGGGCCGGCGGCCGGGTTCCCGCCAACCAACGCGTCAGTTGAAACTGCCGTGCGAGGAAGTCGTCATCGATGGTCTCGCCGGGCCGGCTGGCGTCGAAAGGCTTGATCAATTCCCAGGGAATCCAGGGCTCGTCCGAAACGATCATCCAGGTGCGGACGGTTTTCCGGATCTCCCGGTAGGCCTGGCAGAGCTCGGGAGGAAACAGCTCACGATAGAGCTGGCGGCCGAGGTTGGCGAGCTTGCGTTCGATGTCGGCACGGAAGATCGTCTCTTTTTCGATGTCCAGACGCTCTCCGAGCTGTTCGATCTTCTTCCGGAAATAGCTGGCCAGGCTGTCCCCGTCGCCCTGAATCGCTGGGCCCCGAATCTCCAGTTGGGTGAACGGCGCCACACCGGCCGGCGAATGCAGCGTGTACACCAGGCGGGTCTGGCCATTCTCCGGCACGAGCCGCACCCGCATTTCCAGATCCGGCGGACGGATGTCACTGGCCGTCATGCGTCTTCTCTCCTCGGTCCCATGTCAGTCGCGGGTCCGGACGTCCTGCAAGAGTGGTTTCTTGGATTCCATGTTGACCAGCTCGACGCGGCGGTTGGCGGTGCGGCCTTCGTCGGTGCTGTTCGGCTTCAGGGGATATTGGTCGGCGCGGCCCACGGCGTGAAGCTGCGCCGCCGGGATGCCGCATTCGCGGACCAGGAAGGTGCGGGCCGCCTCGGCCCGGGTGCGGGCCAGGAGGCGGCGCCTGTTTTCCGTGCCGGCCTCGACGCTGTCGGTATGGCCTTCGATCTCGATGAGGATGCCGGTGAGCACGCCGTTGTGCAAGGCCTGGCCGACCGCGCGGAGCTGTTCCTTGGCCTCCTGCCCCAGAGTCGTGTCGCCGGGGCGGAAGTCGAGCCGGAGCGGGACCCGTGGACCCGCGTACCGCGAGTCGCCGCGGATGTTGTCCCGCAGCAGGATCTCCACGATCTCCTCGACGGTCCAGGGGCCGGAGTGCTCCGGGCTCTCCGCGGCGAGCAGATCCTCCAGGTCCTGGATCAGCTCGTCGATGGCTTGCAACTCGACCGGGTCGGTCTCGGGGTTGTCGCGGGCCGTTGCGACGAAGCGGAGGAGCTGGGTGCGGACGTCTTCATAGACCGGCCGGCCGCGGACGAGGGCGTCCGCCCAGGCCCGCCAAGCGGATGCCCGGGCCGGGTCACCGTCGCGGCAGAGGGCGAAGCTGCGGGCCGCGTCCGCGAAAAGCCCCCGCTCCTCCAGGCGGGCTCCCGCGTCACAGGCCGCCTGGATCACGTCGGGCGCCAAGGGACGCGCGACGGGCTCGGCCGCGGCCGAGACGAGGATAGGCACGAGGAGCAGGCCGAGGGCCGCACCCCTCACTTCCAGACACACCGAAAACCGCCGTCGATCGCGCACAGATTCGCCTCCATCCAGACGTGATGGTCCGTGGAGCACTCCTCGTAGGTCCCATTGAAGGACCCTCCCATAGTGACACGCTCCGTCTGCGAAGGGTTGAGGCACCACTCCCACACGTTGCCACTCAGGTTGTAGACGCCTTCCGGGGTCTGCCCCTCCGGGAAGGCGTCCACCGGTGCGGTCTGGGAGGAGTAGCCATCGCCGAAGTTGGGACGGAAGGTGGCGTCCCGGTGTACCTGTTCGCACTCCGCATCGCAAAAGTTGAGCCTCGGGGGCGATGGCCATCTCGTCGGCGACCGGAACCTGCATGCCGATCACCGCGGGCAGGCCTCCCAGAACCAGGGCGGTCGCCACGCCGGCCCACGGGTCCTGGCCGGCGCCGTCCGGGGTCCGCCCGGTCTCGCAGGCATTCAGAAAGACGAGGCGCAGGCTCCGGAAGTCCTTGATGAGGGTCGCCAACGCCTCGCCCGGGAGCGGCGCGCTCGTGCCGTCCGGCCCCTCCAGGAAGAGCACCCCTTTTCCTGTCGCCGGATCGAGCTCGCCGTGGCCCATGAAGTGGAGGACGTGGAAGGGCGCGGCGAGGAGCGCACGGCGCAAGTCCTCGGCGCCGGCCGGCTCGAGGCAGACGACGTCCGTCCCCGGCAGGCCTTCCCAGGCGCGCTGGATCTGGTGCCGCTCTCCCTCCAGGTCGAGAGGGTCGAGGCCGGACCGTGTTCCGGGGACGATCAGGATGCGCAACGGAGACGGCAGGGGGAGAGGAGGCGCCGGGCGTGGGAGGGCGGGGATGGGCGGGGTCTGTCTCCGGCATGGGAGCTCGGGCTACACTGGGAGTCTCGCATGTCTTCCAAGCGACATCTGCGCTGGTCCATCCTCCGTCTTCTGTGCGTCCTCGGCCTCGCCGGGGGGGGCGGCGGGCTCCAAACGCGCGGCCCGGCGGCCACGGCGAGGGTCTGCGCAAGGCGCAGAGCTTCGTGGAGGCGCTCGCGGTCTACCGGGAGGCGCTGTCCCTCTGGGGGGAATTGGGTGATGCGGAGTGGACTGCGCAGACACAGTTTCGGATCGGCTGGATGCTCTGGCTGGCCGCCTCCTTGACCAGGCATTGGCCCTGAACCGCGAGGACGGAGACGCCGAACGGGAGGTCTCTGGTGTGTGGGGCCGAGGGGCCGGATGAGCCAGAGGCTCCCGGCCCGTTCCTGGATCGAAGACAAGGCCTCTCGGGTTCTCGCCGCCTGGAGCCGCCCCGGCCGCAGGATGTCCGAGGAACGTTGGGAGCCCAACTCTCCATGCTGCGCGGCAAGAATGCCGATCCCTTTCTTTGGGCCGGATTCATCTTCCAAGGGGGATGGAACCGCGAGATCCCGGAGGCTCCGGAAGAGGGCGGCGGCGGAAGGAAACCAAGGGAGATCCGATGAGCGAAGAAATCCTCGTCAACGGCGTCGACGCCACCACCGGCCGCTACCTGCCCGCTCCGGCGACCGACGCCGAGCTGGCGGCGCAGATCCGCGAAGAGCCGCTCGACGCGAAGAAGCTGGGCGATCTCATCTGGTGGACCGAAGGGTATGGCGTCGACGATCCGAACCGTGCGCCGGTGGAGGACGTCGATCCGCTGCGACTCGACTCCGCCGGCTGGGCCGTCCTCTTCGCGCCGGACACGCCGGCCGAGGTGCGGGAGAAGCTGGAGCCGCTCCTTATTCACCGGCGGAAGGTCGCGGGCGATCACCTCGTGAAGACCTATGAATATGCCCCGGGCCAGACGGCGGACGGCTTCCTGGAGCAAGAGAAGGCTCCGCCGGGGCCGGCCGATCCGGAGTTCGTCCCCTACTACCTGCTGATCGTGGGGGATCCGCGGTCGATTCCGTTCCGTTTCCAATACGAGCTGGACGTCCAGTATGCCGTCGGCCGCATCTGGTTCCCGGCGGCCGAGGAATATGGCGCCTATGCCGAGAGCGTGGTGCGCGCCGAGACGAGCCCGCCGGCGCGGCCGAAGCGGCTCGATCTGTTCGGGGTGTCCAACGAGGAGGACCGCGCGACCCAGAGGTGCCTCCAGGACCTGATCCTCCCGCTGAGCGACAAGCTCGCGAAGAACAAGCAGAAATGGGACGTGCGGACGATCCTCGGCGCCGCGGCCACCAAGGCGCAGCTCGCGCAGGTCCTGGGAGGGGACGAATCGGCGCCGCTGCTCCTGACGGCGAGCCATGGCATGAGCTTCCCGCGCGGCGATCCGCGGCAGCTCGACAAGCAGGGAGCGCTCCTTTGCCAGGACTGGCCCGGGCCGGTGGGCTGGGACGAAGAGATCCCGCCCGAGTTCTACTTCTCCGCTGCCGACGTGGGCGACGAGGCAGACGTGCACGGCAAGATCGTCTTCCAGTTTGCCTGCTTCGGCGGCGGGACGCCCGAATTCGACGGGTTTTCCACCGATCCGTTGAGCCCACCGGAGCGCATCGCCGAGTATCCGTTCCTGGCGCGCTTGCCGCAGCGGCTCCTGAACCATCCGAAAGGTGGAGCCCTGGCGGTGATCTCTCACGTCGACCGCGCCTGGACGACCTCGTTCAGTTGGAGCGCCGCAGGGCAGCCGCAGGTGTTCGACAGCACGATCAAGCGGCTGCTCAAAGGGCACCCGGTGGGCTCCGCCATGGAGTACTTCAACCAGCGCCATGCGGAGCTGGCCGTCAAGGTCAGCGGCATGTGGGACGACCGCGAAGCCTCCCTGGAAGTTAGCCGGAGCCGCTTCTCCCGGGTGTGGCGGGCCGGGAACGACGCCCGCAACTTCCTGGTGTTCGGCGATCCGGCGGTGCGGTTGACGGCATAATCTCCGCACGATGCTCCAAGTCCTCCTCGTCGAAGACCAGCCCGCCGTCGCCACCGCCCTCCAAGTGCTCTTCGAGATCCGCGGCGTCGACTCCCGGGTGGCCCGTGACCCGGCGGAGGCGCTGCGGCTGCTCGACGCGGACACCTCGCGATCGATCGGCCTGGTGATCCAGGACATGAACTTCCGGCCGGAGGCGACGGATGGGGCGGAGGGGGTGGCTCTGTTTCGCGAGATCCGGCGGCGTGATCCGGGGCTCCCGGTGCTGCTGCTCACGGCGTGGACGTCTCTCGAGACCGCGGTGCAGCTCGTCAAGGAGGGGGCCGGCGACTACCTGGGGAAGCCTTGGGACGACGACAAGCTGTTCGCCAGCGCGCGGAACCTTCTGCATCTGCGCGAGCTGCAGCTCGAAAACGAACGGTTGCGCGACCGGTCCCGCCGGTCGTGGGAGGAGCTGGCGGCACGCCATGACCTGTGTGGGGCGGTATGGGTGGGGGAGCGGATGCAGGCGGTGGTGGGGCTGGCTCTTCAGGTGGCGAAGGCGGACGTGCCGGTGCTGATCACCGGGCCGAGCGGCGCGGGGAAGGAGAAACTGGCGGAGATCGTCCAGGCCAATTCGCGGCGGCGGGGCCGGCCGTTCGTGCGGGTCAATGCCGGGGCGTTGCCGGACGAGCTGCTCGAAAGCGAGCTGTTCGGCGCCGAGCCGGGCGCGTTCACCGGGGCCACCCGCCGCCGCACCGGGCGCTTCGAGGCGGCCGATGGCGGCACGCTGTTCCTCGACGAGATCGGCACGCTCTCGGCGCCGGGGCAGGCGAAGCTCCTGCGCGTGCTCCAGAGCGGCACGTTCGAGCGCCTGGGGAGCAGCGAGACGCGGAAGGTGGACGTCCGGCTGATCTGCGCCACCAACGCGGACCTGCGCCGCGAGATCGCCGCCGGCCGCTTCCGCGAGGATCTCTATTACCGCTTGAACGTGGTCGAGCTGGCGGTCCCCGCTCTGGCGGAGCGGCCGGAGGACGTCCTGCCGCTCGCTGAGCGGTTCCTCCGCGCCCTCTCGCCCTCTCCCTCCGGCACGCTCTGGCGGCTCGCTCCGGAGACGCGGGAGCGGCTGCTGCGCCACGCCTGGCCGGGCAACGTCCGGGAGCTCGAAAACACCCTCCGCCGCGCCGTGCTGGTGGCTGGTGGAGACACGATCGGCGTCGCGGATCTGGGATGGACGGCCGCCGGGGAGCCGGTCCCTCCGGCGCCGTCCATCGCCGAAGCGTCTGGCGCGGGGGAGGAGGTGCTCGCCGAGCGGCTCAAGCTGGAGCGGGCCCTGGAGGACGCAGGGGGGATCGTGGCGAAAGCCGCCGAGGCGTTGGGCCTGAGCCGGCAGGCGCTCTACCGCAAGATGGAGCGCTACGGGCTTACCGTCGAGCGGCGGGTGCGATGAGGCCCTCACCCCCTGGTCCCCTCTCCCACCCCCTCCCGTCCTCCGGGAGAGGGGGAAACTTGTCACAGAATCGAGCTCCTTCGGAGTCAGTGATGGGGTCCGGGGACGTCCCCCCTCGCCCGGTTGGGGGGAGGGGATGGGAGAGGGGGCCAGGGGGTGAGGGGCTCCGGCTCCGCACCCGCCTCCTCCTCGCCTTCCTCCTCTCCCTCCTGGTCATCGCGGGCGTCTCCGCCATTGCTTCGATCTGGCTGGAGATTCCCTGGCTCCTCTTCGTGGTCTCTCTCGCCTTCGGCCTGCCGATCGGCTGGTGGGTGGTGGCCCGGGTGCTCGATCCGGCGTCGCGGGTCCTCGAAGCCCTGCGCGACGGGGTGCGGGGGTTTCGCGACCGCGACTTCAGCTTGCAGCTCGCGGTGGACCGCCAGGACGAGCTCGGCGAGCTCGTGGAGCTGTACAACTCGATCGGCGACGTGCTGCGCGAGGAGCGCAACAACCTCGTCCAGCGCGAGATGCTCCTGTCGACCGTGCTGGAGTCGACGCCCACGGCGATCGTCTTGACCCAGCGCGAACGGGTGATCTTCGTCAACCGGGCGGCGCGCGAGCTGTTCGTCACGGACGGGCGGCTGGAGGGGCGGTCGTTCGCGCAGATCCTGGAGGACTGTCCGGAGTCGATGCGCGAGGTCCTGGCGGGCGGCCGGGACGCCCTGTTTTCGGTGGAGCAGGGGACCGAGGCCGAGATCTACCATGCGGCCCGCCGCGCCTTCGAGCTGAACGGCCAGCGGCACGACCTCTACATCCTGCGGCGGATGACCCAGGAGCTGCGGCGCCAGGAGGTGGACGTCTGGAAGCGGGCGATCCGCACGGTGAGCCACGAGATCAACAACTCGCTCGCCCCCATCGCCTCCCTGGCCCGCTCGGCGCGCCAGCTCGCCCAGGTCCCGGAGAAGGTCGACCGGCTGCCGGGCCTGCTCGACCTCATCGAAGAGCGGGCCACCCACCTGCGCGACTTCCTGGAAGGCTATGCCCGTTTCGCCCGCCTCCCCGAGCCGCGCAAGGAGACGGTGGCATGGGGACCGTTCCTGGCCGAGCTGCGCGAGCTGTTCCCGTTCACGATGGACGGCGAGTCCCCCAAGCGGCCGGGCTGTTTCGATCCGTCGCAGATGCAGCAGGCGCTGATCAATCTCCTGAAGAACGCCCAGGAGTCGGGAAGCCCGCCGCAGGAGATCCGCCTGGCTGTCGAAGAAACCGTGGAGGGAGGAGCCCGTTTCCGCGTGCTCGACCGGGGCGCCGGCATGAGCGACGAGGTCCTGAAGAAGGCGCTCCTCCCCTTCTACACCTCGAAAGCCACCGGCACCGGCCTCGGCCTCCCGCTCTGCCGCGAGATCGTGGAAGCCCATGGCGGGCGGCTGCGCATCGAGCAGCGCGAGGGCGGGGGGACGGAGGTGGTCTGCTGGGTGCCGGGGGAATGAATTCCGCACGCGTGGTACTTTTCTTCTCCATGAACCGAACACTTCCCACGACGACCCTCCTGGCCACCCTGGTGGCGGCCTCTCTCCTCTCGGCCTGCGCCGCGACCGCGCCCGGCACCGCCCGGGGTGGCTGGGCCGGCCAGGAGGAGAGCGTTGCCGACGCCTCCCTCGGCGCGGACGTCCGCCTCGCTCTCATCGAGAAGCTCGGCTTCGACGCCCTCGGCATCACCGCCGATACCGCGGGCTCCCGGGTCTTTCTGACCGGCCGGGTCGAGAAGCGTTCCACCCAGGAGCTCGCCGAAGAGGTGGCCCTCTCGGTCCCCGGCGTGTCCAAGGTCGACAACAGCCTCACCCTGAAGGGGAGCGGCGAATCGGACACGCCGGTCGGCCAGGCCGTGACCAATACCGAGCGCGAGGTGCAGGATGCCTCGCTGGAGCTGCGCGTCGGCAAGAACCTCCTGGGAGAGATCGGCCGCCATGCCCTGCAACTGGAGGTCGAATCCACCGACGGCGTCGTCAGCGTGCGCGGCACGGTGCCCGACAAGGAGCGCAAGAACCTGGCCCTGCGGGCGGCGCAGGGCACGTCCGGGGTGAAGAAGGTGGTCGATCTGATCGAGGTGGAGAAGTAGAGAAGAAGTAGAGAGGACATCTTGCCTCCGGCGGGGCGCCCGGAGTACTCTCTTCCGCCCCGCCGGACTCTCCGCCGGACAGACTTGAAGGAGCACGACCGTGGCACTGATGCAGTGGCTCAAGAACCTGTTGACCCCCCGTTCGTCCGGCGCCGCCGGAGCCCAGGGCGGCAAGCTCCCCGGCCGCAACGAGCTCTGCTGGTGCGGCAGCGGCAAGAAGTACAAGCAGTGCCATCTCCGGAAGGACGCCGAGCAGCGCCTCGAAGCCTCCTTTGAGGCGCGGGCCGCGCAGATGGCTGCCCGCAACGCGGGGAAGAACGTCGTCACCGGCAGCGGCAAGGCCGGCGCCCCCAAGGCCAAGGCCGCCGGCCCGGCAGAATTCAAAGAGTGGAAGGGCGGCGGCAAGACGCCGTAGGGCGGCGAGCCTGCGGCCCTGTCGCCTTCCCGGTACTTCCGCCCTCCCGACCCTCACCCCCGTCCCCTCTCCCACACGCACTCCCCCCACGCGGGAGAGGGGCGCCCCCACCCAAGACCAAGAAGAACGCATCCTTCCCGTGAAGGGAGGGGGATCTCCGGTTCTCCCCTCTCCCGGGCGGGTGTGAGTGCGTGTGGGAGAGGGGGGCCAGGGGGGTGAGGGTCCCGGCGACGCCGGCTCCGACTCCCCGCCCTTGACAGCCGCCCCGCACCCGCCTACCATCCTGAAAAACACCGAACGCTCGTTCAGTCTGCGAGCGGGGAGACACGAGGGATGGCGCGACCGAAGACCCAGGCGGACAAGTCCGACGCCTCGACCCGCAAGGTCCTGAAAGCGTCGCTGTCGCTCTTTTCACGGCAGGGGTTCCGCGCCACGTCGATGCGCCAGATCGCCAAACGGTGCGGCCTCTCGGTGGGGAACCTCTACCACCACTTCGGCAGCAAGGAGGCGATCTTCCAGCGGCTCATCGACCAGTACTGGGCGGTGCTGCTCGATCCGGAGCTACCGCTCAACAAGATCTTCTTCCGGGCGCGGTTCCCCGACGACCTCGAGGAAATGGCGGCGGCGATCGAAGAGGTGGTGGCCGGCAACGCGCCGTACATCCTGCTGATCTACATCGACGTCATCGAGTTCAAGGGTCGCCACATCAAGGCGTTCTACCAGCAGATGGCGGACCGCTTCGCCGGGGCCTATCAGGAGAGCCTCCGGCAGCGGCAGGAGAAGGGTGAGATCGGCGACGAGGTGGACCCCCTCGTGGCGGTGATGCTCGCCACCCGCTGGTTTTTCTATTACTTCACCGTCGAGAAATGCTTCGGAGTCCCCATGCATTTCGGCCTGGACTCGCGGCAGGCGGTGGGGGAGTTCGCAAAGATCCTGCGCTTCGGCCTGGTGCCGCGGCATGAACAACCCATTTGATTCGCGTCCGCCTGGGCGCGAGGAGGGCAGAGCGATGTCTTGGAAACATTGGGCCGGAGCGCTGGTGCTGGCGCTTCTCGCCGCGGCACCGGCGCTGGCGCAGCTCAGCACGGCGACCGTCGAGGTGGTGGTCTCCGACAATGGCGGCGGGGCTCTCCCCGGCGTTTCGGTGTCTCTCGAAAACGTGGACACCGGATTCCGCCGCCAGGCGGTCACCGGCGAGGCGGGAGGCGCCACACTGGCGGCCCTGCCGCCGGGCACCTACAACGCCCTCGTCGAGCTCGACGGCTTCGCGCCGGTCAAGCAGGACGCCATCGTGCTGCGCGTCGGCCAGACGGCCCAGCTCCAGGTGACGATGACGCAGGCGCAGCTCGCCGAAACGATCACGGTGAGCACCACGGTGCCTCTCGTCGACGTCTACAAGACGGACAGCTCGACGAACATCGTGCCCGAGCAGATCGAGTCGCTGCCGGTGCCCGACCGCGACTTCCAGCGCCTGGCCTTCATCGCGCCCGGCGTCGCCCGCGAGCGCGGTGCCTTCCGTTTCATCGGCGGCGGCCCGGTGGTCGGCTCCGGCGGCAATGCCAGCCAGGCGACCATCCTGGTCAACGGCGTCGATTTCACCGACGCGGCGCTCGGCCTCTCCAAGATCCGCTTCAGCCAGGACGCGATCAGCGAGTTCCGGGTGATGAACAGCCGCTATGACACGGAGATCGGCGGCACGGCGGGCGGCGCCCTCTCGATCGTCACCAAGGGAGGAACGAACACGCTCGCGGGCACCGCGTTCGGCTTCTACCGCGCCGATGCGCTGCGCGAGCAGAGCGAGCTCGAGCAGGGCGGCGCCGACTACTCCCGCTACCAGCTCGGCTTCGCCCTGGGCGGCCCGATCCAGACCGATCAGACGCATTTCTACGTCTCCGGCGAGCAGGTCGACGAGGACAACATCGCCTTCTTCCGGCCGGGCGGCGCCTACATCGGCACGGCGAGCGACGTGTCACATCCGTTCAAGCAGACGCTCGCCTTCGGCAAGCTCGATCACCGGCTGAGCGACTCCAACACGTTCGCCGCGAACCTCGCCTGGGAGCGCTACCGCGAGGAGAACTTCCGCGTCGGCGGCATCGCCGACGTCTCCTACGGCCAGGAATTGCAGCGGGACAACTGGAATATCACGCTGGAAGACATCATGGTCCTCGGCGCGCAGGGGCTCAACGAGCTGCGCCTCCAGGGCGGCAACCGCAAGTTCTTCGAGCCGCTCAATTCGCATGCCGTCGCCGAGTGGTTCTCCTCGGGCAACACGCTGCAGACCGGCGGCAACATCCTCGGCGATCTCCTCGGCGAAGGGAAGGAAGCCGAGCTGCGGGACACGTTCCATTGGAACATTTCGGGCAAGGGCGGCACCCACGACATCAAGGCTGGCGGGTCGTTCCTCTATCACGAGGAGCGCTCGCGCATCGATACGTTCCAGACCGGCCTGTTCGTCTACATCACCGATACGCGGGCCCTCCCCCTCTCCTATCTCTATGGCGAGGGATCGAGCGACGTGACCTATGACACGAAGCGCTACGCGGTCTTCCTCCAGGACGACTGGAAGCCGGCCTCGAACGTGTCGCTGAACGCCGGCCTGCGCTACGACCTGGACGACGGCGGCAACAACCCCGGCTTCACGCATCCGCTCGTGCCGAAGGCGCGCAAGAAGGACACCAACGATTTCCAGCCGCGCTTCTCCTTCTCGTACGACGTCACGAAGGACGGCAAGAACGTCGTCCGCGGTGGCGCCGGGATGTTCAACGGCCGCTATCTGCTGGTGCCGGCGGGGACCGAGCTGCAGCAGAACGGTTTCTCCGGCGGCCGCATCTCGCGCACGCGGGTCAACGGCGCCCTGCTCGGCTTGCCGGCGTTCACGCTCGATCCGAACCACCCGACGACGACGGGCCTCCTCCTGGCGCGGGACATCTCGCTGCTCGCTCCCGAGCTCGACACGCCGGAATCGACGCAGGTGAGCCTGGGCTACACCCGCGCGCTCTGGCAGGGTTTCTTCCTCGACGTCGAAGGGGTCTACGCCGACGGCGACAACGAGATCGTGATCCGTGACGTGAATTTCGGCGGCAATGCGCGGCCGGTCCGCCTGAACCCGGCGTTCAACCAGATCAACATGTACACCAACGAGGGGCGGTCCAAGTACACGGCCGGCATCCTCCGCTTGAATGGCAACTTCGGGAAGGCCAACCTGCTCACCGCGTCGTTCACACTGTCGGACAAGAAGAACGTCTCGGACGACTTCAGCCCCGAGTTCCCGTTCGGCTATCCGAACGATCCGACGGACGTCGACGCCGAATATGGCCACAGCCGGTCGCACGAGCGCTACCGCTTCGTGATGACGGGGATCTTCCATCTCCCCTGGGAGCTGGTCGTGGCGCCGATCTACGAGTATGGCTCCGGCCAGCCGTGGAACCACCGGCTCGGCTACGACTACAACGGCGACGGCAAGAACTCGGACCGCCCGGCCGGCGTGGACCGCAACGACGAGGACGGGCCGAAGTTCAGCCAGCTCAGCCTGCGTCTCACCAAGGGCTTCAAGCTGTTCGGCGATCAGCGTCTCGACGTGATCGCCGAGGCCTTCAACGTGCTCAATACGACCAATTACGACGTCAACTCGATCGACGGCGCGGAATTCCTCGGTGGACCGACGCTGGCCAATCCGGCCCTGCCGTTCCGGCCGAATCCGAATTTCGGCAAGGCGCGCGCCACGCTCCCCGGGCGGGAGATCCAGCTCGGTCTGCGGTGGGTGTTCTAGCATGGGATCGAACCGTGTCGTGATCGTCACCGGGGCCGCGGCCGGCATCGGCCGGGCCACGGCGCGGCGGTTTGCGCAGGAAGGCGCGCGGATCGCCGCCTGGGATGTCAGCGAGGCCGGGAGCCACGCCCTCTCGGCCGAGCTGCGAGAGGCCGGGGGAGACCCCGTCTTCTCGCGCGTCGACGTGACGGACGCCACCGCCGTGGAGGGTGCGGTGGCGTCCGTCGTCGAACGGTGGGGGCGCATCGACGTGCTGGTGAACAACGCGGGCATCACGCGCGATCACCAGCTCGTCAAATGGAAGGACGGCCAGAAGCTGGCCGAGATGAGCGAACGCGATTTCGACGCGGTCGTGGCGGTGAATCTGAAAGGCGTCTTCCTCTGCACCCGCGCGGTGGCTCCGCACATGATCGCCGGCGGTGGCGGCGTGATCCTGAACGCCTCGTCCGTGGTGGGCCACTATGGCAACTTCGGCCAGACGAACTATGCCGCCACCAAGGCGGGCGTGATCAACATGACGCGGACCTGGGCGCGCGAGCTGGGGAGATACAAGATCCGCGTCAACGCCGTCGCCCCGGGTTTCATCGCCACCGAGATGGTGCAGAAGATGCCCGAGAAGATCCTCGCCTCCATGGTCGAGCACTCGCCGCTCGGCCGCATGGGCCGGCCGGAGGACATCGCCGAAGCCTATTATTGGCTCGCCTCGGACGCCGCCGGTTTCGTGCACGGCACGGTGTTGTCGGTGGACGGCGGCTTGGTGATCGGAACCTAGTGTGACGTACGGCGACCTGCTCGGTGAGCGCGCGCGCCTGACGCCGGAGAAGACCGCGCTGGTCTGGGTGCCGGAAGGCGCGCGCTTCACCTACGCGGAGCTGGATGCCCGGGCGGTGCGCTGCGCCCGGGTGCTCCGCGAGGCCCTGGGGCTCGCCGTGAACGACCGGGTGGCCCTCCTGGCGGACAACCGGGTGGAGTACCTGGACCTCTTCTTCGCCGCGCCCAAGGCCGGTGTGATCCTGGTCCCCCTGGGCACCCGCCTCACCCCGCACGAGCTGGCCGGCATTCTGGACGACGCCGCGCCGGCTGCGTTCTTCTACGGCGCCGAGCACGCGGAGACCGTGAAGGCGCTCCGTCAGCTTTCTACCGTGCCCCATTGGGTGGCCCTCGATCAGACGGATCCGTCCGATCGGACCGATCCGTCCGATCCCACGCTCTCTGAGCTCGCCGCCAGCCTGGGTGGGGTCTCCCCTCTCCCGCTTCGCGGGGGAGGGGCCGGGGGAGGGGGCGGCCGCGGTCCCGAGGACCTCCACTGCCTGCTCTACACCTCCGGCACCACGGGGAAGCCCAAGGGGGTGATGATCCCGCACCGGCAGGTGATCTGGAACGGCTACAACACGGTGGTGGGGTGGCAGCTCCGGGCGGACGACGTGAGCCCGGTCTTCACGCCGCTCTATCACGCGGGGGGCCTCGCGGCCTTCCTGGTGCCGATCTTTACGATCGGCGGCACGGTCGTCCTCCACCGCGGCTTCGAGGCGCCGGAGGTCTGGCGGACCATCGAGGCCGAGCGCTGCACCGTGGTCCTGGGGGTGCCGACGATCTGGAAGATGCTGCTCGAGGCGCCGGAGTGGGAGACGGTCGACCTGTCGCACGTGCGCTGGCTGATCAGCGGTGGCGCGCCGCTGCCGCACTACCTGATCGAGGCCTTCCAGCGCCGCGGGATCGTCTTCAAGCAGGGCTACGGGATGACCGAGGTGGGGGTCAACTGCTTCGCCATGACGGTGGAGGAGTCGGTCGCCCGCGCCGGATCGATCGGCAAGCCGCTGATGTTCACCGAGACACGCCTCGTCGACGAGCAGGGGGCCGAGGTGCCCGTGGGCGAGGTGGGGGAGCTGTGGATCCGCGGGCCGCACGTCTGCCGCGGTTATTGGAACAACCCCGCGGCCACCGCGGCGGCGCTCGATGCGGACGGCTGGTTCCACACCGGAGACCTGGCGCGGCGCGACGCGGACGGGTTCCACTGGATCGCCGGCCGCCAGAAGGACATGATCATCAGCGGCGGCGTCAACGTCTATCCGGCGGAGATCGAGGGCGAGCTGCTGCTCCATCCCGAGGTGCGCGACGCCGCCGTGGTCGGGGTGCCGCATCCCACCTGGGGCGAGGTGGGGATCGCCTTCGTGGTCCTCCAGGCGGAGGTCTCCCCCGGGGAGCTCGCCGAGTTCCTCGCCGGCCGTCTCGCCAAGTACAAGATCCCGAAGGAATTCCATCGCATTGACGCGCTGCCGCGCACCGCCTACGGCAAGGTGGTCAAGGGAGAGCTGCGGCGATACTCTCTCCCGCCATGAACAAGCCCAAGAGCCCTTTCCTGACGCACCGTGCCTCCGGCCGGGGGGAGCCGCTGCTCCTCCTCAATGGAGCCCTGATGAGCCTGGCGGCCTGGCAGCCGTTGATGCCGCGCCTGGAGGCTTCCTGGAAGGTCATCCGGACCGACTTCCGCGGCCAGTTCTTCTCCGCGGGAGAGCAGGAGGCGCACCTGGACGCCCACATCCGCGACGTCCTCGCCCTCCTCGACCACCTGGCGCTGCGCCGCGTGCACATCGCCGGCGTCTCCTTCGGCTCGCTCGCCGCCCTGCGCATGGCGGCCCGCCATCCGGAGCGGGTGGCCTCGGTGGCCGCCATCACCTCCAGCGATTACATCCGCCCCGAGGGGGCCTGGCGCCTCCTGGAGCCGGTGCGGGATGCCCTCCTGGCGGGAGACGCCGCGCGCCTGTTCGACGTCTCTCTCGGCATGTTCGGCGACGCGTACGTGGCCCAGGAAAAAGAGAACATCGAGCTGCAACGGCAATGGATCACCAACCTGCCGGACATCTGGCACCGCGGCGTCGGCCAGATCATGGTCGCCGTCCAGGCCATCGACCTCAGGGAGGACCTGCCGAAGGTGCGCTGCCCGGTGCAGGTGATCTCCGCCGAAGAGGACCGGATCTTCCCGCCCCCCGAGGGAGAGATTCTCGCCCAGTCGGTCAAGAACGGCCGCTACACCCTGGTGCCCGGCGCCGGCCACAACCTGGTGGTCGAGAAGCCGCAGAAGGTGGCCGAGATCCTCGTGGACTTCTTTTCGAAACAGTCGGTGCGGCCGGGAGGTTTCTTTTGAGCGAGCTGTTGGCGCATCGCGTGACCGGCCGCCAAGCCGATCAAAAGGCGGCCCCTCTGCTTCTCCTCAACGGCGGCCTGATGAGCATCGCCGCCTGGGACCGGCTGGTCGGCCCTCTGGAGGCCTCGTTCCAGGTGGTGCGGTGCGATTTCCGCGGCCAGCTCCTCTCTCCGGGAGAGCCGGAGCCGCGGATCGAGGCGCACGTCGAGGACGTGATCCGGCTGCTCGACGCCCTCGGGATCTCTGAGGTCCACCTCGCGGGTGTGTCGCTCGGCGGTTTCGTGGCGGCGCGGCTCGCTTCGCTCCATCCGGAGCGCGCCCGGTCGCTCGCCATCATCACGGCGTCGGAACGGATCACGCCGGCCATGTGGGCGGAGACGGCCGAGATGCGCACCATCGCCCGGGAGGCGGCGGCGGGGGGCGACGGCGGCCGGGTGCTCGACTTCCTGCTGCCGCGCACCTACACGGCCGCCTACCTGGAGGCGCAGAAGGGCGCCCTCGGCTTCTACCGCCATTGGATCGCCGGCCTGCCGGCCATCTGGTTCGCCGGGCTCGCCGGCATCCTGTCGGCCCTGGAAGGGCTCGACCTCACGCCGCATCTCGGAGCCATCCGCTGTCCCACCCTGGTCGCCGGCGCCGAGGGAGACCGTACGTTTCCCCCGGAGCACTCACGCGCCCTCGCCGCCGGCATTCCGGGTGCCCGCCTGGAGATCCTTCCGGGCGGCAGCCATGGCTTGATCGTGGAGCAGTCGGAGAAGGTGCTGGAGCTTCTCCTCGGTTTTCTCGGGTCCTGATGGAGTTTTGAATGCCCAGATATGCGTCCCTCGTTGCGACCGGCCTCTACCTCCCGGAACGGGAGATCTCGAACGACCTGCTGCGTGAGCGCTTCCCGGAGCCGCCGGACCTGATCGACAAATTCGAAGCCTCGACCGGCATCCGCCGCCGCTTCTGGGCGCCGGAGGATTGGGCCAGCTCGGACCTCGCCGTGCGCGCGGCGCGCCAGGCGCTGGAGAACGCCGGCCGCACGCCGGAAGAGGTCGACCTGATCATCCTCGGCACCGATTCGCCCGACTACCTGACGCCGGCCACCTCGGTGGTCGTGCAGCAGAAGCTGGGCGCGAAGAACGCCGGCACCTTCGACGTCGGGTGCGCCTGCGCTTCGTTCCCCACCGGCTTCGCCGCCGCCGCCGGGCTGATCGCGGCGAACCCCGGCCTCCGCACGGTGGTGGTGATCGGCGTCTATCTGATGCACAAGCTGGCCGCCGAGAACGATCCGATGCTCTTTTTCTATGGCGACGGCGCCGGCGCGGCGGTGCTCTCCGCCGCGGACGAGCCGGGGTTCCTGAACGCTGCGTTCCAGGCCGATGGCGCCTACGCGGGCCATTGGGGGATCTATGCCGGTGGCACCGCGGAGCCGGCGAGCGCGGAGGCGGTCGCGGCCGGGCGGACGCAGGTGCGGATGATCGAGCGCTATCCGCCGGAGATCAACCACGAAGGGTGGCCACGGCTGGTGCGCCGGCTCGCCCGCGAGGGGGGCTTCGCGCTCGGCGAGATCGACTTCCTGATCTTCACCCAGGTGCGCAAGCCCTCGATCGAGCTGGTGATGGAGGATCTGGGGCTCCCCCTCGAGAGGACACACACGGTGATGGAGGAGTGGGGCTACACCGGCTCGGCCTGCGTGCCGATGGCGCTCCACGACGCCCGGGAAAAGGGAAAGATCAAGCCGGGTGACCGCGTGGTCCTGGTGGGCTCGGGCGTCGGCTACAACCAGGCGGCGGTGGCGTTCCGCGCGTAGGCCCCCCAGCAGCATCGGACGGATCCGTCCGATCGAACCGATCCGTCGGATCTCAATTTCACCCCCACCGGGGGTTTGAGGAGGAGATATGAGGACTTGTTCTCTCGCGCTTCCGTTGTCGCTTCTCCTGGCCGCTCTGCTGGCCTCACCCGCCGCCGCGCTGGACTACCAGGGAGGGGCCTTCCAGTTCGCCGGCGGATTCAATCCGGGCAATGCGGCGTATGGCGGCTTCGGTGGCGGCTCCTGCACCGCGGTGAAGACGCCGGTCGTCTTCCTGCACGGCAATGGCGACGAGGCCAGGAACTGGGACTATCCGTCGTCCACCGGCGTGGCGTCGGTCTATGACGAATTCCGCAACGCCGGCTACAACGATTGCGAGCTGTTCGGCCTCACCTGGCTCTCCTCGCCGGAGCGCTCGTCGCCGCAGTCCAACTACCACAAGTCCTCCAAGGCGGCGATGATCCGCGACTTCATCACCGCGGTGAAGGCCTACACCGGCAAGAGCCAGGTGGACGTCATCGGCCACTCCATGGGGGTGACCGTGGGCATCCATGGCATCGACTACGGCAGCCAGTGGGGGAGCGTGCGCAAGTTCATCGGCATCTCCGGTGCGCTGCGCGGCCTCTCCTCCTGCTGGTGGATGGGCTACGCCAACCCCTGGGCCACCACCTGCGGCAGCCAGAACGTCTTCGATTCGAACGTCTTCGGATTCTTCCCGAACATTGCGCCGGCCTACAACCCCAAGATGGGAACCGGCTGTTGCTCGGGGTATGGCTACACCTGCCAGTGAAGGACTGAAATCGATCCGCGGCTCGCGCCAGGGCGGCTCTGGCGCGGCCGCGGGGTGAGGGGATCCGGAGCCGCGGCCCGTTACTCCCTCCAGGAACGCAACGAAATGGATTGGGCTGCGTATACATCTCTGGATAGAGGAGGAGGATTCACCCGTGAAGCAGAGCCCCGAGACCGGACCGCCGCGCGACACCGCCGCACACGTCCTGCGTGAGCAGAGCCCGATCGTCGTCGCTCATCTCACCAAAGGCTGCACCACCTGTGCCGCCGGACTGCAAGTCATCCAGCGCCACGACGCCCCGGACGCCTCGCAGAAGGCCGTCCTCGAGCTGTTCGAGCGCGAGCTCATCGCCACCCTCCAGGCCTCCGGCAACGCCGCCCAGGCTCTCCATTCCGCCCTGGCCAACCTGGCGACCACGCGGCCCGAGCGGGCGGCGGATTAGAGCCGGGCGGGCTCCTGCACCCGCCCGATCGTGTCGCGGAAGCGCTGGGCGACACGGGCCACGAGGAGCAGGGAGACGGCGGCGAGGCCGACGGTCATTCCCCACCAGAGGCCGGGCGCGCCCTGGCCGGCGCGGTAGGCGAGGAAGAGGCCGGCGGGCAGGCCGATGACCCAGAAGCCCACGACGGCGAGGACGGCGGGGAAGGTGGTGTCGGCCGCACCGCGCAGGATGCCTCCCCCGACCGTCTGGATGCCATCGAAGACCTGAAAGGCGGCGGCGATGGGGAGGAGGGTCGCCACCATGGCGATCACCGCGGGATCGTTCGTATAGAGACGGGCGAGCGCTTCGGGCAGCACGGCGAAGAGGAGCGCGAAGGCGAGCATGGCGCCGCCGCCCAGAGCGAGGCAGACGGCGGCGGCCCGGCGCGCACCCGGCATGTCGCCCCGGCCGATCGCATTGCCCACCCGGGTCGCCGCGGCTCCACCGATCCCCAGAGGAACCATGAAGGAGAGGCTCGCCAGGTTGATGGCGATCTGATGGCCGGCGAGCGCCACCACGCCCAGGCGTCCGACCAGCAGGGCGAGGGTGGCGAAGAAGAGGATCTCGCCGGCCTGGTGGAAGCCGATGGGGATGCCGATGCGCAGAAGGCGCAGATGCCGGGCCAGGTCGAAGGCTTCCCGGGTGAAGCCCTGCCAATACCGCGCGATCTCCTTGCGCGCGGACCAGAGAAGCCAGGCGAGCATGCCGCAGCGGCTGATCGAGGTCGACCAGGCCGAGCCCACGGCGCCCAGGGCCGGGAAGCCGAGGTGGCCGAAGATCAGCAGCCAGTTGCCCACGAGGTTGGTCACGTTCCCGCCGATGATCGCCACCGCGGTCGGGCGGACCACGCTGGTGGCCTGCAAGGTCTGCCGGAAGGCGATGAACACGAAGTAGGCGGGCAGGCCCCAGATGAGCCCGCGTGTGAAGGTCGCCGCCTGGTGGACGATCGCCTCCGGCTCGCCCATCAGGCGGAGGAACGGGCTGACGTCCCAGAACAGGATTCCGATGGGGATCGACAACGCCACCGCGAGGACGATGCCGCGCTGGAGGTGTGCGCCGATGGCTTCGGTGTTGCCCGCCCCATGTGCCTGGGCGACCAGCGGATCGAGCGCCGCGAGGACGCCGCCGCCGAAGACGAGAAGGGAAATGATGGAGATGTGCCCCAGGGCACCCGCGGCCAGGGCCTCGGCGGAGAGGTGGCCGAGCATCATGGCGTCCACGACCCCCATGAGCATCAGGCCGATCTGGACCAGGACCACCGGCGCGGCGAGGCGGACGGTGGCGGTGAGCTCCTGGCGGAGGCGGTCGGTGCGGGTCATCAAGGGGTTTCCTCGGGAAGCGGCCGCGAGGGTGGGGTAGTATAGCGGCTCGTTGAGCGCGATCGGGAACACGGAGAGCGGTGCCTGGACGGTGACCGCGGAGCAGGCGGGCCAGACGGTCGCCGCGATGCTCCGCGAATGGCTGCCGGGCCTCTCCTGGAGCAAGGCCCGCGAGCTGGTGGCGGGCGGCCAGGTACGGGTGGACGGCCGGGCGGTCACCGATCCGGCCGCGCGGCTGCGGCAGGGGGCTCTGGTGGAGCGGGGTGGAGGAGCGCCGGTGCGGCGCGAGCCCGAGCTGCTCGTCCACCTGGACGCCGAGGTGGCCGTCGTCCGCAAGGCAGCCGGCCTGCTGACCGTCCCCTTCGAGCGGACGGACCGCGACACCCTCCTCTCCCGTGCCCGGGTGGCCATCCGCCGCCGCGAGGCGAGCCGCGGCGCGGCGCACAATCCGGCTCTCCGGGCCGTCCAGCGCCTCGACAAGGACACCTCCGGTCTGGTCGTCTTCGCCCGCACGGTCGCGGCGCAGCGGCATCTCCAACGGCAATTCACCGAGCACACGGCCCTCCGCCGCTATCTGGCCGTGGTCCACGGCACGGCGCGCGACGCCGTCTACGACACGGTCCTGGTCCCCGACCGGGGAGACGGCCTGCGCGGGTCCTGGAAGGAGAGGCGGGGCGACCCTCCGCCCGACGCCCGTGGCGCCGTCACCTATGTGTCGGTGGAGAAGCGGCTGCGTGGCGCGACCCTGCTCTCCTGCCGTCTCGAGACCGGCCGGACCCACCAGATCCGCATCCATCTCGCCGAAGCGGGGCATCCGCTCCTGGGAGAGACCGTCTACGTGCGCGACTTCAAAGGCCCGTGGCTCCCCGCGCCCCGGCTGATGCTGCATGCCACCGAGCTCGGCTTCGTCCATCCCCGCACCGGCGAGGAGCTCCGCTTCACCGATCCGCCGCCGGACGACTTCGCCGTGGCCGTCGAAGCGCTTCGGTCCCCGCGGGGCTGAAACTTTCAACGACCCCGGTCGTAGAGGGGCTCATGCGATCACTCGTCCAGGATCTCCGCTACGCCGGCCGCCTTCTCGCCCGCAGCCCCTGGTTCACCCTGCTCATCGTGCTCACCCTGGCCCTCGGCATCGGGGCCAACGCCGCGATCTTCAGTGTGGTCGACGGCGTCCTGCTGGCGCCGCTGCCGTACCGCCAGCCGGACGGCCTGATGTCCATCTACAGCCAGTTCCCGTCGATGGGCTTCACCCGGTTCTGGGTCTCGGCTCCCGAGTATCTGGAGCTGCGCAGGTGGACGTCGAGCTTTCGCGAGGTCGGAGCGTACACGGTGGGCTCCGTCAACGTGCAGGCGAGGGATCTGCCGGTGCGCGCCCGTGCGGCCGCCGCTTCGGCGAGCCTCTTCGCGGCGCTCGGGGTCGATCCGGTCCTGGGGCGGGTCTATACGGCGGAGGAGGATCTGCCCAACGCGGAAAAGACGCTCGTGTTGAGCGATGGGCTCTGGAAGCGGGCCTTCGCGGGCGATCCGCAGGTGGTGGGGACGCGGGTGATCGTCGACGGTGAGCCGCGGACGATCCTCGGGGTCATGCCGGCTTCGTTCGACGTCGGGGGAGAGCGGGTGGAGGCGTGGCTCCCTCTGGCGCTCGATCCGGCGAGCCCCGGTGGGCGGGCCAGCCACTTCCTGTATCTCGTGGGGCGCCTCGCTCCAGGGGCGACTCCCGCCTCCGCGCGCTCCGAGATGCGGGGGCTCATCGCCCGCTGGAAGCGCGAGCTGCCGGACACGCACACACCGGACCCCGAGCGCCACCCGATCATCGTCACGCCGCTCCTCGAAGACCTGGTCGGCAACGTCCGCCCCCGGGTGGTGATGCTGGGAGTGGCCGTCGGTCTCGTGCTGCTGATCGCCTGCCTGAACGTCGCCAATCTCCTTCTCGCGCGGGCGGAGGGGCGGCAGAAGGAGATCGCCATCCGCACGGCGCTGGGCGCGGCGCGCGGGCGCCTGCTGCGGCAGTTCCTCACCGAGAGCGTCCTTCTGGCGCTGTGCGGCGGGGTGCTCGGCCTGGTCTGGGCGGTCTGGGGTGTCAAGGCGATCGTGGCGCTCAATGCGGCGAGCATCCCGCGGGTCGAATCGATCGGCGTGGACGTCCGGACGGTCGCTTTCACCCTGGGCATCTCCCTTCTCACCGGCATCCTCTTCGGTCTCGCACCGGCGCTCCATGCGCGGGGCGCCTCGTTCTTCGCCTCCTTGAAGGAAGGGACGGCGCGGGCCACGGCCGGCGTGGTCTCGCAATGGTTCCGCCGTATCCTGGTGATCGCCGAGGTTGCGCTCGCCACGATCCTGGTGATCGGCGCCGGGCTCCTCCTCAAGAGCTTCTGGACGCTGCAACAGGTGAGCCCCGGTTTCGCGCCCGACCACCTTCTGACCATGCGCATCTCTCTCCCCGACGCGACCTATCCCAAGGACCCGCAGGTGGCCGGTTTCTGGACCGATCTGACCGCCCGGCTCGCGGCGCTGCCGGGCGTCGAAGGGGCGGCGGCGATGAGCGGCCTGCCGCCGAGACGCGACGTCAACGCCAACGACACCGAATTCGAGAGCGTGCCGCAGACGCCCGACGGTCCGGCCCACAACGTGGATTACTGGCAATTCGTCACCCGCGACTACTTCCGGACGATGAAGATACCGGTCGTCGCGGGGCGCGCCTTCGAGCCCACGGACGCCGCCGGGAGCGCCGGGGTGGTGGTGGTCAACCAGACGATGGCAAAGGTGTTCTGGCCGAACCGGAGCCCGATCGGCGACCGGTTGCGTCCGCCGGGGCCGCCGGATTCTCCGTTGCCCTGGCTCACCATCGTCGGCGTGGTGGCCGACGTCAAGCAGGGCGGGCTCGACCAGAAGACCGGCACGGAGCTCTACTTCCTGCAGGATCAGGCGCCGACGATCGCGGCTTTCTCGGTCGACACGATGAGCGTGGTGGTGCGCACGAAGCAGGACCCGATGGCGCTGGCCGACGCGGTGCGCAGCGAGGTGCGGCGCCGCGATCCGTCGCTCCCCGTGGCCGAGGTCCGGACGATGGAGAAGGTCCTCTTCGAATCGGTCGCCAGCCCGCGCCTGCTGATGGTCCTGGTCCTGCTCTTCGCGGCGGTGGCCCTGGTGCTGGCGGCGGTCGGCACCTACGGCGTCCTCTCCTACGCGGTGGAGCAGAGGACGCGGGAGATCGGCATCCGCATGGCGCTGGGAGCACAGGTGGGGCAGGTGCTGCGGATGATCCTGAGCCAGGGAGCGGCCCTGGCGGGAGCCGGCCTCGCGATCGGGACCGTGGGAGCCTTGTCGCTCCAGAAGATCCTGGCGAGCCTGCTTTTCGGCGTAGCCCCTACCGATCCGCTCATCTTCGGCCTGGTCCTGGCGCTCCTGGCGTTCGTCTCGCTCCTCGCCTGCTGGTGGCCGGCGCAGCGGGCGGCGCGGGTGAGCCCGCTGGTGGCGTTGCGGTACGAGTAAGATCACACGATGAGGTCATCCAGAATCGCGATCGGCTGGTTGTTCATTCTCTTCCTCGCCGGCGGCTGCGCGCCGCACACCCGCCCGGCCACGGCCCCCGAGGCATCCCCGGCGGCACCGCCGCCCCTCGCCTGCCGGGAGGTCGAAGGGCTCGAGCCCCTGCTGACTCCGGGCTCCGGCCTGCTGCTCGGCGAGATCCACGGCACCGTGGAGAGCCCGGCGTTCCTGGCCAATGCCGTCTGTATCGCGCTGCGGGCGGGCCGTTCGGTCACCGTGGCCCTGGAGGTGCCGCGCGACGAGCGGGAACGGGTGGATGCCTTCCTGGCGTCGGCCGGCACGGAGGCGGACCGGGCGGCTCTGCTCGACAGCCCGTTCTGGACGGCGGACTATCAGGATGGGCGGCAGAGCCGGGCGATGCTCTCCCTGGTCGACGAGCTCCGGCGCCTGCACCGCGAGGGACGGCCGCTCCGGGTGAAGCTGATCGACCGTTCCGACAAGCCCCCGGCGACCGGGGTCCGTGACCGCTGGATGGCCGAGGCTCTCGCGGAGGCGTTCGACGAGACCCCCGGCGGCGTGGTGATCTCGCTGACCGGCGACGTCCACAGCCGGATCCGCGCCGGCACGCCCTGGGATCCCGCCTACCCGACGGCGGGGAGCGTGCTGGCCGGTCTGAAACCCGGCCTGCGGTTGACCGCGCTGGACGTCGGCTATCAAGGGGGAACGGCCTGGATCTGCATGTCGGCCGATGCCCGCGAATGCCAGGCCAAGTCCCTGCGTGGGCGCGGCGACGCCACGCCCGGGCGGGTGGTGCTGCTCCCGGAGGTGACGG
>Ga0209682_10000037_pt1 | contig 37088 bp, 41 predicted proteins | sample DOMMetBare2Fresh_2_FD_187471 | JGI IMG/M metagenome (GOLD analysis project Ga0209682, IMG submission 187471) | Wetland sediment microbial communities from St. Louis River estuary, USA, under dissolved organic matter induced mercury methylation -... | ecosystem: Environmental > Aquatic >... | reverse complement strand
CGCGCACGAAGGCACCGCAGCGAGCAGTTTGTCCAAGGTCAGCTTTCGGGCGCTGATACTTGAGATCTGAACTTCTGCTGTGGGTCGACAGTGACCATTCGCCAAGGTCTTGCATTGGCCCGACCGACGTGGCCGATCAACGGCAGCAAGTCGATCCCCACGCTGCCATCTGATGCAGTGAATGACGTAAAGCGGAGCAGGTTCGTCCAGGTACGTAGCTGGCCGCAAAGGCGGCGATCACCACCTAACCCAGCGTCGTGCCCTCGTCTATACAAAGAAGACGCACATGTCCTTGCGCCACGAGCTCTCCCTTATCGTTGCGAATCCACCCCTCCCACATCTGGCTCGTGCGGCCCCGAGTGACGGGTCGCGCCGCGGCGCGGAGTGTGCCGGAGCGCACCGCGCGTATGAACGACGTATGGTTCTCCAATCCGACCACACGCTGCGCGCGCGGCAAGGCGACAAGAGCTGCGCCGATGGACGCCAGGGTCTCGATCACTCCGGAATGCACGCCTCCGTGGACAATCCCGTAAGGCTGGTGGTGCCTCTCGCCCACTTCCCACACACAGGTCACTTCTTCCGGTGATGCGGTGAGAATCACGATCCCCATCTCCTTCGTCCATCCCGGCGTCTGATTGATCCGGTCCACCAACGCGTCAGGCATCGTTTCCTCTCAGGTGTCGTGCGGCAACGCTTGGCGGCCGCGGCCTCAAGTCTCACCTGACCGAGAACAGCAGGTCAAACGGGTGCGTAACTGGCGCCGCGCAGGGGCGTTGCCGCGCAAGACACGGTGCGTGACCGATCGCGACCAAGCCGCGTCAGTTTTGGCGATCTGAGATCGCGATGCCCTGTCTGTGGCCATGACTCACGACATCGCGCGCTGAATACCGCGAGCCGTCGCTATGGCTGCGCTTAGGGGTAGCGAACCGCGGCGGCGTCTGCTTCGGTCAGGCCCGACAGATCGCAACGGGTCCGTTGCTGGCAGACAGGCAGGCGGATGTAGAGCGCGAGCGGCTCGCGAACGCGTCAGCGCAAGACGTCCGGCGGACGACGACTCCTTCGAACGTTTACTGGCAGAAATTCCGCTACGCATGGGTCTATTCGTCACCGTGTTAGCGTTCAACTGTCATCAAGGGGAGGAATGTATGAATAAGATCTTGAAGAATATTGCCGTGAGCACATCACTTGCTTTCATCGTATCTCCGACGCTGGCGGCGGATACGGCATCGCCGGCAAAACCGCCACGATTCGCCCCCCTGACCCTTGAGCAGCTGAACGTGTATCAGAAGCCGCTGGGCGAACAGATCATGAGGGTGTCCAGCGTAGGCCTGGGCGGACCCTACAGTCCGCTGCTGCGCAGCCCGGTACTGGGGCAGCGCATGTTCGACCTGCTGTACTACCTTCGCTGGAATTCCTCAGTGCCCCTTCGTCTGAATGAGCTGGCTATTCTCATAATTGGACGGATATGGCGTTCCCAGGTGGAGTGGTATGCGCATGCGCCACTGGCGATCAAGGCGGGGCTTTCGCCGGAGATCGTCGCGGATCTGAAAGCGCAGAAGCGACCGGCGAACATGAAGCCGGATGAGGCCGTGGTCTATGACTTCGTCATGGAGCTCTCGACCAAGCATCAGGTCTCCGACGAGACATTTGCGCGTGCCAAGGAGATCCTCGGTGAGCAGCAGGTGGTCGATCTGACAACAGTCGCAGGAACCTACGTGACCGTGGCCATGCTGTTGGCGATGGCAGAAGAGGGTGTACCGCCCGGCAAAGAGCTGCCGTTCAAACCTGGCGAGCCGTGACCTGTTCGGGCCGCCGCTCGCTTCCTGGAGTCCGAGAGAGGGACGGAGACTGCCGGAGATCAACCCCGACCTGATCGCTGATCAGTTGGTCAAACTGAGTGACCGCAGCTACATGTTGGTGATGGCGAGCAATGGACCCCCACCGAAAGGTGACCAAATTCAAGTTGACCGACCGGCCCTACGCGCGTGCGCGACGCGGGATCGATGGTGGAGCGGGCGAGACGTGAAGACCAGCCTTCTCCCCCTTCACTTTCGCGCGAGGGTAGACGACCAGGACGTCCTTCAGGTTTCGAAGGAAGTTCTCTTTGAACTTGTAAAAGGTTGACTCGGAGCCGAACTGCTGGTTGAGTGCCTCCCAGGGCACGAGAGTGGGACGAGCGAGAATTGCGCTGCGGTAGGTGAGCCAGCAGTAGATGTCGATCGCCAAGGGGCTGCGGGACAGCGTTCTAAGAATTCGCAGGTCGACCGGCACTGGATGAGTAATCAGATTGCCGTAGAAGCGTTCGGAGAGCTTGATCGTTGACTTGAACAAGGACAACTGTCTCGGGTCGCCTGGCGCCCAGAACGTTTCGATCATGCTTTGATCGAGCAGGCGGAATCCGTCGTTCTGCCATACAACCGCATCAGGGTCGGAAGTCACGGCGATCGTCGCCGAGAACAGCCTCGTCATCTGATTACGCAGCAGAGTGATTGTCCCTCGTTGTCCTCCGCTCGCGTTTGACTTGCCGAGCTGTTCCATGAAGTCGGCGACAGAATTGCCAAGCGTCAATTCGCGCTGCCTCGTGCGCACGACTTCGGTTGCCATCCAGGCGAGTAAGAGCCGCGGATAGCTTCCATACGGGAATCCGACGCTCACGACCTCATCGACGCTTCTGTCCCTTCCGCGAGCGCCTTTGGCCTGTACGGCACGCTTGAAGAACCCGGGCTGGATCATCAAGCTCACGTCGCCACTGCGTCGACCCCACGCCGGTTTATCGTTGCCTGGATCTCGATAGGGAAGCGCGGCGTGCACAACCCACTTCGCGATGAAGCCGAGGTTTCCTGAAGACCTTGCGTCGTCGGCCTCGACGCAAAGTGCTTCGGCGTGGAGTCGGTCAAATCGATTGCGTCTAGCGCGCTCGCTTTCTTCCCTTGTGTTCCTGGCCACAAGGCGGAGCAGGGGGGCCTTTGCTTTGCTCATCGGGCTTTCAAATGCCGTAGATGCCGCACGTGCGAACGTCACGCGGAATCCGGGGAGCTTTGATCGTTGCGCAAATTCGCAATCGGTGGCGGAATGAGTGTGGGCAGCGTGCTGTCCACACTCGTTTCGCCTCTTACTACCAGGGTTTGATACATAGATAGCCTTTACTACTAAATACGGCGCTGAAAAAATTCAACTTCATCGAGGACTTACGAGATCTTTTCCCCCTGATTCTTCGCCAGTCCTCCCTGAATCTGCGTGCCATTCCCCTGGATCTTCGTTGCGCTCCCCTGATTCTTCGCCAGTCGTCCCCTGAATCTTTGTGGACAGTTTTCGTTTTGCAGAAGGATGTCCACAGTCTTTCGACGAGCGCCTCGACCGCGACGAAGTAGGGCAGACACGGCTCTCATTTCGCGCGGAGTTTTGGGGGAAATGACGCGCGCGGAATGCCGCGTCCCGTTCGAGCGTCTTGGATGCGCGAGGAGGGCGCTCGGCGATTCCCCTGAATCTTCGCCAGGCAAGCGAAAACGCCGGGCGGCGCCCAGCGCTCCGGATCGACCTGTCGTTTCAGCCTTGTGGCCGCCGGATTCCCGCCGGTTCTTCGCAACAATAAGGACGCCGGATTCCCCCACATCTTCGTCCCGGAAGGGCGCGTTTTCCCCTGAATCTTCGTGACCCACGAGCTCCTGCACGAACCGATAGAAGGCACATCTGTGCACGCGCGCGCCGCGGACCAATTTCATCGAAGCGATGAAGGTTTGCTACTACGGCGTCCGAAAAACCGGTCTATGTCTCCGCGAATTTGTTGAGCGAGTGGCCAAGATACGTCAAGCCGCCGCCGTTTGTCGCTCTGCCAAATGGCATAGAACCGGGCCGGCGATCAGCGCCAGCCTGTTGATCACGGATGCGGCGCAAGCGCGTCAGAAACCGGTGGGGCGTTCATCATCGCTGCGGATCGAATAGAGAGAGGAGGGCGCTCAGAAAGAAAGGCGCTCTATCTCTTTCGCGAGGTCTTCTTCCGCCCGGCGGTCGTACAGCCGCGTCGTGCGTGCACTCTTGTGACCGGCCATGCGCTGGGCCTTGTCGAGTGTTCCACCGGCCTTCAGAAACTCCGTGATCCCCGTCGCGCGAAAGGTGTGGCAGCCGACCCGGGTGTCAATGCCCGCGGCGCGTGCGCGCCGGCGGATCATCCGAAACACATCGGCTTGCCGCATCGGCCGCCGCTTCAAGGCGCCGCTTGGCGAGGCGCTGCGAAAGAACGGATCGCGCGAAGAAGGGTGCATGCCAGCCTTGCGGATGTATTCACGCAAATAGGGCTGCAGCGCACTGTGGCAGCTCAGACGCCGTGTCTTGCCGCCCTTTTCCCGAAGCACGATGACCAGGCCCTGCTTCTCCACTTGCAGATTGCTGGCCTTCATGCGCGTGACGGCCCCCACGCGCAGGAACGTATAGGCCATCGTTGCGATCAGCGCGCGGTCGCGCGCGCCGATCGCTGAGGCAGCGTCGATCGAATCGAGCAGGGCGCGAACCTCGGCGCCGGACAGCACCGGCGTCTGGCCGACATCGACCCGGTGGATCGGGCCTTTGACCGACGCCGCGAGATTCACCGGCATGGCGCCACTGACCACCAGGGAATCGAACAGCGCCCGGATCCCGGCCAGGTGCAGCTTCACGGACGGAGGGGCCAGGGACCGTGCGAGGGAATTCCGGTATTGACCGACCATGACGGGGTCAAGCTGAGCAAGCTTCGCGATGCCTTGCTTCGTGGACCAGCGGGCAAAGCGGTCGACGGCATGTGCGTAGGCGCGTCGGGTGTGCGCGTTCTCGACCTCGCTGACGAAGAACCGGATGAACGCCTTCGCCGTTAACTGATCGCCCGCAAACAACGCCGGCACCGGGTAGGTCTGGCGAGCAATGGAAACGTTGACGTACGGCGCAAGCGTCGGTCGTCGCTGGAACAGGCTCTTCAATTGCATTGGGTCTGCCGCATGGCAGGGTTGCCGATCGGCCCTCTTCGCATTATGAATGATAAAGGACGTTATCAATCATAAGCGTCAGACGACCATGCAGCAAGCAGTGGACGGCTGCGCGCGGTCGCGCGGCGAGCAAACTCCTACTGCATGGAGCAGCAACTCGTTTGCTTCCTTCTCGAGCAGCCGATCTTGCGCTTCCGTCTCGATGGCAGCACGCGTAAGCTCTTTGCCCACCGTCCTCGGGAAAGGCATGCGATGAACGCTGTAGAGCGGGCGATTAGAAGCGAGATTGAGCGGCGTGAAGGCGAACTCGAGGCCCTGAAGAAGGCGCTTGCGGCGCTAACGGGAACGGTAGCGAGCAAGGGCCCTTCAAAGCGCAGGTCGATGTCGGCGGCGCAGAAGAAGGCGCTGAGCGCGAAAATGAAGGCTATCTGGAAGAAGCGCAAAGCTGCGGAGACCAAGAGTTAAGTGCGTGCAGGCTGCCGCGTCATGCGGCCGGCGCGTTCGCGACGACTTCCTTCGGGCGCTTTGTCGATGGCTTGGCGGGGGCATCCTGTGCGGCCGTACTTTCGCCGGAAGCGGCGTTGAGCGGCGCCATAGTGAGTTGAGCCCCCTGCAAGGCGGTGTTTTGCGATACCGGGTTCCGATCGGGGCCCTCGTCATGATCTTCGTTGGCCACGGGCAACGTGTGTGAAGCGGATGCGCCCTTGCCGGTACCAGGTGATTTGCGGACTTCAAGCGAACCAAGACGCAGGCGCTCGTAGATCACCTTGTTCATCCCTTGCCGTACCAGACGGATGTAGCCAGAGATCTTGCGCACCTTGGCTCGAACGGCGTTCTTCTCCTGCGCGGCGCGCCGCATCTGGATCGTTCCGGTGATCGCGAGGATCTCGATCAGGCCGATCAAGTGGTCAGCGCCGACCATCAGTTCAAGGTATTCCCGCTGCAGAGGGGAAATGACTTTGACTTCGACTTTCAGCGGCGCGAGAAACCTGGGCAGCGGGTTGATGCCGTTTTGCGTGCAGAGTGTCTCGGCCTCGTGGGTTCCCGTGGAAATCCAGTTCTTCGCCTCATCGAGGCGCTGCTGCAGAGCGGCCTCGGCGGTATCGACGACGGCGTTGTCCACCGCGAGGCCGCGGCTCTTGATGGAAATGACGAAGATCTCGTGGGCAGCGGTCTCGAATAAGCGCGAATAGAGGCGCTTGATCTCGAAGCTGCCAAATTGAGTCGGAAACTCCACAAATGCGCATTCGAGTTGCCCGATGCGCTCCTTCTCTTCAGCTTGGCGCAGCAGGCGCTGGTTCGCCAAATGGGGACGCGCCGGGTGCTGAACGGGTTGGTCCATCGATGCCTCCAACGAAGGGTCGGAGCCATCGTGACTGGCCTGGTGGCGTTTCGGCTACACGAAATGGCGGCCCCAAAAGCACCGTTTTTCGGGTCCGGCGCGTCACCCGTTGACATGTCGCCGGGCCCGGATTACGGTGCAGTCGGCGTCTCAAGCTGACCAGGACGCTAGCAGTACCTGCAATAGGCAGCATCATCTCGCGTGCGTGGCGCCAAGGTGCCGCGTTCTACTTCATTTGCTGACCCGGAGAGTGCTTTCGGGGCGCACGGTGCGCCGAAAGTTTTCTCTGCGGTCACCTGGGAAACCGCATTGAAGCCGCCTTCGCGGCTTTCGAACCCAGTCCAATCATCCCGACGAGGGCGCGTTGCCCTCCTCGGGCATTTGCGCCCCCGTCAAAGGGGGCCAAATGTCTACAAAGTGTTTTTCTGCAGCGGCGGCGAAGTGCGCCGAGATCGCAGAAGAGGAGCGAGCGCTTTTCAAAGATCTCACCGACGAGCAGGCAGCGGCTCTGCGGGCGTACGTCGACGGGAACGAGGAGGCGTGGCGAAAGGAAGAAGTGCTTTTCCTGCACGCCATGCTGCTGGACGACCTCGAGCGACTGGCATCGCAACAAGCGCCGCTCGCTGAAAAGGCCGAACTCCTGCGCTGGGTGTTTACCGACCCGGATAAGGAAGACCAGCCATTCAGCTTCAAGAACTGCCTGCGCGTGTGTTGTGCGTACGCGGACTCGTTTCCGGACGCAACGAGGGGCAAGCTCAGCGCGGACAGCGTTCGGGAATTGCTGACTGAAGAAATTCGGCCCTGGCTCATTGGAACAATCCAGAAGTTGCCGGATTGGATCCAACAGCTGGTTCGCGATGCACCTGAGGAAGTCGACGAATTGCTTAAGCGCCGTCCGAAGGCCTTCGACGCCTCGCGACTGGTGAAGGTACCGAGCTCTGTGCAGACGCTTGCTGTCGTTGAACCGGAGCAGGCCCTGGTGCTCATCGAACGGTTTGAGCGGAACAGGGACAAGACGAAGACGCCGAAGGGATCGAAGACCCGGAGCGCTTCAACTCAGATGTCTCTGCTCGGGTGAGGTGGTCGATATGAACTCCTCCCTGAAGGTCTTCATCGGTGTCATCGCAGTCCTCGTGCTCTTTGGGATCGTTGGATCCTGGGACCGCGAAGACGAAGAGCTAATCGACAAGGTGCGGGTCGAACGCACGGCGGCTCGATCGCTGTGCGACAGCGCCCAAACACTGGGTGCAACGAGTGCTTCGGATGCAGCTTTGCGCTCGAACGACGTCCGTCTCGTTGCGACAACGGATCTGACAGGCAGTGATGCATTGCCACTTCGCTGCTCAATATTCAGCGGGAGAAAGTGATGTACGGAATGTGTGTCGCGGGGGTTCCAACCCGGTTCGGAAGTCACGTTCGCGTGGGTTCCGTGGCGGACCTTGATTACCTGATCAAGGAGCGTGAGCTCCTGCTCGGTGAGCAAGGCCGGAAGTTTGTTGCACGGGCCGATGATGGGGATATCGAGTTTGATGTCTCCACCATCGGCTGCGGCTTCGAAGTCAAGGAGTCGAAATCGGCGGCGGGTGCGAAGCAGTACTTCGTCGCCGCAAGTGAACTCCATCAGTCGATGCTCGGCCAGTGCATCGCGTACGGGCGACTGTTCACCGAGGCGATCTAGGCCCGTGCTCGGGTAGCGACATTGAGCTGGAGGACGAGATGGACAACAGCGAATACCGCAGGCTCGTGGCGGATGTGAAGGCACGGGCGCACGGACACTGGCCGCGGATTCTCATTCATCTGGGAGTCAACGATCGGGTGGTGAATGGGAAGAACCAACCCTGTCCGCTTTGTGGCGGCGCGGACCGTTTCCAGTACACGGACAAGTTCGACGACGGGAACTACTACTGTCGTCACTGTGGGCCGGGTGACGGGTTCAAGCTGGCAGAAGGTGTGCTGGGCTTGGGGTTCGCGGAGGTGCTCAAGCGCGTGCGGCAGGCGCTTGGCCTTGCATGCGTCACGGCACCCTTGTCGTCAACGAGACCATCCGATGAATTCATGAAGCGGCTGGCGAGGACGATGTGGAAGGAGAGCAAGGCGATCGTCAGCGGCGACCCGGTCGATCAATACCTGCGTGCGCGGGGGCTCGGCATGGACGTTTATCCGAGCTGCCTGCGCTGCCACCCCATGCTGGCGTGGTATGCAAAGAAGGATCTCGCGGCAAAGAAGTCCACGAAGATGGGGGAGTTCCCCGCCATGCTCGCGCCGCTGACGAACCAGAATGGGGAAGCCGTCACGGTGCATCGAACGTATGTGCATGAGGGTCGCAAGGCCCCCATGCCGTCGCCGAAGAAGTGCGTCAACAGTTTCACAGGTGGGCCTGCCATCAGGCTCTTTGAGACGACAGACGTGCTGGCGCTGGCCGAGGGGATCGAAACGGCGTTGGCGGTGCATTTGTCGACGAAGCAGCCGGCGTGGGCCACCTACTCTGCTAGCAACATGGAGCAGGTGTGGGTGCCCGAGACGGTGAAAAAGGTTCGCATCTATGCGGACAACGACGCATCGTTCACCGGCCAGGCGGCAGCCTTCGCGCTCGCGCGGCGGCTGAAATCTGAAGAACGGAAGAACGGCATCGAGCGCGACGTTGAAGTGCACGTTGCGCCCGGCGTCAACAAGGACTGGGCCGACTTCTGGCTGGCGCGTTGTCGGCTGAAGCGAGCGGCATAGGTCTGTTTTGGGGACGACCGCAAGGTCGTCCCGCTTTTCAGAGAGATCTGTACGGCAGATCCTTCCGAAAAGCGAAGCAAAGAACGTGACATCGAGACGATGCGGGTCGCGATTCGAGGGTGAAGCATCGCGCGCTTGATGTCGTTGTTGAGGGCTATTAGAGTTTGAGTTGTTCTGACTGGACGCTGACCATCCAGGGACGTTTGTCCGAAGGCAGCATCGTATCGGCGCGTGGCCTCGCGGCCATGGCCACTTCAAACGGCAGCGCGATGTGCCGCGTTGCATCTCACACACCCTGCGGGGACGATAGCCCCCACAGGGGGCTGCGTTCCCGCTTTTCATTTGGAGATGACATGAAAAGTGGAATGCCCCTTGGCGCCATTTCGGCTGAACTTCGCCGGCAGGTCGAAAGCAAGCGGGACCTGAAAGCCCCGTCGAATCTGTTGAAGTTCAGCGCCAGTCCCGTGAGCGAGATCACCATCGATCTGCCTCGCGGCGAAGAAAAGTACGGGACGACCGAGCTTGCGCGCAAGCAGCTGGCGGAAAAACTCGGTATTCCGCTCGCGTACTTCCAGAGAATGGAGAGTCAGCAGCGCACCCTTTTGGAGCAGAACGTGAATACGTGGCTCCAGACCACCGAGGAAGAGCGGCTCGTGCGCATTCTGGATGGAAACGTCCGCGCGATTCTGTCGAGTCGTTACCGGCGGCTAGACAACGTCGATTTGTGCGAAGCGATCCTGCCGCTGCTGTGCAAATTGCCAAGCGCGAGTTTCCCCTCGACTTGCCTGACGGAGAAGAAGCTGTACCTGAAGGTGATCTCGGAGGCGACAACGTACGAGATCGCGCCGGCAGACGTGATCAAGGCCGGCGTTGCGGTTTCGAATAGCGAAGTTGGCTGCGGGTCATTGTCGGTCCAGCCTCTGGTCGTCAGGAGCAAGGCTGGGTCGGGATTCATCATCCCCGACAAGGGGTTCGCGAAGAAGCACGTTGGCCGGCTTCTCGATGCGGAGGACGAGGGGTTCACCGTCTTCAAGGACGACACGCTTGAAGCGGAGGACCGGGCGTTCTACAAGAAGGTCAGAGATGTCGTCGATCACTGCGTCTCAAAGGCGCAGTTGGCAGTGGTCGGCGAGAAGATCCAGCGTTCGCTGGGGATTCCGATCATCGGCAGCGTGAAGAAAGTTGTCGAAGTCCTGGCTCAGAAGTACGTGTTGAGCGATCGGGAGGGCGACAGCATTCTGGAGGCGCTGGCGCGGGGCGGTGATTTGAGCGCGTTCGGGCTGGCCAGCGCCGTAGCCACCATGTCTGCAGGCGTCGAAGACTACGACCGCGCCACGGAGCTCGAGGCAATCGCCGGGTCGCTGATGACTGCGCCGGCGGGCGAACTCGTCGATCTCGTCGCAGCAGAGTAGTTGCGTATCTGGACGGTGGGGTTTGAGCCGCGGCTCGCCCCACCGCCTCTTTCCCCATTAACCAACCGGAGCCGGTGCGCTTTCATAAGCGGCGCACGGAAGGGACATGCTCATTCTGAACGACCCAAGCAGTCCGCCCACGTTCGAGTTTGTCGTCGAGTTCGTGGCGTTTGGAACCAGGACGCGCTGCGCCATCCGGCAGCGCGCGATCATTTTCGCCGACAAGGCAAGGGATGCGCGTCGCATTCTCAAAACGAAATACCGGCGCACCGGCGATGTGAAGATCGTCTCCAAGCGCGTCGTTGACCCACCACAGTTGCCCTTGGCGAACAAACAGCAGTGATCCGAAGCCCCGCTTTCGCGGGGCTCTTTTTCTTCCGCGGATCGAACTCCGGTACTTCGTGACCGTGAGCGTCACGGTATGCGTGTCATCGCAGAGCAAGTGAACCCGCTTGCGCCATTTGGCATAGGCGTCGAACCTTGACCTCGCTCGTCGGCAAAACTTAGTCTCGCAGCACGCGCTTGCAGTCGGTGCATCGTCCGTTGTCAGCGTGTTTACACAGACAAACACAGCCCGCCCGCACACGGGTGCACGGAGAGAGCCGATGTCAGTGCAAGTGCAGGTCCTCAACGACATCAACCGGATCAATCACGCGTACCTCCTTGGACTGCGTGCGGCGGCCCAGGAGGATCCGCCGAGCGCGGCCTACGCATTCGATCTGCCGATCGCAGACATCGAGTGCATCGCCGCGATGAGTACCGAGGCGCTTTCCGTCCTTGCACTGACCATGGACCGCGCGCTAGTCAAACCCGCCATGTCAACGGCCGAACTGAGCGGCCTGCTGGAGGCTCCCTTGCCTCTGGTCAGCGTGATGGCTGCGGCGCGGGCGCGCACGGCGGCGGACGCGTAGCCGGGTCCGTTGTGCAACCCTGGGGGTTTGAGCGTCATCTCGAGGCGCTGACGCTGGCGGGCGACTGTGTCGAGCTAGGTGCGCGCCTCATCACGGTGCGCACCCTCACCGGATTGAAGCCCTGTCTCATCAAGCAGCTTCTGCCCTCCTCGACTTTGCGCGTCTCCGGCCGGCCGCCGATGTCCGTGTGGAACATCGTCAGCCGAAGCATCATGACCGCGATTGAGGCGAGCGAGATCTGTCGCGTGTTCGAGGAATTGCTTCGGCTGGGTGTCAGCGACGGTCGAGCGCTTGTCACCACCTATCGGGTCTATGCGACGCGCCAGAAGCGGTGGGGGCGCCGCGGCGGGCCGCGAAAACGGGCTGTGTTCGAGTTGAAGCACGTGCGCATCAGTTTCGATCAAGCGTTCGAGATCGTGTGCGCGTGCTTCGGCGCGTGGGAGGGGAGCCGCGAGCTGCAGCTGACAACGTGTTGTTGCTGCGGATCGAGACATGTCGCCTGCATTGGAGCGGTGCCGAAGAACGGACAGGAGTGTCCGTACTGCCGGCTACGTAAGAATTTCGAACACAACAATTTGTTTGTTAAGAATCTATTCGCAAGGTCGGCCGACGGCGGAAGCCTCAAGGAGTTCGCGGCTGTGAAGCGCATCGAGGCGACCGCGGACACAGAGGTTGCGGCCGTTTCTGCCTGCAGTGAAGCCGGTGCCGGAAGCGTCGGGACAGAAAAAGCACGGTCACAGCCCCGCCTCCTGATTTGGGCCAGCCCCCGGGGCAGCGACCGAATCGGCATTCGCCAGTGACGTGCGCCGCTTGATGCTGGACTGCCATGTTCCTGAACTTATTCCGGTCGCGACCGCCGATGCAGTCGCCAGCCGCAGCCGCTGCGCCGCGCGCACCACAGGTGCCGCAGTTCCCGCCGGTCGACACCGGGATCGAAGTCGTTCCGGTCGTGCGTCTGATGGAGGCCAACACGGATCTGCTGCAACGGATACGCCTGAGTTACGGGTGCGATGACGCCACATTCAAGCGATTCATCGTTGATGTCGTGGAACGGTATGCGCGGTTCGTCCACCTGTTGCCAGCCACCCCGGACAATTTCTTTCGCGAGCGAGGGGGCCTGCTGCGGATGGGCCTGGAGATCGGGTTCTTCGCGTTGCAGGGCACGGACGGGCAGATTTTCGGGGGCCGACAGACCATCAGCCAGCGGCGGCTGCTCGAGCCGCGCTGGCGCTACGCGGCGTTCCTCGCGGGTCTGCTCTCGGAAGTCCACCGGGCGCTCAACCAATTGATCGTGATCGGTGAGGACGGACAGTCCTGGCCCGCCTACCTGGGTGGCGTCGTCGACTGGTGCGAATCGTGCGGGAGGGATCGCTACTTCCTGAGGTGGACGCAACGAGCGCGGGAGAACCGCGCGACGGCGCTGTTCGTGTTGCCGCAGGTGGTGCCCGCCGATCTCATGCACTGGCTCAACCAGGACAACACGGTCATCGTGCCGCAGTTGATGGGCTCGATCGGCGGGCTACCCGCGTACCACGAGGCCAGCGTGATCGACCAGCTGGTGCGCCGGTGCGTTGCGGTGGTCATCGACACGGATCTGCGCTCGAGCGCCGACCGATACGGGCGGCCGGCACAGGGAGCGCACCTTGAACGGTATCTGGTCGATGCGATGCGTCGTCTGGTGGCGAGCCGTGTGTGGCAGATCAACGCCGAAAAGTCGCGCGTGTGGTTCGGGCGGGATGGGCTCTTCCTGGTCTGGCCGGGAGGCGCAACCGAAATCGTTCGCCTGCTGGCTGAGAAGGACGAACTCCCTGGCATTCCGAAATCGCCGGAGACGCTGGCCGAACTCCTGGTGGCGGCAGGCGCCTTCGAGGCGGCGCAGGACGGCTCGGCGGTATGGCAAATCGCCCCGCCTGGGGCGAGCGTGGCGTTGAATGCGGTGAAGCTTTCGTCACCGACGATTCTGTTGTCGGCGCTCCCCTCTGGGCCACCGCCCCTGGATATCGAGCTTTGTCGGCCAGTTCCGCCGAACGCATCATTGTCGGTCGCAGTGGGTGGAGCCGGCAGCGCGCATCCTGCCGCCGCGAGCGCGGGCCCGTCGGTGATGCCACTTCACGCATCGGCCACCGTGGCGGCCGTCGCGCCTGGCAGAGCGAACGGGAGGCACGCAACGCAGCTGGAGATTGCCTTGAACCCAGAGGGCGGTGCATCTCGCGCGGCCAATTCACCATCCGAACGTGGCGAGAGCGCGCGGGCAGTGACCTCGCAAAGATATTCGCTGAAAGCTCCTCCGAAATTGAGTCCGGCGGTTCGCGCTGCGCTGTCGGAGATCATCGAGACGCTGAATGGTCCGGGCAGTTCGGCGGCCTGCCGGTCGGTTAGACAAGGCCTTTTCGTGCCACTGCGGGCATTCGAGGCGAGAAGCATCGAGCCGAGCCTTGCGGTTCGGTCACTTTCGTCAGCGGACATGATCGTGCCCGCAAAGGACGGCGCGAAGACGCGGAGCCTCGAATTCGATCGCGAGGCAACACTCGGCGTGGTCCTGAGAGTCGCCTTCGTCAACGGATTCGACGGGCGTGACTTCGAGGAGAGAGAGCCATGCTGATCCGTCGCTACGAGATGCCGTGGCGGGTCGCCTACGAGGGGTACTCGGCGTGGGCGTGGTTCGCCGGCATCGCGTACTTCTCCTACTTCGCGTTCGTGGAGGGGGGTCCGCGCGACCTGCTGACCGGACTGGCCGTGACCTGCGCGGGGTTGTGCTTGTGGCGCGCGCTCGCCGCCAGCCGGATCCTGAAGCTTCGCGCGGCGCTGGTGGGCAAGGCGATGGAAGCGATTGACTCCGCGCGACTGCGCAAATTGTGTTCGGACAACAATCAGGTGTTCCTCGGCTTCGGGTTTGAGTGGGGCCCAAAGCACGCGCAGCGGGTGTACGAGTTGTCGAAAGTGAACGTGCGCGATTTCGCGCTTGCGCGATTTTGGCTTCGTCTCTTCGGTTTCAACGCGGAAGCGCAGCCAGATACGGAGATCGGTGTCAGCTACATCCACGGGGTCGAACCGCAAGAGCACCCGATCTATCGCCCGCTGCAAAACTTTGAAGGTGGTACGTGCATCGTCGGCACGACTCAGAGCGGCAAAGGCGTGTGCATGTCGATCCTGGCAAGCCAGGCGATCTATCGCGGTGACGTGGTGATCATCCTGGATCCAAAGAACAGCGAACGATTGAAGAACAACGTGATCCGGGCGTGCGCCGATGCCGGGCGTGAGCCGCCGCTGGACTTTCATCCGGCGTTTCCTGAGAGGGGAATCCGGCTTGACCCGATGGCGAACTGGCAGAAAGCGACCGAGCTGGCATCACGGATTCACTCGATCCTGCCGGCGAATACGGACGGCGCGTTTGGCGCGTTCGCCTGGAACGCGGCCAATGTCGTGTTCCAGGGGATGGTCGAGATCGAAGATCGACCGAACCTGCGCAAGCTCGCTCATTTCGTTCGTTCGGGGATCGAGGGTGTGCTCGAGCCGCTGCTGGAGCGGTTCATTCAGGCGGAGGGGCCGACGGAATGGCGCGAGGCCGTGCGGCCACTGGTGCGCGCCGCCAACGAGGGGAAGCTCAGACGGCCCTCGGAGCAGGCAAGCGACCAGCTCGTGGCGTACGTCGCGTACTACGAGCGCGAGCTGGCCGCGTTGAAGAGAAACCAGTCCATTGATGCGTTGATTGCCGTCCTGCGCCACAACCGGGATCACTACGCGAAGATCACCGCCAATCTGTTGCCGGTTCTTGACGCGCTGACCTCGGGCACGCTCGGAAAGTCGCTCGCGCCAGACCCATTCGATCCGTCAGACAGGCGACCGATCATGGACTTGGGCAAAGTCGTGCGCGGCGGGCACGTCATGTATATCGCGCTTGACTCGTTGCCCGATCCGACGGTGGCTTCAGCGATCGGAGCCATCATTCTCGCTGACCTCGCCGCGCTATCCGGCATGCGATACAACCTCAAGCATCAGGACTCGCGCATCACCCTCTTTGTGGACGAGGTGAGCAACGTCATCAACCGGCCCCTGATCGAGATCCTGAACAAGGGCGCCGAGTCCGGTCTGCAGGTGGTGTGCGCGATGCAGACCTTCTCGGATCTCGCGGAGCGTCTCGGCAGCGCGGATGCGGCGCGGATGGCTCTCGGGAATCTCAACAACCTGATCGCCTTCCGGTCGAAGGACTTGCAGACGCAGGAATTCATCAGCGAGACCTTCGGCAAGACCTACATCCACGACGTGAACGTGTCGCACGGGACGCGATTCGACGATCACGTTCACGAATTCTCGGCGAGCCTTTCGAAATCGTTGTCGAGCACGAGGGAAGATGTCGTGCCGACCGAAGTGCTCGTGAAGCTTCCGAACCTGCAGTATTTCGCGTCGGTGTCCGGCGGTCGCCTCTACAAGGGACGGGTTCCGATCCTGAACCGGCAGGTGGCGGCTCGATGAAGCTGGTGCTCGAAATGGCGATGGTGACGCTGCTCGCCGTGCTCCTGTTCCAGCCAGCCCATCACGCGCCTGCGCGGTTCGTCGACACGCTCGAGGCAGAGCACCGGAGCAATGCGCAGATCTGGGGCCAACAGCGGGCGGATCGGATTCTGAAGAGGACGGGCGACCTTCGCGTGGAAGCGCAGTCGCATCTGTTGACTGACAACACGCGAGGCAACGGCCGGACTTCACCCGTCACCGGATTCGACGTCTTTGCCCGCCTGGCGAGGACCGACTATGTGCGGGCGTTTGACCTGATGGGCTCGTTGGTTCTGTACCGGTTGTCCAGCCTGTGGGAGATCTTTCCGCTGTTGGCTCCATTCATCTTTCTGGCGTTGATTGACGGACTCGTCGAGCGGACAGTCCGGTCGCATGAGTTCCGCAGCCATAACCCGACCATCTATGGCGTGTTCAAGCTCGTAGCGGTCGTGCTGGTGGCGGCGCTGCCCATCGTCTTCACCCTGCCCTGCCCGTTTCACCCGCTGCTGCTCGCAGGCGTTCCGCTCGCTCTGGCGTTCTGCGGGTGGCGCATTGCCGCGCACTTTCACCAAGCCGTCTGACACAGCTTCCTGGCGGGGGGGTCGCAGAAAAACGCACCTCCGAGCCCCGACTTTCGTGTGCGGCGCCGGCCATTTCTTCCGTACCTTTCACCTATCCGTGGGCTGCGGGAATGACGGCAGCGAATCGACAGTGGAACGTGGATGTTGGCGATTGCGATGGGCAAAGCGTGTGCAGAAGACCGGGATGGCGCGAGTAACCGGCGCAAGCTGTACGTGTGGTCCGATGCCTTCAGCGCGCTGCAGGCCGTTCAGCGTCTGCAACAGGGGTCGCCGCGCTTCGATCTGTGTGACCTCGCAAGCGCTGCCGTCAAGGTGCTGCTCAAGTCTCCGGACGCGGTGGCGCAGATCGACAGACAGGCGCGCAACGACTTCGTGGCTCGCCAGACCTATGGCTTCGATCAGGAGGCCTTGTGAGAGGCCGCCGGCTGGTTCTCTTGATTGCGTTGGCCGCCGCGAGCTGGTCGGCGGCAGCGACGTGTTGGGATGAGGCGTCCGCGAAATACGGGGTTGCCCGTCAGTTGCTCGAGGCGATCGCAGACGTTGAATCGAACAAGCGCCCGGAGGCGATGAACTACTCGCATCTGGTCCGCACGAATTCGTACGACATCGGACTGATGCAGATCAATAGCCGCTGGCTGGCCCAACTGGCGAAGTACGGCATCACCGAGGCAAGCCTGCGCGCAGACCCCTGCCAGAACTTGCTGGTCGGCGCGTGGATCCTGGCCAACAACGTCCATGTGTATGGCCCGACCTGGACCGCCGTGGGTGCGTACAACGCCGCATGTGTCAAAGGACCAGGGCCCGAGTGCGACGCCGTCCGCTCGCGGTACGCATGGCGAGTCTATGAGCGCCTGCCCGGCAAGACATCGCCTCGTGCCTCAAAAGAGCGCAACAGGCTGACACAGGTCGCTGTGATCGCCGCCGAAGCGCCTCAACGCACCATCCTCTCTGTGCGGGTCTCGGAATGATGAGTGCGCGTGTTGCCGGAATGGTCACGGTGTGTGCTGCCGTCACATCGACCGTGTTGCTGATTGCAGCGTGTGCATCGACGGACGCGACGCGCGCGAAGCAAGGCGACGTGCGCCATGACCAGGCGATGCGGCTACGCGAGCGCATCGCTCAGTTGACGTTTGGCCGTGATGCGCACTACGCGCTTTGCATTGAGCCCGCGTGCCCGCGCGTCACACCGAAGACCGTACCCCTGCGTCCCGAGCCAGCGTCGGTCATCCCGGTAACGCCAGTGCCGGTACCGCAGAACGCGCTACAGCCTGCGCCGCAATTTGCGCCGATGTCTGACGCGCCGGCCATGAAGCCCACCGCAGCAGCTCTTCAGCAAAGCGGCCCAGTCACCATGTCCGCGGTGGCGCTGCCAGCGGTGTCTGAAACCGCTCCGGCTGGATCTGAAGAGAAACGTTCGCAGCGCGAGCAGTTGGTTGTGCTGTTTGCGTTCGGCAAGTCGGAACTCACCCAGGAAGGGCGCTCGGTTCTGTACCGGGCGATGCCGGCGGCGCGAGTATCCGATCGCATCGTCATCAGCGGCCGGACCGACGACGTGGGTGACGCCACAGTCAATCAGTCGCTGGCGCTGACGCGAGCGATCGCGGTTCGAAACTACCTGCGCGAGGCCGCACCCGACATGCCGGGGGTGATCTCGATCGACGCACGGGGGAAATGCTGCTTCGTCGCCAGCAACGACACCGCCCAAGGGCGGGGCCGGAACCGGCGCGTGGAAGTCACATTCAACATCGGAAGTGGGGGCGGGACGTGAACGAGCGTTTCATGACAACTCGCCCGACGCTCATACCCGGAGTTCACAGCACGGCAACGGCCAAGCCTCGGCCGGCGCCGCGCATGGAGCCGACATCTCCGGCGCCTCAGAAACGTCTTCGTCCTGGATGGAAAAGCACCCTGCTCCACAAGGAAACGTTTCTGCGGCTTCGGAACATTCAGCAAGGCACGGTCAATCCTCGAATCGACCTGAGCTATCTGACCGACGCGTGCGTGCAGATGGCGCTCGATCAAGGAGAGGAAGCCATCGTGGAGCAGGCGCTCGCACGCCTGAAATCTGAAGTTCGCAAGCCCTAAACCCTTTCTTTCTCGGAGAAGACCATGAATGCAATGATGATGACCCCTGTCTCGTTCGACACGTCGCGCATCACGCGCGGCGCGGTGGTCGCCGCGGCGATGCTGCTGACGATGTTCGCCGCCGCTCCATCGTTCGCGCTCGACCTGGTGGCGTTCACCGGTATCACGGGCCCGCTGACCACGGCCCTGGCCACGCTGGCGACCTTGGGCCCCGGCGCCAAGGCGATCGTCGGCTTCCTCGGTTTCGTCGTCGCGCTGATCGCGCTCACCGCGCTGCGTAACTTCGGCCCGGTTCTGTTCTATCTCGGATTGGCGATCTTCGCGACGGTGGGGCTGCCGATTGCCGGAGCCATCATGGGCGCGGTCATCTGAAGCCGATCTCTGAACATCGACTCGTGAGGGTGGCATGCAGTCCGATACCTACATTCCGCGGCGACTCGACGATTCCTGGAAGATTGGCCTGTGGGACGTCGACATCGCGGCTCCCACCCTGTTTTTCTTGATGGTGGGCCTCGTTTCCGGTTCGAAAGTGGCCTTCGTCCTGTGTGCGCTGACCGGCCTTGCAATCAGCCGGTGGTTCTCGCGCAAGAAAGCCGACAAACACCCGGCGTTCGCGATCCACTGGATGTACTGGCACATGCCACCTACTCCGCTGACCAAGTTACGCGCGACGCCGCCTTCTCACATCCGGCGCATGGTCGGCTGACCGATCAAGCGTGGAGAAACTGAATGGAACATGAACGGCATTCCAACGATATGAAGCAGTTGCGCGCCCGCAATCGTGATCTCGGGCTGGGCGTGGCTGCGCTCGGCGCGGGTCTGCTGATCGCCCTGCTTGTCATCCTGAAGATCGTTGGTTCCGAGCGCACCGTTGTCGTCCCGCCGTCGATCAACAAGTCTTTCTGGGTGACGGGCGACCGCGGTAGTAACGACTACCTCAACCAGATGGCCGCGTACGTCGCCTATCTGATTTTGGACGTCGACAAGGACGTGGTCGACTGGAAGACGGAAACCCTGCTCGGCTGGGTCGAGCCTTCGCAGCATGCGGCCTTCAAGACGCGAATGTCGCTTGAGGCGGACCGACTCAAGCGGATTGGGGCGTCGACGTTCTTCAAGCCGCAACAACTGGTTCCGAACGAAGAGCGGCAAACCGTGATCCTCCGCGGACGTCTGCGGACCGACGTCAACGGGCAGGAAACGAGCAACGACACAAAGACGTACCTGGCCGAGTTCGACTTCCTCGGTGGTCGTGCCCAGTTGAAATCCTTCAAGGAGATACCGAATGAAACGGTTCCTGGCGCCTCTACTTCTGTCAGTACCGCTTCTCGCTAGCACGCCCGCGTTCGCGCTTCAGCTTGTCGAGGCGCGCGATGGCGTAACGGTCGACGCTTCGTTGTCACTGCGGGAGCCGACGCGCATTCGAATAGAGGGCGCGCCGATCACGGACGTGTTCGGCAATATCTATTCGAGCAACTGCGGACAGGCGGCGGGAACGCCGCAGTCGGGGCAGACGGTCAATCCGAGTGGCGAAGTTGTCCTTGAATGTGACCGGGACAAGGGCGAGGTCTACGTCCGGCCGGTTGGCAGCACGACGAAGCCCGTCAACCTCTTTGTTTCGTCGGCGCGCGCGACCTACACGCTGCTTCTGCGACGTTCGGACACCCCAGCCGACACGATTGTCCTTCGCGACAAGACGCCCCGGAAGATGACCGCTGCCGAGGCGGCAAGTCAATCCATTCGCCTGCAGGGGCAGGCACCCAACCATGTCCGATCGCTGAAGGCGATGCTGATTGCGATGGCATCCGACCGTGTCAGCCCGGACATCCGTATCGAAGATGCGAATCGCCCGGTGCAGCTCTGGGCGGAGGCGCGCTTTTCGCTCATGCGCATCTACGAAGGACGCGGTCTGATCGGGGAGAAATACCAGCTGACCAACGTCAGTGCAAAACCGATCGTGGTTGCGGAACAGGAGTTCGATCGGGAGGACGGCAATGTGCGCGCCGTCGCAATCGAAAACCACAACCTGCGGCCGGGCGAGAGCACGAGCGTGTACGTCATCAGGTCGGGGAGCTGACCATGGCGTGGCTCAAGACGCAGTTTGAAAAGCTGTCATCGAAGCAGCGGCAGTGGTTGACGTTGGTCGGACTTGGTGCAGGCGTCTTCGGGATCCTGTACGTGGTGTTGCTGGTTTCGTCGGGAAGCTCCTCGGGCGGTCTGCAGCGCACTATGTCCACCAGCGGAAACGGTCCGCCGACGAACATCGGGGTGATGCCGCCCGGCGCTCAGGTCAGCGCGCTCGACACGTGGGTTGGAACCGCGGGGCACAAGCTCGATAAGTACGAGCGGGAGCGGCAGGAGCAAGAGCGCATCAACAAGGAACAGAAGGATTTTGCGGCCAGCGTGATGAAGCGCTTCGGCGATCTCGAGCAGCGGATTGCCGATTCCACGAAAAACCAGGTGGAGTCGTCTGCCGGACAGCCTCCGGTCGGAACATCGCCCGTGACCGGGCTGCTTCCCGGGCGTGCAGGGTTTCCACCGTCGGCGTCGATGCCATCGGTGGGGTCCGCCCAGGGCGCGCGCGGGCCGCTGCCACCGCCACCCGGGTATCAAGGGATTTCGGCCGCAGCCATGCCCGGCGGCGTTCCTCCAACCGGGACGGGCTCAGTACCCGAGCTTGATCGGATTCAGGTGCCTGCGTTGGTGCGGGTCAGTGTTGCCGCACAGGCGAAGACTGACGAGAAGAGCACGCCGGCGCCGGCCGCCAAGGGAGGTGACGGCGACACAAAAACCGGGTCTGTCGAAACGTACCTGCCCGTGAGTTTCACGCGTGGCGTGCTGCTGGGAGGACTGGATGCGCCCACAGGAGGCCAGGCGCAATCCAACCCGCATCCGGTATTGGTCCGGCTGTCGGACAACTCAATCTTGCCGAATCGTTTTCGCGCCGAGTTCCGCGAGTGCTTCGTGATTGGCGCCGGCTATGGCGACATCAGTTCGGAGCGCGCCTACATACGCACCGAATCCTTGTCATGCGTTCGCAATGACGGCAGCACGCTCGAAGTGAAGATTCACGGAAGCATCTTCGGCGAGGACGGCAAGGTCGGCATGCGCGGCCGACTGGTCACGAAGCAAGGCCAGGTGCTCGCCAATGCATTGCTGGCCGGTGTCGTCAGCGGCATTGGCCAGGGCATCGCCACCTACAACACCACAACGTCGACATCGGTTTGGGGAACGGTCGCCACAACCGGCGGCGTCGAAGGGCTGCGGGCGGGCGTGGGCAGTGGCATCGGCAAGGCGCTGGATCGACTGGCGCAGTACTACATCAAGCTCAGCGAGGCCATGTTCCCGATCATCGAGATCGACGCTGGCCGCGAGATCGACGTCGTGATCACCAAGGGAGTGCGCATTGACTCTGGAACCGGCGGGAAGTCTCGCCCCACATCCGGCTCGGGCAGTCAAGCACCCGATGGCCGCTATCAGACGGTGTCCAACGATGACGACTACTAAAGGCGCACCTCAATTGGCCGCACTCGCCCTGGCGTTCATCGCCAGTGCTGCTGCAGCCGCGACCAGCGACGAAGATCGGCTGCTTGCTGTGCTGAAGAAAGCGCATCCCGGCACGCAGTTCGCGAGCGTGGTGAAGACGCCGGTTCCGGGGCTTTACGAGGTGTGGATGGGTGCGAATCTGGCGCTGGTGTCGGAGCGCAACCCAAGGTATTTCGTCTTCGGGCGACTTTTCGACACCCAGACGATGCAGGACCTGACGGCGGCGAAACTGGCGCGCATCGAGAGCCTCGCCCAGGCCAGCCAGGCGCCAGAGCGTTCCGATGCGCGCGTGAAGCTCGCCGCGTTGCCGATGAGCGATTCGTTGACCGTCGTCCACGGGGACGGCAAGCGCGCACTTTACGTGTTCTCGGACCCCGCCTGCCCGTACTGCAAGCGGCTCGAAGGGGAGCTCGCGCAACTGGACAACGTCTCCGTGCACATCTTCATGGTGCCGTTTCAGGGGGAGGTCCTGCCGGCACGGATCCTTTGCGCTCCGGACCGCAGCCAGGCGTGGACGAACTTCATGTTGAGCGGCAACGCCACGAGCCTGCCGACCGACACGGGCTGCGACAAGGGGCTCCTTGCCCGCAACACGGCGCTGGCGCAGCGCCTCGGCGTGAACGGAACCCCCACGTTGATCTTTGCAGACGGGCGCCGGATCGCTGGCTACATCTCCGCCTCGCAAATCGAAGCCCAACTGGTCGCGACTGCCGCGGAACCGTCAACCACGACGATCGCCAAAACGAAGGAGAAGCAGCGATGACAGCCCGTATCTGCAGCGCGCTGCAATTGATTGCGGCGGGGATTTCAGTCGCGCTGACTGGCTGCGCGAGCATGAGCGGATTGGACGCTTCGTCCAGCTATTCATGCAGGGCACCGGAAGGCGTGAAGTGCGACTCCGTGAGCGGAACGTACTACAACGCGTTGCAGAACAACCTGCCCGCTCAACGATCGCAGCGCATCCCGACGCAGGAATCCTCGAGCGCAGCCGCACGACCGAGCGTCGCGGCGCCGGCGAGCGGCGGTAGGCAAGTCGCCGGGATCGCGCCGATCGCGATGTCGATGCCCGAACCTGGCGCTAGCGGCGGGATCGCGCTGGCCTCGCTGCATTCGCCGCAGAAAATTCTGCGGATGTGGATCAAGCCCTGGGAGGACAACGACGGAGACCTGTTCGACCAGTCGTATCTCTACGTTCAGGTCGATCAGGGGCGATGGCTGATCGATCACGCCCAGCGAAAGATCCGTGACGCCTACGCGCCGGTCACTCCGCCGCGCATCGCCGCCAGTGCGCCGGCGCGTGATTCGCAGCAGGCGGCCACGGCAAGTCAAATGATCGACGCGCAAGGCGCCGCCGACAAGCTCAAGGCCATGCAGGCGCTGCAGCGGAGCAATGACGCGCAGCAGGACGAGGCGGAATGATGGCGATGACAGATTGCGGGCGCGCGAACGGAGAGGCAAATGTTCGACTTTCTTAGGCCAGCTGCGGGCGAGACTGACAAACCCGGCCTGGCGCAACTTTTCTCGTTCAAGCGAGAGGAAGAGTCCTCGGCGGATCAGTTCGCGAGCTGGTTGCCTTACGCCTCCTATCTCGCAGACGAGCAGCTCTTCGTGAATCGCGACAGCGTCGGGTTCCTCCTCGAAGTGATGCCGCAGTCCGGCGCCGACGAACGGATGATCGAGGTGCTGACTTCTCTGTACTCGTCCTGTGCACCTTTCACGGGAGTGCAAGTTCATCTGTTCGCGTCTCCGCACCTTCGCGAAACGATGCGGCGCTACGCCAACCGTCGCATGGAGGATGCGGACGCCCTTGAGCAGTCCCGGCCGTACGGCCGGCCGGCCCGGAACGACAACATATATCGCAAGCTCGCACGGACACGAACCGATCACTTCCTGGCGGGGGCACAGACGTCGCTGACCAGGGGGTTTCACTACACGCTGCGTGACTTCCGTCTGATGCTGAGTGTGACGACGGATGCGAACCCCGATGACCTGGCCAAGCGGGAGGAGCTGTGTCACCAGCGCGACGGAATGATGACGACGCTGCGCGCCGCGTCGCTGCCGAATCGCATCTGCGATGCGGCGGATCTGATCAACTGGTGCTCGCTCTTCACCAATCCGGATCGCCTGACCCGCAGTGATGCGCCCAGCCTGCATTACGACGACGGGCGCGAGATCCGCGACCAGATCGTCGACTTCGACACGATCCAGGACGCTACGCCGCAGGGGCTGATCCTTTCCAAGCGCGGTTTGGACACGGTCCTGGAAGCGCGTTTCTTCTCCATCAAGAGCTTCCCCGAGCGCTACGCGCTGTGGCAGATGGGCTCACTCATCGGGGATCTGATGCAGCCGGCGTTGCAGTACAACGCGCCGTTCCTGATCACGATGGGGGTGCACGTCCTGGATCCGACCGAGATGAAGGCCGCGGTTCAGGCCAACCACGTGCGGGCCACGCAGAACGCCAAGAGCCAGATGGCGTCCATCATGCCGGACACCGGCAAGAAGTTGCAGGACTGGACCGCGGCCGCCAACGTCATCGACGTCGGTGGGTCGCTCGTGAGCCTGTATCACCAGATCGCAGTGTTCACGACGCCGGAGAAGGCGACGCAGTCGGAAGAAGCGGCCAAGGCAATCTGGCGCGCGCGCGGCTTCGAACTCAACGCGGACATCTTCAAGCACCGTCAGGCGCTGATGGCAAGCCTGCCGATGACGCTGTCGAAGGCATTTCACGCAGACCTGAAGAAGATGCGGCGCGTGAGCCGCAAGACCGTCGCCAATGCAATTCACCTGGCGCCGCTCATCGCCGAATGGCGCGGCACCCGTACGCCGACGCTGATTTTCGGCGGGCGGCGCGGCCAGCTCATGACTCTCGACGTCTACGACAACGATCTGGGCAACTACAACTTCGCGATCATCGGCGCGCCGGGGTCAGGGAAATCGGTGTTGATGAATGAGATGGCGTGGTCCTACCGCTCCGTGGGGGCGCAGGTCTGGATGATGGACCTGGGGCGGTCCTTCGAGAAGCTGTGCCGCAAGGCCAACGGGATGTACATCGAGTTCCGGCCGGATTCGCGGATCTGCCTGAATCCGTTCTCCGTGGTGTCCGAGGAGCGAATGGGAGCCAACGGGCTCGAGGGCGGCATCAACGAGGACATCGACATGCTCAAGCCGGCGCTGGCGAAGATGTGTTCGCTGAGCCACCGGCTCGACGAAGTGCAGACGAAGGCGGTGGGGGCCCTCATCCTGAAGAAGTACAAGGAATATGGACGGGAGCTCACGATCACGGCACTGCGCGATGCCGCGCGGGACGGGTCGCTCCCCGAGTTGGGGCTCGTCAACGATCAGCGCGTCAAGGATCTCGCGGTCATGCTCAATCCCTACTCGCGCGACGGCGAGTACGGGCGCTTCTTCGAAGGCACGAACAACATCGATTTCTCCAACGACTTCATGGTCATTGAAAACGAGGAGCTCAAGCGCAAGCCGGAGTTGCAGGCGGTCGTGAACATCCTGCTCATGTATCAGATCACCGGACGCATGTATCTGGCGCGCGATCGCCAGAAGGTGTTGTTTATCGACGAGCTGAAGCAGCAGCTGGGCGACATGGGCGCCGACGATCCGCTCAAGGCGGCCGTGATCGAAGAAGCCGCGCGGCGGGCTCGGAAGTATGGCGGGGCGCTGGGCACGGCGACCCAGGACGCCAACGACTACTACGGCTCGGCGCAGATGGAGGCGGCCTTCAAGTGCAGCGACTGGGTCTTCCTGCTGCGCCAGAAGAACGAGTCGATCGACCTGCTGCAGCAGAACCAGCGGCTGAGCATCGACGAGAACAAGAAGCGCCTGCTCTATTCGCTGCGCACCGAGCCCGGGGTGTATTCGGAGGTCTATGTGTCCTCGCCGGTGGGAGAAGGCATCGCCCGGAACATTCTGGATCCGGCGACGAATCTCTTGTTCTCCAACAAGCTCGAGGACAACAAGCCAATCGACGAACTGCGTGCGCGCGGCCTGTCCATCGATGAAGCCATCGACGAAGTGCTGCGGCAGCGGGGACTACGTCCATGAAGGCGTTCGCTTTGCACGTCGTGACGACAACTCTCATCGTGGCGGCGTCGCTGCTCGCCTACGACAGTCTCGTCGTGAAGCCCGCAGTACGCGTCGGAGTTGTTGATCTCGCCAGTGTGTATCGCGCCCGGGAAGCCGCGTTCGCCGCGGAAATCACAAAGAACGGCACGGAGGACGGCCGGAATCTCGCGCTTGACCGTGCGCGCAAGTTCGCCGAGCGCTTGACGGTGGTGCTCGATGAACTTCCGCGTGACTGTGCTTGCATCGTGATGCTGAAGTCGGCTGTCGCGGGTGGGGGAGGCAACTTAATGGACCTGACGCCGCTGCTGCAGCGCAAGCTCGGAGCAACGTAATGCCACGCTGGCTTTCCTCGGCGCAAGAGCAACTGAGCGAAACCGGGCGCCACATGCGCGCCAGGTGGTACCTGTATCTGCCCGTGCTGGCGATTTGGGGCCTTGCATACACGCGCGTCTTCATTGATCCGACGCCGCGGATTCCTCTCGTGGTGAATTGGACGCCGAGTCTGCCGTACAAGGTCGCGTGGTACTCGGCAGGACCGCCGGCGGATCTGAAACGAGGCGAGTTCGTTCTGTTTCGCTTCGAAGGGAGGGCAGTCGTCGACTATCCCGGGTTGGCCCAGCAACCGTTCTTCAAGATCGTCCGCGGCCTGCCGGGCGACCGCATAGCGGTTGAGGGCCGGCGCGTGTTCGTCAATGGCGAACTGGTCGGGGTGGCAAAGCCCCAGACGTTCGACCATCGGCCGCTCGCGCCGATCGCCGCTGGCGTCATTCCGCCCGGGCACATCTTCGTGCAGGGCTCATCGCCGGACAGTTTCGATTCGCGATACGCGGAAAGCGGACTGGTAAGGCAGGCGCAGCTTCTCGGCCGCGTTACTCCGTTGCTCTAGGAAAAGTCATGGCGCTGCTCGCCCTGATCGCGACTTTCGTTGCAGTTGTGTGGCTTGCTTCGGCTCCGAACGCCTGGTCGGCGCCGGCGCGGGGCGCTGACCGCTTCGACGTCTCGTTGGAGAACTATCGACGAGGTCGCGCGGAACTCGTCCCAGCGGCGCGCGAGAGCGTCGAGATCACGCTGCAAACCTTCGAGCGGCGCTGCGATCGGCAACTCGCGATCGGCGAGCCCCGTCGCCGGGTGTCTGAAGCCGATGGCGACCCGATCTTGATGCGGATGATGCATGCCTCGCAGAGAAGAGATGCTTTAGCGCCGCAGCCTCTGGCGAGGTCAGTGCCGTGTCCAGGCCGGGCGTAGCCGTGTGGTGCATCGCTACCTTCATCGCTTTGGCGGTCGGCGCGACGTCGGCGGCAGCGGTGAGCCTGAGCCAGATCGGCCCGACCTACGAGGTGCGCGAGCCGAACCTATTGGAGTTCATTCGCGCACGGATCGAAGAGAAGGCGCGCACCGGCGAGCTCAAGCGGCTCGAAGAGCAATTCAAGTGGCAAGCCGAGGAGTCCGTTCGCAATCCCCAGCCGGTACCGGGACTCAGTCAAGCGACGGCGGCGAGAACCTTCTACTACGACCCCACATTTGTCCTCGACCGCAACGTGTTCGACGACAAAGGCAATGTGCTGTTCCCCGCCGGAACGAGGAAGAACCCGCTTGAGGTTGTGTCGATGACAAAGCGGCTGCTGTTTTTCGATGCCCGGGACAGCAAGCAGGTCCGCAACGCGCTTTACGTGATCGATTCCTTCGGTGGGCGTGTGAAGCCGATCCTGGTAGGCGGCTCGTACGTGGATCTGATGAAGGCATGGAACGTTCCGGTGTACTTCGACCAGCACGGCGATCTCACACGGCAACTCGGGATCTTGCACGTGCCGGCGCTCGTGTCTCAGGAGGGGATGCGGCTTCGAATTGATGAACTGGTGGTGATGTGATGCGAGCACTCTTGCGTTTCGCCGCTATCGCGCTACTCGTCTTCCTCGGCGCCAGCCCGTGTCACGCCGCGAGCCTGACCTGCAAGGGCAAGTTTCCTAACCCGATTTCGGACATCTGTTGGAGCTGCGTTTTGCCGATCACGATCGGCAATGCAGCGGTTGCGTCGATGGGCCAGGAGAATTTTTCTGACGGCTCGATTGCTCCCATTTGCAGTTGCGGGTTGCGACCGATCATCGGGGTGTCGATCGGTTTCTGGGAGCCGGCCCGTGTCGTCGAGGTCGTTCGCAAGCCGTTCTGCCTCGTCTCGATGGGAGGGCTCGATTTGAGCCCTGGCATCGCGGCGCCCGAGCATGGACGCTTCACGAGACCAGAAGCCAATGGCACTGGCGCGGCGTTCTACCAGGCGCACTACTACACAAACCCGGTTCTGTCGTGGCTGGAGGTCCTCGGCGACTACACGAGCTGTCTCGAGCAGGGGTCCTTTGATCTGGCCTACCTGACGGAGGTCGATCCACTCTGGAATGACGACGAATTGACGCTGATCCTCAACCCGGACGCCGTTCTGTTCGCAAATCCGGTCGCGGTCGCCGCATGTGCCGCAGATTGCGTTGCGGCCACAGCGGGTTTCGGAATCAAGGAGTTGTTCTGGTGTGCTGGGTGCCAAGGGGGCATATATCCGCTGGATGGGCGAATTCCATATCACATGGGTGGAGTGCGCGACGCAGAACTGATCACGGAGCGGCTCACCTACAAGATGCACCGTCAGTTGATTGCAAACGGATACCACGGTGCGCAGGGTTTGTGTGGACCCTACGTGCTTCCGACGATGGACAAGCGGGCCTACAAGACCGAGTTGCTTTACCCCACTCCACAGACACGCAAGGATGGATCCGGGAGATGCTGCCAGCCCTTCGGCAGGACGACGATTCTGTGGGGCGCCGGCAAGGAGTACCCCGTCAGCGGGGAAGACTTTTCATTCCAGTTGTTCAGAAAGAGAAACTGCTGTGAAGGGTATGGCTCGTAGTGTGCTGTGGCGCGTTTCAGTGCCGGTTCTGGCGCTCCTTGGCGCTGCAGGAACCCGTGCACAACCGATCGGCACGGTCACGGATGCGGACATCGAGCGCGCCCGCAAGTTGCAGCCAGTGATCACCGACCAGGATATCGAGCGGGCGCAGCGGCTCAACCGCATGCCGACCGAGGAACAAGCCTCGCGTGTTCCGGTTCCCTCCGCGCCGCGCATCGAGGTCCTTCCGAGGCCGACAGCACCGGCGACGGTCGATCTGGAGGCGATCGCCAAAGGCTATTCGTTGCTGGAACAGGACGGCAGGAACGGCGTCCTTGGCGCCGAGGGCGCGCTTCTCGTGTTCGTGAGCTTTGCGATGCCCGAGGCGGCGCTGGCGCGGTTGGTACGGCAGGCCGAACGCGCGCGTGCAACGCTGGTGTTGCGGGGTTTCGTTGACAACTCGCTCGCCGCCACAGCCGCCCGCGTTAAGACACTGATCGGCCGGCACAAGGCACCGTTCCAGATTGATCCACAGTCATTCGACCGGTTCAGCGTATCGCGCGTGCCCACCTTCGTGCTGGTGCGGCGAGGCGTGGAAATCAAACAGTGCGACGGTCAGGCATGTTTTCCGGCAGACGCGTTCGTATCAACGCAAGGCGACGTCTCACTCGACTACGCGCTGGACTTCATGACAAAACGGGCGCCGGCGTTTTCGCGTGAAGCCGCCCCCTTCCTCAAGCGGCTGAGGGGATGAGCGTGAAAGCGCCCTTCTTGGTTTGCGCGCTTGCCCTCGCCCTTGCATTCGCGACTTCGGCGTCCGCAGACCCCGTCTCGGAAGCGAGGGCCAACGGCGCAGCTGCGAACAGCGCGATTCGGACGACGGTCAACAGCTCAACCGCGTCGACCAACGTCCCCGGATACACCTCCAACCCGCCGCAGACGTCGCTGTACTCGCAGCCTTCGCTCTCAGTCAACGCGTCGGCCGCCCTGACAGCATGTCTGTCGACCCCGACGGATCCGACGTGTCAGGCTTTGCTGGGCGCGCAGTCGTCGGCATCGTTGCCGCGCCCGCCCATTCCTCCAACGGACCCCTCGGTAGCCGCAGCGAACGCGATCTACAACAATCCAAGCAGCCAAGGCGTCACGCTGAGTAGCGTCTACAGCGGATGCACGACGACAACGACGCTGCTCGCGCCCGCGACGTACGACTCTCAGGCCTGCTTCACCTACCTGATGCGTTCGTTGGACAACGTATGCACGAACACCTTGAACGTGACGGTCGATTGGGTGTGTCCGAATGGGGCGACGTCCGGACCGACCAGGGTCGTGGATCCGGTGACAGGCACGGCAACGTGGACCTGCGAGATGCCACAGGTGAACACCGTGTACTCGTGCGCCGCCACACAGGTTGGTCCGTACGTCTCGACAACGCCGCCGCTGACGGGACAACAGGTTTGCCTCGACAGTGTCAGCGGCGTGGAGACGCTGGCGACGGCCACACAGGTCACGACGTACACCACGGTCGACGCGTCGCCCCTTGTCACCGATACGTGGAACGATTTGTGCGCCGGCTACGAGGCACGGGTACCGCCCGGATACCTGCCGCCGGAAGGCGACAACACGCCGGTTCAGAACCCGCCGCCGATGGCGGGGCCACTCGACAAATGCGAAAGAGCCAACTCCACCTGCTCGTCCCCGACCGCTACCTACGTCATCAACGACTATCCGGTGACGCGATCGTGCTGGCAGTACACGGACTCGTTTAACTGCGTCGATCTGACAAACCCGACGGACTGTACCCAGCCGCAGTTCGGGAACTGCACGCAGACCCCCTCGTCTCCTTATTGCATCGACTGGGACACGACGTTCACCTCGCCGATCTGCACGGCATACGAAACCGATTTCACCTGCGAGAAGACGCCGGCAAGCTACCAGACAGTAGAGAACTGCGGCGCGCAATCGTTCTGCACCGACGGGAGCTGTTGGGATGCCTCCTATCCGCCGGATCAGGATTTTGCGAAGACGGTGGCGTTCCTCGAGGCGTCGCGGGAAGCCGGCAAGTACCTTGATGCGGCGTCGCTGCGCGTGTTCAAGGGATTCGACAACCGCTGCGTGAAGAAGCTTTTCGGTCTGGTGAACTGCTGCAACGAGGGTGGGACCGCCTCGCGCTCGATGTTCACCGACTACCAGATTGCATCCGCTGCGGTCGGATCCATCGGCAAAGCTGCGGTCAGCACCTATACCTACGACGCATTGTTCGTTTCCGATGCGCCCGGTTTCATCCTGACCGGCTTCGAGGCCCTCTGGGACACTGGATACAGCTCGGGCCTTGCCGGCGTTCTGGCTGGCGATCTTGCGGTGTCGGACTTCGTGAGCGCGATCGTCCCGGGTTGGTGGACGCTGGCGATCATGGCGATTCAATACTCTGGAATCCTTAGCTGCAGCGAAGCGGAGCAGGTGACCGCAATGAAGCGCGATGCGAGTCTTTGCGTCTACCTTGGCACCTACTGTTCGAGTCGGCTGCCGATCATTCGCACGTGCATCGCGCAGACGCAAACTTACTGCTGCTACAACTCGCGGCTGGCACGAATCATCAACGAACAAGGGCTTGCGCAAGTGGGTCGGGGCTTCGGTTCCGCGCAGAGCCCGAGTTGCAACGGATTCAGCGTTCCGGAACTGCAGGCGCTCGACTTTTCGCGCATGAACCTGCAGGAGTTTTACGCTGAGATTGCGCCGACCCTGCCGAACGCCACAGCTTTGGGGTCCGCGGCCGCATCGAAGGTTCCCTCTTGTTACTTAGGGCAAGGGAGGTGCTGATGCGAGCAATCAAGATGGCCGTCGCGTCGCTGGCAGGCGCCATCACGCTGGCTGCCGCTACTGCGTTGGCTCGCGAGGTGCAGTCTCTGCAGCCGCTGCTGCTGGAGGCGATGGAATATGGCACGGCGGAAGGCGTCATCGTTGGACCCATCGCGCAGACGTTCACCGATCTCTTTAAGACAACTGCACCGCTGCGATTCAGCGTGAAGACCGCGCGGGACCTGTCCCCGGACTGCAAACGCCTGGAAGTCACAGCGACTCAGGACGGGGTGCAGGATCGAAACTCAAAGATCGTCGCGACCGCGCCGGCCTCGCAGCGGGTCACGTACCAGGTGTCGATGTGCAAAGACGGCACCTACCCACCTGTCAATGGAGCGTCGAAGTGATGAGGCTGAATCGCCTGAACGTGATCACGGCCGCAGCGGGCGTCGCATTGTTCCTTCCACTGAGTGCGTGTCTTCAGGCCACGGTCGCCAAGGAGGCTGCGCTATCGAACTGCAAAGCAGCCACCGGCTACTGGTGCGATCACGAGCGCGGCTGGCACTTTTACGAGGAACCGGAGCTCGGGGCTCCCGCCCCACCCAAGGCGGAGCCCGGCGCGACGAATCCAGAAGCACCGAAAGCGGCGAACAAGGCACCAGAACTCCAGGAATTCGAGCAGCTGAAGAAACGTGTGGAGGAACTGCGCAATATCGCCTACATCAACCCGACCGAAGCAAACGTTCGTCGATACATGGATCTTGAAGCCAAGGTCGTGCGACAGGCTTCGTACTTTGCGGACGTCGCACAGCGTGTGGCCTGGGCGACGCCGTCCCTGGACATGACGCTCGAGGGACGACCGGTCAATTCGCGCGCGCTTGAAGTCTTCAACCAACAGGAGCTCGCCTCGCGCGTCAGGAGCGTCGCATCGATCAACAAGGACCACGCAATCTTCTTCTTCTTCCGAAGTGATTGCCCGTACTGCCATGCGTTTGCGCCGACCCTTGCGACATTCCAGGCGAAGTATGGGATCCAAGTGGTTCCGGTCAGCGTTGACGGCGCCGGATTGCCCGACTTTCCTTCCTATCGAGTCGACAACGGGATCTCCAAGACACTCGACGTGGCCCAGGTGCCGGCGGTTTTTCTGGCGCAGCCGTTCACCGGAAAGATCGTTCCGCTCGGGTTCGGTGTGCTTTCCGAAGGGCAGCTGCTCGAGCGCGTCGCAGCGGCGACGGCACCAGACGCAGAAAAGATGCTTCCCGGCATCAGCAAGAAGCTGACCCTTCAATGATGCTGGAGGTGGAAATGATGACTCCGTTCTCTCGAATCGCGGCGCGCGGAGTTGCCCTTGTCGTCTGGTGGGCGCTGATCGGCTTGCCTGGCATGTCAATGGCAGCGGATCTCAACACCGAGATGCAGACCATGTTCAACAACCTCGGAGCTATTGGAAATTACACGGCGCCGGGCGCGTTCCGCGGGCAGACGATGAACACGTATCAAGGCGGAAGTCTGTACGTGCGTTCACCGACCAAGTCATACCAGCTCCTCAGCGTTGCCTGGCCGTCGGTCACGGCATCGTGTGGGGGCATCGATGCTTTCGGGGGCAGCTTCTCGCACATCTCGGGCACCGAGATCAAGAACATGCTGAAGAACATCACGACGGCGCTGCCGGGCGTGGCGTTTCAGGCCGCCCTCGAGTCGGTTTCTCCGCTCCTGGGAGATCTCACCAAGTACTTCCAGGGCATCGAAACCTGGGTCAATAACGCGAGGATCAACTCCTGCGAGGCGGCCAAGAGTCTCGTGGCCAACGCAGCCGAGGCCGCCAATGTCAGAGCAGAGGACATCTGCAATTTCGCTGCGCAGGCCATGGGGCTTGCATCGGACAACGAGTCAGCGAAGGTGCAGTGCGCGACGTCGCGGGCGACGATCCTGCAGAGTGCCAGGAATTCGGGCAACCCGGCGATCACGTCCAAATTGCCCTATGTCGGGAATTTCGTTTGGGACGCGTTGATGACCTTGCCGACACTCAGCCCTGAGGAAAAGGAGTTCGTGATGAACCTCGTGGGGACCGTGATCTTCTACGCGGATATCGACCAGGTGACGCCTCGGCACGAGGGTCCGTCAATCATCGACATGAAGAAACTGCTCTATGGAGATCTGGACGCCGGGGCGGGAAACGTGACGATCACGAACTGGTTGTCTTGCGACGAGTATGCGCAGTGCCGCAACCCGACGCGCGCGAGCAAGACCTTCACGCCATTCTCGACGCGGGTTCAAACGATGTTGCAGCAGATTTCAAACGCGATCCAGACGCGCACCGCGGTGCCGAACAACTCCGCCGTCATTGGCTTCGTGAACCAGACCTCGATCCCGGTGTGGAGAATGCTGTCGGTGGGGAACACCATCCCGGGCTCCGGTTTGGCCGATACGTTGATCAACCAGTATCGCGACCTCATTGCGATCGACTATGTGGAATCGTTCATCGGCATGTACGTCGGCCCCGGAAGACAGGCGATCGAGAAGATGTGGCTCGTGGACAAGGGCCAGCGCGACGAACTGCAGCAGGTGCAGGAACGCGTTGCAGCGCTGCGCAGGGATCTGTTTGAGGAGAGCAGGAATCTGTCGGTGAGGCCGACGACGCTGGTCGCAGTGCAGAGCAATCTTGAGGCACTGGAGAGGCAACTCCGCACGTCGATGCCCCAGCAGGTTCTCGACATGCTCGGTCACGGGGCTCAGGCCATGCGGTAGCCGCGTCAAGCAGCGCAACTGCCATGTGGGAAATCTACGCCTATCAGAACGCAGCCAGCCTCGCGGGCATGTTCAACGCGGTGGCCGCGATCATCGGGTCGAGCACGTACCTGAGCGCGATTGCAGCCGTCGCGTTCGTCGGGTTCATCGCGGCCGCTGCCGCGTACGCATTCGCTCCCCAGAAGCTGCAGGGCTGGTACTGGCTCTTCACTGTGTTGCTCGTCTATTGCATTCTTTTCCTACCCCGCGCGACGGTTCAGATCGTCGACAAGACGGGCGGTTCGGCGCCGACGGTCGTGGCGAACGTTCCGCTGGGGATGGCGATGCTGGGTGGGCTGACCAGCACGATCGGAAACACGATCACGGAACTCTTCGAAACCGCCTTCACGTTCATACCCGGCATTGGCGGACTGGACTCGACCCTGACTTACCAGAACAACGGCTTGCTCTTCGGAAATCGCCTCGTCGCAGCGACGCGGTCAATCGCGATCGCAGACCCGAACCTGAGGACGGACGTCATCAACTTCATCGGCAACTGCACCATGTATGACCTGGCCGACGGGACGATCGCGCCGACAACGTTCGCAGCGTCCGACAACATCTGGCCGCTGTTGTCGAACACGAACCCCGGTCGTTTCACCACGATCAACACCGGCACCGGCACGCAGACGGTCCCATGCGATACCGCGTACTCGATCCTCGGCGCACAGCTTCCGCTCGAGGTGAACACCCAGCTGACAAAGCTCGGCTTCAAGATGAATCCGACGCTGCCGGCTGCAGCGGCGCTTGGCGCCATTGCAGCCCAGATTCCGGCCGCCTACATTCGCAATCAGATTGCAGCCGGCTCGGCGACCGCTTCGGACCTGATCCTGCAAAACGCCCTGATCAACGCGATCAATGACACGGGACAGATCGTCGGACAGAAGATCAACGACAACGCAGCGCTCACGCTCGGCGTCGGCCGGGCCCAGGCCGTTGTTCAACAGAATGCAGCGTGGCTGAACGGCGCGAAGATCGCCGAGGAGGCGCTTCCAATCTTCAGGAATGTCGTTGAAGCACTGATGTATGGGGCATTCCCCTTACTGATTCTCCTGCTCTTCCTGCTGAGCGGGCAGAAAGCGTGGAACGCTTTCACAGGATACGTCGCAGTGATGGTCTGGATCCAGCTGTGGCCACCGCTGTACGCGATATTGAACTACATGGGTTCGGTCTATAGCGCCTATGACCTGGCCGCCGCGGCCGACATCGGCACCGGGGTCAAGAACCTGTCGTTGCTGACCGCCGGCTCCATCTACCAGAATTCGATTTCGGCTGCGGCCGTTGTAGGGTCGATGGTCGCAGTGATTCCGTTCATTGCCTGGGCGGCCGTCAAGCGGCTCGAGACGTTTGGTCCAGCGGCTATCGGAGGACTTTCTTCGATGCAGGCCACCGCTGCGGCCGCCTCTGGAGCGGCTGCGGTCGGCAACGTGTCTCAAGGCAACACGACCCTCGATCAGCGCAACGTGAGTCCGTCGACATCGAACGCGTGGGTCTCGCGCACGCAGGATCTCGGAGGTAACTGGCGCACCAGGACCGGACTCGGGACGGAAGCGATCCAGATGCTGAGGAACGAAGGCTTTGCCACGCACGACGTGCAGGTCGGTGTGAGCGAGAAGCAGGTTCAGGAAGCGAACAGCGCCGCCGAGGTGGCCGGTCGGGAAGCCGTTGTGTCGCGCATCGAGGAGGGAAGTGTCCTGACGGACGCTTTCAATCGAGGCTGGTTGAAGTCGAGGTCGGCGAGGGCCTCATACGGAACGAGCAGTCAAGTGGCGTCCGAGGTGGCGAGGGACCTGCAGGAGTTGAACAAGATAGCGACGGACGTGAGTGCGCGGACGACTATGTCGCAACAGCAGGCTGTCAAGGCGATGCTGGGCCTTGGCTTGATGATGGGCGCCGGCGGTCAGATCGACAAGACTTATCTCGCGGCAATGAGCCTTCAAGACCAGAAGGTTGTCGATGCGATGACCGCAGAGCAGAGATCGGTCGTCAAACGCTTTGCTGAACGCGCGACGACGGATGAAGGCTACCTCAGGGCGCTCGTTACGGAGGATAGGGAAGGAAATGAGATCTCCGCGCGGCTGGCGACAACCAAGGCGCGCGCCGACCTTCAAGAGAAGACCTTCATCGAGAAGGAAACCATCGCGCAGCGGCTCGCACGTGAACGCGCGACCAGCGAGAACTACTCGATTGATTTGTTCAAGGACCCACATCTGTCCGCCGAGGCGTACAGGTTGCAGACGGAGTACGGCCACAACTCGGCTGGCGCGAGGATCATGTTCAACAACGAACTTGCGCGAAATGGACTCCCGTTCAATACCACGACGTACTGGGACGGACGTGCCGCAGCGCAATCACCGGATGACTTGCGCGGTCGCTATGACGACAGCAAACCGATGCCCCGGACAGCCGCTCCGATGACCGAACAAACGATTCGCGACGACTATGCCCGTAACAGGACTGAAGTTGACAAGACCAATCGGCCGTACGCGGACCCGTCATCCACCGTTGCACC